>JADMIO012771032.1_pt1 | contig 27277 bp, 22 predicted proteins | sample 8958161 | NCBI WGS metagenome assembly JADMIO01 (sample SAMN16585339, study PRJNA669376) | soil metagenome | isolation source: Crop rotation soil | place: USA: Cullars Rotation, Alabama | collected 2011
ATTTATTATTGCAATTTAAATCAATATACATTATACATTATACGAAGTTATATTCGATGCGGCCGATCTAGCAGAAAGTCAAAAGCCTCCGACCGGAGGCTTTTAACTTCTGTCACCTAGGTTACGCCCCGCCCTGCCACTCATCGCAGTACTGTTGTAATTCATTAAGCATTCTGCCGACATGGAAGCCATCACAAACGGCATGATGAACCTGAATCGCCAGCGGCATCAGCACCTTGTCGCCTTGCGTATAATATTTGCCCATGGTGAAAACGGGGGCGAAGAAGTTGTCCATATTGGCCACGTTTAAATCAAAACTGGTGAAACTCACCCAGGGATTGGCTGAGACGAAAAACATATTCTCAATAAACCCTTTAGGGAAATAGGCCAGGTTTTCACCGTAACACGCCACATCTTGCGAATATATGTGTAGAAACTGCCGGAAATCGTCGTGGTATTCACTCCAGAGCGATGAAAACGTTTCAGTTTGCTCATGGAAAACGGTGTAACAAGGGTGAACACTATCCCATATCACCAGCTCACCGTCTTTCATTGCCATACGAAATTCCGGATGAGCATTCATCAGGCGGGCAAGAATGTGAATAAAGGCCGGATAAAACTTGTGCTTATTTTTCTTTACGGTCTTTAAAAAGGCCGTAATATCCAGCTGAACGGTCTGGTTATAGGTACATTGAGCAACTGACTGAAATGCCTCAAAATGTTCTTTACGATGCCATTGGGATATATCAACGGTGGTATATCCAGTGATTTTTTTCTCCATTTTAGCTTCCTTAGCTCCTGAAAATCTCGATAACTCAAAAAATACGCCCGGTAGTGATCTTATTTCATTATGGTGAAAGTTGGAACCTCTTACGTGCCGATCAGATTAAAACGAAAGGCCCAGTCTTTCGACTGAGCCTTTCGTTTTATTTGACCATGTTGGTATGATTTAAATTAATACGACTCACTATAGGGTCAGTGCGGCCGCGACTTCAAGTCACGTGAATTCCAAGCTTCGGATCCCACTGTGCTGGAAAGTCGAGAAGGCGTTGTCCGTCGACAACATCTTCGTCTTTGTCCTTATCTTCTCGTATTTCGGGGTGCCACCTCGGTACCAGCACCGCATCTTGTTCTGGGGCATCCTCGGCGCGCTGGTGCTGCGCGGGGCGATGATCTTCGCCGGTGCGTATCTGATTCAACGCTTCCACTGGGTGACGTACGTCTTTGGCGCGTTCCTGGTGATCACTGGCATCCGCATGGCGTTCCAGGACGAGCAGGACATCGATCCGGAGAAGAACCCGGTCATCAAGCTCGTGCGCCGCTTGGTGCCCGTCACCAACCGCTATCACGGCCAGCACTTCTTCACGCGCGAGCCGATCGGGCCGCGCGGCCGCATGCGCGGCGTCGCGACGCCCCTCTTCGTCGTCCTGCTGCTCGTCGAAACCACCGACATCATCTTTGCCGTCGACTCGATTCCGGCCATCTTCGCGGTGACGCAGAACCCGTTTCTCGTCTACACGTCGAACATCTTCGCCATCCTCGGGTTGCGCGCGCTGTATTTTCTGCTCGCCGGCGTGATCCGAACGTTTCACTACCTGCAGCTCGGGCTCTCCGTGGTGCTGACGTTTGTCGGGGTCAAGATGTTGGCCGCGGAGTGGTACAAGGTCCCGATCGGCCTTTCGCTGGCGATCATCGCGACCGTGCTGGCACTGTCCGTGATCGCCTCGTGGCTGTTCCCCAAGCACGAGGATCCACCGATCCCGCAGCGGGATGATCGACAGCCAGCAACACACGAGGCGCCGTCCGCCGACGGCGTGGCCCAGCCGGACGAAGCACCGTCACCGCGCGAACGGCGCGCCGACTGAAACGGCGCGCCGCGCGCGAAACGGGCTCATTCGTGCTCGGGCGGCCCGGGCTGAAACGAAATCCGCATCTCCTTGACGCCGTTGATGAAGCAGGACCGCAGGCGACGCGGGGGCGCGGTGTGCTCGATGTCGTGCAAACGCGTGACGATGCCGCGGAAGATCTCCTGCAGCTCGAGTCGCGCGAGGTTCGCTCCGAGACAGTAGTGCTCGCCGAACCCGAAGGCGACGTGCTCGTTGGGGCTGCGGCGGATATCGAAGACGTCGGGCTTCGGAAAGACGTCCTCGTCGCGGTTGGCCGACGGATACCAGAGCAGCAGTTTGTCGTGCTCGCGGATGCGCTGGCCGCGTAGCTCGGTCTCCGCGGTCGCGCTGCGCCGGAAGGTGTGAACCGCGGGCGCGAAGCGGAGAATCTCCTCGACGGCGCTCGGGATCAGATCGCGATCGCGACGCAGATCGCGCAGCTGGTCCGGATGCTCGAGCAAAGAGATCATGCCGTTCGAGGTGACGGTGCGTGTGGTCTCATTGCCGGCGATCAGGAGCAGCAGGAAGAAGAAGTTGAACTCCATCTCGTCGAGCTTGCGACCGTCGAGCTCGGCGTTGACGAGCGCGGTGCCGAGATTGTCGGCCGGCGCCTCGTGGGCGATCTTCCACAACTTGCTCGCGTAGAAGAACATTTCGCCGAACGCCGCCTGGGCGTCGCCGGGAATGATCGGCTTGCCGTCGCCCTGCAGATCGGGATCGTCGATCCCGACCATCTTGTTGCCGAGCAGGTAGATGTGACGCCGGTCTTCCTCCGGGACGCCCATCATCTCGCAGATGACGAGCATCGGCAGCAGCGCGGCGACCTCTTCGACGAAGTCGCATTCGCCGCGCTCGATCACGCCGTTGATGATCTCCCGCACCATGGCGCGGATGCGGCCATGGAGGTTGGCGATCATGCGCGGCGTGAACGCCTGGTTGATCAGCGTGCGATATTGGCGGTGCTGCGGCGGGTCCATGTTGAGCATGATCGACTGGATCGCCGGCAAATCGGTCGGGGCCGGATCCTGTCGCAGCGTTCCCTGCCGCGACGAGGAGAACAGGCCCGGGTTCTTCGAGACCCACTTCAGATCGTGGTAGCGCGTGATCGCCCAGAAGCCGGGTCCGTCCGGCTCCTCGTGCCAGAAGACGGGCGCCTCGCGGCGGAGCACGCGGAACATGTCGTGTGGCGTGCCCTGCTGGAAGATGTCGGGGTCGGTGAGATTGACGTCGCTGAGTCGCATGCTCGCCTCGTGCTCAAGCCGCGCGCCGGATCGACGCGTCGATGATGTGACAAACAAACGTTTGGTTACCGCGTGGGAATGAATTGGTCAAGACCGGAAATGGAACCGGCGCTGACGGACTGGATCGCCGGCGATGCCGGTTGCCCGGATTGGATCGCCGCCGGGACACCGGCGCCACGGGACCTAGGCCGACTGGGGGTCGAAGAGTCGGCGCAGGGTCTCGACGGTGTCCGCCTCGGCGGCGGTTTTGTCATCGCGCACGCGCACGATGCGGGCGAAGCGCAGCGCCATGCCACACGGGTACTGCGGGCTCTTCTGGATGCCGTCGAACTTGACCTCGACGACGACCTCCGGGCGCACCACAACGACGCCGTGCGATTCGTCGGTGCGGAGCGCGAGCAAGCGTTCGGTCATCGCCTTGAACTCGGCGTCGGTCGGCCCCTTGAAGGTCTTGCCAACCGTCGCCAGCCCGCCGGTGGCCGGATCGCGCACGGCCAGATGATAGTTGCTGAGCCAGCCGTGCCGCCGGCCATAGCCCCATTCGGCGGCGACGATGACGAGATCGAGCGTGACGCTGGCCTTGATCTTCAGCCAGCCGGCCCCGCGCACACCGGGGGTGTAGGCGCTCTGCAGCGCCTTCGCCATCACGCCTTCGTGGCCGGCTGCAAGGGCAGCTTGGAAGAAGGTGTTACCCTCTGCTGGAGTGGCCGGCTCGATGCGCGGCACCGCATCCAGTCGGCCCCGCGCCGGCTGCAGCGCCGACCAGCGCTCGGCAGCGGGATGATCGAGCAGGGGCGCCTCGTCCAGATAGAGCAGGTCGAATAGGTAGAGCCGCACCGGCACCTCGCGCGCCACGGCGCCGATGTCGCGGATGCGGCGAAAGCGCCGCATCAGCTCTTGGAACGGCAGGGGCCGGTCGCCAGCGACGGCGATCACCTCCCCCTCGTAGATAGCGGTGTCGGCGCCGGCATCGGCGCGCACCAACTCGACGATATCGGGTAGGCTCCGGGTGATGTCCTGCAGGCGGCGGGAAAAAACCCGAACGTCGTCAGCGCGCTTGTGGATCTGCACCCGAGCACCGTCGAGCTTCCATTCGAGCGCGAGCGCGCCCTCGAGCGTCGTGAAAGCGGACGCGACGTCGACGGCGGTCTGCGCCAGCATCGGCTTGATCGGAGTGAAGAGCCGGACTGCGACGTCCGCCAATTGCGCCGGATCGGTCTTGATCAATGCGGCGAGGCGACCGATGTCGCCCATCGCTTGCTGAGCGCGGCGCACCGTCGCCGGCGGCAGGGCGCCGAGCGCCGCCAACGCTTCGAGCACGATGCCTTCCTGCACGCCGTGCCGCATTTCACCGATGACGATCTTTGCGAGATACTTCGCTTCGAGCGGCGTGGCGCGCCCGAACAGGTCGGCGAGCAACGCGATGCGCCGCTGCCGCGAGCCACTGCCCGCCGTCGCAGCGATCGCTGCGAAGGCCGCATCGACCTCGCCCAGCGACAGCGTCGGCCCTGCCGTGGCCGCCGCCATCGCGTGTTGCACCAGCTCGCCGAAATCGCGCATGCCGGCCCAGTCGGTAGTGGTCGGCGTACCGCCCGCCGCCTCGACCGCGTCCCAGACTGCCCGCCCGCCGAGGGACAGCTTGCGTCCCTGTGCCTCGGGAAAGGCGCGACCCAGCAGCAGTCGGGCGGCGATTTCCACGTCGGCTGGGACGAGCCCGCGCAGGTACTCGGCGATCAGCCGCGTTCGCTCCAACCGACTGGCTGTCCCCGCCAGCTGTTCGGCGAGGGCGCTCAAATCCGCGAATTGCGCCTTCGCCCAATTTTCGCTATCTGTCTGCACCGTCTAAGGGGACCACCGGGTGTATCTGACCAAACGGCAGAAGGAGCTGCTCGATTATCTGGACGGCTATCTCGACGAGAACGGCTACGCGCCGACGCTCGAGGAGATCGGCTCCCGGTTCAATTTGAACTCGCTAGCCACCGTCCACAAGCATCTCACCAATCTCGAGCAGAAGGGCGTCATCCGTCGTACCTGGAATCACAGTCGCGCCATCGAGCTGGTCCGCCCGGAGCAGCGCCCCGCCGCGGTCGAGCTGCCGCTATTGGGCACCGTGGCTGCAGGACGACCGATCGAGGCGCTCGAAACCGCCGACAGCTTGGCCGTTCCGGAGGAGTTCGTCCGCCGGCGCAACACGTTCGTGCTGCGCGTCGCCGGTGACTCGATGGTGGGCGACGGGATTCTCGATCGCGACTTCATCGTCGTCGAAGAGCGACCGAGTGCCGAGAACGGCGAGACGGTCGTCGCAACGATCAACGGCGAGGCGACGGTGAAGCGGTTCTACCGAGAAAAGGGTGGCAGGGTACGCCTGCAGCCGGCCAACACCACCATGGAGCCGATCATCGCCCGCGACCGCGACGTGGAGATCCGTGGCGTCGTCGTCGCCGTCCTGCGTAAGTACTAGCCGCCGCGGGCCGTGCGGCCCGACAACCGGCGAAGCCGGCTTGCGACGGGTTCGGAGTTGGGAGCCGACATCCGCGACGCGGGCCAGGGACCGGTTGAAGGTGCACCGCACCGCAATTCGCCGCGTAGGGACCGGCCTCCCTGCCGGTCGGGCGCCTCAGCGCGCCGCGATCGCTCGCTCATGGCCCGCGGCCCTTCGGGCCGCCAACCCGCGCAGCGGCCGGTTGCTACGGAGGATTTCGGAAACCAACGACGCGTGGTTGCGCACAAACGAGCGTTCTTGACCCTGCACCGGCGCCGCGGATAGGGTCCCCGGAGTACCGCGCGGGCGATCGCTCGCACTTCACCGATCAGAACAGGACGCGAGATGGCGGGGATCAGATCCTTCGGTGCGTACATTCCCATGCTGCGGTTGCCGTTCGCGGCCATCGCCGGCGGCGGCCGCAAGGCGTCCGGTGGCGGCGGCGAGAAGGCGGTCGCGTACTTCGACGAAGATGCGGTGACCATGGCCGTGGCAGCCGCCAGCGACTGCCTGCGCGGCGTAGACCGCGGCACGGTCGACGGACTGCTGTTCGCCTCGACGTCGTACCCATACAAGGAGAAGCAGGCTGCCAGCGTTGCGGCGAAGGCGCTCGGTCTGCCGCGCGAGTGCGCGACCGCCGACGTCGGCGGCTCGCTGCGCGCCGGCACCACGGCGCTGCGCGCCGCCCTCGATTCGGTCAAAGCCGGCACCGCCAGGAACGTCCTCGTGATCGCCAGCGATTGTCGGCTCGCCGCCCCGCGCTCGGCGCTGGAACGCAACGTCGGCGACGGCGCCGCCGCCCTGCTCGTCAGCAACGAGCAGGTCGCGGCCGAGCTGGAACAGCAACACACCATCTCGGAAGAGATCATCGACGTGTGGCGCAGCGACACCGATCGGTTTGTGAAGTCGTGGGAGGATCGGTTCGTCGTCGAACACGGTTACCGCGCGACCGTGATCGATGCGGTGAAAGGTCTGTTTGCCAAGGCAGGATGGAGCGCAAAGGACTTCAGCAAGGCGGCGCTGTACGGGCCGGACGCGCGCAGCCACGCGGCGGCCGCTCGCGCGCTCGGGTTCGATCTGAAAACGCAAGTTCAGGACGCGCTGTTCGGCCGGCTCGGCAACACGGGCGCCGCGTTTGCGCCAATGTTGTTGATCGCCGCACTGGAGAATGCCCGGCCTGGCGAGCGACTGCTGGTGGCCGGGTACGGCGACGGTGCCGACGTGCTTGTGTTTCGGGTCACCGACGCGATCAAGGGGCTGACCGATCATCGCGGTGTGCGCTGGCACCTCGAGCGCCGCGCCGAGCTCGGCGATTACGACAAGTTCTTGCGCTTCCGCCATCTCGAATCGAGCGAGCACGATCGGCGCGCCGGGTCCGGCGTGTCGGCGACGATCCACTACCGCGATCGCAACGAGGACATCGCCTTCCATGCCCAACGGTGTCGGCGCTGCGGCCAGGAGCAGTTCCCGTTTCAGCGCGTGTGCTTCACCTGTCATGCGCGCGACGACTTCGAGGAAGTTCGCCTGGCGGAGCGCACCGGCAAGGTGCTCTCGCACACCTTCGATTTCTTTGCCGGCAGCCCCGACCCGCCGTTGATTGTGACGATGATCGAGGCCGAGGGGGGAGCGCGGCTCTATCTGCAGATGACCGACGCCGCCCCGAAAGAGGCCAAGCTCGACACGCCGGTCGAGTTCACCTTCCGCAAGGTCCACGAATACGGCGGCACGCCGAACTATTTCTGGAAATGTACGCCGGTCCGCTGACGACGAGCGTTCACGGGTTACGCCGCCGCCCGATTCGAGTACACTCCCGGCAACGGCGGTCGCGCGCTGTGGCGTGACCGCCAACTAGCTGCTTGAGGTCGATATGAATCCTGACGCCATCCGCGACAAGGTCGCCATCGTCGGCATGGGCTGCTGCAAGTTCGGGGAGAACTGGGACAAGGCCCCCGAAGATATGATCGTCGAGGCGGCCTACGAGGCCTATGAAGATGCCGGCATCGAGGACCCACAGAAGCAGATCGAAGCGGTCTTTTGCGGGGCAGTCTATCCGTCGCGCGGAACCGCCGAGGTGGCCGACTCGCTGAAGCTCTACGGCCGGCCCGTCAGCATGGTGCAGAACTACTGCGCCACCGGCACCGATGCGTTTCGCTTCGGCGTGTTCTCGATCGCCTGCGGTTTGTACGACACCGTCCTGGTGGTCGGCTTCGACAAACCGAAGGACCGCGGCGTGTCGGGACCGAGCGTGCAGACGCAAGGTGTGCGCGGGCTGCCGATGACGCCCGCCGGGTGGTTCTCCCTGTGCGCCGCGCGCTACTTCGAGACGTACGGAGCGAGCCGCGAGGACCTCGCCAAGATCGCCGTCAAAAATCATCACAACGGCACGCTGGCGCCGAAGTCGATGCTGAAGAAGGAGATCACGGTCGAGGAAGCGCTGAACGCGCCGATCATCTCGTGGCCCTTCGGGCTCTACGATTGCTGTGCACAATCCGACGGCGCCGCAGTCGCCGTCTTGACCAAGCGCGAGCTCGCCAAGAGCTTTCGCGACGATTACGTGCTGGTGAAGGCGGTCGCGATCGCGCTGGAGGCGAACCCGCAGAACGACCCGTCGTTCGACTTCCTACGCTGGAAGCCGACCGTCGCGGCAGCCCAGCAAGCCTACGCCCAGGCCGGGATCGGCAACCCATTCAAGGAGCTCGACGTCGCCCAGGTGCACGACTGCTTCACCCTCACCGAGCTGCTGACGTACGAGGACCTCGGCCTGTGTGAAAAGGGATCGGCGAAGGAGCACGTCTCGAGCGGCACCTTCGCGCTACAGGGCGAGCTGCCGGTCAACACCGACGGCGGCCTCAAGACGTTCGGCCATCCCACCGGCGCCACCGGCGTGCGAATGATCTACGAGAACTACAAGCAGATCCAAGGCAAGGCCGGCGATCGCCAGGTGAAAGATGTCAATCTGGCGCTGAGCCACAACATCGGCGGAGCGCCCCAGGCCTGCGGCATCACCATTATCGGTCGCGAATAGGACCGAAATGGGGTGGGGAAGGCCGCGTTGCCGCGGCCCTCCCCGGCGAGATGCGTATCGGTAAAGGGGGGACGCATCCCGCAAGTCGATCGCTGCCTTCAGGCAGCCGGGCGAAGCTGATCGTCCGCTGGGTGCACGCCTTCGAGGCGAAGTCGCGTGCTTGACCGCACCGATCGCCCCGTCTCGCGCAGTCCGAACAGCACCGCCAACGTGGCGCCCAATGCGCCAGTCAGGCCCCACAGCCCAAGCTCAACGCCGTGGGGCCATACGAGAACCTCGGCCGGCAGTGCCGCCATCCCAAATAACCATGTGCACAATAAGACCATTGAATAAGCAAGCCTCCAGTGAATGGATGTTCAGAAGAGTATATCTAATATACGCCATTTTCGCGGCCTGACAAGGGCCTGTCCGTGGCTTGACCGCAACCGGTTCGTCAGGTCGGATCGCGCGATGCGCTCGCCTCGATTCGGGATGCGGTCATTCGTGACGGTAGCGGTGGTCTTGCTGGCAGCGGCATCGGCCGCCCGAGCGTTCGATATCGACGCGGTGGCCGAGAAGGCCCAGGAACTCGCCAGGCAACCGTACAGCGATCGCCAGACGAAGGTGCCGGACTGGATGCTGGTCGGCTCGATGACCTACGACCAGTGGCGCGACATCCGGTTTCGGCCCGACCAAGCCTTGTGGCGTGACAAGAAACTGCCCTTTCAGGTGCAGCTGTTCCATCCCGGGCTCTACTACGATCGCACCGTTCGCGTGAACGTGGTCGACAGCGGCGGCGTGCATCCGGTGCCGTTCTCGACCGAACGCTTCGACTACGGCAAGAACGATTTTGCCGCCCGTATTCCGGCCGACATCGGCTACGCGGGGTTGCGCATCCACTACGCCATCAAGAACCCGGCGTACCTCGACGAGCTGATCGTCTTCCTCGGCGCGAGCTACTTCCGCGCGTTGGGGCGCGACAACGTCTACGGGTTGTCGGCCCGTGGGCTCGCCATCGACACTGTCGAGCCGTCGGGCGAGGAGTTTCCCGTCTTCACCGAGTTCTGGCTGGTCGAGCCCGACCCGAACGCGAAGAGCTTGGTGCTGTATGCGCTCCTCGACAGCCGCAGTCTCAGCGGCGCGTACCGCTTCGAGATCACACCGGGAGCTCAAACCATCATCGACATCGACTCCCGACTCTTTGCCCGCCGGCGCGTGGCGAAGCTCGGCATCGCGCCGCTGACCAGCATGTTTTTCTTCGGCGAGAACACCACGCGGCGGTTCGACGATTTTCGCCCCGAGGTGCACGATTCCGACGGCCTGCTGATCCATTTCGATACCGGCGAATGGCTCTGGCGACCGCTCGAGAATCCGCCGCGCATCAACCTCAGCAGCTTCAATACCACCGACCCGCGCGGTTTCGGTCTGCTGCAACGCGACCGCGACTTCGCCAACTATCAGGACATCGAAACGCGATCCGAGCTGCGGCCGAGCGCCTGGATCGAGCCGCGCGGCGATTGGGGGCCCGGCCACGTCGAGTTGATCGAGATTCCCACTGATACCGAGAAAAACGACAACATCGTGCTGATGTGGGTGCCCGATGTGGCGCTCACGCCGGAGACACCAGCGGCGTTTGCGTACACGCTGTCGTGGGATGGAGACGCGACCCGGCCGCCCGGCGGCCGCACTGTCGCCACCCGCCGAGATGGCGGGACGCTGTCGAACGCGCACCGCTTCGTGATCGATTTCGATGGCGAGCGGCTGCGCAGCTTGTCACCCGAGCGCGCCCCGAAGGCCTCGGTCAGCGCCGGGCCGCGTGCCGATGCCGCAGAGGTTCTCGACTTGCACCTCGTCAAGCACCCGGTGACCGGCGGCTGGCGGCTGACGTTCCAAGTCCGGCCGCTGAGCAAGGATCCGATCGAGCTGCGCGCCTATCTCGCCGACGGCGACGACGTGGTGACCGAAACCTGGTCGTACACGCTGCTGCCGTGAACGCCGCACGCGGGAGTCGCACCGCCCGCGCGACGTCGAGAGGGCCGCGCGTCGCGCGGCCGTAGCGCCCCTGAAAGGGGCGCTGGAGCGCGCTGCACTAGAGCAACGTCGCGTCGTTTCGTGTAGCGCGCTCGAGGGCTCCTTCGCAGCGCTGCGGTGATCGCGCAAGCGCGGCTCTCCTCAGGCAGCCTTCGCCGACCGGGGGCGCTGATCGGGGGACTTCCGTCGGGCGTGCGGATCGGTACCCTGTCTAGGGGAACCGATGAACCGAGGACTGATCGGGCTGGTCGTGGCGGCGAGCGCGGCTGTGTCAGTGTCAGGCTGCGCGGTGCTGCGCGGTCACGAACCGCCGCCACCACCGCCGCCGTTGCAGAAGATCACCGCGTTCGAGGCACGCATTCCCGGCCGCGGCGAGCTGTCCCCTGTCGTCGGCCGCGTGCAGACCTACCGCATCGCGCCGAAGGACACGTTGCTCGACGTTGCGCGTAACGCCGGCCTCGGCTTTCAGGAGGTGAAGGACGCGAACCGCTACGTCGACGAATGGATCCCACCGGCCGGCGAAGACGTCACCGTGCCGACGCGCTGGATCCTGCCCGCCGCTCGACTCGAGGGCATCGTCGTGAACGTCCCGGAGATGCGGATGTTCATGTTCCCGCAGCACACCGCGCCGGGCCAGTTCGTGCCGGTGCGTACCTGGGCGATCGCCATCGGTGCCGACGAGACGCCGAGCCCGACCGGAACGTTCCGCATCACCTCGAAGGACAAGAACCCGACCTGGTACGTTCCCGATTCGATTTATCGCACCATGGACAAGCCGCGGCGGGTCATCCCGCCCGGCCCGAACAACCCGATGGGCGAGTACCGCATCCGTCTCTCCAAGGGGCTCTACTCGATTCACGGCACCGATACGCCGTGGGCGATCGGCCGCCAGACGACGCACGGCTGCATCCGTCTGTACCCGGAAGACATCGGCGATCTGTACCAGATGGTAACGCCGAAGACGGGCGGGACCATGGTGTACGAGCCAGTGAAGCTCGGCATGGATCAGGGGCAGGTGTACATCGAGGTGCACGACGACGTGTACAAGCGCTTTCCGAGCCTGGAGCGCGAGGCGTTCCGCCTGGTGCGCGCAGCCGGGGTGGAGTCGCTCATCGATCCAGAGCAGTTGCGCGACGCCGTTCGTGCCCGTCGCGGCGTGCCGACCGACATCACGCGAGAGCCCGGTGCGTCGCCACTGCTACGTGCGGAGCCTGTCGGTACCGGCGAGCGGCGCGCCTCGACCCGTTGACCGCCGTGGCCCCGCCACTAGAGTGACGGGGTGATTGCCGCGTCCCCGACTGCCGCTGCCGCGGAGCCTGCGACCGCCCGCCTCGCGCCCGGCTTCGCGCGCTACGCCTGGGCCGTGCTCGCGTTCACGCTGATCGTGATTCTGTGGGGCGCGTTCGTGCGCGCCACCGGTTCCGGCGCGGGATGCGGCAGCCATTGGCCGCTCTGCAACGGAGAGATGGTGCCGCGCGCGCCGGCGGTGGCGACGATCATCGAGCTCGCGCATCGGCTGACGAGCGGCCTGGCGCTACTCGCGATCGTCGGGCTCGTCATCGGCGCCTGGCGGAACTATCCACGCCACCACGTGGTCCGCGGCGCAGCGGCATTGTCTGCGCTGTTCATCGTCACCGAGGCGCTGATCGGCGCCGGGCTGGTCCTGTTCGAGTACGTGGCGCACGACGCCTCGATCGCCCGCGGCTACTGGGTGGGCGGCCACCTCATCAACACGTTCCTGCTGGTCGCCGCGCTCACATTGACCGCCTGGTGGGCGTCGGGCGGCGCGACGCTGCAGGTCCGTGGCAACGCCCGTCTTGCGGCGCTGCTGGCGGCCGCACTCGCCGGCGTGCTGGTGCTCGGCGTCAGCGGCGCCGTGACGGCACTCGGCGATACGCTCTTTCGGGTCACCACGTTGGCGGAGGGGAAGGCGCTGACGTTCTCGCCGACCGCACACGTCTTCGTGCGGCTCCGCATCTGGCATCCGGCGCTGGCGTTGCTGGTCGGGGTCGGCCTCGCTGCCGTCGTGATGGCCGCGTTGCGGCAGCGACCGCGGATCGCCGTGCGGCGGTTCGGCATCGCGGTGCTCGGGCTGTACGGCGCGCAACTGCTGTTGGGCTTCGCCAACGTATGGCTCCTTGCTCCGGTAGCGCTCCAGCTCGTCCATCTCCTGGTGTCCGATCTGATCTGGATCGCGCTGCTGCTCCTCGCCGCCACTGCGCTGGCGCCGCCATCACGGCCTCGCGCATAGAGGGACCGAGCTGTGCGAGCGTGGAAACGTGGCGCCCACCGCGTATAACCACCCCATGATTCCTACGCCCACCACGGAGCTCTCCGTCGACGAGATCGAGTTGGGATCCGCCGAGTTCTGGATGCGCACCGACCGCGACGCCTGCTTTGCCAAGTTGCGCCGGGAACGGCCGGTCGGTTTCCAGGAGGAATTCGAATATCCGGGGTTGCCGAAAGGCCCGGGGTTCTGGTCGGTGACGCGCTGGGACGACCTCATGACCGTCAGCCGCACGCCGGATCTCTTCATTTCCGGGCAGGGGACGAACATCGGCGACCTGCCGATCGAGATGCTCGAGTTCTTCGGCTCAATGATCAACATGGACGCGCCGCGCCACACCAAGCTGCGGCTGCTGGTCAACAAGGGGTTCACGCCGCGCATGGTCGGCCGCGTCGAAGACATGGTCCGCGAACGCGCGCGCAAGATCGTCGATAGCGTCGCCCCACGCGGCGAGTGCGACTTCGTGCAGGACATCGCCGCGGCACTGCCACTCGAGATCATCTGCGAGATGATGGGCATTCCCGCCGGCGACTACCGCCGCATCTTCGAGCTGACGAACACGATTCTCGGCGTCGGCGATCCCGAGTACGCGACTACCATCGAGGAGCTGATGTCGGCGGGGTTCGAGATCGCGCAGTACGCGCAAGGGCTCGGACGCGAGCGGCTCGCGCAGCCGCGCGACGACATCACCTCGAGCCTGATGCACGCCGAGGTCGACGGCGAGCGCCTCACGGAGCAGGAGTTCGGCTCGTTCTTCATTCTCCTCGTCGCCGCCGGCAACGAGACGACGCGCAACGCCATCAGTCACGGCATGAAGGCACTGACCGAGTGGCCGGACCAGCGGCGCAAATGGCAGGCAGATTTCGAGCGTTACAAGACCACCGCGGTGGAAGAGATCGTGCGCTGGGCGACCCCGGTCATCCATTTTCGCCGCAACGCCACGCGCGACACCGTGCTCGGCGGGGAGCAGATCAAAGCGGGCGACAAGGTGGTGATGTGGTACAACTCCGCGAACCGCGACGAGGGCAAGTTCGAGGACCCGTACCGCTTCGATATCGCCCGCGAACCGAACGAGCACGTCGGCTACGGCGGCGGCGGTCCCCACTTCTGTCTCGGCGCCAACCTGGCCCGGCGCGAGATCGCCGTGATGTTCGAGGAGCTCTTCCGCCGCCTGCCGGACATCGAGATCAGCGGTCCGCCCGATATGCTCCTGTCCGCGTTCATCCACGGCATCAAGCGCATGCCGTGTCGGTTCACGCCGGCCGCCGGTCGCTGAAGCGACCCAGGTCGCGTCAGGCCGCGCGCGAGGCGGCGAGGCGCAGCACCTCGGCATAGCCGGGGGTGATGCACGCTTCATCGACCGCGCCGCGCGCGCGCAGCAACTGGTGCAGCCGCGGCAGGTTGTGGTTCGGCACCGTCATCAACAGGTGATGCTCGAGGTGGAAGTTCACCCGGTTCGGCGCCACCAGAATCCGCTCCCACCACGATGCGATCGTCGTGCGCGTGTTGCGCAGCGGGTCGAGACGATTCGGCACCATGCCGTGCTCGGCAATCGAGCGGATGCGCGTGACCAACCGATACGTCGTGAGCCAGGCGACGACCCAGAGGAGGTAGAGCGCCGGATAACCGGCGAGCGTGAGCACCGCCAGCAACACGCCGTTGGTGACGGCGACCGGGATGAGCTTGTGCCACCCGACGTCTGGCTGTGTGCCCTCGTTCATGCCGAGCGAGCGCTGATTGCGCCCGCGACTGAGCCCGACGTCGCGGCGGAACACGGCCTTCGCCTGTTTCCACCCAGTCTGGCCCGACAGGTCGCGCCAGACTTTGCGCCGGAAGCTGTCACAAGTGATGGGAAACGGCGCCGCCAAGCCGAGATCGGGGTCCTGATCGGTGCCGGTGCGGGTGTGATGGACGAGGTGATAGTTGCGATACGGCGCCACCTCGGCCCACACCGGATATGCGGCCAGCCAGTTGCCGGCCCAGTCGTTCCAGCGGCGGCTGCGAAAGATGGTGCGGTGCGCGGCCTCGTGCATCACCACGGCCATGCCGAGCTGGCGCGCGCCGATCACGAAGAGCGCCACGATGATCGTGAGTGGGTTGGGTGCCCAGGCGACCAGCGCGAACGCGGCGAACACTAGCACCCAGTTCGAGGCGATCATCCACCACGAGTGTGCAGCATTGATTTCGAGGAGCTCCTTGCGCTCCTCCGGCGTGAGCACGTTGCGCAGCATCGCGGCGGCCGCTTTGCTCGTATCGACGGCTTCTGAACGAGGGGTGTTCATGGGGGTGCTCCGACGGCGCGCCGCGGCGCGCGAACCGGCACCGCCGTCCGCGGTGCACGCAGATGAGGGGCGCGATGCGCTTGCATGAACCCGCGCCAGAGGTCGCGGCCGATGCGGTCGTAGGATCGCATCTGTTCGACCAGCGCAGCCCGCTCGGCGGTCGGCGCGATCGGCTCCGGCAACAGCGGATCGTGGGCAAGCTGCCGAATCGCATGTCCGCCGAGCACGAACGATTCGGTCATCGCCCGCTGCAACGGCAGCCGCTGCAGACCGGCAGCACTGCGGGTCAACGTCGCGACGGTCGTCCGGTAATCGCGGCGCAGCGCTTCGCCGTCCCACAACGCACGCGCGCGGCGCTCGGTCGCATCGTCGAGCTGAGTCAGCGCGAACACGGGAGCGCTCGCTTCCAGACCGAGCGCGTGCAAGCCGAGGCGTACTCCCTCCACGCCGCCGCGCAGGTTGTCGGGACGGACGAACAGATGCGGCTCCAATGCGCGCAACCCCAGCAGATCGAGGGCGCGCTCACGACGCCGGATGCGGGTGCGATCGACCCGTTCGAGCCCGGCCGTGTGCACGCCGATCCAGCCCCCTCGCCAGGGCACGACGCGATCCTCGAGGTGCGTCCACGACGTGACGTGCGCCTGCACCGGCTCGGCGCTCGGCGCCAGACAGTACCGGCCGCGCTCGTTGTGCGCGATCGTCCCGCGCACGCAGAGCCGGACCAGCGCCACGCGAATGCTCTCGGCGCTGATGGCGAAGAGCTCCCCGGCCGCGACCAGCGCCCGCACCGGAATCGGCTGTCCTCGAACCGAGGACAGCAGATCGAGGACCAGGCTCTGGGCCGTCGGCTGCATGTCATCTTGTTACACAGAAGGCGCGATTGAGTCAATATCTGTAATAAGTGAAGCACCCGACATTTCCTTCCCCGGTCGTGTTGGGCTCCAGGAGCGCCGCGCTTCGCGCGGCTGCAGCGCCCACAGGGGCGCTGGAGCTCGCTCCATCACAACGATGCGGTGTAGCGCTACGTAGCGCCGCGCTCCTGATGGTGTTTGACCCAAGCGGGTCGGCCATACGACAGTCGGACGTGCGCGCGATTTGTCTCGCCCAGTTGGCGACGGCGTTGCTGCTCCTGGCGGCGGCGCCGGCGATCGCTCATCCGCTGGCCCCGGCGCTGCTCGAGTTGCGCGAGCTCGACGGCGGCCGCATCGACGTCCTGTGGAAGACGTCGCTCCTGCGCGCGCCGGGCGCGGACGTGACGCCCGTCCTGCCGGATGGTTGTCGCAACGACGCCGAGCCGATCCTTGCCAGCGACGGCGACAGCGTGACCGCCACCTGGACGATGACGTGTTCATCGGGCGGCCTGGTCGGGCAACGAGTCGGCGCCCGCGGCCTCGAGGCGGCGCGCATCGACGCCCTGGTGCGCATCACGCTCGCCGACGGGCGCGTCATTCGCACTATCGTGCGTGCTGGCGCCCCGGTGCTGACGGTGCCGGCGCGCGAGCAGCGATCGGCCATCATCGCCGCCTACGTCCGCATCGGCATCGAGCACATTCTCGGCGGCATCGACCACCTCTTGTTCGTGGCCGGCCTGCTGATGCTGGTGCGCGGCCGGCGACTGCTGCTGGAGACGATCACGGCATTTACCGTCGGGCACAGCGTGACGCTGTCGCTGGCGGTGCTCGACGTCGTGCACGTCCCGTCGCGGCCGATCGAGCTCGGCATCTCGCTGAGCGTGTTCGCGCTCGCCGTCGAGCTGGCCCGCGAGGCGGACGGACCACCGTCCCTGTTGCGCCGCCGACCCTGGGCGATGGCGTTGCTGTTCGGTCTGCTGCACGGGCTCGGCTTCGCGAGCGCGTTGCGCGAGGTGGGCCTCCCCTCGGGGGACGTGCCGCTCGCGCTCTTCGCGTTCAATCTCGGGATCGAGATCGGCCAGCTGGCGTTCGTCGGGACGCTGCTCGCCGGCGCGGCGTTCCTGCGCCGCCTCGACGTCGTCTGGCCGCGCTGGCTGCTGCGGGTGCCGCTCTACACGATCGGATCGCTGGCGGCGTTCTGGTGCTTCGAACGGGCGGCCGCGTTGGTACGCTGAACGAGCTCAGGCCGTCACGCCGACCGGGCAACTGACGCCGGTGCCGCCAAGGCCGCAGTAGCCGCCCGGATTCTTTGCCAGGTACTGCTGATGGTACTCTTCGGCGTAATAGAACTCCGGCGCCAGCAGGATCTCGGTGGTGATCTCGCCGAAGCGCGCCGCGCGCAGCCGCTCGGCGTACGCGACCCGCGACGCCTCGGCGGCGCGCAGCTGGGCGTCACCGTAGCAGTAGATGCCCGATCGGTATTGCGTGCCGGCGTCGTTGCCCTGACGCATGCCTTGGGTTGGATCGTGGTTCTCCCAAAAGATGCGCAGCAGGTCCTCGTACGCGATCGCATGAGGATCGAAGATCACGCGCACGACTTCGTTGTGCCCCGTCATGCCGGTGCAAACTTCTCGGTACGTCGGGTGCGGCGTGTACCCGCCGGCGTAGCCGACCGCCGTCGCGTAGACGCGCGACTCCTCCCAGAACTTGCGCTCGGCGCCCCAGAAACAGCCCATGCCGAACATCGCCAGCTCGGTCTCGGCGGGGAACGGTGGCACGATGCGATGGCCGTTGACGAAGTGACGCTCCGGAACCGCCATCGCCTCGCTGCGGCCGGGCAACGCCTCGCTGCGGCTCGGCATCTTCAGCTTATGATCGTACCACGCCATGTCGCGCTCCCTTCGATGCCGTCGACCCTAGCGCGTTTCGGCGACCCGGTGGAGAGGTGTGCCGAGCGCAGGTACGCGTTCCGCCGGACCGTCGACCTGTGCTAACGAACGCGCGTCGCCGCTCGCAGCGCGAGCGCGACGCTGGCCCGGGAGGCCACCAGCCGGTGATCTACGCGTTCGGCGATTGCGAGCTCGACGAGGTCCGCTTCGAGCTGCGACGGCACGGGACGGCGGTCCCGCTCGAGCCGAAGACATTCGACGTGCTCGCCTACCTGGTCAAATCGCCGGATCGCGTGGTGTCGAAAGATGAGCTGCTCGACGCCGTCTGGCCGCGCCAGGTCGTGAGCGAGTCCGTGCTCCCGAAATGCGTCGCGGCGGTCCGGCGGATAATCGGCGATGCGGCGATCCGCACCGTGCACGGCCGCGGCTATCGCTTCGTCGCGCTCGTCGAGCGCCGCCACGGCACTGCCGACGCCACCGCGGCGCCGGTACCGGCTGTCCCGTTTGTCGGCTATGCCCACGCCTTGGATCGGCTGCGCCTCGCCTTGGCCGGTGCCATGACGGGGCGGGGACGGCTCGTCCTGCTTGCCGGCGACCCCGGCATCGGCAAGACGCGCACGGCGGACGAGCTCGCTCGTGAAGCACGCGAGCGCGGCGCGTCGGTGTTGATCGGACGGGCGTACGAAGGCGACGGCGCGCCTCCGTATTGGCCGTGGATCCAGGTGCTGCGCGCGGCCACATCGGCGTCGAGCGCGCCGCCGCGCCGCTCGGCGCGACATACGGGACCCGGCGCCGGCATCGCCGACCTGCTCGCGCATCTCGAGGGCGAAGACGGCGCCACTGCTGCCCGCGCGGCCGACGCGGAGCACGCGCGCTTTCGCTTGTTCGACAGCATCAGCACGGCACTGCGCAGCGAGGCGCAGCGGCAGCCGCTGGTGATCGTGCTCGACGACCTGCACTGGGCGGACGAAGCGTCCTTACAACTGCTTGGTTTCGCCGCCGGCGAGATCGACGGCGCATCGATGCTGATCGTCGCCACCTACCGCGAGCTCGAGCTGCGCCGCGGCCATCCACTCAGCACCCTCCTCGGCCGACTCGCCCGTCAGGCCGCCTGTGAGCGGGTCGTCCTGCATGGCTTCTCGCGCGGCGATACCGGCCGCATGATTGCCGGAATCTGCGGCGCAGCAGTCCCCGACGATGTCGCCGCCGCCGTCCATGACATGACGGAGGGCAACCCATTCTTCGTCCAAGAGCTGGCGCGGTTGCTCATCGCCGGTGGCGACATTGCCCAGCTCTCGCGCGGCGCGCTGGACCTCGCCCTCCCGCAAAGCGTGCGCGACGCGATCGGCCGGCGCGTCGATGCGCTGCCCGCGCCGTGCGTTGCCGTGTTGCACAGTGCGGCCGTGCTCGGCCGCGAGCTCGCCCTGCCGGTGCTGGCGCGCGTTGCTGCGGTCGCGGACGCCGCCGCCCTCGAGCTGGTCGGGGAGGCGGTGCAGGCGCGCATTCTCGACGCCACGGACGTGCCCGGCCGCTACCGCTTCCACCATTCGCTCATTCGCCAGACCCTATACGACGAGCTGAGCACGCCGGAGCGCATGCGGCTGCATGCGCGTGCCGCCGACGCGCTGGAGGCGAGCGCTGGCCCCGACCTCGACCCGGTGCTGGATGACCTGGCGCATCATTGCTTCGAAGCGGCGCCGGCCGGGACCGCGGGGCGCGCGGTCACCTATGCGCTGCGCGCCGCGGACCGGGCGCGGCGCCGCCTTGCCTACGAGCAGTCGGCGCGCCACTTCGAGCGGGCCTTGCAGATCGTGGAGCTGCACGGACTCGGCGAGCCGGCTGAACACGCCGAGCTGGTGCTCGCAACCGCAAGCGCGCAGGCTCTGGCGGGAGCGCGGAGCCTCACCAACACGACGTTCACCCGGGCCGTCGAGCTCGGCGGCGCGCTCGGGCGGTCCGACATCGTTGCCCGCGCGGCGCTCGGATTGCGCGGTCCTGGAGAAATGGGCTCGCCGATCGAGGCGACGACACGCGCCGTGCTCGAGGAGGCGTTGGTCGCGATCGACACCACCGAACCAGCGCTGCGGGCCCGCCTGCTCAGCCGCCTGGCCGGCACGCCGCCCCACTCGGAATCGATGGAGCAACGCGACACGCTGAGCACGGAAGCGCTCGCGCTGGCGCGGCGGTCCGGCGACGCCATCGCGCTGCGCGATGCTCTCGAAGCGCGCTGCTGGGCGTGTCTCGGCCCCGATCATCTCGACGCCCGCGAAGCGACCGCGCGCGAGCTTCTGGGGCTCGCCGACGCGCAACGCAGCCCGCACATGGCGCTGCTCGCCCACGATGCGATGTTCGGCAGCGCCCTCGTGCGCGGTGAGCTCGCAACCGCCGATCGGGCGCTGGCCGCTTACACCCACATCGCCGAGGAGCTGCGTGAGCCCGCCTACCTGTTCTACGCAATCTTTTACCAGGGCAGCCGGGCGCTCGCGCGCGGCGAGCTCGAGCGCGCCGAGCAGCTCTTCCGCACCGCGCAGACGCGCGGGCACGATACGGTCCCATACGCGCACTTCATGTGTACCGCGCAGCTGTACAGCCTGCGCTATCTGCGCGGCGACGACGACGATCCGGACCTCGACCGAGTGATGTTCGGCGAGATGATGGCGTTGCCGTACAGCTGGGTGCCGGGGCTGCGCACGTCATACGCTTTCGCGCGCTTGGTCCGCGGCGAGCGCGAGGCTGCCGCGCGCGAGTTCGCCGCGCTCATGACCACCGAGCTCGACGGCTTGCGCCGCGACGAGCACTGGCTGGTGACCGTTGGTGCGCTCAGCACGCTGGCGATCGTGCTCGACGATCGCGACAGCGCGGCCTGCCTCTACGAGCTGCTGCACCCGTATGCGGACCTGGTGCTGGTGCACGACCTGTTGCGCTCGATCAACGGCAGCGTCGCGACCGTGCTCGGCAGCCTGGCCGCATTGCTCGCGCGGTTCGATGTGGCCGAGCAGCATTTCACGAACGCTGCTGCCAAGCAGGCGGCAATGGACGGCCTGGTGATCATGTCGCATCGCTCCGGATTGGCTTATCTGCTGCGCCGCCGCGGCCGCCCCGGCGATCGCGCCCGTGCCCGTGCGGTACTCGACGAGCTGCGCAGCGAGATGGCGCGGTGCGGCATCCGGCGCAATTGGCAGCTCGACGCGATCGACGCCCTCGGTTTGGTCTGATCGCGCCGTCCTTGGTCTCCGCGCCTTTCCGCAGAAAGGCCACGAAATCCCCACGATTCCGTCAGGACTGAGGAGCACCACGCCGCTACGGTCTCGCCACCAAAAGGAGGTGCCGATGACCGCTCCGTACGAGAACCCTGCCGCAACCGCGTCGCTCGAGTCCGGCGATGAACATCCCCAGACCGTGCCCGTGTCCTGGCGGCGCGCCCTGCGCGCGTTGCGCGAGCTGCTCGACGACCCGGACCGGACCGAAAAGGCATTCGAGGTCTTTCTCGCCTTGAATGGGGACGAGGAGGAACGCATGTTCCAGCGCTTCCGCGCGCATCCGACCGGCGCATCGCTGTTGCGCGAGCGGCCGTCGCTGCTCGACCGACTCTGCGACCGCGCCGCACTCGCCAGCCTCCCACCGGGCAGCTTCGGCGCGGCATACCTGGCACACGTCGAGCGTACCGGCTTGTCGGCGGACGGGTTGGTGCACCTCAAAGAGCAGATGGAGGCGCACGCCGCCGCCCTCGGCGAGCAGCTGCCCGTGCTCGATCCCGCTCGCGAGTGGTTGCGCGTGCGTGGCTTGCTCACCCACGATCTCTGGCACGTGCTGACCGGATACGAGACCGATAGCCGCGGCGAGACGTACTTGCTCGCGTTCAGCCTCGCCCAGGTACCCGGTCGTGCCAATCGCCTGCTGACGATCGGTGCGGGGCTGCGCGGCGTTCGCCACGAAGGGCTCGGTCTCATCCGCGGCATGTACGCCGCCTGGCAGCGCGGCCGTCGCGCGGTCTGGCTGCCTGCCTTGCCGTACGAGACGCTGCTGGCGGTCCGACTCGACGAGGTACGCGCCCTGACCGCTGTCGCGTGACCGGCTCGATCCGCTATACCGCGGCGTCGGCGCGGACCGCCGTTCGTCGCGCATGGGCCACTGTCCTGTCGAGAAACTCGATGACGTCGGCGACATCCTCGCCGAGATCCGATCGTGGCCCGACGTGCGCGAGCCGACGCCCGGGACTTTCTATGTGAAGCGCGTGCCGTTCATGCATTTCCATCTGGATCGACACGGCCGGCGGTGGGCCGACATCCGCGACGGCGTCGACTGGGGCAGCGAGGTCGATCTTCCCCTCACCGCCTCGGCTGCGGCGCGCGGGCGATTTCTGCGCGAAGTGCGCCGCCGCTACGCGAGCACGGCGCTCAGCCGGCCATCGTCAGGCCGCCGCTGACGCTGAGCACCTGACCGGTGATGAAGTCGGCGTCGGCGGAGGCGAAGAACGCGACCGCCGCCGCGATGTCGTCCGGCGTGCCGAGCCGGCGCATGGGGATAGCGCGTGTCATCGCGGCAATGATCTTGGCCCCATGCTCGCCGCTGCGCACCTCGTCGAGAAGGCGCGTGTCGGTCGGGCCGGGACAGACGACGTTCACGTTGATGCGGTGACGCGCCAGCTCACGCGCCAGCGTCTTCGACAACGATACGATGCCCCCCTTGCAGGCGGAGTACACCGCTTCGCCGGAGCTGCCGACGCGTGCGGCGTCGGAGCTGATGCTGACGATTTTTCCCCCGCCCGCCGCGATCATGCCGTCGAGCACGGCGCGGCAGCAATGGATCGGCCCTTTCAGGTTGATGCCAATGATGCGATCCCAGAGTTCGGGCGTGTTGTCGACGAACGGCTCGATCCGATCCCATCCTGCGTTATTGACGAGCAGATCGATCGGACCGTGCATCCGCGCCGCGACATCCACGGCCGCGCGCACGGATCCGAAATCGGCGACGTCGACCTGCGCGACGCACGCCGTGCCGCCGGCTTCCCGGACCAGCGCCTCCGTGCCGCGCGCACCGGCGAGGTCGATGTCGGCGATCGCGACCCGCACCCCGTCGTTTGCGAGGCGCCGCGCGATGGCGCGCCCAATGCCACTGCCAGCCCCGGTAACAAACGCACTCTGCGCCATGGCGCGCAGCGTACACCGTGTCGTAGCGAGCGGCGACCGATCGAGCCCGCCGGGCGCTGGAGCGCGGATCAGAATCGATGTGACATTCCTTCGCGTAGCGCGCGACCGCTGCTCCCTCCAGCGCTGCGCGGAAGCGCGCGGCCCTCCTATTAGGCCAGTAAGCGGCGACCACAGGGATGTGCAGTTCCTACACGGACGTGCACAACGTGCCGGGCGGTGCTTCTTCGTTGCCGTGGCATGGCGGTTGCCATTGCGAGTGGGGTGGAGGGATCCACCATGGCCACCAACAAACGTCCAGTGAGAGACGAATCGAACCCCTGGAAATTGGCGGCGCTGGCATTGGGCGGCATCGCCGCGTTGGCGATCGTCGCCGGCGCGATCACCGCGACGTACCGCGAAGGCGGCAATCCACCGGCGGCGAGTGCGCCGGCACCCAAACGGGCCGCGGCACCCTCGTCGCGCTCCGTGGCCGGCGATGCCCCGGTGCGCGCAGTGGCACGCCCGAGTACGGCCGATATCGAGGACTGCAATCGCGTGGCGAGCGAGTCGCACGGGAGCCGCACCCGTGACGTGCTGACGGACGCAGTGATTGGCGGCGCCGCCGGGGCCGCGCTCGGCGCGGCCGGCGGAGCGATAGCCGACGGCGGGAGCGGGGCCGGCAAGGGTGCGGGTATCGGCGGTCTCGTCGGCGTGGCCGGCGGGACCCTCTATGGTCTCAACAAGTCGAACTCCGACAGTGCCGATTCGGCGCGTGCCTATCGCCTCTGCATGGCGCGGAAAGGTTACTGACGAGGCGGCAGTTCGATACATGCGGCCGTGGGGAGGCTGTCCGCCCTCGCCACGGCCGCACATCGGTCTGATCAGGCTGGGCAGCTACCGAGCGCGTTGTTGACAGCGAGGATCAGCTCGTTGATCTGTACGCTGTTGCTGTTGTCGGGGTCGAACGCACTGCACGCGCTCACCGGCAGCCTGGTCAGCGCGATGTTCACGCCGGTGATCAGCTCGCTGATCACGACCTGGCCATCGCCATTGCAATCGCCGATGCACCCACCGCCGGCCGGGATGGTGGCGGTCGCGGTCACCCGCGGGGTCGGTGTCTCACCGCCCGGTGTGGGCTCGCCGGCCTCGCAGAAGCCGCGCACGACGCCCTCGCCGAGCTCGAGCGTGCCGCAGCGGCTCTGGGTCGTGCAGGCGTCGCCGTCGTCACACGCGTGACCCTGATTGGCGGGCTCGCACTCTCCGCTGGTCGAGTTGCACGTTTCGCAGGCGGAAAGGCACTTCGGAACGGTCGGGCTGCACTGGCCAGTTTCGATATCGCAGCTGTCGGTGCACGGATCGCCGTCGGTGTCCGGGCACTGGACGAGCTGTGGAACGCACAGAGCGAACGTCCCTTGGACCTCGCACTCACCGCGGAAGCACGGTGTGCCCACGCCGGGATCGCACGGTTGGCCGGCCGTCGATCCGTCGCTCAGACACAGCATGCCGACACCTGGGAACTCCTGACACGTGCCGCAGCCGTTGCCGCAGGGTGTGTCTGGCGCAGCGGGGTCGCCCTGGCAGTCGGGCCCGAATACCGGATCGTCGACGCAGTGGTCATTCGTTGTGCATGGGTCGAAGTCGTTGCACGGGCCGGCCTGGAACGACCCCGTACAGAACTCGCCCTCACACATATCGTTGGTGGTACACTCGAAAAAATCGTCACATTGCTGCGCGATGGCGCGCGGCGCGCCGAGGGCGAGCAACAGCGCTGCCGAGAACACTAGTTCAAAGGTTCGAACCCGCATGACATCTCCTCCCCGCGGTCGAGGTCGATACCTCGACCCGACCACGCGCGACCAAGTGCGTCAAGCCAACGGACATAGTTCGCGATGGGCCGCGGCCTCGGACGATGGTAGCGTTGGGCGCATGCACTGTGTGCTGGTCTCCCACTTCCATTGGGATCGCGAATGGTACCGCACGTTCGAGGCGTACCGGGCGCGATTGATCGACGCGGTCGACCGGGTGCTCGACCTGCTCGCGAGCGACGCGGGCTACCGGTTTCTGCTCGATGGCCAGGTGGTGCTACTCGAGGACTACCTTGCGATCCGACCGGAGCGACGGGGTGAGCTCGAGCGCGGGTTGCGCGACGGACGCCTGGCCGCAGGACCGTGGTACGTGCAGCCGGATATGCTGCTGCCGTCCGGCGAAGCCCACGTACGTAACCTTCTCCTCGGGCGGCGGATCGGCGAGACACTTGGGCCCGTCTCGCGGGTCGGCTACGTGCCCGACTCGTTCGGTCACCCGGCACAGCTGCCGCAGCTGCTGCAGGGGTTCGGCATCACGAGCTTCGTCCACTGGCGCGGCCATGCCGATGACGTCGATGCCCTCGGCCCGGTCTACGATTGGGAAGCGCCCGACGGCAGCATCGTGCGCGCTCTGCTGCTCAGCGAGGGCTATTTCAACGCCGCCTGCCTGCCTGACGATGCGGACGCCGCGGCGCGGGCGCTGGTGGCGCTCACAGCGCGCCTCGGCGGCGGCGGGGAGCTCGGTCCCGTTCTGCTGATGAACGGCGTCGACCACATGCTGCCGGACGCACACACCCGCGAAGTCGCCGATGCGCTCGAACGGCTCGGGGTGAAGGTCCAACGCGGCCTGCTCGAGCACGCGGTACCGCTGGACGGCGGCATCCGGCCCCGCATCGCGGGAGAGCTCGTCGGCGCGCGCATCGCGCCGCTATTGCCAGGCGTATGGTCGACCCGAATACCGCTCAAGCTCGCACACCGGCGAGTCGAATCGCTGCTCGAAGGGTGGGCCGAGCCCTGGTCCGCGTTCGGCCGCCGCCTCGGGTTGGCCGACGAGCGCGCGGCGTTGCAGCTGGCCTGGCGCGCGGTGATCGAATGTCAGGCGCACGATTCCCTCTGCGGCTGCTCGCTCGACGTCGTCGCCGCGCGGGTGCACACCCGTCTCAACGATGCCGAGCAGATCGCTTCGCACACCGTCGCGCGCGTGCTCGAGCGCCTGGCCGGGCTCGATCTCGAGCGGCGGGCGCCGTGGACGATCGAGCAGCAGATCGCGGTCTTCAATCCGACGCCGCAGCACCGTACCGACGTCGTGCGGGTCGCGCTGGACCCGTACCCCGCCATGCGCATGCCGCTCGGGGTGCCGGAGTTCCCGCCGCACGTGATCGCTTCGATGCAACCGCAGGGCTATGCGATCGACGGCGCGCCGGTGCGGGTCGTCGCGGCCGACGACGTCACGCGGACCCGCTGGCTCCCCAAGCAGCTGCCGGTCGATATCGAGTTCGTTGCCCGCGACGTGCCGCCCTTCGGGTGCCGGCGGTTTCGACTCACTCCGTGCGCACCCGTCGACGATGTGGTCGACGACGGCCGCGTCATCGAGTGCGATCACGCCGCGGTGGCGATCGAGGACGGCGGCACGCTCGCCGTGCGTTTCGGCGACGCGGAGTTCCGTGGGCTGGCCGACCTCGAGGATTGCGGCGATCGGGGCGACAGCTACGACTTCGATCCCGTCAAGGAGGATCCCGGCGCGGTGCCGGCGGCGCTGCGCTGGGAGCGGCATCGTCATCCCTCCGGCATCGCACGGCTCCTGATCCATCGCGTCGTGCAGGTGCCCGCGGCGCTGGAGCCGACGCGCGCACGTCGCGCCGCCGAGCAGGTAGCGTTGCGCGTCACGATCGAAGCCCGCGTCGTGCCCGGCGTGGCGCGCGTCGATCTCACCGTTCGGGTGGAGAACACGGCGTGCGATCACCGCTTGCGGCTGTGCTTTCCGACCGGCGCGGCAGTGACCACGTTTGCCGCCGCGACGACGTTCGATGTCGCGACGCGCTCGACGCAACGGCCGAACGACACCCAGTGGGTTCACCGCGCGCCGCCGACGTTCCCTCATCAGGGCTGGGTGCATGCCAACGGGTTGTCGGTCGTGGCGCCCGGGCTCGCCGAAGCAGAGGTGACCGCGTCCGGCGTGATCGCAATCACGCTGTTGCGCGCGGTGGGATGGTTGGCGCGCTACGACCTGCGCTCGCGCCCGATTCCTGCCGGTCCGCCGATGGAGATTCCCGGCGCGCAACTGCTCGGGACGCTCGAGGCGGCCGTGGCGCTGCTCCCCGGCTGCGACCCGGCCGGCGCACGCGCGGCCGAGCTCGGCATGCGCGGCGTCATCGGCGGCGCGGGGAAAG
>JADMIO011718017.1_pt1 | contig 27276 bp, 24 predicted proteins | sample 8958161 | NCBI WGS metagenome assembly JADMIO01 (sample SAMN16585339, study PRJNA669376) | soil metagenome | isolation source: Crop rotation soil | place: USA: Cullars Rotation, Alabama | collected 2011
CCCCCCGCCCCGGCACAGGCATCACCCGCGGTCGCCGAGCCCTCGACGACGGAGGACGCCCGGACCCTGCGGATGGTCGGCACCGGCGAGGCCACGGTCGTGCCCGACATGCTCGGGTTCACGCTGTCGGTCACCGCCAAGCAGCCGGACCTCGACGACGCCCTCGGCCAGGCCAGCGGCACCATGCGGCGCGTGCTCGCGGCGCTGCGTGACCAGGGCGTGCGCGAGGCGGACGTGCAGACCACCGGGCTCCAGATGTATCCCGAGTACGACTACCCGGCCTACGGCCCGGCCGTCCTCACCGGCTACCGCGTCACCCAGCGGGCGCGGGTGGTCGTCCGCGAGCTCGCCGACGGCGGCGAGGCGGTCAGCACCGCCGTCGAGACCGGCGGCAACGGGGTGCGCGTCACCGACATCCGGCTCGGCGTCTCGGATCCCGACGCGGCGCTGGCCAAGGCCCGGGACGCGGCCGTCGAGGCGGCCACGGCCAAGGCCGAGCAGTACGCCGACGCCACCGGGCAGACGCTCGGCGCGGTGCTCGGCCTGCGCGAGCTCGGCGGCACCCGCAAGCCCCGTCCGCAGCCCGTCCTGAGCTACCGGGCCGCCGCCGACCTGGCCGCGATGCCGGTCAGGGCCGGTCGCGACGACCTCGATGTCAGGGTCGAGGTGGTGTGGGCCTTCGAATAGGAGGTGCGACGCCCCGGCCGATAACCTCGGCCGCATGGCGACGACGAACGACCTGAAGAACGGCATGGTGCTCAATCTCGACGGCCAGCTCTGGCAAGTCATGTGGTTCCAGCACCACAAGCCCGGCAAGGGCGGCGCGGTCGTCCGCACCAAGCTGAAGAACGTCGAGAGCAACAAGACCGTCGACAAGACGTTCAACGCCGACGTGAAGGTCGATGTCGCCAACGTCGACAAGCGGACGATGCAGTACCTCTACAACGACGGCACGTCGTACGTCTTCATGGACACCCAGACCTACGACCAGCTCGAGGTCGACCCGGCCATCGTGGGTGACTCCAAGAACTTCCTGCTCGAGAACGGCGAGGCGATCGTGGCCACCAACGAGGGCCGCGTCCTCTACATCGAGCTGCCGGCCTCCGTCGAGCTCGAGATCACCTTCACCGAGCCCGGTGTCGCCGGCGACTCGGCGACCGGCCGCACCAAGCCGGCCACCCTCGAGACGGGCCACGAGATCCAGGTGCCGCTGTTCATCACCCAGGGGGAGCGGGTCAAGGTCGACACCCGCGACTCCTCCTACCTCGGCCGCGTGAAGGGCTGACGACGGCGCGTGCCTGCCAGGAGCAAGGCCCGCAAGCGGGCCCTCGACGTGCTGTTCGCCTCCGAGCTGCGGGGCGAGGACCCCGTGGTCGCCCTCGAGCGCGCCGTCGCCGAGGGTGCGGGGCCGACCAACGACTACACCGAGTTCCTCGTCCGGGGCGTCGCCGAGCACCGCGTGCGCATCGACGAGCTGCTCTCGACGTACGCCCAGGGCTGGACGCTGGACCGGATGCCCGCCGTCGACCGCAACGTGCTGCGCATCGGCGCCTTCGAGGTGATCTGGGTCGACGACGTCCCCGACCCGGTGGCCGTGACCGAGGCGGTGGCGCTGGTGCGCGACCTCTCGACCGACGAGTCGCCCGGTTTCGTCAACGGCGTCCTCGGCACCCTGCTGCGGAACAAGGAGTCCCTGACCGGGTGAACCGGTCCCCGTCGCGATGGCCCTAGGGTGCCGTCCCATGGGAGAGATCCAGCAGGCGGCGCAGCGCGCCCACCAGAGCGACACCCTCGAGGTCGCCATCCGCGTCGGGCTCGTGGCCTACGGCGTGGTCCACGTCCTCGTCGGCTGGCTGGCCGTGCAGGTGGCCTTCGGCGAGAAGTCGAAGCAGGCCTCCAGCACCGGCGCCATGCACACGCTCGCGGCGCAGCCGCTCGGCGAGGTGCTCGTCTGGGTGGTCGCGATCGGCCTGTTCGCCCTCGTCGTGTGGCGGGGCCTCGAGGCGTGGCAGTCGTGGTACTTCGAGGACGGCGCCGACCGGCTGAAGAGTGTGGCCGGGCAGCTCCTCAAGGCGGTGATCTACGCCGTGCTGGCGTTCACCGCCCTCACCACCGCGCTCGGTGCCTCCGGCGGCGGCGGGGGTGGGGGCGGCAGCGGGGGCGGCTCGGGTGGCAAGGGCGGCGGAGGTGGCGGGAGCACCGACAGCCTCACCGCCCAGCTCCTGGCGATGCCCGGCGGCACGCTCCTGGTCTCCGCGGTGGGCCTCGGCGTGATGGGCTACGCCGGCTACTACGTCTGGCAGGGCTGGTCGGACAAGTTCCTGGAGAAGCTGGACGGCGCGCCCAAGCGACGCGAGGTCAGCAAGGCCTACCGCCTGCTCGGCAAGGCGGGCTTCATCTCGAAGGGAGTGGCGATCGGGGTGATCGGCGGGCTCTTCGTGTACGCCGCGATGACCCACGACCCGAAGAAGTCGGCCGGCCTCGACCAGGCGCTCCAGGAGATCGCCCAGCAGCCGTTCGGGCAGGTGCTGCTCGTCGCCGTCGGCGTCGGGATCGCCTGCTACGGGGTCTTCTGCTTCGCCCGCGCCCGCCACGTGTCGACGTGAGCGGCGCCCGGCGGTTTGGCAGGCTCGCACCATGACCCGACACGAAGCGGACGTGGTGGTGCTGGGCCTGGGGCCCGGCGGTGAGTACGCCGCGCAGAAGCTCGCCGAGGGAGGGCTCGACGTCGTCGGCGTCGAGCGCGACCTGGTGGGCGGCGAGTGCCCGTTCTACGGCTGCATCCCCTCGAAGATGATGATCCGGGCGGCCGACGCCCTCGGCGAGGCACGGCGGGTCGACGCGCTGGCCGGGCACGCGGAGGTCCGGCCCGACTGGGGTGCGGTCGCCACCCGGCTCTCGAAGCAGGCGACCAACGACTGGCGCGACGACTCGCACGTGGAGCGGCTGGAGCAGGCGGGGGTCCGGATCGTCCGGGGCGAGGGGCGGCTCACCGGTCCCGGCACCGTCCGGGTGGGTGACGACGACTACGTGGGCGCCCGGGGCGTCGTGCTCAACGTCGGCACCTCGCCCGCGACGCTGCCGATCGACGGCCTGGCCGGGACGCCGTACTGGACCAACCGCGAGATCGTGAAGGTCACCGAGCTCCCCGCATCGCTCGCGATCATCGGCGGCGGGCCGATCGGCTGCGAGCTCGCGCAGGCCTTCGCCCGGTTCGGGTCGCAGGTCACCGTGCTCGAGATGGCCGACCGGCTGCTGTCGCCGGAGGAGCCGGAGTCCAGCGCGCTGGTCGCGCGGGTCTTCGCCGAGGACGGGATCCGCGTCGAGACCGGCATCACGGTCGAGCGGGTCGACCACGACGGACGGTTCACGATCACCACCGACCGCGGGGCGATCGAGGCCGATCAGCTGCTGGTCGCGGCCGGACGCTCGCTCAACCTGCGGGGCCTCGGCCTCGACTCGGTGGGCCTCGACCCCGAGGCCGGGAGCGTCGCGACCGACGAGCGGATGCGGGCGGGCGACCGGCTGTGGGCGGTCGGCGACATCACCGGCCACGGCGCGTTCACCCACGTCTCGATCTACCAGGGCGAGATCGTGGCCCGCGACCTGCTCGACGAGCCCGGCTTCACGGCCGACTACCGCGCCGTCACCCGGGTCACGTTCACCGACCCCGAGGTCGGTGCGGTCGGGATGACCGAGCGGCAGGCGCGCGACGCGGGCCTCGACGTCCGGGTCGGCCACGCCGACCTCGAGGAGTCGAGCCGCGGCTGGATCCACCAGCAGGGGGCGGCCGGACTGCTCAAGCTGGTCGCCGACGCCGACCGCGGGGTGCTCGTGGGTGCCACCTCCGCAGGACCCAGCGGCGGTGAGGTGCTCGGCCTGCTGGCGCTCGCGGTGCACGCCGAGATCCCGCTCGAGCGGCTCGCGTCGATGCACTACGCGTACCCGACGTTCCACCGCGCGGTGGACGTCGCGGTGACGTCGATCCTGTAGCAAACGGGCCAGATAGGTAGTCTGCCGGAGAGGCCACCAGCCCCCGGGGTGGTCACAGGAGGAGAGCTCGGATGTCCCACATGCCCGCCCCCGACAGGGGCAACGGCCACCGCGGTGAGCCGTTGCCGCCCCACGACGACCCGCTCAACGGTCCGCTGACCCCGCCGGCACGCCCCACGACCGAGCCCCGGCCCCCCGCCACCGAGACCCCCGAGCCGGCCGCCCCCGCGCCCACCTCCGACCCGACGTCCGCGCCCGCCCCGCACCGCCCCGCGGACACCCGGCCCGCGGCCCCCGGGTCGCTGGCTCCCGCTCCGCGGCAGCCGGCCGCCGCGGCCGGGCCGGAGCGCCGCTCGTGGGCCGAGGAGCCCGCCCCGGAGCCCGAGGTCCCGCGCTTCATGTCCGCCACCGACTTCCTCGAACGGCGATCCGAGAGCGTCGGCTACGGGCCCCCGACCTGGGGTTGGCGCGGCAGGCTGCACCGCTGGACCGGCGGCACCATCAGCCCCCACATGGGGTCGGACGAGATGCAGTACGCCCGCGACCGGGCGGCGATCCAGCGGGCCTTCGACGGCCCCCGCACGATCGTGTTCCTCAACCCCAAGGGCGGCGCGGCCAAGACCACGAGCGTGCTGGTGGCGGGCTACACCTTCGGGACGATCCGCGGCGGCGGCGTGGTCGCCTGGGACAACAACGAGACCCGCGGCACCCTGGGCATCCGGGGACAACGGGCCGGGCACGGCAACACCACCCGCGAGCTGCTCGAGGACCTCGAGCGGTTCAACGACGTCTACCAGGCGCGGATCGGCGACCTCGGCGCGTTCGTCCGCTCGCAGGGCGACGCCCACTTCGACGTGCTGGCCTCCGACGAGCGGCCCGACGTGACGGGCACCATCCGGGCCACCGACTTCACCGCCGTCCACGGCCTGCTCGAGCGGTTCTACCGGCTGATCCTGGTCGACACCGGCAACAACATGCGGGCCGAGAACTGGCTGGCGGCCGCCGAGACGGCCGACCTGCTCGTGGTGACGACCACGGTCCGCGAGGACACCGGCTACTCCGGGCTCTGGATGCTCGACGCGCTGCAGGACGCCGGCTACCAGGACCTCAAGCACAAGACGATCACCGTGCTGTCGGAGCCGTCGTCGCACGTCGACGAGCAGCTCGCCCAGGACATGGTCGACGTCTACGAGCAGCGCACCAAGGCAGTGTTCCGGGTGCCCTACGACCCGGCCCTGGTACCGGGCTCGGTGATCCCCTACGAGCAGCTCACCGAGGACACCCGGATGGCGTGGGTGCGGGCCTGCGCGGCGATGGCCGGACAGCTCTGAGCGTGGGGTAGGGTCGCTCGCGATCGACATCCTTTAACGAGCCGTCCCGTGAGGCGGAGAAGGAGGTCCGGCAGCAGTGTCATCACTGGAGCCAGCCCAGCCCGTTCCGGGCCCGACGGGAGCGACGCCCTCCGGCCGCACCGTCCTCGACGAGACCGACATCGCGCGGGCCCTGACCCGCATCTCCCACGAGATCCTCGAGCGCAACAAGGGTGCCGACGACCTCGTCCTGCTCGGGATCCCGAGCCGCGGGGTGCCGCTGGCCCACCGGGTGGCCGAGCGGATCGCCTCCGTCGAGGGCCTCGAGGTCCCCGTCGGGTCGCTCGACGTGACGATGTACCGCGACGACCTGCGGCTCAAGCCCGCGCGGACGCTGCTGCCGACCGAGATCCCCGGCAGCGGCATCGACGGCCGCACGGTGGTGCTGGTCGACGACGTGCTCTTCTCCGGCCGGACCATCCGGGCAGCGCTCGACGCGCTCACCGAGATCGGCCGGCCCGCCGCCGTACGCCTCGCGGTGCTGGTCGACCGCGGCCACCGCGAGCTGCCCATCCGGGCCGACTTCGTCGGCAAGAACCTCCCGACCTCGCTCGTCGAGCGGGTGCGGGTCACGGTGGCCGAGACCGACGGGACCGACGCGGTCACGATCGAGGGCTCGGCCGACGAAGGAGGGACGCGGTGAAGCGCCACCTGCTGTCCGCGGCCGACCTGTCCCGCGACGACGCCCAGACCGTCCTCGAGACCGCCGCCGAGATGCGGGCCCTCGCCGACCGCCCGATCAAGAAGCTCCCCGCGCTGCGCGGCCGCACGGTGGTCAACCTGTTCTTCGAGGACTCCACCCGCACCCGGATCTCGTTCGAGGCGGCCGCCAAGCGGCTCTCGGCCGACGTCATCAACTTCGCGGCCAAGGGGTCGTCGCTGTCGAAGGGGGAGTCGCTGAAGGACACCGCGCTCACCCTCGAGGCGATGGGCGCCGACGCGGTCGTGGTGCGCCACGGCGCGTCCGGCGCGCCCCACCGGCTGGCGCACTCCGGGTGGGTCCACGCCTCGGTGCTCAACGCCGGCGACGGCACCCACGAGCACCCCACCCAGGCGCTGCTCGACGCGTTCACGATGTGGCGCCACCTCGGCGCGCTCGACGGTCGCCGGGTCGCGATCGTGGGCGACGTGCTCCACTCCCGGGTGGCCCGCTCCAACGCCCTGCTGCTGCAGACGCTCGGTGCCGAGGTCACCCTGGTGTCGCCGCCGACGCTGCTGCCCGTCGGGATCGACACCTGGGGGGTCGAGACGTCCTACGACCTGGACGCGGTGCTGCCCAAGGCCGACGTGGTGATGATGCTGCGGGTGCAGCGCGAGCGGATGCAGGGCGGGTTCTTCCCGACGCCCCGGGAGTACTCGCGCCGCTACGGCCTCGACGCCCGCCGGATGGCGACGCTCCAGGACCACACGATCGTGATGCACCCCGGCCCGATGGTGCGGGGCATGGAGATCACGGCCGACGTGGCCGACTCCGACCGGTCGGTCATCGTCGAGCAGGTCACCAACGGTGTCGCGGTCCGGATGGCCGTGCTCTACCTGCTGCTCAGCTCCGACTCCGCGGAAGGCGACGACCTGTGACGACGTACCTGATCCGAGGCGCCTCCGTCGTGGGCGACGAGCCCACCGACCTGCTGCTGCGCGACGGGGTCGTGGCCGAGGTCGGCAGCAGCCTGGCGGCGGACGACGCAGAGGTGGTCGACGCGACCGGCCTGGTCGCGCTGCCGGGGCTGGTCGACCTGCACACCCACCTGCGCGAGCCGGGCCGCGAGGACGCCGAGACGGTGCTCAGCGGCACCCGGGCCGCGGCGATGGGCGGCTTCACGGCGGTCCACGCGATGGCCAACACCGACCCGGTGGCCGACACCGCCGGCGTCGTCGAGCAGGTGTGGCGGCTGGGCCGCGAGGGCGGCTACTGCGACGTCCGCCCGGTCGGCGCGGTCACCGTGGGCCTCGCGGGGGAGCGGCTCGCCGAGCTCGGCGCGATGGCCGACTCCGCCGCCCGGGTCCGGGTGTTCTCCGACGACGGGAAGTGCGTCAGCGACGCCGTCCTCATGCGTCGGGCGCTGGAGTACGTCAAGGCGTTCGACGGCGTGGTCGCCCAGCACGCCCAGGAGCCGCGGCTGACCGAGGGCGCGCAGATGAACGAGGGCGAGCTCTCCGGCCGGCTCGGCCTGACGGGCTGGCCGGCCGTCGCCGAGGAGGCGGTCATCGCCCGCGACTGCCTGCTCGCCGCCCACGTCGGCTCCCGGCTCCACGTGTGCCACGTGTCGACGGCCGGCTCGGTCGAGATCGTGCGCGACGCCAAGCGCAAGGGCTGGGACGTCACGGCCGAGGTGTGCCCCCACCACCTGCTGCTCACCGACGAGCTCGCGACGACCTACGACCCGATCTACAAGGTCAACCCGCCGCTGCGCAGCGCCGCCGACGTCGAGGCGCTGCGGGCCGGGCTCGCCGACGGCACCATCGACATCGTCGCGACCGACCACGCGCCGCACCCCCACGAGGACAAGGACTGCGAGTGGGCGGCCGCCGCCTTCGGGATGCTCGGGCTCGAGACCGCGCTGTCCGTGGTGCAGGAGACGATGGTCGACCCCGGACTGCTCGACTGGGCGGGCGTCGCCGAGCGGATGTCCCATGCTCCGGCGCGGATCGGGCGGGTGTCAGACCAGGGCCGGCCGGTCGCCGAGGGCTCGCCGGCCAACCTGGTGCTCTACGACCCCTCCGCGCGCCGGGTCGTCGAGGCGTCCTCCTCCGCGTCGCTCTCGCGCAACACGCCGTACGCCGGCCGCGAGCTGCCCGGCCGGGTCGTCGCGACGTTCCTGCGCGGCCGGGCGACGGTGCTCGACGGCAAGCTGCAGTAGCTCCGCGTCTGCGAAAGTGGGACCGTGAGCCAGGACGAGGTGCCCGACCCTCGTGCGTGGCTGCTCGGCCGGGCCGAGCGGGGCAACCCGTCCACCACGATCGACGACCGGCACGGCGACGACCGCGCCTGGTCGACGGGCAACCTGGTCACGCCGCTGGTCCACGGTTCGACGTACTTCCGTGAGCTGTACGACGCCCTGACCGCGACCCGCGACGGCGACCTGGTGATGTTCACCGACTGGCAGGGCGACGCCGACGAGCGGCTCACCGGCGAACCCGGCTCGGAGGCGGTCGAGGTGCTGGGCTCCGCCGACGAGCGCGGGGTCGACGTGCGGGGCCTGGTGTGGCGCTCCCACCTCGACCAGACCGGCTTCTTCGCCGCCGAGAACCGCCACCTCGGCGAGCAGCTGCAGCGCCGCGGGGCCGAGGTGCTGCTCGACATGCGGGTCCGCACGGGAGGCTCGCACCACCAGAAGTTCGTGGTGATCCGGCACCGCGACGACCCGACCCGCGACGTCGCGTTCGTCGGCGGCATCGACCTCGCCCACAACCGCCGCGACGACGCCGACCACGCGGGGGACCCGCAGCCGCAGGAGCTGTCGTCGGAGTACGGCGACCACCCGCCGTGGCACGACGTGCAGGTGAAGATCCAGGGGCCCGCCGTCCACGACGTCGAGACGGTGTTCCGCGAGCGCTGGCTGGACCCCACGCCACTCAGCCGCAGCCCGCTGCGGATGCTCGCCGACCGGGCGCGGGGCCTCGACGTCGACCCCGACCCGCTGCCGGCCCAGCAGCCGCCTCCGCCGGAGGCCGGGCCCCACACGGTGCAGCTGCTCCGGACCTACCCGAACCTGCGGCACGGGCGTGACTTCCCGTTCGCCCGGGGCGGCGAGCGCAGCGTGGCGCGGGGCTACTCCAAGGCGGTCGCCCGGGCGGCCGGCCTGGTCTACGTCGAGGACCAGTACTTCTGGGGCCACGACGTCGCCGGCCTGTTCCTCCGCCAGCTGGTCGACCAGCCGGAGCTGCGTCTGGTGGTGGTGATCCCGCTGCACCCCGACGTGACCGGCCTGTCACGGGTCCCCGAGCTGCTCGGCCGCAACCGGGCGCTCCGGACGCTGATGGAGCGGGCGCCCGGGCGGGTGGCGGCGTACGGTATCGAGAACCACGCGGGCACCCCGGTCTACGTGCACGCCAAGGTGTGCCTCGTCGACGACACCTGGGCCAGCGTCGGCTCCGACAACTTCAACCGGCGCTCGTGGACCCACGACTCCGAGCTGTCGTGTGCGGTGCTGGACCCCGACTGGGTCCGGTCGCTGCGGCTCACGCTCGCCGCCGAGCACCTCGACCGGCTCGCCGACGTCGAGCACGACGGGCTCGTGGCCGTGATGGCCGACTGCGTCGACCCCGCCGGCTTCTTCGCGGCGTACGCCGACAGCGCCGACCGGCTGGAGGCCTGGCACGCGGGCGGGAGGGTGGGGGAGCGGCCGCCGGGGCGGCTGCGCCGGCTGCCGCTGCCGCCCATGGGCCGCTTCGCGCGCCTGTGGGCGCGGCTGCCGCTGGAGGTGCTCCACGACCCGGACGGTCGCCCCGGACCGCTGCGGGGCCGCCGGGACTACTGACCGAGCACCAGCCGCTGCTCGCGCAGCGCCTCGTACGCCGGCCGGCAGGCCTCGGCGACGGCCGCGTCGTGGGGGTCGAGGTGCACCTCGCGGGGCCGGTAGGGCGCGAAGCCCGTCGACGCCCACACGGCGTCGTACCAGTGCGGCGCCCAGACGCCGTCGGAGTCGCGCGGCCCGGGCGGCCAGGCCAGCATCCGGTCGGTGAACGGGATCCCGAGCCAGCCGCACAGCCACCGCAGGTGCGCCTCCGGGTCACCCAGGAAGTCGGCGGCGTCGATGACCGGCGGCGGCTCCTCCAGCTGGTCGAGCAGGTCGAGCTGCTGGAGCAGCCCGATGTCCTCCGGCTCGCACGCCTCACGCGACTTGACGTAGGACGCGACGACCTCGGCCGGGTCGCGGACGAGCAGCACGTTGCGGAAGTCGCGCACCCACGAGAGGTCCTGGCCGGGCGCGAGGTGCTGGGTCATGTGCTTGGCGTAGTGGACGGTGCGACCCTCGGGGAGCGGCGCCCGCAGGCCGGCCACGACCGCGTCGACGTCGGTGGGCTGCGAGGCGATGACCTCGTCGCGGGCCGGGTGGACGACGCCCGTCCGGTGGAGGTACGCCGCGTAGAGCGGCTCGTCCACCACGACCGTGTCGGGACGGTTCTCCCACGCGCGCATCATCGCCGTGGAGATATTGCGCGGGCCGCTCCACATGGCGACCCGCACCACGGCGGTCACGGCACGGTCCGGCCCGCCACGTCGGCGGACACGTGGTCGGCGAACAGGCCCTGCAGCCGCTCCACGACCGGCCCGCGGGCGCCGCTGCCGATGGTGCGGCCGTCGACGCTGCGGACGGGGACCAGGCCGGCGAAGGTGCCGGTGACGAAGGCCTCGCGGGCGGAGTAGACGTCGGTGAGGCTGAACGTCGTCTCGCGGGCAGGGATGCCGGCGCGCCGGCAGACCTCGAGCACGTTGCCGCGGGTGATGCCGCCGAGGCAGAACCGGCCGTCGGAGGTCCAGACCTCGTCGTCCGGCGTGACGAGGAAGAAGTGGGTGGAGTTGCAGGTGGCGACGAAGCCGTGCGGGTCGAGCATCAGCGCCTCGTCGGCACCGGCGGTGTAGGCCTGGATGCAGGCGGCGATGTCGTTGAGCTTGCTGTGGACGTTGAGCTTGGGGTCGAGGGTGTCCGGGGTGGCGCGGCGGACGTGGGTGGTGAAGAGCGTGATCCCCTCGGTGACCGTGGCCGGCATCGGCTCCTTGTGCTCGGCGATGATCACGACGGTCGCGGGCCCGACGGTGACCCGGGGGTCCTGGTAGGGCGTCGACTTCATGCCGCGGGTGACCATCAGCCGCACGTGGACCCCGTCGTGCATGTCGTTGGCCTCGAGGGTCGCGTAGATCGCGCGGGTGAGCTCGTCGCGTGACATCCCGATGTCGAGGACGATCGCGGCGGCTCCCTGCCAGAGCCGGTCGAGGTGGGACTCCAGGAACGCCGGGTGACCGTGGTGGACCCGCAGCCCCTCCCACACCCCGTCGCCGAGGACGAACCCGGAGTCGAAGACCGACACCACCGCCTCGGCCCGCGGGCGGAGCTCGCCGTTGAGCCAGATCAGGATCCCGGCGTTGCGGGGGTCGTCGGCGTGGTCGTGGGTGCCGTGGGCCATGCGCCGACCCTAGTCGGGCGCGAGGGGGGAGCGTCCGGCCAGGTCCGGCGGCTGCTCAGGCAGCACGGGCGGCGATCGACGTACCGCAGCGGGGGCAGTGGCGCCCGGCGCAGAGGTCCAGCTCCTGGCCGCAGGAGCAGGTGTCGGGGCGGCGGTCGCGCGGCTCCAGCGGGTGGAGCGTGGCCCAGGCCTGTCGCTCGGTGGTCATCGTCGTCACCTCCCTCGCCAGTGGTTCGGAGCCGCTGGCTCCGGTGGATGTGCTGCTGGTGGAACAGACCCGTGGGGCCCGGCAGACTCATCGCATGTCGGCCGCTCCTTCCGCCCCGATCGCCGACGCGCTGGTCGTCGTCGACGTCCAGCGAGGCCTCGTCGAGGGACCGCACGCCGTGGCGTCCGCCCGGGCCTTCCTCGGCCGATGGCGGCACGCCGCCGACGCCGCCCGCGCGGCCGGGGTGCCGGTCGTGCACCTGCAGGACGCCGGACGCGACCCGGGCTCGCGGATCCCGGAGGGCTCGCCGGGGTGGGAGCTGGTGCTGGACGTCGGGGCCGGGGAGCCGGTGGTGCCCAAGGAGGAGGACGACGGGTTCGACGGCACGGCGTTGGACGAGCTGCTCCGGTCACGGGGCGCGACCCGGCTGTGCCTGGTCGGCATCCAGTCGGAGATGTGCGTGGCCGGGACGGCTCGCGGCGCCCTGTCGCGCGGCTACGAAGTGGTGCTGGCGCGCGACGCCCACACGACGTACGACGTCCCACCCGACGGCGACGCGCCCGCCGTGCCTGCCGCGTTGGTCTCGCGGGTGGCGGAATGGTCGCTGGGTGACGAGGTCGTCGCGCCCGGTCGCCTCGAGGACGTGGTGTTCGTCCGCCCCGCGGCGGCCGTCGCCGGGTGACCCCGGGTCGGGGTCAGTGTCGTTGCACGCGGATCCGGTTGCCGCGACCGGCGTCGCGGACCGTCGTCCCGCCGTGGCGCACGCCCACGGAGTTGTCGTCACCGGTGACGACGAGCGAGTCGAGGCGGCGGTAGCGCAGCGTGTTGCCGTCGCCGCCGACCGAGGCGTCGTAGCCGCGGCCGGTGCGCAGGGTGTTGTGCGCGCCGGGTGTCCTGACGGCGTACACCCGGTCGGCCGTGAGCGTCGTACGGCGGCCGCCGAGGCGGGCGCTCTCCACGAGGCCCGCGACTTCGACGGTGGTGCGGGGCGACGCCACCCGGAGCACCCGCGCCGCGGTCGGCCGGACCTCCTGCTGCCGGCCGCGCACGACCAGGGTGTCGACCGACTTCGTGACCACGGTGTTGCCGTGGCCGCGCACGACCACGCGGGTGGCGGTCGGGATCCGGGCGACCACGTCGTCGGCCAGCACCCGCACCACGCCGCAGGTGCCGTCGAGGTCGTAGGTGACGTCGTCCCAGCGGAGCTCGACCGTGCGATGCGAGCAGTCGACCGGCACCGCGACTCCCGCCTCCGCAGGGGCCGAGCCCAGGCCGAGCGCGACGAGCAGGCTCGCGGTGACGGTGGCGAGACGACGGACGAGCACGGTGACCTCCGGAGGACGGCATACCTTGAGTACGTACCGTGAGTATGCCAAGCGGACCCACCTGGCGTCGCATCCACCGACCGTGATGTCGGGCACAGCCACCCGAGGGCGAGGCGCTCAGGCCTGGGTGGCCTCGGTCAACGGCGCCGGCTCCTCGCCGCCCAGCAGCATCGCATAGGTGACCCCGGCGATGACGGCGCCCAGCAGCGGCGCGAACCAGAACGCCCACAGCTGCATCAGCGCGTCGGTTCCGGCGAACAGCGCCGGGCCGGTGGACCGGGCCGGGTTCACCGAGGTGTTGCTCACCGGGATGCTGACCAGGTGGATCAGGGTCAGCGACAGCCCGATCCCGATCGGGGCGAAGCCCTTGGGTGCGCGGGTGTCGGTGGTGCCGAGGATGACGTAGAGGAAGAACGCGGTCAGCACCACCTCGACGACCAGCACCGACAGCAGCGAGTAGCCACCCGGTGAGCGGTCGCCGTAGCCGTTGGTGGCGAAGCCGGACTCGGTGGCGCTGAAGCCCGGGACTCCGTCCGCGATCACCCACAGCACGGCGGCGGCCACGATCGCCGCGACGACCTGGGTCACCACGTAGGCGGGCACCTCCCTCCACGCGAACCGCTTGGCCGTGGCCAGTCCCAGGGTCACCGCCGGGTTGAAGTGGCCACCGCTCACGTGACCGACGGCGTACGCCATCGTGAGCACGCTGAGCCCGAAGGCCATGGCCACCCCGAGGAAGCCGATGCCGAAGCCCGGGAAGCCGGCCGCGAGGACCGCGCTGCCGCACCCTCCCAGGACCAGCCAGAACGTTCCGAGGAACTCCGCCCCGAGCCGCTGCGCCATCGTGTGTCCGCCCATTCCCCGTCTCCCGTCTGTGCGGCGGCTGGACCTCATCGTGCTCCCGGCAGGGGTGGTGGGGGAAGCCCCCACGACCGTTCTCGCCGACCAACGTCACGGCTCGGCATCGACCGCTGTCCGGCGGACGTGGCGTCTGGCAGAATCGGCGCGACCCCCTCGGGCAGAACTGGATCAGGTACGACAACCCGGAGGTGGCCATGCGCATCCGTTCCTTCCTCGCCGTGCTGACGGCGCTCCTCGTCTCGTTGCTGGCCGCCTGCGGTGGGGGCAGCGACAGCTCCGACTCCGCGAGCGACTCGGGGTCGGGATCCGCGTCCGACGAGGGCGTGTGCGCGGGCCAGACCACCGACCTCCTCGCCCAGGTCTGCGAGGACGGCGAGCTCAGGGTGTCCACCGATCCGGCGTACCCGCCGCAGTCCAGGCTCAACGAGCGGACCGGGGAGTACGAGGGCTTCGACATCGACGTCGCCACCGAGATCGCGCACCGGCTCGGCGTCGACGTCGCCTGGGAGACGCCGAGCTGGGACGTCATCACCGCCGGGAGCTGGAACGGTCGTTGGGACACCACGGTGGGCTCGATGACCCCCACCAACGACCGGCAGAAGGTGCTCTGGTTCACCGAGCCCTACAACTACGTCCCGGCCGTGGTCGTGGTGCGCGAGGACGACGACGAGGTCACCGACATCAGCACCGACCTCGACGGCGCGACCATCGGGGTCTGCCAGGGCTGCACCTACGAGCAGTTCCTCGACAAGACCCTGGAGATCAAGGGCTACACCTTCGACTTCGTCATCGACGACGCCGAGGTCACCGGTTACGACACGGACACGACGGCCCTCCAGGACCTCGCCAACGGCCGGGTCGACGCGGTGATCACCTCGGTGACGACCGCCCAGGGCTACATCGACGAGGGCAACCCGGTGAAGATCGTCGGCGACCCGGTGTTCAACGAGCCGTTGTCGGTGGGCTTCGACAAGAGCTCGGACCCGTCGTCGGAGAGCCTCTACGAGGCGGTCGACCAGATCGTCGCCGACATGCACGAGGACGGCACGCTGTCCTCGATGGCGGAGGAGTGGTACGGCATCGACACCACGACGCAGCAGGACTGACGGCACCCGCCATGGACATGGGGGAGCCCGGACGCGCCGGGGCGCGATGAAGGGCCTCTGGGAGCGGTTCCAGCTCGCCTCGGCGCGGATCCCCTTCCGTGCGAAGAACGCCGCCGTCTGGGTCGTGCTGTTCGGCCTGCTCGCCTTCTTCGGCAGCGCCGCCGGCTTCGACCTGCAGTGGATCCGCGACAACTTCCGCTACATCCTCGGAGGGCTGCCCTACACCGCGGCCATCGCGGTGGGCGGCATCGTGCTGGCGATCGTGCTGGCGCTCCTCGGCGCGCTGGCGCGACTCTCCCGCAACGCGATCCCGTACGCCGTCGCCGGCTTCTACGTGTCGTTCTTCCGGGGCACGCCACTGATCGTCCAGATGTTCCTGCTCTACCTGGCGCTGCCTCCCGTCGGGCAGAACCTGGCCGACCGGTACGCCTGGCTGCCGGAGGGCTTCGACGAGGCGTTGATCCTCGAGGCCGCGACCGCCGGCACCATCGCCCTCGGCCTCAACTACGGCGCCTACATGACCGAGATCTTCCGGGCCGGCATCCAGTCGGTGGCCGGCGGCCAGGGCGAGGCCGCCGACGCGCTCGGCATGACGTACGGGCAGAAGATGCGACGGGTGGTGCTGCCGCAGGCGTTCCGCGTGATCATCCCGCCGACCGGCAACGAGTTCATCGCGATGATGAAGGACACCGCGCTGGTGTCGTTCCTGGGGGTGACCGCGGCCAGTGCCGAGATCTTCCGCCGTTCGCAGCTGGTCGGCAAGGCGGACTTCAAGAACCTCGAGGCCTACGTCGCCGTCGCGCTGATCTACTGGGGACTCACCGTGCTGTTCACGTTCTTCCAGAGCCGGCTGGAGGCCCGGGTCGGCCGCGGCTACGACCGGGAGCACGTGGTGCGGGCGATGCAGGCCGCCGGCGGGCAGGGGCAGCCGCACGCCGGCGGAGGGGTGCCGGGATGAGCGACCGCGACGTCGTCGTCCGGCTGGACGGGCTGCACAAGACCTTCGGGCGGCTCGAGGTCGTCCGGGGCGTCGACCTGGAGGTGCACCGGGGCGAGGTGGTGGTCATCTTCGGGCGCTCGGGGTCGGGCAAGTCCACGGTGCTGCGCTGCACCAACTTCATCGAGGACCCCACGGCAGGTTCCGTCGAGGTGGCGGGCATCCGGCTGGAGGGCGGGTACCGGACCCGGCGCAAGAACGACCAGATCCGCCGGCTCCGGCTGCACGTCGGCATGGTCTTCCAGCAGTTCAACCTGTTCCCGAACATGACCGTGCTCGACAACGTCACCTGCGCGCCGCGCTGCGCCGGACGCGGCACCGACAAGGAGGTCGTCGAGCGGGCCACGGACCTGCTCGAACGGGTCGGCCTGGCCGACAAGGCGGGCGAGCACCCCATCCGGCTCTCGGGCGGCCAGCAGCAGCGGGTGGCGATCGCCCGGGCACTGGCCATGGAGCCCGACGTGATGCTCTTCGACGAGCCGACCTCCGCCCTCGACCCCGAGCTCACCGGCGAGGTGCTGGGCGTGATGAAGTCCCTGGCCACCGAGATGCACATGACGATGATGGTGGTGACCCACGAGATGGGGTTCGCCCGCGAGGTGGCCGACCGGATGGCGTTCTTCCACGAGGGCCGGATCCTCGAGGAGGGGCCGCCCGACCAGCTCATCACCTCCCCGGCGCACCCCGAGACGCGGGCCTTCCTCGACGCGGTGCTCTGACCTGACCGACCGGGGTGTTCTTTGAACTGCCATTCAGTATCATCGCGGGGGACCGCGGCCGGGGGAGAGGGGAGCGAGATGATCCGGACGACGCCGTTCCACGAACGGCTCACGGAGCTCAACGACCAGCACCTCTACACGCACTGGTCCGGCCACCTGTCGGCGCTGCGCTACTCCAGTGCGCCGAAGCACGAGTACTTCGCGGTACGCAACAGCGTCGGCGTCTTCGACACCTCGCCCCTGTTCAAGTGCCGGATCTCCGGCGCGGACGCCGAGGCGTTCCTCAGTGGCCTGATGGTGCGCGACATCGCCGGCTGCCGCCCCGGTCGGGCGGCGTACACCCTGTGGTGCGACGACCGGGGGTACGTCCGCGAGGACGGCGTGGTCTTCCGGAACGGTGACCGCGAGTTCCTGCTCACCTCCGCCAAGCCGGTGCTGGGCTGGCTCTCGGACCACCGGCACCGGATGCGGGTCGACCTCCACGACGTCACCGACGAGCACGGCATGCTCGCCGTCCAGGGCCCACGGTCGCGCGTGGCGCTGGCCACGCTGGTGCCCGAGGTGACCCGGCTGCCCTACTTCGGCCTCGCCGAGGCGAAGGTGGGTTCGGTGCCCGTCGTCGTCTCCCGCACCGGCTACACCGGCGACCTCGGGTTCGAGCTGCTGGTGCCGGCCGACGACGCGGTGGCGGTCCTCGACGCCGTCCTCGAGGCCGGCCGCCCTCACGGCCTGCGGCCGTTCGGCGAGGACGCGCTGATGACGCTGCGGATCGAGGCCGGGCTGCCGCTCGGCGACGTCGAGTGGCACGACAGCCGCACGGCGTGGACCGACCACGACCGCGTCACACCGCGCGAGCTCGGCCAGGGCTGGATGCTCAAGGGAGTGCGTGACGGCAGCCGCCGGTTCCTCGGCAGCGAGGCGATACGGCGCGAGCTGGTCGAGGGCACGTCGCGGTGGGCCACGACCGGGATCGTCGTCGACTGGGCCGACTGGGACCGGCTTCACCGCGATGCGGGCGAGCTGCCCACCAAGGACCCGCAGCAGCTCGGCTGGGAGCAGTGGCTGCGAGCCGACGCGGAGGGCTCGGGCGAGCAGGTCGGCTACGTCACCAGCTTCTGCTACTCCCCGGTGCTGCAGCGGCACATCGGCCTGGCGCGCGTGCGCCCCGGCCTGGCCGACCCCGGCACGGTGCTGCACATGGAGACCACGCTGCACCACGGCACCCACATGGTCGCGGTGACCACCGCCCCCCTGCCCTTCTTCAACCCCGCGCGAAAGACGGCCACACCATGACCGACCCCAGCCCGACGACCGGACGCACCGCTGCGTCGTACGACGCGATCGTCGTCGGCGGCGGCCACAACGGCCTCACGAACGCTGCGTACCTGGCCAAGGCCGGACTGCGCACGCTGGTGCTCGAGCAGCGCCACCTCGTCGGCGGCGCGGCCATCACCGAGGAGCTGCGGCCCGGCTTCTCGTTCACCACGTTCTCCTACGCGCTCAGCCTGCTGCGGCCGGAGATCGTCCACGAGCTCGACCTGGTCGAGCACGGGTTCATGCCGCTGATGATGCCGGGCGACTTCCACCCGACCGGTGACGGCGGCCACCTGCTGTTCGGCGACGACGAGGACCAGAACGTCCAGATGATCCGGCGTCACTCGCGCCATGACGCCGACGCCTACACGCGCTACAACTTCGACGTCGACCGCATCATCCAGACGGTGCGACCGCTGTTCGACAACCCGCCGCCGAACGTCTTCGGCAGCGACCCCGACGACCAGGCCGACGTGGCCTGGCTGCTCAAGCACCTCGGCAGCGTGGACCGGAAGACGATCCACGACACCGTGCGGATGCTGACCGGGAGCGCCGCCGACCTCCTCGACGACTACTTCGAGTACGAGCCGCTCAAGGGCTACCTGGCGTCGTCCTCCAACATCGGCAACCGGATCGGCCCGATGTCCGGCGGTTCCGCGCTGGTGCTGCTCTACCACAAGATGGGCGAGCACGACGGGCACCTCGGGTCGTGGTCCTTCCACAAGGGTGGCAACGGCGGGTTCACACAGGTGCTCGCCCGCGCGGCCGCGTCGTTCGGCGCCGAGATCGAGCTCGAGGCCCGGGTCGACCGGGTGCTGACCCGCGACGGCCGCGCCACCGGCGTGGTGCTGGCCGACGGGACCGAGCTGACCGCCCCGGTCGTGGTCTCGGCCCTCGACGCCCGCCGCACCTTCCTCGAGCTGGTCGACCCGCGCGAGCTGCCCGACGACCTGGTCGACAACGTGCGGCGCACCCGCTACCGCGGCACGTCCGCCAAGGTGAACTTCGCGCTCGACGGGATGCCGCAGTTCCCCGGCCTGGCCGGCGCCGCCCCCTTCGGCGGCTTCATCAACATCGGCCCGACCCTGGAGTACCTCGAGCGGGCCTACGACGCCGCCAAGTACGGCTGGTACTCCGACCGGCCGTTCATCGACGGGGCCCTGCAGTCGGTGATCGACCCCGACATGGCCCCGCCGGGCCAGCACGTGCTGTCGTGCTTCGTGCAGCACGCTCCCTACGAGCTCAGGGGCCCCGACGGTGCCCGCGTCGACTGGGAGACCGAGCGGGAGCGCTTCGGCGACACCGCCCAGGCCGTCCTCGAGGAGCACTTCCCCGGCTTCGGCGAGCTCGTGCTGCAGCGCGAGGTCGTCACACCGCCCGACATCGAGCGCGTCACCGGTCTGAGCGAGGGCAACATCTTCGCCGGCGAGTTCCTCGCGCCGCAGATGTACTTCTTCCGGCCCTCGCCGGGCTGGAGCCAGTACGCCACCCCGATCGACGGCTACTACCAGTGCGGCTCGGGCACCCACCCCGGCGGCTGCGTCATCGGCTCGCCCGGACGGTTCGCCAGCCAGCGGATCCTCCGCGACCGCGCCCGGCGGCAGTAGACCGGTGCGCAAGACGCGGCCCATCGGTGCCGACCGGCGGCCGAGGCGCTGATAGGGTCGGCCCCGGCTCGACATCCTTTAACGATCCGTCCCGTGAGGCGGAGAAGGAGGTACGACGGAGTTGACCCTGCGCCCACCACCCCCCGCGCTGCTCGTCCTCGAGGACGGCCGCACCTTCCGCGGGACCTCCTACGGCGCCGAGGGCGAGACCTTCGGCGAGGCCGTGTTCTCGACCGGCATGACCGGTTACCAGGAGACCCTCACCGACCCCAGCTACCACCGCCAGGTGGTGGTGATGACCGCGCCCCACGTCGGCAACACCGGCATGAACGACGACGACCCCGAGTCGTCGCGGATCTGGGTGAGCGGGTACGTCGTCCGCGACCCGGCCCGGTTGCCGTCCAGCTGGCGATCACGCCGCAGCCTCGACGACGCGCTGGCGGACCAGGGCGTCGTCGGGATCTCCGGCATCGACACCCGCGCGCTCACCCGGCACCTCCGCGAGCGCGGGGCGATGCGGGTCGGCATCTCGTCGCACGAGACCGACCCGGAGGCGCTCCGCGAGCGGGTGCTCGCGTCGGCCGTGATGGCCGGGGCCGAGCTCAGCGGAGAGGTGTCCACCGCGGCGGCGTACGTCGTGCCGGCGGTCGGCGACAGGCGGTTCACCGTTGCCGCGCTCGACCTCGGCATCAAGGCGAACACCCCGCGGATGCTGGCCGAGCGCGGGGTCGAGGTCCACGTGCTCCCGGCGACCGCGTCGCTCGACGAGGTCCGGGCGGTCGGCGCCGACGGCCTGTTCTTCTCCAACGGCCCGGGCGACCCCGCGGCCACCACCCGCCAGGTGGAGCTGCTCCAGGGGGCGCTCGCCGCGGGGATCCCGTACTTCGGGATCTGCTTCGGCAACCAGCTCTTCGGCCGCGCCCTCGGCTTCGGCACCTACAAGCTCACCTACGGCCACCGCGGCATCAACCAGCCGGTGATGGACCGCACCACCGGCAAGGTCGAGGTCACCGCCCACAACCACGGGTTCGCCGTCGACGCCCCGCTGGACGGCGCGACCACCACGCCCTTCGGCGAGGCCACCGTGTCCCACGTCTGCCTCAACGACGACGTCGTCGAGGGCCTCGAGCTGCGCGACCCGGCCGGCACGCTGAGGGCCTTCAGCGTGCAGTACCACCCGGAGGCCGCGGCCGGGCCCCACGACGCGGCGTACCTGTTCGACCGGTTCTGCGACCTGATGGGGGGCCGCTGATGCCCAAGCGCACCGACATCCAGAGCGTGCTCGTGATCGGGTCCGGCCCGATCGTGATCGGGCAGGCGTGCGAGTTCGACTACTCCGGCACCCAGGCCTGTCGCGTGCTGCGGCAGGAAGGTCTGCGGGTGGTGCTGGTCAACTCCAACCCGGCGACGATCATGACCGACCCGGAGTTCGCCGACGCGACCTACGTCGAGCCGATCACCCCCGACTTCGTCGAGAAGGTGATCGAGAAGGAGCGGCCCGACGCGCTGCTCGCCACCCTCGGCGGTCAGACCGCGCTCAACACCGCGATCGCCCTCGACGAGAGCGGCGTGCTCGAGAAGTACGGCGTGGAGCTGATCGGCGCCTCGATCGAGGCGATCAACCGCGGCGAGAACCGTGAGTCGTTCAAGCAGATCGTCGAGCGGCTCGGCGGCGAGGTGGCTCGCTCGGTCATCTGCCACACCGTCGACGACCTGCTGGCCGGCGCCGACGAGCTCGGCTACCCGCTGGTCGTGCGGCCGTCGTTCACGATGGGCGGCTCGGGCTCGGGGATGGCGTTCGACGAGGCCGACCTGCGCCGCATCGGCGGCGGCGGGCTCTCGGCGTCCCCGACCAGCGAGGTGCTCCTCGAGGAGTCGATCCTCGGCTGGAAGGAGTACGAGCTCGAGGTGATGCGCGACCGGGTCGACAACGTCGTCATCGTCTGCTCGATCGAGAACCTCGACCCGATGGGCGTCCACACCGGCGACTCCATCACCGTCGCGCCGGCGATGACCCTCACCGACCGGGAGTACCAGCACCTGCGAGACCTCTCGATCGGCATCATCCGCGAGGTCGGCGTCGACACCGGCGGCTGCAACATCCAGTTCGCGGTCAACCCGGACGACGGCCGCGTGGTCGTGATCGAGATGAACCCGCGGGTGTCGCGGTCCAGCGCGCTGGCGTCGAAGGCGACCGGCTTCCCGATCGCGAAGATCGCCGCCAAGGTCGCCATCGGCTACACCCTCGACGAGATCCCCAACGACATCACCACGCGTCCCGACGGGCAGAGCACGCCGGCCAGCTTCGAGCCGACGCTCGACTACGTCGTGGTGAAGGTGCCGCGATTCGCGTTCGAGAAGTTCCCCGGCGCCGACCCGACCCTCACCACGCACATGAAGTCGGTGGGCGAGGCGATGGCGATCGGCCGCAGCTTCACCGAGGCGCTGCAGAAGGCGCTGCGCTCGCTGGAGAGCAAGGACGCGCCGTTCGACTGGAGCCACCGCCACATCGATCTCGACAAGGAGCGGCTGCTGACCGAGGCGGCGACGCCTCACGACGGGCGGCTGCGGGTGGTCATGGACGCGATCCGCGCCGAGGCCACGCCGCAGGAGGTCCACGACGCGACCGGCATCGACCCGTGGTTCGTCGACCAGCTGTGCCTGCTCAACGAGGTGGCCCAGGCGCTGATCAACGCGCCCGAGCTCACCCCGGAGCTGCTGCGGCTCGCCAAGCGGCACGGGTTCTCCGATGCCCAGCTCGGCCGGATCCGCGACCTCGACGAGGCGGTGGCGCGCGGCGTGCGGCACGCGCTCGGCATCCGGCCGGTGTTCAAGACCGTCGACACCTGCGCCGCTGAGTTCGCGGCGGCGACGCCCTACCACTACTCGTCGTACGACGAGGAGACCGAGGTCGCGCCGCGCGAGCGGGCGGCGGTGGTGATCCTGGGGTCCGGACCCAACCGGATCGGCCAGGGCATCGAGTTCGACTACAGCTGCGTCCACGCCTCCCTCGCGCTGAGCGAGGCCGGCTACGACACGGTGATGGTCAACTGCAACCCCGAGACGGTCTCGACCGACTACGACACCTCCGACCGGCTCTACTTCGAGCCGCTCACCCTCGAGGACGTCCTCGAGGTGGTGCACGCGGAGCGGCAGGCGGGCCCGATCGCGGGCGTGATCTGCCAGCTCGGCGGGCAGACGCCGCTGGGGCTGGCGCAGGGGCTCGCCGACGCGGGCGTCCCGATCGTCGGCACCACGCCCGAAGCCATCCACCTGGCCGAGGAGCGCGGCGCCTTCGGTCGGGTGCTGGCCGACGCCGGGCTGCCCGCACCCAAGCACGGCATGGCCGCGTCGTTCGACGAGGCGCAGGCGATCGCCCACGAGGTCGGCTACCCGGTGCTGGTGCGGCCGTCGTACGTCCTGGGCGGCCGCGGCATGGAGATCGTCTACGACGACGGGTCCCTGGAGTCCTACATCGGCCGGTCGACCGCGATCAGCCCGGAGCGGCCGGTGCTGGTCGACCGGTTCATCGACGACGCGGTCGAGATCGACGTCGACGCCCTCTACGACGGCGAGGAGCTCTACCTCGGCGGCGTGATGGAGCACATCGAGGAGGCCGGCATCCACTCCGGCGACTCGTCGTGCGCGCTGCCTCCGATCACGCTGGGCGCCACCGAGGTGCGCCGGATCCGCGAGGCCACGGAGGCGATCGCCCGCGGTGTGGGCGTGCGGGGCCTGATCAACATCCAGTTCGCGCTCGGCTCCGACGTGCTCTACGTGCTGGAGGCCAACCCGCGGGCCTCCCGGACCGTGCCGTTCGTCTCCAAGGCGACCGCGGTGCCGCTGGCCAAGGCCGCGGCCCGGGTGATGCTGGGCGAGTCGATCGCGTCGCTCCGCACCGCCGGTGTGCTCGCGGCCGAGGGCGACGGGGGAGACCTGCCGTCCGACGCGCCGATCGCGATCAAGGAGGCGGTGATGCCCTTCAACCGCTTCAAGACCCCGGACGGGCAGACCGTCGACACCGTGCTCGGCCCCGAGATGCGCTCGACCGGCGAGGTGATGGGCTTCGACCGGATCTTCGGCCGGGCCTTCGCCAAGTCGCAGGCGGCGGCGTACGGTCCGCTGCCGACGACCGGACGGGTGTTCGCGAGCATGGCCAACCGCGACAAGCGCACCATGATCTTCCCGATCAAGCGGCTGGCCGACCTCGGCTTCGAGGTGCTCGCCACGCAGGGCACCGCCGAGGTGCTGCGGCGCAACGGGATCGACGCACGGGTGGTGCGCAAGCACTTCGAGGGCGAGGGGCCGGCCGGCGAGCAGACCACCGTGCAGCTGATCGCGGCCGGCGAGATCGACCTGATCGTCAACACCCCCCACGGGGCGGGAGGCGGTGGCGCGGTCCGCACCGACGGCTACGAGATCCGCACCGCCGCCGTCCTGGCCAACGTCCCGTGCATCACCACGGTGCAGGGCCTCGGCGCGGCGGTGCAGGGCATCGAGGCGATGCGGGCGGGGGAGATCGGGGTGCGGTCGCTCCAGGACTGGGCCGCCCGTGCCTGAGGTCGGGGTGTGGGCTCGCCTTGGCCCCTCGAGCTCCGGTGGGGGGCGCTGCAGGTGACGGTGTACGACCTCCTCTTCCGGCACGCGCTGGCCCGGGTCGACGCCGAGCGCGCCCACCGCCTGGGCTTCCGCGCGGTCAGGGTGGGCCGTCCGGTGCTGGCCCGGCTGCCGGGCGCCGACGCGCCGGTGGCGGCGATGGGGCTCTCGTTCCCGCACCCGCTGGGCCTCGCCGCGGGCTTCGACAAGAACGCCGAGGGGATCGACGCCCTGGCCGCACTCGGCTTCGGCCACGTCGAGGTCGGCACCGTCACCGGCGAGCCGCAGCCCGGGAACCCGCAGCCGCGGCTGTTCCGGCTCACCGACGACCGGGCCGTGGTCAACCGGATGGGCTTCAACAACGACGGGGCCGAGGCGGTCGCCCGCAGGCTGGCCGCGCGGGGGCGGACGCGCAGCGACCGGCCCGGACCGGTGCTCGGCGTCAACATCGGCAAGACCAAGCTGGTGCCCGACGACGACCAGGCCGCGGTCGAGGCCGACTACCGCAAGAGCGCGGGGCTGCTCGCGCCGTACGCCGACTACCTGGTCGTCAACGTGTCCTCACCCAACACGCCCGGACTGCGCAGCCTGCAGGCGGTCGAGCGGCTGGCGCCGCTGCTCGACGCCGTCCGCGACGAGGCCGACCGGGCGACCCGTGGGAGCCGGGTGCCGCTGCTGGTCAAGATCGCCCCCGACCTGGCCGACGACGACGTGCTGGCCGTCGCCGACCTGGCGCTGGACCGCGGCCTCGACGGGATCATCGCCACCAACACGACCATCTCCCGGGAGGGCCTGGCCACCGATGCCGACCGGGTCGGTCGCATCGGCGCTGGTGGGCTCTCCGGACGGCCGCTCCGCTCCCGCGCCACCGAGGTGGTCCGGCTGCTGCGGCAGCGGGTCGGGCCCGACCTCACGCTCATCGGCGTCGGGGGGATCACGACCGTCGACGACGCCCGCGAGCGGCTCGCCGCCGGGGCGACGCTGCTGCAGGCCTACACGGCCTTCGTCTACGAGGGCCCGCTCTGGCCGCGGCGCCTGGTCCGGGGCCTGGCGGGATGACGACGACCGTCCCCGAGCGGACACCGCTGCACGTCACCGGCGAGCTGCTCGCCTCCCGCCGGATCGGCGCCCACCACCACGTGACCGTGGTGGCGCCGGGCGTCGCGGAGCGGTTCCGTCCCGGCACGTTCCTCGCCGTCTCGACCGGCCCCGAGCGGCTGGCACGTCGTGCCTTCTGGATCCACAAGGTCAAGACCTCGGGCGGCTACGGCGCCACCCTCGAGCTGGTCGTGGAGGCCCGCGGCGCCGGTACCTCCTGGCTGGTGGCCCAGCCTGCGGGGACACCGCTCGCCGTGACCGGGCCGCTCGGGCGCCCGTTCGCGCTGCCCGCCGAGTCCGTGCCGTGCCTGCTCGTGGGGGAGGGCTACGCCGCCGCGCCGCTGTTCCCGCTGGCCGAGCGGCTGCGCGAGCGCGACTGCCTGGTCAGCCTGCTCGTCGCGGGGTCCGACGAGGCCCACCTGCTCTCGGCGCTGGAAGCCCGCCGCTCCGCGCGGGCGGTCACGGTCGTGACGGGTGACGGATCGGTGGGCCAGAAGGGAACCGCCGCCGACGTCGTCGGGGAGGTGCTGCAGCGCGCCGGCGCGGCGGTGGTCTACGCGGCCGGGACCGTCCCGACCCTGCACGCCGTGGCCCGGGCCGCCGAGGAGGCGGGTGCGTGGAGCCAGGTGGCGATCGAGCAGCCGCTGACCTGCGCGACGGGCCTGTGCCAGGGCTGCCCGCTGCCGGTCGTCGGCGAGAGCGGGTCGCCGCGGATCGTCCGCGCCTGCACCGACGGGCCGGTGCTGCGCGGCGACCGGGTCGTCTGGGACGAGCTGGTCGGCCGATGAGCCTCGACCTCCAGGCCCCCGTGATGGTCGCCGCCGGCTGCGGCGGGACCGGCCGCGAGCTCGCGGCGTACGGCGACCTCGCCGACCTGGGCGGCTTCGTCACCCGCTCGATCACCATCTCCGCGCGCCAGGGCGGGCCGGGCCCGCGAGTGCTGGAGACGCCGTCGGGACTGGTGCACGCCATCGACCTGCAGAACCCCGGCATCGACCAGTTCCTCGCCCTCGAGCTGCCGTGGCTCCTGCAGCAGGGGGCCCGGGTCTTCGTCTCGATCGTCGGCCGGTCGCTGGGGGAGTACGCCGAGCTGGCCCGACGGCTCGGCCTCGCGCCCGGCATCGCCGGGATCGAGGTCAACCTGTCGCCGCCGGACGCGGCGGCGGCGGGGGTCTTCGACGTCCGGGAGCCCTTCCACGCCGCGTCCGTCGTCGCCGCGGTCCACCGCGACCTGCCGCGCGGCACCCCGGTCCTGGCCAAGCTGCGCAGCGACGTGCTCCGGGTCGCCGAGAGCGCCCGGTCGGTGCTCGACGCGGGCGCCGACGCGGTGGTGGTGGGCAACGCGCTCCCGGCGGCGATGCCCGACGGCCGACCCGCGGGCCTGAGCGGCCCCGCCACGCGTCCGCTGGCGCTGCGGTGCCTCGTCGAGGTCGTCACGGCGGCTCCCGGTGCGACGGTCGTGGCGTGCGGCGGGATCGCCTCGAGCGACGACGCGCGGGCCGCCCTCGACAACGGCGCGAGCGCGGTCCAGGTCGGTACCGGCCTGCTGCACGACCCCACGACCGCCCACCGGCTGCTGGCCGAGATCCAGGAGGAAGCAGCATGACGGACCGACCCCCGACGTTCGGGGAGCGACTGCACCGCACGACCGCCGAGCGCGGCCAGCTCTGCGTCGGCATCGACCCGCACGCCGCCCTGCTGGAGCAGTGGGGCCTCCCCGACGACGTCTCCGGCCTGGAGCGGTTCGCGCTGGGCGCGGTCGAGGCGGTCGCGCCCGTCGTCGCGGTGGTGAAGCCCCAGTCGGCGTTCTACGAGCGGTTCGGCAGCCGCGGCGTGGCGGTCCTCGAGCAGGTCGTCGCGCGATCCCGCGAGGCGGGCGCGCTGGTGCTGCTCGACGTCAAGCGCGGCGACATCGGCTCGACCACGCAGGCCTACGCCGACGCCTACCTCGAC
>JADMIO011482835.1_pt1 | contig 27275 bp, 21 predicted proteins | sample 8958161 | NCBI WGS metagenome assembly JADMIO01 (sample SAMN16585339, study PRJNA669376) | soil metagenome | isolation source: Crop rotation soil | place: USA: Cullars Rotation, Alabama | collected 2011
CGATGCGCATGGCGCCGGCAACAGCCGGTCAAGCTCAGGCGACGAATCGCGCATCATGCGGATGGGCTATGGCGCCGATGAAATCTACACCCGTTCAGCGCAAAGATCGCTGCAGCGCTGGAAGGACCTGTTCGCACGCACCGGTCAGACTTTGTTTCACGAATCCGGCGTGCTTTGGCTCGCGCATGATGAAGATCCATATCCCACTGATTCGTTCGCGATCATCGAGAGGCTTGGCATTCCGGTAGAGCGGTTGACGGTCGAAGAAACGAGTACGCGCTTTCCTCAACTCAATCTTGAAGGCATCGCGTGGACCATGTTTGAGCCTAATAGCGGCGTCCTGATTGCCCGCCGCGCCGTGCAGACAGTCGTCAGCGAAACCATTAAAGCCGGTGTCGAGTATGTTCAGGAAGCGATCATGCCCCCCGCCGGTGAAGCTATCAGGACATCGAGCGGCCAGGATATTTCCGCGGGCACGTATGTCTTTGCATGCGGCGCCTGGTTGCCGAAGCTTTTTCCAGATCTACTCGGTGAGCGGATTCATCCCACGCGACAGGAAGTCTTTTACTTCGGCGTTCCGGGTGGCTCACGTTTCAAGCCACCTTCGTTGCCGACCTGGATCGACTTCAAAGACGAAGCGTACGGATTGCCGGATGTGGAAGGGCGCGGCGTCAAGATCGCCATCGATCGTCACGGTGCGAGGTTCGATCCGGACAGCGGAGACCGCGTCGTGAGCAGCGAAGGTCTGGGGGAAGCACGCGCGTATTTGGCGCGCCGCCTTCCGGAACTGAGCAACGCACCTGTGACCGAAACTCGCGTGTGCCAGTACGAGAACACTTCGAACGGCGATTTCTTAATCGATCGGCATCCGGAATTTGAAAACGTTTGGCTGGTGGGTGGTGGCTCGGGTCACGGCTTCAAGCATGGACCGTACGTCGGCGAATATGTGGCTGCCAGAATTTCGGGAAGCAAAGAAGGAATCGAACCGCGCTTTAGCCTGGCAACTAAGTTGAGCGAGCAAAAGCGAGCTGTTTACTAGTCTCTTGTAATGTTTTCGCCTCTGAGGTCATCAATAATTGACCACCGCACGAATCCGATGAACCGATCGCCCTCCCTAGGAATTCAGCGATAGTTCAACACGCATCTGGAAATCCTCCCAGAAAGAAAGGAACCTCAAATGTTAGATCCTCACAATTCGAAACGGAAAACGGCTTTTGTCATGGCCGTGCTGCTGACGACCTTGACCGTCACGCTCATGGCGCAGCCGGCACGCGCACAGTCAGATCGGCAAATAGTGGCAAACATCCCAAGCGGGACGCGCTTTCTCATCATCTCTAATGGGATAGGAATGTTTGACGCCAACCTCGAAATTACCCACAACGGCAGACCATTGCCAGCTTACGATCCGGCAACCACAATTGGCGACAACCCGGCCATACTTACTTTTACCGGAAAGTATTATTCGTTTAAGGCTGGCCCGCCACAAATAAACAACGTCAATGGGTCAATCACGATTGTCAGATGGCAGACTGGCATGGCCCTTAAAGTATCGTTCACTGTGAATCCTGTTTCGATTACCCTCCCCAAAGGAGGCAAGCGGGCGGACCTCACGATGCAATTCGAGGGGGCACTGCGGCTCGGCATGGTTCTGGGAGAATCGGTTTTCATGGCAGGCACGTTCACAATCGTCAGCGCGCCAGGGCCGGTCCCCGCGGGGTGGCCGTCGTCGTTGGGATGGTCAGGACGGGAAGGACCGTTTCCGTTTTATGCGAGCAGAAATTGACCAAAGGAAGCAATTTTGACTTGGCGCGAACCAGAGCTGAAAGGGCCCTGACGAACTTCATTAATGGGGCACGTGGTCTGGATCCTTTAAGTCGAGGTTCGCGCCTTTCGGTTTTCCTAACCAGCCGCACCTACCGCAACTTCCTCGGCTTCGGCGAGACGTTTGACGATCACGAGCGTGATGTCATCCGCGGCCGGTGTGCCCTGGCAGAATTTGGTAAGCGCTGATTCGATTCGATCGCGAATGCCGGCGGCTGACGCATCGAGATTGCGCGACACGACTTCATACAGACGCGTCGGTCCAAACTCTTCACCGGCCGGATTGACCGCTTCGGATACTCCGTCCGAATAAATTACCAGCACGTCACCCGGCGAGAGTTTTGTGCGGCCTTCGCGAAAATCGGCTGCGGCCATGATTCCCAAAGGCAGTCCGCCAGAAGCGAGTTGTTCCATGGTGCCACCGGGATGCACGATGAGTGGCGGATTGTGCCCGGCATTCAGAAATGCCAGCGTGCCGGCTTTGGGATCGAGCTCAGTATAAAAGAGCGTCACAAAACGATTGGCCGGAATGCTTTCAACCAGGTATCGATTAATGGCTTCGATGGTCTTTACCGGCGAATCATGCGCTTCGACCTGAGCGTGCACGGCGGCATGCAGCGATGACATCAAAAGCGCGGCCGCGGTCCCCTTGCCCGACACGTCACCGAGCGCCACCACCAGATTGCCGTTGGCGCGCTCGATGAAATCGTAGTAGTCGCCGCCGATTTCATAACAGGGAAAACTGATCCCCTGCAATTCATAGCCATTCACCTGCGGCGCGGAGTTTGGTTGAAAGCGCTGTTGAATCTCGCTGGCCACCTGTAGTTCTCGTTCAAGTCGTTCGCGCTCCAACTGTTCTTCTGCCAGCCGCGCGTTCTCGACCCGGATCGCCGCTACCGATGCCAACGTGGTCAACACTTTCAGGTGATCTTCCGTGAAGCGTCCCTCAGCGATCGGTGAATCCGCATAAATAATTCCAAAGACGTTTTCGCCGACGCCCAGCGGCACCGCCAACACTGAACGCACACCCTGCAAAACCACCGTGCCGCCCATAAAGCGCGGATCGGATTGCGCATCCGAGGTGAGCACGGAATGACCATTGGTGACGACCTCGTCGATGACCGAACGGCTGATGCGAATTTCGCCGACGTCTCCCGCGCGATCACGCAACCGGGCCACCGCGACCTTGAGCTCCGGATTATCTTTGTCGCGCATCATCACCATGCATCGATCGGCGGGCACCGCTTCGAACACGAGCGAGACAATCTGCTCGAGCGTCTCGTTGAGTGTTACCGAAGCCAGCAGCGCGACCCCCACTTTGCTGATCAAGGCGAGCAGATCACTCTGGCGTGCAACTTTTTGCACTGCTGATTCTTCCGCCGAACGCGAGCGCGCTCCCTCGATCGCCTGAAACAGTCCCGAGGTGGTGCGGTCGGCAGACGAGAGCGCGATCGTCGCTTCCGGAATCGACGAAGTCTGATCCGTAATCATGGTCGCGCCGCTGCTCAGCGGAAACGGACCATCGTTGAAAACGATTTCGGTCTCGCCAATCTGAATCCGGCCGCCGCGCGTGAGGGTGATGGTCGAATCGACGATCGATCCGTTGTAGAGAGTGCCGTTCGCCGACCCGAGATCCTGAAGGTAATAATCGTCTCCTTCATGACGCACCTCAGCATGCACACGAGAAGCGAAGGGATCGGGAATACAGAGATCGTTGCGCGCTGAGCGGCCGATCGTAATGCGCAGCCGGTTAAGCGCGAAGTGCTCAGCCGTCCGATCCGGATATCTGATTATTAACTCAGCCATTTTAGTTTGAAGCACGCGGCCGGCGTGTTGCCGGACCCGCAGAGCCGTACTCGCGGATCACCACGGTACCGGCCATAAAGTCGTGAAGCGCCCGGCCGTTCGGCACAAAGATCGCCATCAGGAATCCCACGCCCATAAAAAACAGCGAGACCGGATACCCGACAAAGTGCCGTAAAAGTGCCCAGCCGATTCCAGGCACACTGCCGTCGGTGCGTTCGATACGCAGGCCGGTGGTCCACTTGCCCAGCGTTTTTCCGGTCAAGCCCGCCAGCACGCCCAGGTCAAGCACCGCGGCGATCAATGTAAATACAATTCCTACAGTTTCCGCTGTGCCTCCCGCCAGCCGCGCGCCACCGCCCATGGTCCGCGCGATGATGGTGCTGAAGGTCATGATCAGCATCAGCAGAATGTAATCGATCAGGATCGCGCCGCAGCGCAAGGCGAAGGGCGCACGATAACGCACGCGAGTATAGGATTCGCTGCGACGCACGGGCGCGTGCGGAGCTTTCCCGGGCTTGACCTTGGCAGGCATCACGGCTTCCATCTTTTTGTTTGGTGTTTTGATCAGCGTCGTAATGAAGTCAGTACCGCCAACTATCCGACCAGGAAATGCAGTGTCGTCTCGCCCACCTTGATCCGATCGCCGCTGTCCAGCGCGCGCGGCTGGCGCGGCTCGAGGTGCACCATATCATTTATTACGGTCCCGTTCACAGAGCCTAAATCTTCAACCAGGAAGGCGTTACCCTCGCGCCAGATGCGTGCATGACGCCGCGAAACTTTTGTTTGCGGGTCAAAGCGCGAGAGGTCGATTTCCGGAAAGATGTTCGACAACGGGTCGGTGCGCCCGACGAGATTACTATCTCTTTGCAAAAGAAACGAGGCATCCAACTCAGTTGTGCCGGCCACGACGAGCTTTGCCGTGGTGCGCACTGGCAGCGACGGGTTGGAATCGGTGCCTGCGAGCGGCTGGCGCGATCCACAGTGCGCGCAAAAGACATCGTCGGCAGCAATCCGGCCGCCACAAAATCCGCAGAACACCGTCGGCACGGCCATGGTCTCGCCGCCCAACTGATACGCCGGAGCGCCGTAGCTCACTTTTCCGGCGCGCAGGTTCTCGAGATGGTGCGCGAGCATGTCACGTATCTCCGCGCCTGTCTGAAAGCGATGTTCGGGTTTGTACTCAACGGCCCGGATCAGGATTCTTTCAATTTCGCTGGAAAGCTGCGGATTGATCTGACGCGGCCGCGGGTTCTTGGTGAAATCGAAAATCAGCAGCGGGTTGTCCTGCGGATCCGAACCCGTCATCAGGTGAAACATGGTGGCGCCCAGACTGTAAATATCCACGCGCGCATCAGCCTGTCCGCTAAACAATTCCGGCGGCGCGTAGCCCATCGTGCCGACGGCGGTCACGCCCTTTTCTTTCTTGTTCACCCAGCGCGCAATTCCGAAATCGATCAGCATGATGCGGTTATTGTTGCTGTCGATCATCAGGTTCGCCGGTTTCAAATCGCGGTAGATGATCGGCTGTGGGCGCGAGTGCAAATAATGCAGCACGTCCGCCACCTGAATTCCCCACTCAGTGACCGTTGGTTCGTCAATTCTCCCGGAAGGTGTCGCGCGCAGCCGCGAAGAGAGATCGCTGCCGGGAATAAACTTCATGACGAGGTAAAACCGCTCGGAATTATCGTCGTAGAAATAGTCGTAAACGGTGGGAATCGACGAGTGCTCGAGCTCGGTCAGCAACAACGACTCGCGTTTGAAATCGGCAATCGCTTTCTCGTGCTGAGATTCATCGATATGCGATTCGATCATTTCCTTCACGGCGCGCGGCGCGTCGCCCAGGTTTCGGTCCTTGGCCAGATAAACTGCGCCCATACCGCCGCCACCGATGCGACGCACAATCTCGTAACGGCCGTTAAGGACTTTTCCGCCGGCGAGCGCTTTGGGCTTTGTCTTGCGCGGCCGCTCATCGCCTGCGCGTGAAGTAGCGCCGACGCCTTCCCCCGCCACGATTTCATCGGTGCCGCTGGATTTGGGTTCGTCTTTGGGAGGCCCCCACGTGTTACTGCCGACACCGAGATCTTTGGCCAGATCACTGGCGACCGGCGAGCTCTCGATGGACGCGTCTTCCTCGACACGCGCACCGCAGCTGCCGCAAAAATTTTCGTCAAGCGCTATGTCGGCGCCGCATTGTTTACAAGCAGGCATTACAGACTCAACTAACGACAAGCTGGTCGAAGTATCGCGACAGGCTATCGGTCTGTCGTACTAAGACTACTTTGCCAGTCGAAACCGCAAAAATGTTTTTCCTACAATAATCTCGTCGCCATCTTTTAAGAGATGGTTTTCGCCCGGCTTCAAGCGCCGGCCACGGTTCACGAATGTTCCGTTCGTCGATCCGAGATCTTCAATCGCATACTGACCATTGCGAAAAGAAATGCGCGCATGACGGCGCGAGACCTTGGCTTCCGGATCGTCTGAATCCAAATCCACGTCGGGGAAAACACCTCCGTCCGCATCCCAGCGGCCAATATTCGAGTCGGCGTTGCTCAGTGGAAACTGCTTCCCGGCTGAGCTGCCACGCTCGATCACCAAAGTCGCGTGCGCATTCTTGTCACTGATCACCACCTGCGCCGGAGGCTGCGAAATCACCGCCGGCGCCGGCGGGGTCACAGCGCGCGCTACGGTCACGGGAATCTCTCTGCTCTGCGCGGGCGAGCCGTTTCCATGCGCTCCGGAGCGGGTGCTCGGCTTGCCGGCAAGCCACATCGCAGCCCCGCATTCATCGCAATATCGCGAGCCGTCGAGGTTCTGAGTACCGCATCTTTCGCAGGTGATCATCGCAAAACTCGCGCGGGCTCATGGCTCATCCGAACCAGCAGCCTGCGCGAACGCATATCTTATCGCGAAAGGCTTGAGCCCCACAACGGCTTCACACACCGCTCCCTCAGTGGCAGGCGCCCATTTTGTTAACGCCCTCCCGGCTTCTAACGTTAACTAATCGTCGCATATAATGGGCGTGAACGTGCGATTTCCTGAAACCAGTCACCGGATTTCGTCGTAGAACCATTCTCAAGCGTGGAACCGCGCCCGACTTTCAGCGTCGAAGCATTATTGAACAGCCCAATTAAGGAATTCCAAATAAATGGCCCTCAGCAGAAAAAAGAAAATCATCATCATCGTGTCCGGCGTTGTGTTGCTCGCCCTGATCGTCATCATCAGCGTGGTCGCCACCCGCAAGGAAACCTCGGAAGTCACGACCGTCAAAGTTGACGTACGACCTGAACTGCGTTCAACCGTGACGGCGTCCGGCGAGGTGCGTCCGATTCGCTACATCAAGCTGACCAGCGAAGTGCCCGGTCGCATTCTGGAGATTTACGTGAACCCCGGCGATCAGGTCACCAAAGGACAAGCCCTGGTGCGCGTCGATCCCACGCAGTTGCAGTCCAGCCAGGAAGCACAATGGGCCGCCACGCAGGCTTCATTGAATGACGTACAGAATTCACGCAACGCAGTTTCGTCCGCGCAGCAGGGTCTGGTCGTCGCCGAAGCGGGCGTGTCGCAGGCCCGGCAATCAGCGGTGTCCGCGCAGATCGATCTGAAGACGGCTGAGCGCGAATTGAAGCGCGCGACCAACCTGGTGGAAGCGAACGTGATGTCTCGGGCCGAATACGATTTGGCGCGCGATCGTTTTGATCAAGCCAAGGCCAAACTCGAAGCCGCCAACATCGCCGTGCGCGAAGCCACTGAGCGCGTTAATCAGCAGAAGGTCGCCGTGAAAGAAGCGCAGACCGGTGTGCGCTCGAGCGAGATGCGGGCCAATCAGCAGCAGGCGATTCTGCGCGGCCAGTCAAGTCAGCGCGAGAAAGCTACTCAGTACTCGCCGCTGAACGGCGTCGTCGCTGACATTCCGACGCGCGTCGGCGAGTATGCAGTATCGGCTTTGTCATCCACGCCGTTGATGACGATTGCGGACATGTCTACGATTAACGTCGAGGTCAACGTCGATGAAACTGAAATCGCCAATGTGGACGTCGGTCAAACGGCAAGAGTGAAAGTCGACGCGCTTGGCGAAAAAGAAATTACGGCTGTAGTCACACAGAAGAATCCGCTGGCCATCGCGAAATCCGATACCCAGGGCGGACTCTCGAATCGCGTCAACGTGCAGGAAGCCAAGGAATTCAAGGTTACCCTCGAGCTTCGCGATCTACCTGATGAAGAGCGTAACAAACTTCGTCCCGGTATGAGTGCGACGGCCACTGTCACCACCAAGACCAAGAACAACGTGATCGCAGTGCCTTTACAGGCCATTGTGGAAAAGGCGCCGCCCTCGCCATCACCTGGTCCGACTCTCACCAGCAGCGCGCCGCCAATTCCGGGTGAAAAGCCGAAAGAGATTAAGGGCGTGTACACGATGGACAAGACTAACAAGGTGAAGTTTGTTGAAGTCACGACCGGCATCACCGGCGAGTCCGATATCGAAATCACGTCGGGGCTTTCCGCCGGCGCCGAAGTAGTCACGGGACCAAGTCGCGTGCTCAAGACACTCAAGGACGGTACTCAGGTTACTCGTCAGACGCGCAAGCCCGACGCTAACGCTAATTCCGGAGGAAACTAATGGCGGAAGCCACCGCAACGACAACTCAAGCTTCTGCGGACGTATCCTTCCGTTCAAACCCGCCTTCGGGCGGCGCCCACCCGGACGTGCTGATCGCCATGCGCGACCTGTGGAAGACCTACGACATGGGCGCGGAGAAGGTGCACGCGCTGCACGGAGTGTCGTTTGATGTTCGTCGCGGCGAGTACCTCGCGATTACCGGGCCGTCTGGTTCCGGCAAATCGACGCTCATGAATCTGATCGGGTGTCTCGACACTCCGTCACAAGGCGAGTACTGGCTCAACGGCAAGAACGTTTCGGAAATGGATGACGACGAGCTGGCGCGGATTCGCAATCAGGAAGTTGGTTTCGTCTTCCAGACATTTAACCTGCTGGCACGTGCGACAGCGCTACACAATGTCGAGTTGCCCTTGATTTACGGCGGCGTGCCTGGGGCCAAACGTCATGAGATGGCCAAACAAGCACTGTCCGCGGTCGATCTGGCCGACCGCATGACCCACCGCCCGAACGAACTTTCCGGCGGTCAACGGCAGCGTGTCGCGATCGCGCGCGCCCTGGTCAATCACCCGTCGATCCTACTCGCCGACGAACCAACCGGCGCGCTGGACACGGCCACCAGTTACGACATTATGAACCTCTTCGAGAAGCTTCACGAAGACGGCAATACCATCATCCTGGTCACGCACGAGCATGACATCGCCGCTCGTGCGCATCGGGTCATCTCAATCCGCGATGGATTGATCGAAAAAGACGAAAGACTAAAGTAGGAGAACGCTGCGATGTCCCCCAGCAGCGAAGCAAGGTCCGCCGGTAACGGTCACCCCGTTGGCCGGCGCTTTGTTTTGCCCGCGCGCATTCGCTCGCTGCCACTCTTTCGGCTGGCTGCCTGGTGGGAAGCGTTTCTCGTGGCGGCCAACAGTCTTCGTCAAAATAAGCTGCGCACCGCGCTCACGCTGGTAGGCATCATCGTGGGCGTGACCGCGGTGATCGCGGTCATCACCATTATCAAAGGCCTCGATCAAACCGTGGCCACGACGTTCAACTCGCAGGGCTCGACGGTCTTCACGATTTCAAAACGCCCGCAGGTCATCACCTCGCGCGAAGACTTTGTAAAATTCAACAAACGCAAAGACGTCACGCGTGAAGACGCGGAAGCGATTTTCCGCGCTTGCACCGCCTGCTGGCGCACGGGAATGGTGGCCAACACTTTTGAGATAGCCAAACGCGGCGACCAGAAGTTTGAGGGCGTGCGCGTGCGCGCGATTAACACGCCGGCGATGTTTGATATTGACGGCGTGACCATCGACAACGGGCGATTGTGGACCGAAAGCGAAAGTGCGGCTGCGCGTGAGATCGCAGTTGTAGGCGCCGATGTCGTGAGCAACCTGTTTCCCAACACTCCACCCGATCGGACTATCGGCCAGGAATTCTGGGTGGCCGGCCATCGCTACACCATTCTGGGGGTCTTACAGCCGCTCGGAAAGATTTTCGGGGCGTCGCGCGATAACGTGATTTACATCCCGTACGCCAACTACGAAAAATATTTTGGGACGCACGACTCGCTGGTGGTATTTATTCAGACCCAGTCGCCGGTCCAGTTGGAAGAAGCGCAAGACCAGGCGCGCGCCATCATGCGCAATCGCCGCGGCAAGATTCACAGCACCGATGACGACGGGTTCGCGCTCGAGACACAGGACGTTTTTCTGAATCTTTACAGCAGTGCGACGTCGAACATTAAGCTTGTGACGGTCGGCGTGGCTGGTATCTCGCTGCTGGTCGGCGGCATCGTAGTGATGAACATCATGCTGGTCTCCGTGACTGAACGCACCAAGGAGATTGGGATTCGTAAGGCCGTCGGCGCGCGGCGTAAAGACATCCTCACCCAGTTTCTAATCGAAGCAGTGACGGTTACCGGTATCGGCGGCGCACTGGGTGTGATTAGCGGGTTTGGATTGGCGTGGCTGATCGCTCTGCTCATCGGTTTTCCATTGCTGTTCAGTATCTGGTCGGCAGTGCTGGGTGTCAGTATGTCGTCAATCGTGGGCTTAATCAGTGGTCTCTGGCCCGCGTGGCGTGCGGCCAGTCTCGACCCGATCGAGGCGTTGCGAGCGGAATGAAATACAAAGTACTGAGGACTGAGTGGCGAGGACTGAGTTCGTATCTGGAATTCCCACTAACTGGAGGAGAAACTCATGGCAAATAAAATCACACGTTTTGAGGAGCCAGAATTCTTGGCGGCCTACGGGCCGCCGTGCAACGGAAACGCGTTTCTTAGTCCTCAGTCCTTAGTCCTCAGTACTGATTTTTCATGAATTTCATCGACATCAAAGAATCGGCATTCATGGCGTTCGACACGGTGCGCACAAACAAGCTGCGTTCTTTGCTCACCATTCTCGGCGTCAGCGTCGGAGTAGTTACGGTGGTCTTCATGGTGTCGATTATTCAGGGCCTGAACAAATCGTTTGCCGCGCAACTTGAAGCACTGGGCTCGAACTCGATCTGGGCGACAAAATTCGACCCGAGCTTTGGCCATCAACCCAACTCGGAAGAGCTGCACCGCAAGGAACTCACACTCGAAGATGCCGACGCCATTCGCCGCGAGGCGCCTTCAGCTCTCAGCGTCTCGCCGCTTTACCGCAAGATTGCCGAGACGGTGCGATATGAAGACAAGCAAAGCGACACCCCCATCTTGCTTGGCGTGACGCCTTACTACGAATTCACCCAGTCCAGTTATGTAGGCCGCGGGCGTTTTGTCACCGACCTTGACGTGCAGGAGCGTTCGAATGTGTGCGTGCTCGGTCAGGACGTGGTGCGCGCGCTCTTTCCTTTTTCCGATCCGCTCGATAAAGAGCTGAAGATCGCGGGCCGGCCATTCAAAGTGATTGGTGTGATGGAGCCGCTGGGTAATTTCCTGGGCCAGTCACGCGACAACTCGATTTTTATTCCCATCACTACCTTCGGGAAGTTTTATCCTGAGCTGCATTTTCCCGAAAGCATCTATGTGATTATCGTCCGGCCCATATCGCGCGCGTTTGTGAAATCCTGCCAGGATGAAATGGTGGATATTCTCCGGCGCCGGCGCCAGGTAAAACCCGGCGAAGCAAATAATTTCGGAATGTCTTCGCAGGACTCGCTGCTCGATATCTATAACCAGTTAACCGGAGCGACTTATCTCGTGCTCACCGCGATCTCGTGCGTGGCGCTGATGATTGGCGGGATCGGTGTGATGAATATCATGCTGGTCTCAGTCACTGAGCGAACCAAAGAGATTGGTTTGCGAAAAGCAGTGGGCGCGACCAGAACAAATATTCTCTCGCAGTTTTTGATCGAGGCGGTGGTGTTGACGGCCATCGGCGGATTGATAGGACTCGCCATCGGTTTTATCGCCAGCCTGCTGATGAACAAGTATTCTCCGCTGCCGGCGTTCGTGCCTCTCTGGGCAGCGTTAATGGGCATCGGCATCTCAGCCAGCGTCGGAATCATCTTCGGTTTGTGGCCCGCCTGGAAGGCGGCGCGTCTGGATCCCATCGAGTCGCTCAGGTACGAATAGTGCGGCACCGGGGTCGTCGCCCCATTATGAATGGTTCTTTTCCCTCTCATTAACACCGGGCTTTAGCCCGGTGCTAATGAGAACGACAGTCAGGCGTTTTTGGAACTTGCTCGCCTTAATGGTTTTGTAAATTCTGCGTAATCTGTGTAATCTGCGGCTTTATAACCCTTTCGCGAGTAACCAAATCCCCGCCTTTCCCGTATTAGGTACAAGTGAAGCTCATCGAAATTCTGAAAGTTGCCGTGGCCGCCATCTGGGCCCACAAGCTGCGCTCAGCCCTGACTTTGCTCGGCATGATCGTAGGCGTCACCGCTTTTGTGGTGGTCGTGTCGCTGATTCAGGGTTTCAACGTTTACATTGACGAGAAGATCGCCGGCATCGGCGCCAAGTCATTTTCCATCCAGCGCTTCAATCCCTTCGAGGACTTTAAAGACACCGACACGATCGCCGCGGCCCAGCGTCGCAACAAAGAACTCACGATGGACGAGTTCGAGTTTCTGAAAGAACACGCCACCTTGATTGGAAGGTTGGGAGCAAAGGCGCGGGGCACTCCCGCCGAAGTCAAACGCAACGATCAGGTGCTCGAAGATATTTTTGTCAGTGGCGCGACGTCCAACACTGCCGACATCGAGAACCGGAATATCGCCGACGGCCGCTTCTTTACCGACACTGAAAACGAGTCGGCTGCGCACGTCGCTTACGTCGGCGCCGACATAGCGAACAAACTTTTTCCGGCCGGCAATCCGATCGGCGGTGAGATTTACATTCAGGGTCTGCCTTACCGGGTGATCGGAGTCGAAGCGGTCAAGGGCACGGTATTTGGAATTCCTCAGGATACTTTCATAGTCATTCCACTCAAAACATATGCGGTGAATTTCGGGGCACTCGTGCGCCAGCGCTCGCTGTATTTCACGGCCACCTCCAAGACCGACGCTACTTTTAATGACGCGGTTGAGGAAGCCCGATTCATGATGCGTGCCCGACGTCACCTGGGTCCCAAAGATAAAGACAACTTTGGCATCGTGACCCCGGATGCAATTACCGGATTGCGTGACCGTATTTTTGGGACGATTTTCATCGTGGCGATGCTGGTGCCGGGAATTGCTTTGGTGGTCGGGGCGATCGTGATCATGAATATCATGCTGGTGTCGGTCACGGAACGCACCAAAGAGATCGGCATTCGCAAATCGCTGGGCGCGCGCCGGGCTGACATTCTCAAACAGTTTTTGCTCGAAGCCGTGACGCTGGCGACGTTTGGCGGAGCAATCGGCATCTTGCTCGCCTGGGTAATCGGTAAAGCGGTCACTGCAGCTTTCTTCCCCACCTATCTTTCGCTGGCGGCGATCCTGGGAGCGCTCGCAGTTTCGGGCGGGGCTGGGGCGATTTCAGGATTGATACCGGCGTGGAAGGCAGCGCGACTGGATCCGATTGAAGCGTTGCGCGCGGATACTTAAAGGCTGTCGGCTGTCACTGGTGCGTGGTCAGTTGCAACTGACAACCAGCCACTAACAACTGGCTACAGACCACGGATCGACAAATATGAAACTCTTCCGTTCCGATTTACTCGAGAATCTCTGGATGGCGCTGGGCACGTTGCGCGCCAACAAGCTCCGCTCGTTCCTGACCGTCATCGGCGTGATCATTGGCGTAGTCACGGTGATGCTGATTGCCTCGATCATCGCAGGAGTGGACACCGCCGTGACGCGCGAAGTCGAGTCGTTCGGCACGCGCTCGATGTACATCAGCAAATACAATCCGGGCATCCACGTGGGCCGCCTCTCGCGCGAAGAGCGCATGCGAAAGAACCTGACCTACGACGACGCCATGGCGCTCTCCAAACTGCCGAGTATCGAGGTGGCCGTCCCCTTCCTCGAAATCACCAACAACTTTTTCGGCCAGAAGATCCTGGTCAGTGGCGGCGGCAAGACCTCGGCCTCAGTCGCGCTGCAAGGCACGCTGCCGGATTTTGAAAAGGCGGGCACGCAAGTCATCGCCGAAGGCCGGTTTTTCTCTCAGTTTGAAAACGATCAGAACCAGAATGTCTGCGTCATCGGTTCGAAAGTGGCCGACGATTTCTTCCGATTCACCTCGCCGGTGGGTGACACGATCAAGATTGGCTCCGAAGAGTATCGGGTTGTCGGTCTGTTGCAAAAGCGCGAGCAGTTTCTTTTCAGTGGCGGGTCAGACGATCAAAACAACGTCATCTACCTGCCTTACAACGTTGCGCGCAAACTTAAACCGAATTCCGACGACGTTTACGTTCTGGCAGTAGCCCGGCCCGGCATGATGAAAGAGGGCCTGGACCAGGTCACCGATACCCTGCGGGTGCGGCGCCAGGTGCCTTTCGGAGCGCCCGACAACTTTGGTATCGAAACCACGGAATCGCTGATCAGCACCTTTCACTCGATTACCGGTGGCATCGCCATCGCTATGGTGGTCATTTCGTCCGTAGGTTTAATGGTAGGCGGAATCGGCGTGATGAATATCATGCTGGTGTCCGTCACTGAGAGAACGCGCGAAATCGGTGTGCGCAAGGCCATCGGTGCGCGGCGCAAAGACATTATGGTCCAATTCCTGATCGAAGCGATGACGTTAACTGGCTTTGGTGGACTGGTCGGACTATTAGTGGGGTGGTTGCTGACGCTGCTGGTGAAAATGATCATGCCTTCATATATACCGCTGTGGGCGCCCGCGGCAGGGTTCTTTGCCAGCGTCGGCATCGGGGTAGTCTTTGGATTATGGCCCGCCTGGAAGGCCGCGCGCCTCGATCCGATCGAATCACTGAGATACGAATAGAAAGTGGCACAGACTTCAGGAAGCTCTGATTAAGTATCGCGAACGACTGGTTATCGATAACGAGCTATTTGATCGAGATTCCTAGTTAGTCTGGTTCAGTAATTAGTTGAATCAAGGTGCTCATTTTGTTTGCTTGCTCTGCCGGACAAGCGAGCAGAGACACTACGGCCTGAGGAGCAGCAGATCTCTACGCACCAGATAGAGATCGGCCAGCGCCAAGAGGCTGAACCATTGGGCTTCGTTTTTGCCGAGCCCGCGATAGCGAACCTTGTGATGACCCCAGAGTCTTTTGACGACGTGAAAGATATGCTCGACCCGAGCCCGCACGTGACTTTGGCGTCGATTCCATTGACGCTGCCGCTGGTTGAGCGGGGCGCCGCGCCGGCTGCGCAGCTGTACCCGCCACTGGCGACCCTGAGCGGCAAAGGCTTTTTGTTTCGCCTCATTAATGTAAGCGCGGTCGCCATAGATCGCCTGTTCATCACCATGCAGCAATTGGTCCATCACTTGGGAATCATGCACGCGGCCGGTGGTCGCCAAAGCGCTGTGGGCCACGCCGCGCGGATCGGTGCCGACGTGCATTTTCATCCCGAAAAACCAGTCCGTGCCCTTGCGCGTGCTGCTCATTTCCGGATCGGCAGCGCGCGACGCATTCTTGGTCGAGCGCGAGGCCGTCACAATGGTAGCGTCGACAATAGTGCCTTGCCGCAGCAACAAGCCCTGCTGCTCCAGGTGGGCCGTGACTTTGCCAAACAGCTTTTTAGTCAGTCCGTGTCGCTCCAGCAGATGACGGAAATTCAGGATCGTCGTTTCGTCCGGAACCTCGTCCTGACCCAATTCAATCCCGGCGAAGCGGCGCAGCGATTCGATGTCGTAAAGCGCATCTTCCATCGCCGGATCGGAGAGGTTGAACCACTGCTGCAGAAAATAAATTCGCAGCATCTTTCCCAAGCCCAGGGGCGGTCGACCGTTCCCAGCCTTGGGATAGTGACGCTCAATAACCTGCAGCAGTTGCGGCCACGGCACTACCTGGTCCATCTCTTCGAGAAACTTTTCCCGCCGCGTCTTCTTTTTCTTATTGGCAAAGGCCAGCGCGGCAAACGTCGGTTGACTCATCAGCAGATTCTCCTTTGCTTGAGCTTCCGACATTTTACTCGTTACGAGCCGACTGAAGGTCACTTTTTCAGAGCTTCCTTCAGTCTGTGTTTCGCTGCCCGGAGCCACAGATTGAGACGGTGCCACTCCAACCGAAGCACAGACTAAAAAGTCTATGCCACTAACCGCCGAATATTGCTGCCGACGAGATTCCCAGAATTGCGCGAATCAGGAAGAAGCCCAACACAATCGCCCAGGCCGAACCTGAAGAGATCTTAGCCACCTTGCGCAACCCAATCGCCGCCAGAAACAGTCCGTAAAATCTCAGCAGATCAAACTGGCTGAGGATTGCCACGACGACGGGCGACGTTTCAGAGCCCATAAAGGCGCCCGGATTTGTCACCAGCAAATGTTCGGGGTCGACTTGATCGGCGGCCTTCAGAAACAAGACCAGCACCGCGACAATAGTCCCGAGAATTGCCGGCGGGAAAGATGAATAAGTCCAAACCGCCAAAGCTTTCTTGTAACCAATCGATCCGCCGAAGGCCATTACGCCCAGGAGATAAAGTGCCGCGCCGGCAGCGATGGTGACTGGCACTGACAGAGGAATGCCGACGGCCCCGGCGATCTTGCCAATCTTCACGCCCATCTCTTTCTGTTCTTCGGTTTGATTGGCGTTGCGCGGATTTTTCTCCATCTTGTCGCGGATGTACTGGCCCATGTCGATCCGTTGATAGACCAGCGCGGTAGCGCCGATGGTAAGGAGCAGCAGGATCAAGCCTGCCACCAGGAATTTCGGACGACTGCGAAAAGATTCGAACACGCGACCGGGTTCGAAAAAGATTCCGGTCAAAGTTGCCGGCGTGGACATCACGGGACCACCGGCGTCGGGAGTTTCCGCCAAAGGTGGCGCTGGCGGTGGTTGCCACTGCTGATTCGGATCACTCATTTCAAACTAATCCTCCTGTGTATGAAGAGGACGGGGAGACTGCGTGCCACGCGCATCTTGCGCGTGATTCACGGGCAGGATGCCCGCGCCACTTTCCGTCCGCGAAAGCCCATGCGTAAGCAAGGGTAATTGGTGAACGACCTGATACGACTTCTCTCAAACCAAGGTTTCAGATCCGCGCCTCCGCGACCTGAGCCTGCTCATACCCCTCGACGCGGATGCACGCCACCGAATGGCCTGGCGAAATTTCGCGCAACTCTGGATCGATTCGGGCACATTCGTCAATGGCAATCGGGCAGCGCGTGCGAAAGCGGCATCCTGAAGGAGGGTTACGCGCTGTCGGCACATCGCCCTTCAGAATTATTCGATCGCGCTTCTCTTTTGGATCAGGAATCGGAATCGCGGACAGCAACGCGCGCGTGTACGGGTGCAGCGGATTCAGATAAAGGTCCTGCGCGTCAGCGATCTCGACGATGCGGCCCAGGTACATCACCGCCACGCGCGTTGAGATGTGTTCGACCACCGCCAGTCCATGCGAAATGAAAAGATAGGTGAGCCCAAACTCTTTCTGCAGATCCTGCAGGAGATTGACTACCTGGGCCTGTACTGAAACATCGAGAGCGGAAACCGGCTCGTCGGCCACAATCAGTTTCGGATTAAGCGCGAGCGCGCGGGCGACCCCGATGCGCTGCAACTGGCCGCCGGAAAATTCATGGCTGTAACGCTTCATGAAATCGGCGTCCAGACCTACTTTTCCGAGTAGCCAGGCCACACGTTCGCGCTGCTCAGCTTTGTTTCCAATCTTATGAATGACAAGCGGCTCAGCGATGATGTCGCCGACCTTCATGCGCGGATTCAGCGAAGCCTGCGGATCTTGAAAGATGATTTGCATCTCGCGCCGCAGGGTGCGCAACTCGCGCTTGTTCATCGCGACCACACTGCGCTCCTCAAACTTGATCTCGCCGCTGGTAGGTTCGATGAGTCGCAGGATACAACGGCCGGCGGTGGACTTGCCGCAGCCCGACTCGCCCACCAGGCCGAGTGTCTCACCGCGCTTGATGTCAAAAGTCACCCCATCGACCGCGCGCAAAACTCCCGCCTCAGTGGGGAAATGCTTGACGAGCGCGCGCACGCTCACCAGCGGATCGTTGCCGTTGGGGTCAGAGGTAGTCGTCATCACTGGCGAGTTGCACGAGACTGCATAAGGCCTTGCCTTCTGATGTGCGGAAGGCCTTTGGCCTTCCCATCTCGATCAAAATAAATCAGGAGGCTATGCCTCCGGCGCGCGAGGCGCAGCCTCGCTGAAAAAACTATTCGCTTTCCGGAAAGGCAGAGTCTTTCCGCACATAGGGCGGCAAAGCCGCTGCCGCGGGATCGTATAAAACACATCGCGCCAAAACATTTTCGCCCGCCGGATAAAGCGGAATCTCACCTTCGCGACAGCGTTCCATGCGATACGGGCAGCGCGGCTCAAAGTGACAGCCGGGCGGCAACGCGGTCGGCTTCGGCACCATGCCCTCGATAGTTTGCAGGCGTTCAGACTTAGCCACGTCCATCGCGGTTAGTTTTGGTACGGAACGCAGCAGCCCTTCCGTGTACGGATGTTTTGGGCGCGCAAACAATTCATCGACCGGCGATTCTTCAACGATCTTCCCCGTGTACATCACGGCAACGCGATCCGCAACTTCGGCCACCACGCCTAGGTCATGAGTGATCAGCAACACCGCAAGCTCGCGGGTCTTTCGCAAATTATCCAGGAGCTCCAGAATCTGCGCCTGGATCGTGACGTCCAGCGCGGTAGTGGGCTCGTCGGCGATGAGCAACTTCGGATCACAGGCGAGGGCCATCGCGATCATCACGCGCTGGCGCATGCCGCCGGAAAGCTGATGTGGATAATCGTCGGCGCGCATCTCGGGATCGGGGATAGAGACTTCACGCATCGCGGCCACCGCCGCGGCGCGAGCGTCTTTGCGAGAAAGTTTGCGATGCAGCCGCAGGGCTTCCGCAATCTGCTCGCCCACCGTATAAACCGGATTGAGGGACGTCATCGGATCCTGAAAGATCATGGCGATGTCGTCGCCGCGCACTGCGCGCATTTCGCGATTTGAAAGCTCGAGCAGATTGCGGCCGTCAAACGTGATTTCGCCGCCGGCTATCTTTCCGGGCGGCGCGATCAAACGCATCACCGAAAGCGCCGTCATCGACTTTCCGCAGCCGCTTTCGCCGACCAGGCCCAACAGCTCACCAGCGTCAATAAAGAAACTGACCCCATCCACCGCACGCACGATCCCGGCGCGAGTAGGGAAATGAGTGCGCAAGTTTTTGACGTCAAGAAGATGTGCCATGCCTACGATGTTATTGACAGCTTGCAACCGCAAAACTAGACTCTCAGCGGTCCCCCGACTCAAGCTAAAACTTTTGAGGTTTCTCACATGTTCACTCAAAGCTTAACCGCAAAGAGATCGTTACTCAACAGCGCCCTGCTCGTCACACTTTGTATCGTCTTGAGCGCAACCGCGCCGGGACAGACGCAGAACGCGGCGGAACGACAGCGCGCGCTCGAAACTTTCGAATCCAACAATTTCATGGCCGCGCTGCCGCTGTTGGAAAAAGTGGCGATCGCGTATCCGAACGATCCGATGGTCCTTTCGCGGCTCGGATTTGCCCTTTATGCCGTTTCAGTGGAAGAGAAGGATGCGGCCCAGCGTCACAAGATGCGTGAGCGCGCGAAGTCCATTCTGCTCAAGTCACAATCATTGGGCGACGACAGCAACCTAACCCAGATGGCGGTTGATGCGCTTTCCGCCGGCGACGCGAGCAATGTTCCCTTCTCTGATTTGAAGTCAGCGGAAACTGCCATGCGCGAAGGCGAGGCCGCATTCGTGCGCGGCGACATGGACAAAGCCCTGGCTGCATACCAGCGAGCGCTCGCTGTCGATCCCAAGCTCTATGACGCCGCGCTGTACGCCGGCGACGTGGAATACAAAAAGGCGATGTCGTCAAACGACGCCACGTTCAGGACCCAGCACTTTGATGCGGCCGCGGTTTGGTTTTCCAGGGCCATCGGCATCGATTGGAATCGCGAGACTGCGCACCGCTATTGGGGCGATGCACTGGATGCGCAGGGTAAAACAAACGAAGCGCGCGACAGGTTTGTTGACGCGATCGTGGCGGCCCCGTACAACCGGAACGCCTATGTCGGCCTCAGTCAATGGGGCCAGCGACACAACGTAGCTTTGGGCCATCCGCGCATCGACATCCCTTCCAACGTATCGTCAAGCAAGCCAGGCGAAATCAATATCACTGTCGATGACATGGCATTAAAGGGCGGCAGCGACGACGGATCGGCGGCGTGGATGATGTATGGCATAGCTCGCGCCAGTTGGATGGACGGCAAGGACGGGAAGCACAGCGAAAAATTCGCAAAGGCTTATCCCCAGGAAACGAAGTACCGTCATAGTCTCGCTGAGGAACTCGACGGGCTGCGGGGCGTCGTTGAAGCCGTGCAAACTCAAACTAAAGAGAAGCGAATCAAGACACTAACGCCGTCGCTCGAGAACCTGATGCGGTTGCACGAAGTGGACCTGATCGAACCCTACGTCCTTTTCGTGCGTCCCGATCAGGGCATTGCTCAGGATTATCTGAGTTATCGCGCGGCACACCGCGACAAACTACAAAAGTACTGGCTGCAGGTTGTCATCAGTCCGCGCTGACCTTTATCTCACCGCCATCGGCTTGCGCGGCAGCTTCTCGTCGCGCATCGCTGTCTGATAGACAAAGGCGGCCATGATGGTGGCAGCTTGTTTCATATCATCAGCTTGAATCCGATCAAACACATCCATGTTTGAGTGGTGTGTGCGCGTATCGTATTCGATCTCGTCCTGAATGAATTGAAATCCCGGTAAGCCGATGCCGTCGAATGACAGGTGGTCCGTCCCGCCCGTGTTTGAGAGCGAAAGCGTCTCAGCACCTAAGTCGCGGAACGGCGCGAGCCATTGGCGAAACAGTCCGGAGAGCGCCTCGTTACCTTGCAGGTAGACACCGCGAATCTTTCCGGTGCCGTTGTCGAGATTAAAGTAGCCCGCAAGTTTGTCGTACTCAGCCATCTTCACCAGCACCGGCTGCGGTGAATTTGCCGGCGCTCCATCACCCGCGGATGGGCCGGTGACTGTCGCGGGCGTTTCCATCTTGCCAAAATGCTGGGCTACGTAAGCGCGCGAACCGAGCAGGCCTTGCTCCTCGCCGGTCCACAGGGCGATGCGGATAGTGCGTCGTGGTTTGAGCCCGAGCGTTTGAATGATGCGCACAGCTTCCATGCCCACAGCCACACCTGCGCCGTTGTCAGTAGCGCCGGTGCCCGCATGCCACGAATCCATGTGGCCGCCCAACATCACGATCTCATCTTTCAAAGTGGGATCAGTGCCGGGAATTTCGGCAATGGTGTTGTAGCCATTCAAGTCCTTGTCCTGCCACTCGACGGCCAGGTTCACTTCCATCTTTACCTTTTCGCCGGCTTGAATCATGCGCACTATGCGATTGTAATGTTCGACCGCCAACACCATCTGCGGCACCGTTTTGGGTGCGTCCTTGTCCCATGGACCGATGCGCCGCGGCGCGTTTGGCCCAAAAGCATTTGGCGTGTAAGGCAGCGGCAAAGTGGCCGACTGCACAAAGATCGTTCCGCCATCGCCGCGGCCTGAGTCAATCAACATCCCAGCGCCTTCCTCGACAAAGAACTGGTTCTTGGCCGCGTTGAACTTTTGCAGAGCGACGAAATCCGGATTGCGGTTGCCGGCTCCGCCACGGCCGCCGCTGGGTCGTGGCATCGGCGCGTTTGCAAGTGCAAGCAGTTCCTTTTCATCGAGACGCGTGCCCTGCTGGTCAAAGTGCGCTTTTACTTCGCGCATCTGCTGGGTCAGGACAATCTTGCCCTTCAATTGTCCTTTGAAACGTGCCATGTCCGCTTCGTCTTTGGCGTCGAAGTAAACAACGTCGGCTGAAAGTGTCCCGTGTGTGCCGGGCGACCAGGCCTTGGGATAAGCGATCAGTGGAATCGTTTGCGGCGCAATAACCTCGGCGGTGAAACGCTTCAGAGTCCAGCCGCGGCCAAACGGCCCCCAAGCCTCGAGGTGCGAATTCTGTAATCCCCACTTAGTCATCGTGTCCCTGGTCCACTCACAGGCGGTCATCATATTGGGCGAAGCGGTCAAACGTGGGCCAATGACGTCGCTCAAATAAGAAAGGGTTTGCATTACTTGCGAACGATTCAAACCCTCGTCACGAATCCTGGCAATCGGATCGTTCGGATCGGTCGTGGTTTGGGCCTGCTGCGCGACAGCAGCGTACGGCATCAGCAAGGCAAAAAGCAGAAGAGTGGCGGCAACTCGGCGTCGAATCATAGTAGGGCTCCTATGCAAAATCTGTTTCGATGGATTGACGTCGCTTATACGCGGAAAGTTACAAAGATTCAAATAAAAGAAACGTACTTTGTGCTTTGCCCTTTGTGCTTTGATTCGTGTTCAAAATAACTCGCCACGATCACAGGGCCGATCTGTAGGCGAACATGGTACAAAGCACCAAGCTCAAAGTACAACGGACAAATTTTGTCTGCTATCATGGCCCGCTAATTACATGGCTTCCGCAAAGACCCAACCAGCGCGCGGGATGCGCGACTTTCTGCCCGCCGACGTGCGCAAACGCGAATACGTCATCGGCGTCATCAAACAAGTCTACGAGCGTTATGGCTTTGAGCCTTTGGAAACGCCCGCCGTGGAAAATATCGAGACCCTCATGGGCAAATACGGCGAAGAGGGCAATCAACTCATCTTCAAGATCCTGAAACGCGGCGAGCATGAAAAGACCGGTGAGGCTGATCTGGCGCTACGCTACGACTTGACTGTGCCGCTTGCCCGCGTGGTAGCGCAGTATCAGAACGAGCTGCCAAAGTTTTTCAAGCGTTACCAAATTCAACCCGTGTGGCGCGCCGATCGGCCCGCGCGCGGCCGTTTTCGCGAGTTTTACCAGTGCGATGTCGACGTGCTCGGATCCCGGTCGATGGTGGTTGAGGCAGAGTTGATCTCTGCGGCCAGCGATGCGCTCGTGGCTTTGGGCTTCAGCGATTTCACGATTCGTGTAAATCATCGACAAGTGTTGACCGGAATTCTTGATCAGGCCGGGATTGCGCGCGAAAAACATGTCGAAGCCCTGGTGGCGCTCGACAAAATGGACAAGACCGGCCCCGAGGGCGTGGCGAAGGAACTAACTGCGCGCGGCATCGTGGACGAATCCGCGGTCAAACTAATGCGCTTCTTCGAAGGCCTCGCCGGTGCGAAACACGCGCTTGATTTAGTGGATCTGGGAGACGGTGCACGCGCGGCTTACAATGCTGATGTGCTGGGCCGTCTTGTGGAATTCATCGGGTCACATGAAATCGGCGCCAGCGGTGTTGACGACCTGCGGCAAATCATTCAATTCGCGAAAGCGACTGGCGCCGACCAACGGATTAAGCTGGATCCGACACTTGCGCGCGGTCTCGCGTACTACACAGGCGCGATTATCGAAATCAACGTCACGGATTTGGCCGGTAGTCTCGGTGGCGGTGGCCGCTACGACAACCTCGTCGGCATGTTTCTCGGCAAAGATGTGCCGGCTTGCGGCTTCTCGCTCGGACTGGAGAGAATCATCGTGGTGATGACTGAGCGCGAGATGTTTCAAATCGTCTCATCCCCCGCAGATGTGATGGTGAGCGTTTGGAACGACGGTTCCTACGCCGAATCCCTTCAACTGGCGCGCGAATTGAGGGACCAAGGGCTGCGTGTCGACGTATATCCTGAAGCCGACAAGCTCGGAAAGCAATTTAAGTATGCTTCTGAGCGCGGGATTGCGTTTGTCGTGATCGCCGGGGACGACGAACGCCAACGAGGCGAGGTTGCCATCAAGAACATGGGGAGCGGTGAACAACGTTCGGTGAAGAGGGATGCAGTCGCAGAAACTCTACATACAGCGTTTGGTAAACCAGCCGGCGAAGCCGGCGATAGCATAAAGCCTGGGACGTAAGCTCCCAGTAAAAGATGAGAAAGAAGAACGAGCTCGCAGAGCGAGCGACAGCGGACTCCAACGCGGCTTTGCCGCAGCTCCAGTGCGGTAAGCCTTTGGCTTACCGGCACGACTCCTTTCAGGATTACGTCGAGGCTATGCCTCGACGTGCGGGGGCGCAGCCTAATTTGTTAAATTCAAGCGCCGGTGCGCTAGGCCGCACTTTGCTGCAGCAAAGCCGTCCAAACACATTCACGAACGTGAGGTCTCAAATATCATGACTGACACATCACTGGGCCAACACTATCTTGACGACGCGCTGCAAACCTTTCGCGATTACAAGAAACTCGCGGAACGCGCCTTCACTCAACTCGATGACGCGGACTTTTTTCGCACCATCGACGATGAATCGAACAGCATCGCGGTCATCATCAAGCATATGGCCGGCAACATGCTTTCGCGCTGGACCGACTTCCTGACTTCGGACGGGGAAAAACCCAACCGCCAACGCGACATGGAATTTGTCATGTTGCCCGAAACTTCCCGGGCAGACATGCTCGCCTTCTGGGAGAAAGGCTGGCAATGCCTCTTCAATGCGATCGGGCCGCTCACCCCTGACGATCTGATGCGCACAGTCCCGATTCGCGGCCAGGATCACACCGTGGTGCAAGCCATCAATCGCCAGATCTCTCACTACTCCAATCACATCGGTCAGATTGTGTATTTGGCTAAACACTTCAAGTCCAAAGACTGGCAGACTTTGAGCGTGCCGAAAAACAAGTCCGCCGAATTCAACGCGTTTCTCGAAGAGAAGATGAAAGCTTCGGCGGCGGCTGGACGCAGTGAGCGGATGGATGAAGTGATGGACTTTGCGGCGAAGAATCCCAGGCAAAGCTAGATTGCTGCACACAAGGATGAAGGAAGCCATGTTTCTCGGACTCAGAACCGCGAGCTATCGCGTCAACGACATCAACAAAGGCAAAGAGTGGTATAGCGCTGTGCTTGGCTTTGGTCCTTATTTTGATCAGCCTTTCTATGTTGGTTTCAATGTTGCCGGCTACGAATTAGGTCTCCAACCGGTCGAAGACGAGGGCGGCGATAAAGCAGAAGGCTCAGTCGCGTTTTGGGGCGTCGCAGATTGCGCCGCGGCCTGCGCGAGACTGATTGAGTTGGGCGCCACTCAAAACCAGGATGTCCAGGACGTGGGTGAAGGAATCAAAGTCGCGACCGTTAAGGATCCGTTTGGCAACGTTCTCGGAATAATCGAGAATCCAAACTTCAGTTTGAAATAATCGCTGTCTCCCCTTCAAGAAACTAACGCGCTGGTTTGAATTCAAGCTTTCAGCGCCCGCAGCACATACCGAGGTGCTCTCACATGTTCAGATCATTTCTCATTTGCCTCGCCTGCCTTTCGCTGGGTCTCAATGCCGGCGCACAAACGAAGAACTACCAAACGGCCCACCATTTGCAGCATGACATTACGTTCCTGCTGCTCGAAAAGAATATTGATGAAGTTGCCAACCAGCTGGCGCGCGAGCGGGCCACCACCACCGCCGCGCTGCTTTATCGCCTGGCGATCTACAGCCGTGCCGGTCAGGATCTGCGTGTCGACCAGACGCTAAAGGATTTGTCCAACGCGTCTGATTGGCGTTGTCCCACAGCACCTGATCTGAAATACATGGTCAGAGACGCGCGCGATGACCTGGCCGGCTTGCGTTTCTATCACGAGCGTCTGTGCCCCGATGACACTGACAGCGCCGAAGCGTTTGTCAGGCTTTGGACAAGTCAGGGGGATCTCAAAGAGCTGGACCAGTGGCTCGCGGCTCGAGTGGCGCAAAGCGATCAATGGTTGATGTTGCAGATCGGCGTGCGGAAAAAACTCGGCACCGCAGGCGAAATCCTCGATCGTCTGGCCGCTGACGTACGAGCAAATCCTTCTGACCAGGTGCGGCTTGAGCGCTACCTGCGGGCAAACAACTACAGCGAGAACCTGCAGGATCCATCATGGATCGCCGACGTTTTTGAAATGCATACCGCGACGGATTACTTCGAAATGGGCGAGCGTCTGCGCCGTTATTCCCCGCCGGCCGCGGTCAAACTGTTGGAAAAATCGCTGACTATTCCCTTCACCGAAGCCGACGCCAAAATGGTTAACGGGCTGATTACTCGTGCCTCGTCGATTGGAATACATCCGGTTAACCCGGAAAAGCAGCTGCGTTTCTGGACGAAGCGGAGTCTGGCTGAAACCTATAACTTGATGAATCGGCCGCTCGACGCCCAACCGATAATGGAAGAACTCGTGGCAATGAAAGGCGACGACATCATCGTCGACGACATCCACCAACTGGCCGGCGCAACCCAGGGCGCTTCCGGGCAACGCGTGATCGAAACCGGAATTCTGCGCGATGAAGCGTCACGACGCACCAGCGCGGAGTACTGGCTGGAACGCGCCATGTATTACGACGGCCGTCAGGAATACGAGCGAGAACGCGATTCTTTCCGCGAGGGACTGATCGCCTTGTCAGAAACTCCGCGGAACCCACGGACTGATGGGGATCGCCTTAAACTCGTCAGTCGTTATGCTTACTTTCTCGGCGACCATGATGACAAACGGCCCGAGCTCGAAAAGCTGCTGCGGGCCGAATTGAACAACGCAAACCCGGAAAGCGATTACGCATTTCAAATCGCCCGGCTCATCACCCAGAGCGAGCTGGACCTGAATGACCTGCGCGATACCCTGCTCGCACGACAACCGAAACTGTTGGCGCGGATGCTGGGCAGACATGAAGAATGGACAAACGAGGAGTCAGGTTTTATCGAAGATGTGACTGACCGTGAGAGCGTCACAGCCGAAGAGAAAGATAAAATCTGGTCAGCCCTGGAATCGCTGGTCAGCTCTCCGGGCTCGACCCGCGCTTTCCGCCTGGCTGAAGCGATGGCGAACAGCGACGCCTGGCGCAGAGCAATTCCGTTGTTGCGAGGATACGTCGAGCAGCGGCCACCCAGCCGGGAATGGGATTCCGGTTCGTTTGCGTATCTCCTCGATGCTTATTTTCAGATTGAAGATTGGCAAAGCGCGGAAAAATATCTGTTTGCCAAAAAAGAAATTCTGTGGCGCTCGATGCCGGGTGCGCTGGCGCGCATCGCCATGATTGCGGCACAGCGTGGCGCCTACAACGACGCGATTCGTTTGTGGAGATTGAGCGCAAATCTCGACCGGCGCAATCTGCAAAGCCTGTCGCTACTGGCGCAGACCGGGGCCAAACCGCATTTGATTACCATGTATTCCCAGATGAAGAAGGACGATCCGCAATCTGTAATACCCGATCGTGCTTTGCGGCTCTTGCAGTAATCCCTCAAACAAGTAAACATATCCTCCATACGATCGGGGAACCATTTCCAGGAGTCTCAAAGGCAAACTGTGCAAGTCACTGCGTTGCATCACGTCAACATAACCGCTTTCCAGCACATTGGGATCCTAAGCTTAGAATTCCACGTGGACAAGTTGTCGCGGCCGCTTCTATAGTGTCACCTAAATACTAGTGACTCCAGCGTAACTGGACTGGCCACAGTTAGGCCGCAAATGTAATCACACTGGCTCACCT
>JADMIO011298052.1_pt1 | contig 27274 bp, 22 predicted proteins | sample 8958161 | NCBI WGS metagenome assembly JADMIO01 (sample SAMN16585339, study PRJNA669376) | soil metagenome | isolation source: Crop rotation soil | place: USA: Cullars Rotation, Alabama | collected 2011
CGCGACAACTTGTCCACGTGGAATTCTAAGCTTAGGATCCCAATGTGCTGGAAAGTACAGAACGCCGAGCGTCGGCGCGGTGCCGATCGGCACGCACAAGACCGCTTCGATGCCGCCGTCGCGAACGCTCGGCCGGTCGCTGAAGCGCGGGTCCTGCGTCGCCGACGGCGTGTGGACCGTCTCGCCGCTCGCGACCGCGTGGGCGACGATGCCGCGTGACAAGGCCGAGCGGACGTCGTGCACCTCGTCGGCGCTGAACCCGTGTGACGCGGACCAGCGCGGATCGGCGCCGTCGGCGTCGTCGATCAGCTCGAGGTAGGCTTGCCGCGCACCGACGATCTCGACCACTGCCGTGAGCGCCTGACGCAGGAAGCTGTCGAGGTCCTTTTCGCTGCCGAGATCGAGCAGCCGCAGGTAGAGATCGCGCTCGTGCCGGAGCCGTCCGTTCTCCGTCTCCAACCCGTCGCGGTCCACAGCGCCTTTATCAAAAACCTCGATGGAGGAAGCAACAGAAGGAATACGTCCGGCGCAATTGGCGCTGTGCCGGAGTGGAACAGTTGCGTATGAGCGCGTAGAGCGAAGAGCACGATGACGGCGATCGACGGCCGGACCACGTGCGGTGCACGGCGATGGTAACCGCCGAGCTGACGATACGTATCGCGGCGTCCGCGGCGACGGTGTGGGAGTACGTGCGCTGGGAGCGCATGGACGTCTACGTCGAGGCGGGGTTCTTCCGCGCGGTCGACTACGACGAGCGGCGAGCGATCGTCGGTGCGACGCGCAGCCTGCATCTCGCGGAGGGGCCGCCCGTCCGCGAACGCATCGAGGCGATCGATGCCGACTTCCACTACGTGTACCGCCTCATCGACAGCGGCCCGATGCCGGTGACCGACTACGTGGGCGAGGTCCGGGTCACGCCTGCCGGTCCGGACGCGTGCTGCATCAAGGTGGCGTCGCGGTGCTCGCCGGTTGGGATCAGCGACGCCGAGTGGGTGCGCATCTACACCGACCTCGAGACGCGCCTCTTCGACTTCATCAAGGCGCGCTGCGAGCGCCCCGACTGACGCGTCAGCGCGCGAGGAGGAACTTGACGGCTTCCGCCCAGCCGCCGAGCTCGCGGCGGCGGAAGTTCAGCTGACGCCACGCGTCGCCCAGGCGATACGCGGTCATCTGGACCGCCGAGAGGCGGCGGGTCGGAAGGTCGGGGTACTCGCGCTCGTAGTCGAGCTCGGTCAAGAGGTCGCCGGTGACGCCTTCGATGCCGCGGCGCAGTCCGGTCGGCATGATGCGCTTCCACTTCTGCCGATTCTCGGTGATGACGCGCGCTTCGCCGCGCGCCGCGCCGTAGTTCTCCGGCACGCGCAGGAATCGGCCGACGTCCGCTGGCGTGGACAGTCCGAGGAAATCGAAGACGCGGCCGAGCACGCCGGGCGCGTCGCCGACGAGGTCTTCATAGCGCAGCTCGTGGTAGCGCCCCGGCCCGAGACGTCGCCCCGCCGCTCGGCAGGTGCGCGTGCGGTCGGCCCAGCGTTGCGCCGTCCGCATCGGCGAGTCGCCCCAAGTCTTCTCGGACGAGAGGCAGCAGTCGCGGGGGTCGCGGATGATGTGGACGAAGCGCGCCGCCGGAAAGAGCGTGGAGAGGAGCGGCAGCTCGACCATGTACACCGGCGTCTTGTCGCCCCACAGGATCTGGTCCCACGGCCGCGGAGGGTCGGCGATCTCCTGCGTGTGGACGTAGTGGAAGAGCCCCTCGAGCACGCCCGGCCAGTCGTGCGCGCGACAGAGGTCGTACCAGCGATCGGTCTCGATCGTGATGCCGCGCCGCGACCAGTACCAGAACGCGCGCGTCTTCCGCAGCATGTCGGCGAGCCGCGCGAAGTTGCCGCGGTCGGCGAGGTCGCCGTAGCGCGCGATCTGCCGCGTCGCCTCCGGGATGAAGTGCGACTCGATATCCGAGATCCAGATGTCGGGGCTGTTGTTGAGCAGCTCCCGCAGCATCTTGGTTCCGGACCGTGGGTTGCCGACGACGAAGAACGGTGGCTCTGCGCGACTCACGAGGTTCGAAATCTACCAGGGGGCACACCGCGCCGACCAGTCGCGATCGCGCCGGGGACGCGGTCGCGACCGATCGTCGCGAGGATAATCGAGAGGAGGAGCGGTCTGAGACGCTGGCTACGGCAGCGTGCTCCAGTTGCTCGGCAGGACGCGGGTGATGAACGTGGTGCCACCGACCCCGTCCGGCTTGAAGATCGCGCCTTCGCCCATTCCGAGCTCCCCGAGGACCGTGCAGGTGGTCGCGAAGCCGGCGTGACCGACGATCACCGTGTTCGTGCTCGCCGCGGGCGTCTGCTCGAGGAAATCGTAGGCGTGCGTGCAGCGATTCGCCTCGTCGTAGACGAAGAAGGTGATCCCCTGATCGGTCTCGATCGTCGGGCCGAGATCCATCAGCTGCGCGGTCGTGCGCACGCGGCAGTACTCGCTCGACAAGACGCGGCCGACCGGGAAACCCTGCGTGTCGAATCCTTGGCCGATCGTCGTGGCCTGCGAGGCCCCGGTCGTCGGGTTCAGCTGGCGCGCCGTCGCGATGCTGCAGTTCGCCTCGCAGCTCTTCCACCAGTCCGGTACCGACGTCGTCGCCGCGGTGCCGAGCCCAAGGGCATCGGTGCACACGTCTGAGAGCGCGTGGCGGAAGTAGATCGTGTAGCCTCCGGCGCGGAGCACGTCGGCGACGGTCGCCGCGAGCGTGGTACGGCTCGCGGTCGGGTCGCAGTCGTTGACGGTGTCGCACGAGAACGCGGCGTAGTGGTACGTGCGTGGCACGGTCGTCGTGTCCGGCAAGAGCCCGGTGAGCGGATCGGTCGTCGCTTGGCCAGGACCGAAGAACACCTGGGTCGCGTCCGGATCCGCGGCGTCGATCGGGTCGGCGTTCAGCCGGCGCAGGATCTTGGTATTCGCGTGCGTCCCGGCGACCCAGCTGAGGTCGACCGCGGTACCGTTCACCTCGGCGGCGAGGTCGGTCGGGAAGGCGACGGGGCCGCCGTACGCCAGCTTCAGCAACAGCATCGTCGCGGTCAGCGCGGACTCGAGCGACTCCGTGTCGTCGGTGGTGAGACACGGCCCACGCCGCTCCGCCTTGGTGACGTCCTTCCCGAAGGCACCGCTGACGCGCACGAGGCAGTCGTCTTCCGTCTCACGGCCGCGCCGCGCTTTCAGCGCGCAGGCCAGATCCGAGAACGCGCGCTTCGCGAGCGCGTTCAGTTTGGCGGCCGCGCAGCGGTTGGCGTCGGAGACCGGTCGCGTCAGGTCGCCGAGCTCGTCGACCAGGGTGTCGATCAGCGCGAGCACGTCCGCCGCGTCGTCGGTCTGCTGGCAGCCGCCGCGCCCATTGATCCGCCCGAAGGCGTCGAGGAAGACGTCTTCCGCCTTCGCGTCGCAGCTGACGTCGGCGCCGATGCCGTGGCGCGCCGCCCGTGAGCTGCACCGGAGCTTGCCCTTCAGGAGCCGTGCCGCGGCGCTGAGCTTCGCGATGTCGCAGCGCTCGGCGGGCGTGCGTTTCGCGGCCGCAGCCGGTGCCGCGAGGACCAGGAGCATGAGCAGGGTGAGGGTGGCGCGGAGGAGGGATGTCTTTTTCATGGCTGGCACCGGGTTTCCTGCCGTCGCGGCGACGGCGGCAATGGTTGAAATAAAGGCTGCATGATCGAATGTGCGCCCTGCGATTGCAACCGGGAAATCGCGACGGGTGCCGCGGATGCCATAGCCGACGCGGTCGTCAGCGCCGCCTGGTGACGGTTGCTGCCAGCGCCGTCGCCAGATTGCTGCGGACCAGATCGCCGTGGACCCAGTCGGGCGACGCGATGGCGAGCGCGTGCCGGTAGTCCGTGATCGCACCCTCGAGATCCCCTTGCCGCTGGCGGACCCAGCCGCGGTTGTTCAGCGGCCGGGCGTCGGAGGGATCGAGCGTGATCGCGGTGGTGTAGTCGGCGGCGGCGGCGGCGAGCTGGTCGCGATCGTCGTACGCCGTACCGCGATTGTAGTACGCCAGCTGATAGCGCGGGTTCGCCGCGATCGCGTGCGTGTAGTCGGCAATCGCGGCGTCGAGATCGTGGTCGAGCTGCCGCGCCCAGCCGCGGTTGGTGTAGGCGATGTGATTCGTCGGATCGATCTCGAGGGTGTGCGTCCAGAGCGTCTCCGAGTCGTGCCATACCCGCGTCTGCTGCAACGTGAGGACACCGAGGAGCGTGATCGCGGCCGCGGCGACCGCGGTAATCACGCGCCGGCCGCGCGCCGTCGCGGCCTCGACACCCGCGCCCACGAGGACGGCGAAGGGCAACGTCGCGAGGTACGTGTACCGGTCGGCAACGAGCTGCGGGCCGGTCTGTGCAAAGCCGAGGACGGGTGAGACGATCACGGCGAAGGCGATCCACGCGGCGAGTGCCCAGGGCGCCCGCCTGCGCGCCGCCACCGCGGCAGCCGTCACGGCGACGACCACCGCCGCGCTCGCCAGATACCGCGGCGCCGTCGCATCGAGCGGCGACTCGAGCAGGTACGCCGGCGAGAGACGAAGCGGCATCACTGTCTTCCAGCCATAGAACGCGAGGCCGTACGCGGCCTGCGCGAGCCGCGCCGAGATGTCGTGCTGCGCGATCGAACGCATCTCCGGCATCGACGACTGCGCGCCGAACGCGACCGCCGCCGCGATCGCGGCGAGCACGGCATACGGCACCTTCTCGAGGACGAGCGCGCGCAGCGACGCGCCGCGCGTGAGACGACGCAGCGGATAGACGTCGAGGATGAGGAGCACGACGGGCAGGGTGATGCCCCACGCCTTCGACAGCAGCGACGCGACGAAGCACGCGAACGCGATCGCGTGCCAGCGCCGGCGTGCATCGTCCGGACTCGTGACGGCACGCACGTACGCGACGATGGTCAGGAGCCAGAAGAGCCCCGACACCACGTCGCGCCGCTCCGACGCCCACGCGACCGACTCGACGCGCAGCGGATGCACGGCAAAGACGAGCGCCGCGACGAGCGCGCCGAGCCGGAGCCGACGCTCGTCGATCGCCGCGGGAGCGTGCGCGGCCCGCAGCAGCGCCGCGGCGGCGACGTAGCAGCACACGCCGTTGACCGCGTGCAGCACGACGCTGGTGAGGTGGTACCCGCGCGCGTCCAGGCCCCAGAGCGTGTAGTCGAAGCCGAGCGTCATCCAGGTGAGCGGCTGATAGTGGCCGCCGAGCAGGCTCGTGAACATCCAACGCAGCTGCGTCAGCCCGAGACCGCGGTAGTGCGGGTTGTCCGTGAAGTTCAGATCGTCGTCCCAGATGACGAACCCGTTCGACAGCGCCGGTGCGAACGCAAGCAGCACGGCCGCGACGATCAGGATGATCGGCGCCGTGTGCGCACTCGCCCGAGACCGCCGGCGCGTAACGGAACCTTCACGCGACATGCAACGGAGACGTGTTGCCTCAGCTGCGCGCGACCTTCAACGTGACCGGCGTGGAGGGTTTCTCAGTGCGTTGCGCGTCTTGCGGTTCGAGCGGTCCCGACTTCGATGTTCCCGTGATCGACTACGTCGTGTTGATCACGTTCCTGCTTGCCTGCCTGCTGCCGGCCCTGTTCCTGCGCTGAGACGGCCGGCGCATCGACTGCGGATCAGCCGCCGTCGGGACGCTCGAACTCGACCGGCAGCTTCCACCGTCGCTGCAGCTTCGTGAGGAGCTCGGACTCGCGTCCGGCGACGCCGTGCGCGGCGGCGGCCTCGAGCGCCGTCTGATAGATCAGCTCCCGGGCTTCCGGCCGCTCGACGCTCGCGATGCCGTCGTACGCCGCGTCGTCGGAGTCGAAGCGCGCGTCGGCTGCCTCGACGGCTTCGCGATAGGCGCGCTCGCCGAGCCCGTGCATCACGCGTTTGATCTGCGCCATCTCTTCATAGGAGACGTTCTGATCGGCGGCGACGATCATCTCGAGCAACGCGACGAGCGCGATGCGCTCGTCGGCATTCAAATCCTTCAGATCCATACCTTCGTCCTGCGGTGTTGCCGCGCCGCAGTCAACTCGCCGCTGGCTCGCGACATGCCCGGCTCGCTGGACGGCGGTGCTTGGCGTACGGTGGTGGGACAGATCGGCAGCGAAGGAGGTGATGATGGCAGCGAAGACGTCCCCGATCCCCGCGGGCTACGCGGCGGCGACGCCGTATCTCTGTTGCCGGAACGCGGCCGCCGCGCTCGAGTTCTACGCGAAGGCATTCGGGGCGAAGGAAGTCATGCGCTTCGCCGATCCGAAGAGCGGCAAGATCGGCCATGCCGAGATGAAGATCGGCGACGCGCTCGTGATGCTCGCGGACGAGTACCCGGACATGGGATTTCTCAGCCCACAGGCACTCGGCGGCTCCCCGGTGACGATCCACCTCTACGTCGAGAACGTCGACGACTTCTTCCGTCGCGCGATCGCGGCGGGCGCGAAGGAGGAGCGGGCCGTCGCCGATCAGTTCTACGGCGACCGTTCCGGACAGCTGACGGACCCGTTCGGACACCGCTGGAACTTCGCGACCCACGTCGAGGACGTGTCGCCCGAGGAGATGCAGAAGCGCGCCGCCGCGCTGTACGGATGACGCGCGCGTGATCCGGCCCGCACCGGAGTCGGCGGCGCCTCCGCCCGTCATGAGCGGCGCGCCCGCCGCGACCCGGCACGACCTGCAGCTCGGCCGCCGGCTGTTCCACGCGCTCAACGGCAGCACGGTCGCGAGCGCGTACGCGCTGCTCTTCACCCACCAGCAGATCGTGCACGTCTTCGGCACGATCGCGTGCATCATCTACGTGCTCGACCGCGTGCGGATCGCGTACCCCGAGGTCGTCGCGCGGCGTGCGCCGTGGATCAACCGGCTGCTGGTCCGGGCCGAAGAGGAAGTGCGCGAGGCGGCGATGACGCCATACGCGATCGCGGTGCTCCTCACGATTCTCACCGTGCCGAAAGCCGCGGCCCTGATCGCGATCTACACGCTGGCGCTCGCCGATCCGCTCGCGGCGATCGCCGGCATTCGTTTCGGCCGGCGCGTTCTCGTCCGCAATCGCACCCTCGAAGGCTCCCTCGCGTTCTTCGTGACCACGCTCGCGGTCGCGGCGACCGTGCTCCTCTATTCGACGCTCGCGCCGGGCTCGGCGATCGCCGGCGCGGCGTTCACGATCGCGCTCCTCGCCGCCGTCTGCGAGCTCCTGCCGCTCCGCATCGACGACAACCTCACGATTCCGCTGGCGGTCGGCTTCATCGCGTGGATCGTGCCTCCGATCTTCGGCATCGTGCTCGCCTGATCGGCCCGGCCGCCGTCATTTGTGCTCCATTCAGACACAGTCGCCGCGCGACGGACGGCGCGCTGCCGACACATCCAGCGTTCGCTGCAGCGGTGGCGGCGCGCCGTCGGCAGCGGCCTCGTCGCGCCCGCGGTCGATCGTGCAGAGCTGCAGTGCCATAGACATTCGACTATACGAAAAAATCACTTGATCCCGGTAGGTTGCCCTGCCATATGGCGTCTGCCGGTGGCATGGCCGTTGCTGCTCTCCCGGGATTCCCATGAGAGGCGCCGTCGCGAAACTGTTGAATCCGCTCGTGTGGCGCATCCCCGGCCACGAGGCGCGGAAGCTCTTCCGGTTCGCGCTTGCGGAGCAGGGCAGCAGGATCGATCTGCACGCGGCGGCGCGTTTGACAGTCAGCCCCGAGCGTCGTGCCGCGTATGTTCGTCACCTGCTCGACGAGACCCGCCACGCGCGTATCTTCACGCGCCGATCGGCGGAGCTCCGCGCCGCTGACGGCCGCACGTCGTTCGGCTTCCCGCGGGCGGATACCGAGGACCTCTTCGAGCATCTCGGCGAGATGCGGTTCCTCGCGTTCGTTCATCGCGGTGAGACGAAAGGGTGCGAGCAGTTCGAGCAGTATTGCGACTGGTTCGGCCGCCACGGTGATCAACGTACTCGCGGCATCTTCGAATCCATCCTCAAGGACGAGCGGCGCCACATGAGCTACACGCGCGAGCTGCTCGTCGAGCTCGCCGGCGGCGAGACTGCCGCGCGCCGCGAGATTCGTAGCGCGATGCTGTGGGAAGCATGGCGCACGTGGAGACGCGCCGGGCGCTTTCTCGCGGAGAAGCTCTACTTCGTCGCGATGGTCGGATTCTCGATCCTGTTGACGCCGTTCGCCGTCGTCGTGCGCCTCACACGCCCTGTCCGGACCGGTTGGGTCGCGAATGAGCGCGCCGAGCTCCGCACGCCCTTCGGCGGCGCCGATCGTCGCTGAGCGGGAACCACGGGACGATGGCGGCAGTCCTCGGCATTTCCGCGTACTACCACGACGCCGCGGCTGCGCTCGTCGTCGACGGCGTCGTGGTGGCAGCGATGCAGCAGGAGCGCTTCTCGCGGCAGAAGAACGACGCCTCGCTGCCGCTCGCGGCCGCGAGCGCGTGTCTGGACGCGGGCGGGCTTGAGCCCGGGGATCTCGACCGCATCGTCTTCTACGAGGACCCGTACGCGAAACTCGAGCGCATCCTCGTCTCCTTGCTGCGCACGTTCCCGAAGTCCTGGAAGCAGTTCCCCCGTGCGATCGGCGCGCAGGTCGGATCGAAGCTCTGGGTGCTCGCCCAGCTCGTGGATGCCTTCGAGGTGCCCAAGGAGAAGATCGCGGTCGCGACCCATCATCTCAGCCACGCGGCGAGCGCGTTCTTTCCGAGCCCGTTCGAGCGTGCCGCGGTCGTCACCGTCGACGGCGTGGGCGAGGACGTCACCACCGGCATCTGGCTCGGCGACGGCACGACGATCACCCCGATCACCAGCGTCCACTATCCGCACTCGCTCGGTCTGCTGTACGCGGCGTTGACCGCGTACCTCGGCTTCGAGGTGAACGAGGGCGAGTACAAGGTGATGGGCCTCGCCGCCTTCGGCCAGCCGCGCTTTCGCGACGAGTTCGCCAAGCTCGTCACGATCCACCGCGACGGCAGCTTCGAGCTCGCGATGCCGTACTTCGGCTTCCATACCGATACCGAGATCGGCTTCGGGCCGAAGCTCGAGCAGCTGCTCGGCCCGCGCCGGCCGCCGGACAAGCCGTGGGACCTCGCGGGATCGACCGACGACCGGCGGTACGCCGACGTCGCGGCGACGTTGCAGGCGGTCACCGAGGACGCGCTGCTCGCGATCGCCGCGTACGCGAGAGAGCGCACCGGCGCCGAGCATCTCTGTCTCGCCGGCGGCGTCGCGCTCAACTGCGTCGCGAACGCGCGGCTGCTGCGGGAAAGCGGCTTCTCTCGGATCTTCGTGCAGCCGGCGGCCGGCGACGCCGGCGGCGCACTGGGCGCCGCGATTCTGGGCGCCCTCGAGCTCGACGGCGTGCGGCCCGCGGCGATGAGCTCGGCCGCGCTCGGCGCCGGTGTGTCGAACGACGTCGCGCGCGATCTCGCGACCCGACTCGGCATCGACCACACGATGCCCGACGACGTCCCCGGCCGCGCCGCGGAGCTCATCGCCGCGGGAAACGTCGTCGCGTTTGCCCGCGGCCGTTTCGAGTGGGGCCCGCGTGCGCTCGGGCAACGGTCGATTCTTGCGGCGCCGCGCGATGCCGCGATGGCCGAGCGTCTGAACCGCGTCGTCAAGAAGCGCGAGCCCTTCCGTCCGTTCGCACCGGCGGTCCTGCGTGAGCGTGCCGGGGACTGGTTTGCCGGCGTCGACGACGACATGGCGGGCTTCATGACGACGGTCGCAGGCGTACGGCCCGAGCGCGGCGCCGATCTCGCCGCGGTCACCCACATCGACGGGACCGCGCGCGTGCAGACCGTCACCAGCACGTCGGCGCCCGACCTGCACGCGGTGCTCGAGCGCGTCGACACGCTCACCGGCATACCCGTCGTCCTCAACACGTCGCTCAACGGCAACGGCGAACCGATCGTCGGATCGGAGACCGACGCCGTCAGTTTCTTCCTGTCGCATCCTGTGGACGCGATGGTGCTCGGCGACGTCCTGCTGCAAAGGAGATCCGCGTGATCAATCGCCGCTCGACCGCCCGTTCGATGCTGGTGCGCACCCAGACGCTGACGTCGCTCTTCGGCTACTTCGCGCGGCCGGAACGCGTGGCCTTGCTCGTACCGGTGCTGCTGTCGGTCCTGGTCGGCGGCGTGTTGCTACTCGTCACCGGCGGTCTCAGCTACGTGGCGCCGTTCGTCTACGGGCTCTTCTAACGAGTGGCGGTACGCCGGCGAGCCATCGCGAGAAACGCCGCCGCCGGCGTCATTCTCGGTCTTTGCGTCCTCGAGCTGATCCTCCGTGTCACCGCCGACGGCCGGCCATGGAAACGGCCGTTCGAGGAGGACGGCGCGGTGCTGCTGCAGCGTCCCGCGACGGTGTACGACGCCCGGACCGGCTTTCGGTTCAGGCCCGGATGGGCGGGCCGCTTCTACTACGCCGGCGGCCGGGACTTCGTGCTCGTCCGCGTGAACTCGCATGGGTTCATCTCGCCCGAGTATCCGGAGCCGAAGCCTGCCGGCACCGTGCGCGTCGCGCTGCTCGGCGACTCGATGTTCACCGGCCTGCAAGTCGAGGCCGACAGCCGCGCACGCGCCTTGGTCGAAGGCGCGCTCGCGACCGCGGCGCCTGCCGAGGTGCTGAACTTCGGCTTGCCGGGAACCGGCCCCGTCACGTCTCTCGGCGTCTACCGCGAGTTCGCGCGCGCCTTCGATCCTGACGTGGTCGTCGTCGGTATCTACACCGACAACGACTTCATGGACGACGCCGACACCCCGTGGCGCGACGACCGCGGCGAGCTCACGCGCGCGCCCTTCGCGGCGTCGCCAGGGAACGTCGGCAAGATGCTGAAGGCGAACTCGTGCGTGGTGATGGCAGCGTGGACGCTCGCGAACGGTCGGTCGGAACCCGAGGGTCGCGAGAGCGCGGCACCCATCGACGCGACCACCCTCGCGTCGAAGCCGACCTTCGAGCTCGCACGCGTTCCCGAGCCGGCGTTCCGCAAGGCGAATGAGGTGTGGGACGAGCTGATCCGCGAGATCCGCGCCGACGGTGTGCGCGTGGTGATCGTGCTCTTCCCCGACCACGCGACCTACGAAGGCGAGCGTTGGGACTACGCACGACCGGCGACGAAGCTGCTGCACCGTCGGCTTGCTGAGGATTTCGCCGCTCGCGGTGTGCCGGTCGTCAGTGGCGCCGACATTCTGGCGCGACACACCGCGCGCGTCGGCGCGGCACCGCTCCAGCTCTGGAAGAGCTACCTGTCCCGCGAGGGCCACCAGACGCTCGCGGAGCTCCTCGTCGAGCGGATCCGTGAAGTGCTGCCCGCACGGATGGCTGCGTCGGTTCGCTGGCTACGAGATCGCGCGTGCGCTCGGCGCGTGATCGCAAACCTGCGGAGCGAGGTCGACGACGTCGTCTACGTCGAGGCGCCGGAGCCGTTTCACGCGGTCGGCCGCTTCTACGACGACTTCGAGCAGACGAGCGATGCCGAGGTGGAGCACTTGCTCGACGACGCGAATCGCGCGCACGCGACGGCCGCCACCGCGCCGACGACGTCCCAGGATTGACGCACGCGACCGCTCGTCGCGCGGACGACGGGGATCGACGAGCCGCGTCGGGTGACCGCCGGCGCCGTCGAGCGTGCCACCGCTCTCGACGTGCTCTCCGTCGCCGGATACGCCAGGGTCGTGCGACTCGCGGTCGAGACCGTCGCCAGGTGACGAGCGGCCGTCCGCGCGCCCGGCGCCCGTGGTGGATTCCGCCGTTTCTCGGCGCGGTGCCCGACGTCGCGCCCGAGCACCTGCGTATGCTGGGCATGGTGTCGCTCGGGCTCCTCTTCGATCAGTACGACTTCGGGATGCTGAGCGCGGCGCTCCCGCGGATCGCCGTGGACCTGCGCGTGCCCGATGAGCAGCTCGGCTACACGCTGTCGGTGATCCGCTTCGGCGCGGTGCCGGCGTTCCTCGTCCTGCCGCTCGCCGATCGGATCGGGCGGCGCCGGGTGTTTCTCTCCGCGATCGCGATCACCTCGCTTGGGACCGGACTCACCGCGCTCGCGCAGTCGACGGCGCAGTTCGCGTTGGTGCAGATGGTGACGCGCACGTTCATGACGGTCGCGCTGTCGCTCTCGTTCGTGATCGTCGCCGAGGAGTTTCCGGCCGAGCACCGCGGGTGGGGCGTCGGCATGGTCGGCGCGCTCGGCGCGGCCGGGATCGGGCTCGGCGCCGCGCTCTTCGCGTTCGTTGACGTCCTGCCGTTCGGCTGGCGCGCCCTCTACGTCTTCGGGCTCGCGCCGCTGCTCTTCTTCGGGGCCTTCCGGCGCGGCGTGCCGGAGACGCGACGCTTTCGCGACCACGTCGCGAGCCGGCCGGCGGAGCGCGCGTCGTCCGCGCTCGGCGAGTCGCTGCGGCCGATCGCGCAGCTCGTCCGCACACACCCTGCGCGCGCATCGCTGATCGCCGTGGTCTCGTTCGCGCTCTTCTTCGGACAGGTCGCCGTCTTTCAGCTGATTGGCAAGTTCGTCGTCGACGAGCGCCGGTGGGCGCCGTGGCAGTTCTCGACGATGTTCGTCCTCGGCGGCGCAGTCGGGATCGTCGGCAACATCGTCGCCGGCCGCCTCGGCGACCGTCTCGGCCGTCGCGTCGTCGGCGCCGCGTCGATGCTGGCGTTCCCGGTGTTCGCGTCCATTTTCTATCTCGGTCCGGACTGGGCGCTGGCGCCGATGTGGATCGCGTTCGTGTTCTGCGTGAGCGCGAACACGACCGTGCTGCGCGCCTTTGCCGCGGAGCTCTTCCCGACGTCGCAACGGGGAAGCGCCATGGGACTCTCCGAGGTCGTGGGCGCGATCGGCTCGACAGCCGGCCTCGCGGTCCTCGGCCTCGGCACGCAGGCCGCCGCGCCGGCCGGCGTTCTGCACGCGGTCTTCGACCTGCTCCCGTTCGACGTGTCGCACGCAAGCGCGCTGGCACGGATGACGAGCCTTCTGTCCTGGGCGTCGGCGGTCGCGGGGCTGCTCGTGCTCCTGCTGCCCGAGACCAAGCAGCGCGAGCTCGAGGCGATCAGCGCGGAGTCGTAGACACCGTCGCGCGCGACGCGGAGTAGTCTTCCAGGACAGCGAACCACGGCCCGCGAGCTCTCGTGATCGCGAATGGCCGCGCGGCGATTTGCGGCGCGCGATTGCCTGCGGTGAGGCCCGACGGGGTAGCGGCCGCTACCTGCGAGGTAGCGTCTCTCCGGGGAACGGAGGTGTCACCATCCAATGGTGCGCCTCGCGCTCGAATTCGCGCCGGCCGCGGCCGGCCCTACGGAGGCTCACATGAAGCGCATGTCTTTCGGGCTGGCTGTAGCAGCCCTCTCGATCTCCTGGGCGTCGCTCGCGACCGCGCAGGTTCCCGACCATCTCAAGTGCTACAAGATCAAGGATCCCGTCGCGAAGGTCGCGTACACGGCGGACCTGGGCGCATCGGGACTGCTTCCCGCCGATTCCGGCTGTGTCATCAAGATGCCGGGGAAGCTGCTGTGCGTGGACACGACGAAGACGAACGTGAGCCCGCCGCCGCCGGGCGCGGATCCCGGCCCCGAAGCGGGACGGTTCGTCTGCTACAAGGTGAAGTGTCCCAAGCAGACGCTCGCGCCGGTCTCGTGGACCGACCAGTTCGGGTCGCGCACCTTGCTGCCGAAAGGCCCGAAGATGGTCTGCGCGCCCGAGGCGCCGCCCCCGCCGCCGCCTCCTGGGCCGCCCTGCGTCACCGGCGGCTGCACGAGCTGCGGTTCCTGCGGCGACGGACGCTGTCACCTGGCGGGGGGCGGCGGTGGCTGTGGCACCGTCGACACGACGCCGCAATGCGTGTCGGCGTCGTCATGCACGCCGTCGAGCTGTGGCTCGCACAACATGTGCCCGACGGGCCAGGTGTGCATCTTCGGCGGCGACTCGCCGACGGGCGCGGCGTGCTGCGATCCGTGCCCGTGACCTGATCGATGACGTCGGCGGCGACGGACCACATACGGGTCCGTCGCCGCGCACTACGCCAACGGCCTAACGCGCGATCACGAAGACGGAAGGGTCCAGCCGCGCCTGCCAGCCATGACGCTCGAGCTCGGCGTCGAGATGCTCTTCGTCGGGAAGCCCCAGACAGAGATAGGCAACCAGCGACCAGCCAGCATCGACGTCGAGGGCCTGCATCACCGTCGACGGGTCGAGAATCGAGAGCCAGCCCACGCCGATGCCGCGGGCACGGGCAGCGAGCCATAGCGTGTGGACGGAGAGCACGGCCGAATACGAGACCGTCTCGGGCATGGTGCGACGTCCCAGACCGTCTCCCGCCTCGGTATCGGGCTCGATGCAGACGGCGAGCTGAATCGGCGCGCTGTCGAGTCCCGAGAGCTTCAGCGACGCATAGAGCTTCGCACGCTCGCCGGCGTAGCCAGCCAGCGCGTCGGCGTTCGACGCGAGGAAGCTGTCACGGACGCGTGCGCGGCGCGTCGGATCGTCGACGACGACGAATCGCCACGGCTGACTGTTGCCGACCGAGGGCGCGAGTGCCGAAGTCCGCAATAGCTGCTCGAGCGTCATCCGGTCGATCGGATCACGGCGAAACCGTCTGACGTCGCGCCGCCAGCGGAAGAGCTCCTCGAGTCGCGCGCGAAAGGCCTCATCGAACCGTGGCGGCTCGGACGTCATCAGTGAGCTAGTGCCATGCGTGCGGCGAGGACGCCAGGCGGGCTCTGCGAGGGACGCGATCGGTGACGCGCGCGTAGCAGCCACGCGCGTCACCGATCGCGGTGTGTCTACGGCGTCGTGTTCAGGTTCGCATAGAGCGACAGGAACTCGCCCGTCCGCGATACCTCGACGCCCTGCAGAGTGAGCCCGAGGAATTCCGGCAGCGGGAAGCTCGCCAGCGAGCCGGCGAGGTCGGGCACGAGCTCCGCGACGAGCGGCGGCAACACGTCGTTCTCGAGGGTGAAGACGTTGACGCCGAGCGGGTTCTCGATGACGGCGACGGTAACGTTGTCCGCCGACGGTGTGGCGAGCTGGAACGCCAGCGCCCCGCTCGCGAACGCGAGGTTCAACCCGAGCGTGGTATCGACCGCGCCCTGCAGGGCGATCGCATTGCTGCCGTCGTTCTGGACGACGGTCACCAGCAGCTGCGCCATCTTCAGCACGGCGAGCTCGTTGTTCGGGCCCGGTGTGGCGAGAATGATCGGCGCCAACGTCGGCCGGATGTCGATGCGGAACGGCGTCGCCGGCGGGAACACCTCGAACTGTGGCATCAGCACGGTGAGGAGGCCGGCGGTGATCGGAATCGGGCCGGTGCCGAGGTCGAGCGAGGTCAGGCTCGTCACCAGCAGCCCGCACTCCGTCTGCGAGCGCAGCAGCTGGTTGAAGCCCTCGGTCGAGATGCTGATCGCGATGTCGTACGGCAAATGCTGGACGGGCGTCGTGGTGCCGAAGGTGGGCGTGCCCTCGTTCACCGCGAGCGACGCGCTCAAATTCGGCGCACCAGCCGGGGGCACGCATTGGCCCGGACCGTTGCCCACCGACGTGGTGAAGCGCCCGTCGGATCCGAAGGTGACGCCGTTGTTGTCCTCGGTGATCGCGTACAGCGGCGCGTCGAAGTCGACGCCGAGCGCGTCGCCGACCGGACCCGTGATCGAGACGCCGGCGAGCGCGGTCTCGATGGCGTCGGCGGTCGGGCTGTCCGCCGGCCCGGAGCCGTCGGGGTCGCTCAAGAAGTTCTTCATCGCGTCGACGGTCATCTGCTCGACGTCCGGCATGAACGACTGAATGATGTCCCCGATCACCGGCGAGCCGCAGATGTTGTCGAAGGACGTTTGGAAGCCGCTGAAGCTCACGTCGAGGTCGCCGATCTGATTGACGTCGATCGTCGTGGGATCGGACGCCAAGGGCTCGAGCGCATAGTCGCCATTCAGCAACGCGGCGTTCGCCGTGAGGTGGATGTCGCAGTCGGGCACGACCCCGTCGCCCTCGAGGTGGACGTTGACCCGGATGTCGCTGACCGTGATGTCGGCGGCGACGAAGTTTGTCATCGAGTCCGCGGCGAGGCTGAACCCGCCGATGGACGGCGGCGGCGGGATCACCGTCACCGTGCCGTGACCCGCGCACCCGAACGGCGTGTCGACGAAGCACTCGTTGTTCACGATCACCGTTCCGACTGGAAGGAGCGCGCCCAGATCGAGGCCCGATCCGGCAAGATCCTCGACGAGCGGCTCGACGGCGTCGAGGCCGCCGTCGGTGACACGCAGCGCGACGCTCTTCGGCGAGAATGACCCGTCGGCGATCGAGGCGCCGCGGATCACGACCACCCGTGCGTGCGCCGAGCTGCCGTGCACCAGGTCGGTGACGGTCGCGCGAATCGGATTGAAGACGTCGGTCGCGTTCAGCGGGACGCTGCGTGAGAACACGCCGTTCGCCGCCACGGACGTCTGGACCCCGTTGATCGTGAGGAACGCGTTCGCGGACGGGAGGTTGGTGACGAAGCCCGTGACCGTGACGGAGCTCGCGGTGGTGAAGGTCCCGTGCACCGGAGAGGTGATCGTCACCGTGAACCGCTGGCACACGCTGGGTGTACCGCTGCAGGTGTAGCCGGGCTCGATGTCGCAGGACGGATTGCAGCCGTCGCCGACTCTGCCGTTGCCGTCGTCACACTGCTCGTCGGCACGGAGCAGGCCGTCGCCGCACACGGCGGCGCATTCGCTCGGCTCGCCCTCGCATGCCCAGCCGCTCTCGAGCTGACACGTGGCGCTGCAGCCGTCGCCGGACGCGGTGCTGTCGTCGTCGCACGTCTCAGCGCCGGTGATCACGCCGTCGCCGCAGACCGTCGTACACGCGCTCGGCTGGCCGACGCAGCTCCACCCGAACTCGATCTCGCACGATCCGTCGCAGCCGTCGCCGCCAGTGGCGTCTCCGTCGTCGCACTGCTCCGCGCCGCGCCGAATGCCGTCGCCGCAGATCGGCGTGCACGAGCTCGGCTCGCCGCCGCAGCTCCAGCCCGGCTCGACCTGGCAGGTGACGCTGCACCCGTCGTTCGCCTGCACGGCCCCGTCGTCGCACACCTCGCTGCCGCGGATCACGCCGTCGCCGCACACGCTCACACAGACGCTCGGCGACCCCGTGCAGCTCCAGCCCGGCTCGAGCTGACACGTCGCGCTGCACCCGTTGCCAGACGCCGTGCCGCCGTCGTCGCACTGCTCGGTGCCGCGGCTCAGACCGTCGCCACAGACCGTATGGCAGCTCGTGGGCTCGCCGGAGCAGCTCCAGCCGGACTCGAGCTGGCAGCTCGGGCTGCAGCCGTCGCCGGCCACCAGGTTGTGGTCGTCGCACGCCTCGGAGCCGCGGATGAGACCGTCACCGCATCCCGGGCTGCACACGCTCGGCTGGCCCGTGCACGAGTAGCCCGGCTCGACGTGGCAGGTCGCGTCGCAGCCGTTCCCGTTCGTCGTCCCGCCGTCGTCGCACTGCTCGCCGCCGCGCAGCAGGCCGTCGCCGCAGATGGGCGTGCACGCCGTCGGCTCCCCGCCGCACGTCCACCCCGGCTCGAAGGTGCATGTGGCGCTGCATCCGTCGCCCGAGGCGTTGTTGCCGTCGTCGCACGCCTCGTTGCCGTCGATGTCGCCGTCGCCGCATCCGGTCTGCTCGACGCAGCTCTGGTTGTCGTCGTTGCCGTCGTCGAACACGTCGCAGTCACGCGCCAGGCCGTCGACGTGGTTCAGCAGATCGCACACGCGACAGCGGATCCGTCCGTCGACGCAGGTCGCGAGCTCCGTCCCGTTGTTCGACGGGCAACCCGGGAACGCTTGACCCAAGGTGACTCCCGCGCACTTCGCGTCGATCTGGGCGGCCGGGACCGTCACGCACTGCTGGGTGATCTTCCCGCCGGTCGGGTCGGGCTGGCCGGCACCGGTACCGAGGCACGCGTTCTGGAGATCCGCCGCGGTCGTCGCGAAGCCACGCGACATGCCGGACTTCTTGCACTTGTTGAACGAGACCAGTCGGACGTCGGTGCACTTCCGTGACGTCTTGAGGACCGCGCCCTGACACGCGGCGACGGTCGACGTACTCGGGGAGAGCGCGTTCTCCGGAACGGCGCCGAAGAGATCATGCAAAAGACCGGTCGCGGCCTGCACGGTCAGTGACCCCTGCGCGCTGATGCTGGGTGGACCGAACGACGGCGGAGCGCCGCCGCAGGCACCGTCGGCCTTGATGAGCGCTTTCGCGACCGCCTTCTGAACGGTCGCCGACCCCGCGACACACTGGGCGACCGTCTGCGAGCCGAGCTGGCCGCGCCGGAATGCGTCCGCGCACGACCGCATCTGCTTGGTCGACGCGAGCGCCACCTTGCGCGTGCCGTCGTTGATCGACTGGATGCACTTGCGATCGGTGGTCGATGCGAGCTGTGCCGGTGCGACGCTCGGCACGAGTACGGAGAGCGAGCCAACCAAAATCGCTATACGGACGCGCGTCTGCGCGTTTTCGGCGGTTTCTCTCATGTCCGCTCCCTCTGGCGCGAACCGAGCGCCGTCACTGCCACTGGACCCACAACCCACGCGCCGGCATCCGATCTCCGGGCCTCTATGAATGTGCCGTTCCGGCGCCGCCGGACAATCCGCCAAACTCGGGTATTCGAAGGAAAAAACACGGGAGGCGGGCCGCCGTCGAGACGAGCCGCACCGCAGCGGGGCGCCTGCACACACTCGGCGGACGTCGGTCCGAGCAGGCGCCGTTGGAAATGGGCGCAGGATGCCGCTGTGAAGTTGCGAGCTGCGCCGGAGTGCCGCACTGCTCGACGTTGACCGGGCGCGGGCGCGCACACCGGCCGCTGCTGGTATCGGCAGCACCGCCGCGCGCCGCTCCGCACGCAGCGCGACCGGGTAGGGCAGATATCGTGTACACTATATGAATACATATAAAGCACTGCTATTGACCCCGTATCGTAAGACATGCTCTACCGCGATCAACCTCGGATATCCCGGTGCGCACCGTCCTCCTCTTCGCGCTCTTCCTCCTCGCTGCCGTCGCGCGCTGTGCTGACGCGGCAACGACCGTCACCGACTGTGCCGCGCCGCCGGTCACGACGCTCAACGGGACGACGGTGCTCGTGCTGCCGGGCGAGGACGTCATTCTGCGGTGCGCGTTCACCGAGCTGCCCGGCACTGATCGGGTGCAGATCGTCGCCGGATCGATCACCGTCGACGGGGCGCAAGGCGGGTCCCTGCGCGCGACGGGGAAGACCGTCGCCGTGGAGCTCGTGGCGAAACGGGTCGTGATCGCAGGCGCGACGTTCGAGGCGACGAATACCAACGGCCACCTCGAGGTGCACGCGGAGGACGCCGTCGAGGTCACATCGCCGAGCACGCTTCGCGCCGGCGACAAGCTCACGGTCGAGTGCGCCAGCCCGACCTGCACGATCGCACTCGCCGGTATCGAGGCTGCGGCGCACGAGCTCCGCGTCCAAGCGAATGGCACCATCACGGTCAGGCCGCCGAGCTCGTTCGAGACCCACGGACCGATCGACCTTCTCAGCATGCGGTCGCTCCACGGTGACGTCGTGTTCGCCGGGGCGCTGCCCCTTCCGATTGCCGTGCCCGGCGTCGGGAAGGCCGCGCGCGCCGTCGCCGAGGCGCGGGCGGTCTGCCGCTGCGTCGAGGGTGAGGAGTCCGGGCCGCACAAGCTGCATACCGGAGTGGAAGGTCGCCTGGTCATTGCCGCGCCGGAAGGACGCGTGGTGCTCGACGGCGTCGAGGCGCATGCGGGCGAGAGCATCGACCTCACCGCCGCCACGAGCATCAGCATGCGCGCGGCCACGATCGACAACTGCGGGCCGAAAAACGGCAGCTTCATCGCGTCGGCGATGACGTGCATGGTCGACGGCGCAAAGCTCCGTGACGACGAGCCGGACGACCATCCGACCCTCGCGTGCTCCGTCACCGGGGCGGCCGCTGTCTTCGGGACCTGCTCGGCGCGCTAGTCTCGACCGACGTTGCGCGGTTCCACCGCCGGTGGAAACGTGCGGAGACAGACGGTACGGAGCGCGGGTGCGCATGAGAGCCGTGAGTCTCGCCGTCGTGCTGCCGTTGGTCGCCGGCTGCGGAGTGAACACGACGCCGCACGTCCTGCGCCTGCCCGCGTATCCGTCCGCCCCGAAAATCCTCGCGCATGCCGAAATGCGTCTGACGCCGCAATTCGCCGGCTACGAGCTCCCGGTCCGCGGCGCACGGGGTTTCGATCCCCAGATCGGCGGCGTGCTGTGCTCGCACGCGGAAGCGCTTGCGAACGCGGTATTCGAACGTGTGACCGTCAGCAGGGCACCTGCGCCGCCGGCGGCGGCCGACGCCGTGATCACGCCGACGATCATCGGTGTCCATCGCACGCTTCCGTCGAACGCACAGGGCGATGCGCAGGATGTCATGGAGATCGAGTGGCGCATCGAGGATGCGCGCGGCCGGGTCGTGTGGGTCGGGACGTCGAAGGGTGAAGCGACCGGACCGTCCGGAACGGCGTCCAGTCGCGGCGCATACATGGAGACGCAGCTTCGGCAGATGGTCGATCGCGCATTTCGCCACGCCTACGATCTGATGATCGCATCGCCGGAGATCCACGCGCTCGGTGACCGCGTGCGGCTCGCCGACGATCGACGCGACTCGTAACGAAACGACGGCGCATTGCGACCGCCAGTTCTCAACCGCGTGCTGATCTCGGTCGCCATGCTCAGGTCCGGACTCGGTAACCGGCTCCGCGCGCTCCTGGGAGCCAAGAGCCTGGCAGCGTCAGAGGGGCGTGAGCTCGTCTACGTCTGGCCGACGGGTCGCATGTTCGGCGCGCGGCTTCGCGATCTCTGGCGACTCGACGCGACGGTGATCCCGGGAATCGTGTCCCGTGCGATCGCCCCGATGTGGCCGTACCGCGATCACACATTGACGTGGCTCGACGACCAACGCCGGAAGGAATTCGTCTGGCAGATCGCGACCAACCAGTCGCTGCAGCTTTCGGACGGCGCCGAGCCTTGGCAGGACCAATTGCGGTCGCTCGTGCCCGTGCCGCCGGTCGCGGAACGCATCCGCGGATTTTTCGATGCGCACCTTCGCGGCCGCCCCTACGTCGGCGTGATGATCAGGGCGCATCATCGTTCTCACCAGCAGACCCGCAAGGCATCGCCGATCGAGTGGTATCTCGCCCGCATGCGCGCCTTGTCGATCGAGCATCCGGGCCTCCGGTTCTTCGTGTCGAGTGACGTCGCCGACGTCGCCGAGGCCGTCACGGCGACGATTCCGGGTGCCGTCACGCAGCGGGACAAGGGCGAGTACAACAGCCTGCGCGGCCTCCAAGCCGCGGTCGCGGATCTCTATCTCCTCGCGAGCGCCGGCTACATCCTCGGCCCGTACTGGTCGAGCTTCGTCGAAACGGCGCAGCATCTCGCTGGAGGGCTCGTCACGTTGGAGAGCGCGCGGGCCGTGAACGAGCCCGCTACGTTCCTTCCGTCGCTCGTCACGGATCCACTCCGTCCGTCGCATCGCGCGTAGCCGATTGCGATTGCGGCGGCGATCCGCGGCGTCACGGAAGCCGGCAGCGCGAGTCGTCGTTTTGACGCCGGCGTCGCTGCGCGCGTTCGCGGCGATTGCCGGCGCTCGGGCGGACTTAGAGAACGCGTGGCACCTGCCTTGCTGATCTGCCTCCCGCGCCAGCTCGCGCGGAGGCATCGACAGCATGCACACACGGCTCACGGTGGGGTTGATCGGCGTTCTGCTGCTCGTGTCGACGCCTGCATCCTCGACGACGATGGTGATGATGAATGACGAGGCGCTCACGATGAGCTCGGATGCGATCGTCTCCGGCACCGTCGTCGACATCCGCAGCGCGCGGACCACGGACGGCATCCGCACGTTCGTGACGATCGCAGTCGACGAGATGCTCAAAGGCTCCATCGGCACGGCAACGATCACGCTCCGCGAGACCGGCGGCAGCGTCGGTGACGAGGTCCAGTGGCTGTTCGGAAATCCGACGTACGAGGTCGGTGAGTCCGCCATCGTCTTCGTCGCGCGGAACGGCGATGGAACGCTGCGCACGAATCAAATGTCACTCGGCAAATTCTCGATCGAGCGCGACGCGGACACCGACGAGGAGATCGCCGTTCGCACCATTGACGACACGGTCCTGATGCTCGGCACGCAGCTGCTGCAGAGCCACGATCCGGAGAGCCGGCGCTCGGCGGCCGGCTTCAAGGCTCGGCTGCGCGACATCGTCCGCACGCAACCGGCGCCAACGTTCCAGCAGCCGCTCGATGACCCCGGCGCGCCCGACGTGCTGATCCCGGACGGAGCGACCGTCGCCGAGTACGCGCTCTTCAATAATAAGCGTTGGTTCGAGCCCGACGACGGGCAGCCGGTGAAGTACTACGTCGACTCGCGCGGCGACGCGGACATCGGTGCCTCCGACTCGCGCGCGGCAATCCTGGCTGCCTTCGCGGCCTGGACGAACGTACCGACCGCCTCGATCGTCCTGCAATATGCCGGGCCGACGAGCGCCACGAGCAGCGTCTGCGACGGTGTGAACAAGATCCTTTTCAACGATCCGGCCGGCTCGATTACCAACCCCAACAGCTGCGGCGGCATCCTCGCCGTCGGCGGCTACTGTGGTGGCGGGGGATCGAAGACGGTGAACGGGGTGAATTTCGGACGTATCGTGGAAGCCGATGTGACCTTCAACAACGGCTGGGGAAACTGCGGGTTCTGGAACGAGACGAATCTCGCCGAGATCGCCACGCACGAGGTCGGCCACACGATCGGCATCGGGCATTCCGGCGACAGCAGCGCGACGATGTACGCGTACGCGCACTTCGACGGCCGCGGGGCGAGTCTGATGCCCGACGACGTCGCCGCCGTGAGCTTCATCTATCCGGAGACCAATGATCGGGACGCCGACCGCGTGCCCGACACGGTGGACAACTGCCCGGGCGTCGCGAACCCCGGCCAGGATGACGTCGACGCCGACGGCTTCGGGGACGCGTGTGACAACTGCGTCGCGCGTCCGAATCCAAATCAAAGTGCGGCTGACGCGTGCGGCCTGCTCCAGCTGAACCACCTGAACCTGCGCATCGATGCGCACATGAATCGCAACTTGGTCGTGATGCGCGGCAAATTCACCGCGCGCACCGCGAACTTGCTGAGCGCGGCGATCGGCGGCAACGCGGTGGTTATCAAGATCAACGCGCCGAACGGCGACACGATCGTGCAACAGACGGTGCCGGGCGGCTATTGGCTGTCGAATCGGCGCGGTACACGCGTCACGTACCGTGATCGGAAGCGCGAGCGTGGCGCACTCCAGTCGGTGTGGCTCTACTCACACAAGGGATCGAAGTATCTCTTCTCCGCGTCGGCCGCCGGCCTCGCTCTCAGCGGCGGCACGCAGCCGGCGCTCGAGGTCGAGCTCCAGATCGGTGGCGACACCTACGTGAGCGCGACCCGGTGCTCGGTCAACGCGCGGGCGACGCGCGTGCGCTGCAAGCAAAAGAAGGGCTGAGCCGCATCGTCGCACCCGGCAGGGCGCCGCCGCGTGCCCCAGCCTCGCCGCGCCTCGCCGGACACTGATCTCGTCGCGGCGCGCTCCGAGGGCCCATGCACGAGGGCTCGTCTGCGTCGAGGTGCACCACGGGCACGTGTCGGATTCCGCCCGACAAATCGTGTCTGGTGCGGCGCCCAGCTCTCGCCTAGGTTGCTCGCCGTGAAGCGCATCGAAAAGCGTTCCCAAGCGAATGGACGGCGACGAGACGGGGCGGCTCCGAAGCATCGCGGCGGGCCGCCGCATGCGGAGACGCTTGCGGCGGCAAGGAAAGCCGTCGCCGAGGTGAGCCGCCGGCTCGCGAGCTCGAAGATGGTGCCGGCGACCGCCGGGAACGTCAGCGTCCGCGTCGGCGACCTGGTGGCGATCACGCCGACGGGAGCCAACCTCGCCGAGCTCACCGCGCGACAGGTGTCGGTCGTCGACTTCGCGGGACAGCTTGTCGACGGCGACCTCGAGCCGAGCTCCGAGCTCCCCCTCCACATCGGCATCTACCGGGCCCACCCCGCCGGCGCCGTCGTCCACACCCATGCGCCCGCGTGCACGGCGGTCGCGAGCGTCCGTGACGAGCTGCCGTGCGTCCACTACTCGATGCTCGGCTTCGGCGGGGCGGTACCGGTGTCGCCGTACGCGACGTATGGCAGCGCGGAGCTCGCCGCCAACGTCGTCGCCGCGCTTGCCGGCCGGAGCGCCGTGCTCATGGCGAGCCACGGCGCGATCACGTACGGCCCGACGCTCGCCAAGGCCTTCGAGACGATGGAGCTCCTGGAGTGGGCGTGCGACCTCTATCTGCGTACGCTCGCCCTCGGCGAGCCGCGCGTGCTCACCGCCGAACAGACCGCCGCCGTCGTGACGACGTCTCGTGAGCGCCAATACGGGACGGTGAGAAAAGTGACGAAGCGGCGGCGCTGAAGCCGGACGCGGCCAATCGTCCGCGCAATCCGCAGATGAGGGGACGATTGCAAATGCCGCCTCGACGTTGAACGGTGAGGTCATGCGCGGATTCCTCGGCCGTTGGGACAAGCCGCCCGATCCCACCGAGCTCGAGGTCGTCGGCGCGCGCAGGACGCCGTTCAGCGACCTCTACTACCAGATGTTGAGCGCTCCGTGGTGGCTCGACCTGCTCGCCCTGAGCGGGCTGTTCCTGATCATCAACCTGGTGTTCGCGTTCGCGTACCGCGCAGTGGGCGGTATCGACGGCGCACGCCCGGAATCGCTCGCTGACCATTTCTTCTTCAGCGTGCAGACGATGGGGACGATCGGCTACGGCGTAATGCATCCGACCAGCCCAGCCGCCGAGGCGCTGGTCACCAGCGAGGTCATCGTCGGCCTCTCGCTGGTCGCCGTCGCGAGCGGCATTCTCTTCGCGAAGTTCAGCGTGCCACGCGCCCGCATGCAGTTCGCCGAATGGGGTACGATCTCGCCGTTCGACGGCATCCCGACCTTGATGTTCCGCATCGGCAACGAGCGCGCGTCGCAGATCATCGAGGCGCAGGTGCGCGTGGTGCTCGTCCGCACCGAGCTGACGGCCGAAGGTGTCGTCTTCTATCGGTTGCGCGACTTGAAGCTCGAGCGTGACCATACGCCGGTGCTCGCGCGGTCGTGGACGGTCATGCACCGCATCGAAGAGTCGAGCCCGCTCTACGGCGCGACACCGGAAACGCTCGTGCGTGACGAGGTGGAATTCATGCTGACGATCGTCGGCATCGACGAGACGTCGGCGCAGAGCATCCACGCGCGACATACCTACGGGAACGAGTGCGTCCGCTGGGGGGCTCGCCCCGCCGACATGCTCGCCGAGCTCGACGACGGCAGGCTGCAACTCGACGTGAGCGAGTTTCATCGGATCGTCCCGACCAAGCCGACGCCGACGTTTCCGTACCCGCGTTGACGTCGTACGGGCCGGGTGCCGCGGCCACATCGCGATCCCGGCCGCCCCGGCCGACGTTCGAATTGTCTTGCTCGCCGCCGAAAACCCTGCACGTATCGGGCAGCCGACTTCAGCATCCTGGAGGCCCCCTGATGACATCGACACGCGCGCGGTGGAACATCGCGCTGACCGCCGCCCTGCTAGCCACGCTAGTCTGCCAATCCGGTAGCGCTCGAGCGCAGATCGTGCGCCCGCCGTTCGATGCGAGCTACCATCTGCGTGACCTTGGTTCGGTCGCCGATCTGCCGTTCGCCTACGGCGGCATGGTGTTTCTTGCCGGCGATCCGGACACGTTGCTGATCGGCGGCGCCGCCAACGCCGCCTCCGCGGCGCTCTACGCGGTCGGGGTGGTGCGTGGAGCGGGCGGCCACATCGTCGGGTTTTCAGGGCCGGCGGTGCTCTACTCGGAGGCGGCCTTCATCGACGGGGGCGTCACCTACGGGCCGAGCGGGGTGCTTTTCCTGAGCCGCTATCACGGCGAAGCGAACATGGCGGAGATCGGTCAGCAGAAGCCGGGCAGCGTCGCGACCGACAAGGTCGTCGACCTCAGCACGGCGCCGCTCACGATCCCCAACGCGCCCGGCGGACTCACCTTCGTGCCGAGCGGGCTACCGGGTGCCGGGGTGCTCAAGCTCTCCTCCTTCGCCGACGGCAAGTGGTACGACCTCGCCATCGCCGCGGATGGCTCCGGTACCTTCGACGTCACGGCGACCACGCCGACGGTGACCGTCGGCGCGTGCCCCGAGCAGTTCATCTACCGCGCTGCCGGCACGCTCGGCTTCGCGAGCGACTCGCTCGTCCTGGCGGAGTTCTGCGGGTCGATCGCCAACGCCTACGGGGTCGACGCCAACGGCGATCCGGTCCCGGGGTCCCAGCAGGCCTTCGTCGACGCGCTCCCCGGAGCGACCGGCGTCGCGGTCGACCCGACCACCGGCGACCTCCTGTTTTCGGAATTCGGCGATCCCAATCGCATCTTCGTCGCATTCTCCCACGCGCCGCTGCCGTGCGTCGCCGACGCCGACTGCGACGACAACAACGTCTGCACCGACGACAGCTGCGACGTGATGAGCGGCGACTGCCACTACGCCGATCACGACAACATCGCGTGCGACGACGGCCTGTTCTGCGACGGTCCCGACATGTGCCTCGGCGGCTTCTGCAGCCAGCACGCCGGCAACCCGTGCTCGGCCCTGCCCAACTGCCAGGACTTCTGCTTCGAGGGTGGCGACGTCTGCGGCAACACGCCGGAGGGCCTCGCGTGCACCACCCCCGGCAACTTCGAATGCAGGCAGGATATCTGCGACGGCAATGGGGAATGCACGCACCCCGCCGTACCCAGCGGAACGCCCTGCGAAGACGACGGGAGCCTATGTACGGAGGACGTGTGCTCGTCGGCGGCCATGTGCGCACACAAAGGAAAGCCCGACGTCGCCTGCCGCCAGCCGTTCAAGCCCGGGAAGGCGTCACTGCTCATCAACGACGATACGGATCCGAAGAAAGACAACCTCCAGTGGAAGTGGGTCCCCGGCTCCGCCACCGACGTTGCCGCGTTCGGCGATCCTGTAGGCGCGACCGATTGGGAGCTTTGCGTCTACGACGGCGTCATCGCGAACGGGACCATCAGGTTCGACGCTACCGTCGCGCACGGCGGCGTCTGTGGAACACCGTCGAAGCCGAAGCCCTGCTGGTCGCCCAAGGGCAAGCCGGGCAACGTGAAGGGACTTTCCAGCACAGTGGGATCCGAAGCTTGGAATTCACGTGACTTGAAGTCGCGGC
>JADMIO010909303.1_pt1 | contig 27272 bp, 27 predicted proteins | sample 8958161 | NCBI WGS metagenome assembly JADMIO01 (sample SAMN16585339, study PRJNA669376) | soil metagenome | isolation source: Crop rotation soil | place: USA: Cullars Rotation, Alabama | collected 2011
CCGCCTCGACCGTCGCGGTGGCGCCGTCGTACATCGAGGCATTGGCGACATCCATGCCGGTCAGCAGCGCCACCTGGGTCTGGAACTCGAACAGGGTCTGCAGGGTCCCCTGGGTCACCTCCGGCTGGTAGGGCGTGTAGGAGGTCAGGAACTCGCCGCGCTGGATGAGGTGATCGACCGAGGCCGGGACGTGGTGCCGGTAGGCTCCGGCGCCGAGGAAGCTCGGCACCGAGCCGGTCCCGAGGTTCTTCGCCGCCATGGCGCCGATCGCCCGCTCGACCTCGAGCTCACCGGCATGGCGCGGGAGGTCGACCGGCTGCTTCAGAAGCGCTCCGGCCGGCACGTCGTTGTAGAGGCTGTCGACCGAGGGCACGCCGATCTTCGCCAGCATGGCGCGGCGGTCGTCGTCGGTCAGGGGGAGATAGCGCATTTGGAGAATCCTCAGAGAGAATCTTTGCGGGGCTCCCCCACCTCACCTCCCCCGAAGTCGGGGGAGGGAGCGGCAGCCACGGTGCACCCCTCCCCCAGCTTTGGGGGAGGTTGGGAGGGGGAGCCGCAAACTTGATGCATCAGTGCAGGCCGTCGACGTAGGCCTTGTACGCCGCCTCATCCATCAGGGCGTCGAGCTCGGCTTTGTTGGCGAGCTTGATCTTGGCGAACCAGCCCTTGCCGAGCGCGTCTTCATTCACCGTCGCGGGCGCATCGGTGAGGACGTTGTTGACCTCGACCACCTCGCCGCCGATCGGCGCGTAGACTTCGCTGGCGGCCTTCACCGATTCGACCACCGCCATCTCCTTGCCCTTCTCGATCTTCTTGCCGATCTCGGGGAGCTCGACGAAGACCACGTCGCCCAGCTGCTCCTGGGCATAGGGACTGATGCCGACCGTGGCGGTGTCGCCCTCGACCTTCACCCATTCATGTTCCTTGGTGTAGCGGATCGCGCTCATTTCATTCTCCCCGAGCTGAATTGGTTAGACCCGTCGACCCTCACCTCTTGTAGCGGTGCGGGACGAAGGGCAGTTTGACGATGCGGCCGACCAGGGCCTTGCCGCGGACCATGAGGTTGACGGCGGTGCCGATGGCGGCGGAGCTGGCGGCGACATAGCCCATGGCGATCGGCTTGCCGAGCGAGGGGCCGAAGCCGCCAGAGGTGATCTCGCCGATGTCGCGGCCGCTCTCGTCGGCGATCTCGGTATGGGCTCTCGCCGGCGCCTTGCCCTCGGGCAGGATGCCGACGCGCTTCCGCGAGACGCCGTCCGACCATTGCTTCTGCAGCACCGCGTCGCCGGGGAAGCCGCCCTCCTTGCGCCGCCGCTCGGCGATCGCCCAGGAAAGCCCGGCCTCGACCGGCGTAGTGCGTTCGGTGATGTCGCTGCCGTAGAGGCAGAGCCCGGCCTCCAGCCGCAGCGAATCCCGGGCGCCGAGGCCGATCGGCTTCACCTCGGGCTCCTTGAGCAGGCGGCGCGCGAACGCGACCGCCTGGTCGTTCGGCACCGAGATCTCGAACCCGTCTTCGCCGGTATAGCCGGAGCGCAACGCGTAGCAGCGGATCCCTGCGATCTCCAGCGGAGCACCGGTCATGAAGGTCATGCCGGCGCTGGCGGGCGCCAGACGCGCGATCACCGCGGCGGCCTGCGGACCCTGGAGCGCCAGCAGCGCGAACTCCGCGTGCTCCGTCACGCTACAGCCGCCCTTCAGGTTGGCCTGGATATGCGTGAGGTCTGGCCCCTTGCAGGCGGCGTTGACCACCATGCGGATCTCCTCGCCGTCGCGCGTCACCATCAGATCGTCGAGGATGCCGCCCTTGGGGTTGGTGAGAAATCCGTAGCGCTGCTGCCCGGACTTCAAGGAGCGGAAGTCGTTCGGGCAAAGCTGCTCGACCGCCGCGGCCGCGGCATCGAAGCTCGGCCCGGCGATGCGGAACTGGCCCATGTGCGAGACGTCGAACAGGCCGGCCGCGGCACGGGTGTGCTGGTGCTCGCCGAGAATCCCTTGGGGATAATTGACCGGCATCTCATAGCCGGCGAACGGCACCATCTTGGCACCCAGCTCGACATGCAGGTCGAACAGGGCGGTGCGCTTCAACGGGCCGGATTCTTCCACGACGTCCTCGCAGGTCACATGCGACAGTCAGGGACGCATCGCCGGCTCTCGCGAGCTGCGACACGACCCCCCTCTGTCCTTGGACCTGAGAGATTTTCCCGATGACGCGGACGAACGCGCTGAAGCGTGAACGCGCCGGGTTTACTCCTTCGGTGGGCCGAGTCACGCAAGCGACTCGGCCGCTTTCCAGAGTTAGCGTCGCCGCGGTCCTTTTGCCTGAGAGTTTCCGGGGGCGGTTGCTCCTTCGGCGCCGGACCACATTCGCCTGAATGCGGACCGATCTCTCCCGCCGGCGACGATAGCCGCGCGAACCTTGAGCCGGTCGCGCAGCAAGGTCAAGGGCAGAAAAGGGGTATCGGACGCGCCCCGGATGCGCGTTACTTGCGCGACTTCTTCGCCTCTTCGAGCTTGAACGAGACCTTCAGCTTGGTGCGGTAAGCAGTGACCTTGCCCTTGTCGATCACCAGGTCCTGCTGCACCACTTCGGCGACCCTGAGATCGCGCAGGCTCTTGGATGCCATCCTGACGGCGGACATCGCCGCATCCTCCCAGGACTTGGTGCTGGTACCGATCACTTCGAAGACTCTGTAGACGCTGTCCACCATCTTCCGACTCCCATGCCTGGGATTGCGACGGAATGCGCGTCCGACCCCAAGCTGCCGGCGCGGCACCGAGACCCAAGAATGCTAGGACCGAAGCGGGGACCGCGTCAAACGAGCCGGGCCGTGTCCGCGACTACTGCTTCGGATTGCGGCGGTTGTAGGCGAGCTCTTTCTCGGTCAGGTCGAGCGAGATGTAGATGCGATAGAAGTCGCCGTTTTCGCCCTGCTTCATCGGGATCGTGATCTTGGGCTCGTCGACAATGCCGTCGGTCGGCTTGTCGGCGGTCAGCGGGATGCTGATATCAAAGGTGTTGCGCCACTTCGGGTCGCCGACATGGGCGCCGCCCGGGCCGGTCACCGAGACGAAGTAGCGGAAATCCGCCTTGTCGCCGGTGTTCTTCGGCCCGCGCGCCGCCTCGATCCGCAGCTGGAGGTCGGTCACGATCACGGTCTTCTTGGTGTCGTTGTTGACCTGGTAATGGCACATCTGGTTGGCGATGCCGATGCGCGCCTCGAAGGCCGTGTCGGTCAGGTCCTCGGATTCGCCGGCGAAGCGCGTCACGTAGGACGCGTCACCGACCAGCTTCACCATCGGGCAGGGCACCGAGCGCGAGGGCGTCTCCGAGCAGGAGCCCAGCAGCAGCGCCAGGAGCCCGAGGCCGGCCGCGCGGAAACTGCCTCGATGAAGGCGCATCGATCTCCCCTTCCCCCTCATTCCGATCACAGCTTTTTGTGGGTGCCGTCGCAGAACGGCTTCGTGCCGCTGTGCTTGCAGCCGCAGAAGAACACGGTCTTCGATTCCGTGGCGTCGTACTGCATCGGCGAGAATTCCGAGCCCTTGTGCGAGCCGTCGCAGAACGGCTGGTTCTTGCTGCGGCCGCAGGCGCACCACCAATAGGACTTTCCGGCGGCCACATCCGCTTTGAACGGCCCCTTTTGCGCGACATTGGGCTCGGCCATTGGCACTCCTCCCCGACTGACCCGTGCGGGGCGCCGCCTAATCCCGCTCCGCGCGCCCGATTCCTGGCCGGGACTTTAATTAACCCCCTGAAATTCCACAAGCCCGGCGCAATTCCGTCATGGTCGTGCAGCCCCAATGGGCCGCCGGGAATCCCGTTGCCGGGCGGGTCCAAACCCCTATATTCCGGGCGGGACAGCAATCGCGAGCGCTTCATGCCGACGGGGCTTCAGGACAAACGGCCACTCACCATCCTCCTCGCCTCGCCGCGCGGGTTCTGCGCCGGAGTCGACCGGGCGATCCAGATCGTGCAACGGGCGCTGGAGCGCTTCGGCCGGCCGGTCTACGTGCGCCACGAGATCGTCCATAACCGGCATGTGGTCGAGGAGCTGGAGCGCCAGGGCGCCATCTTCGTGGAAGAGCTGGACGAGATCCCCGGCCAGTATCCGGTCGTGTTCTCCGCCCATGGCGTGCCGAAATCGGTGCCGGCGGAGGCGGAGGAAAGGAAGCTGCTCTATCTCGACGCCACCTGTCCCTTGGTCAGCAAGGTGCACCGCGAGGCCGAGGTGCATTTCCACGCCGGACGGCACCTGGTGCTGATCGGCCATGCCGGCCACCCCGAGGTGATCGGCACGATCGGCCAGCTCCCCGCCGGCGCGGTGACGCTGGTGGAAACCGTCGCCGATGCGGAAGTGGTCGCGTTCAAGGACCCGACCCGCCTCGCCTATATCACCCAGACCACGCTCTCGATCGACGACACGATCGGCATCATCGACGTGCTGCGCCGGCGCTTCCCCGCGATCCACGGGCCGCGCAAGGAGGACATCTGCTACGCCACCACCAACCGGCAGTCGGCGGTGAAGTCGATTGCCGAGCGCTGCGACCTGATGCTGGTGATCGGCGCGCCCAATTCCTCCAACTCGCGCCGTCTCGTGGAGGTGGCGAAGAGCTGCGGCTGCCCGGCGGCCTACCTGGTGCAGAAGGCGGGGGAGATCGACTGGGACTGGCTGGAGACCGTCGAGACCGTCGGCATCACCGCTGGCGCGTCGGCACCCGAGCTGCTGGTCCAGCAGGTGATCGGCGAGCTGCAGAACCGGTTCGACGTCACCATCGAGGAAGTCTCGGTCACGGTCGAGACCACCCATTTCAAGCTGCCGCGCGCCCTCACCGCCTAGCACACCCCACGGACCCTTATGGCCGTCTACACCGAAGTCCCCGACGGCGATCTCGCCCAGTTCGTCGCCGAATACGAGATCGGCGAGCCGGTCTCCTGCAAGGGCATCGCCGAGGGCGTGGAGAACAGCAACTATCTGCTGCGCACGACGCAAGGTACGTACATCCTCACTCTCTATGAGAAGCGGGTGCGGCCGGACGACCTGCCGTTCTTCATCAGGCTGATGCAGCACCTGGCCAAGAAGGGCCTCTCCTGCCCGACGCCGATCGCCGACCGCAAGGGTGAGGCGCTGAAGACGCTCTGCGGCCGACCCGCCGCCCTGATCAGCTTCCTCGAAGGAATGTGGCCGCGGCGGCCGACCGAGAAGCATTGCCAGGCGCTGGGCGCGTCCCTCGCCGACCTTCACCTGAAGGGCCGCGACTTTGCGATGCGCCGGCCGAACGACCTCTCGGTCGAAGGCTGGCGGAAGTTGATCGCCGCTACCGCCGCCCGCGCCGACGAAGTGGAGCCGGGCCTCGCGTCCCGTCTGCAGGCCGAGTTCGACTTCCTGGAGAGTCGCTGGCCGCGCGACCTCGAGATCGGGGTGATCCATGCCGATCTCTTCCCCGACAACGTGTTCTTCCTCAATGACAAGCTCTCCGGCATCATCGACTTTTACTTCGCCTGCACCGACCTGCTCGCCTACGATCTCGCGGTCTGCCTCAATGCCTGGTGCTTCCAGCCGGATTTCAGCTTCAACGTGACCAAGGCGAAGCTGATGTTCGACAGCTACCGCAAGCTGCGGCCGATCCCGCCGGCGGAAATGGCTGCGATGCCGATGCTGGCGCGGGGCGCCGCACTCCGCTTCCTGCTGACCCGGCTCTACGACTGGCTGAACCATCCGCCCGGCGCCTTCGTGAAGCCGAAGGATCCCGGCGAATACATCCGCAAGCTCCGCTTCCACCAGGCTGCGCGGGACGCCGGCGCCTACGGCTTGGCATGAGCGAGAAGGCGGAAGCGGAGAAGGCAGTCGTCGACATCTTCACCGACGGCGCCTGCAGCGGCAATCCCGGCCCCGGCGGCTGGGGTGCACTGCTGCGTTACGGCAAGGTCGAGAAGGAGCTCTCCGGCGGCGAGGTCCTCACCACCAACAACCGCATGGAGATGATGGCGGCCATCGCTGCCCTGGAGGCGCTGAAGCGGCCCTCCACCGTGCGGCTGCATACCGACAGCCAGTACCTGAAAAACGGGATCACCGAATGGATCCCACAATGGAAGCGCCGCGGCTGGAAGACCGCCGACAAGAAGCCGGTCAAGAACGTCGACCTCTGGCAGCGCCTGGAGTTGGCCACCGCACCCCACAAGGTCCGCTGGCTCTGGGTCAAAGGCCATGACGGCCATGTCGAGAACGAGCGCGTGGACGAGCTCGCGCGGATGGCGATCCCGCGCTGATTCGCGGCGCGGAGGCCGGAACGTTCCGCCCGAGCGCCGGTTGTTGACCAGTTGTTCCCTGTTCAACGGTGTCTCGCTTGCGGAGAGCCGGTCGCATCGCGTTGTGGATTCTGGGCGGCTTCCTGGTACTGGTGGTGGCGGCCGGCGTGGGCATCTACGTGCTCATCCATTCGACGCTCCTGCTGCAGCAGGCGCAGACGCGTGCCAGTAACGCGGCCGGCCGCGCCATCACTATCGGCAGCCTCGACGTCGACTGGAGCTGGACTCCGCACATCCATCTCCGCCAGGTCGACCTCGCCAACTCGGATTGGGGCAAGGCCGAGAGGATGTTCTCGGCCGAGAGCATCGAGTTCGCGATCAAGCCCTGGCCCCTGCTCGCCGGCCACGTGGTCCTCCCCTACATCAAGATCGAGGCGCCGAAGGTGGCGCTGGAGCGACGCGCCGACGGCAAGTCCAACTGGTCGTTCGACGAGAACCCGGTGGCCGCGACTGCGGTCGCCGCGGTGCGGCCCGAGGAGCGCTCCGAGGCGCCGGTGATCGGCCAGCTGGAGATCACCAAGGGCAAGATCTCGTACACCGATGCCACGCGCAAGCTGGCGCTAGACGGTGACATCGACATCGCCGCCGGCGAAGCCTCGCAGAACCAGCGACAGGTGAAGCTCGATGCCAAAGGCACGCTGGAAGGCAAGCCGCTGAAGGTGGGCTTCACCGGCGGCTCGATCGAGATGCTGCGCGACAGCAGCCAGCCCTACCCGCTCGACCTCAGGGTCGATTTCGGCGCGACCATGATTACCCTGAAGGGCACCGTGGGCGATCCCTTCACCTTCGGCGACGCCAATGTCGAGATGCACCTCAAAGGGCCCGACCTCGCCGACATCTTCCCGGTGCTCGGCATTCCGGCGCCGTCCACGCCGCCCTACGACCTCAAGGGCCAGCTGATCCGCACCGCCAAGGAATGGCGGTTGGAGAAGATGCAGGGACGGATCGGCAACAGCGACATGTCCGGCGTGGTCGCGGTCGAGCCGCGCGAGAAGCGCTCGTTCCTGACCGCGAAGCTGGTCTCCCAGACACTCGACTTCGACGATCTGGGTCCCTTGATCGGCATCCCACCCAACACCGCCGAAAGCGCCTCCAAGGAGCAGAAGAAGGAGGCGGCGGAGATGAAAGCCGAGGACAACCTGCTGCCCGACAAGCCGATGCAGGTCGAGAAATTGCGCGCCATGGACATGGACGTGACCCTGGACGCCAAGACGGTCAAGGCGGCGCCCTACCTGCCGGTGAAGTCGATCACCTTCAACGTGAAGGTCGATGACGGCAACGCCCAGGTCAGCAAGCTCGTCCTGTCGGTCGCCGGCGGCTCGATCACCGGCAAGATGGGCCTCGACGCCCACACCGAAAATCCGCTGGCGACGGCGGAGTTGTTCCTCAGAAACCTGGATCTCGCGACCTTCTTCAAGGATTCGAAGTATTTCGAGACCACCGGCGGCAAGGTCGGCGGCAAGGTGACCCTGGAAGGCCACGGTCGCGATCTCGCCGACATCCTCGGCGGCGCCGACGGCGCGGTCGAGTTCGGCATGACCGGCGGTTCGTTCAGCGAGCTGCTGATCGCGTTGGCCGACCTCGACATCCAGAACGCGCTCTTCCTCTACATCACCGACGACCACCGTATCCCGGTCCGCTGCGTCGCCGGGGGCCTGACCTTCTCCAACGGCAACGCCACATTCTCGCGGACCTTGATCGACACCAAGGACTCGGTGATCCACGTGAAGGGGAAGCTCGACTTGAAGGCGCAGACCACCAAGACCGAGCTCGACGCCGATTCCAAGGTGATCAGCGTCCTCAATATCCCGGCGCCGATCCTGATCGAGGGCAAGCTCCGCGCGCCGAAATTCTCCCTCGGCAAGGGCTTCCCTCTCCCCGTGCCGCGCATCGGCGACGCCGAGGACATCCCCTGCGACAAGATGCTGAACGACATCTTCGCGCCGAGTTGACGACCCATGGAGTCGTCATCCCCGGGCTTGGCTCGGGGATCCACGAATTCTTTCCGGTCGCGCCAAACTCGTGGATGCCCGACCTAAAGCCGGACATGACGACCGAGTGAGTGGATGCACAGAGGCACACGCCTCAGAGTGGCGCTCAGCGGTGTTCTACGCGAACTCCGCGACGACTTTCATGAAATCGTCGCCGTAGCGCGCGAGCTTGCGGTCGCCAATGCCGGGGATCTCTAGAAAGGCTTCCAGACTCCGGGGCTTGCGGCGCGCGATTTCGGCCAGGGTCGCATCGTGGAAGATAACGTAAGTCGGCACGTTTTGCTCTGCCGCCAACTCCCGCCGCCGTGCCCGCAGCGCCTCCCAGAGGCGCGGATCGATCGCCGCCTCGGCGCCGACCGGCGCCGGCGGTGCCGACCGCTCGCGGCGACGCTTGAGGCGCTGGCGCTCCGCCGGCTTGCGCAGGGTCAGCGTCGCCTCGCCGCGCAGCAGGGGCCGCGCCGCCTCCTCCATGACGAGGATGTTAAAGCGGTCGGCGTCGATCCGGATCAGGCCCTGGGCCGCCATCTGTCGGGCGATGGATTTCCACTCCTGCTTCGACAACTCCTTGCCGATGCCGAACGTGGGCAGCGTGACGTGGCCGAACTGGATCGCCTTCTCGGTCGCGTCGCCCCGCAGCACGTCGGTCACATGGGCGATGCCGAAGCGCTGTCCGGTGCGCAGGATCGCCGAAAGCAGCTTGCGCCCGGACTCGGTCGCATCGACGCTCTCGCGCGGCTCGAGGCAGAGATCGCAGTTGCCGCACGGCTGCGACTTCTCGCCAAGATAGGAAAGCAGCGCCACGCGCCGGCAGTCCGTCGCCTCGCAGAATTCCACCAGCGCGTCGAGCTTGCGGCGCTCGACCGCCTTGCGCGCGTCCGGTGCATCGGATTCCATGATTCTCTTGCGCAACAGCACCACGTCGCCGAGGCCGAAGGCGAGCCAGGCATCGGCCGGCGCGCCGTCGCGCCCGGCCCGGCCGGTCTCCTGGTAGTAGGCCTCGATGCTGGAGGGGAGATCAAGATGCGCCACGAAGCGTACGTCCGGCTTGTCGATCCCCATACCGAAGGCGACGGTCGCAACCATCACGACGCCGTCCTCGCGCAGGAAGCGTTCCTGGTTCTTGCGCCGCTGCTCGGCGGTCATGCCGGCGTGATAGGGCAATGCAGTAACGTCCTGGCCGGTCAGCCAGTCGGCGATCTTCTCCACTTTCTTCCTGGACTGGCAATAGACGATCCCGGCGTTGCCGCGATGCTCGGCCTCGATCAGGCGCAGCAGCTGGCGCTTGCCGTCGACCTTCTCCTCGATCCGGTAGCGGATGTTCGGCCGGTCGAAGCTCGCATGGTAGACCGCGGCATCCGTGAGTGAGAGGCGCGCGCGGATCTCGCGCTGGGTGTCGGGATCGGCGGTCGCGGTGAGAGCGATGCGCGGGACCTGGGGGAAGCGCTGGTGCAGCACCGAGAGCTGGATGTATTCCGGCCGGAAATCGTGGCCCCATTGCGAGACGCAATGCGCCTCGTCGATCGCGAACAAGGCCAGCTTCAGCGTCGCCAAGAGGTCGAGGAAGCGCGGCATCAGCAGCCGCTCGGGCGCGACATAGAGCAGCTTCAGAGCGCCCGCGCGCAAGCGCCGCTCGATCTCGCGCGCGGCGTCGAACTCCAGGCTGGAGTTCCAGAACGCGGCGGCGACACCCATCTGCTGCAGCGCCGCCACCTGGTCCTGCATGAGCGCGATCAACGGCGAAACCACCACGCCGACGCCCTCGCGCAGCAGCGCCGGGATCTGGTAGCAGACCGACTTGCCGCCGCCGGTCGGCATCAGCACCAGCGCATCGCCGCCGGCGGTCACATGGGCGATGATCTCCGCCTGGGCGCCGCGGAACGCCTGGTGCCCGTATACCCGCCGCAGCAGCTCGAGCGCACGGTCTTTGCCGTGCGATGGTCCTCCCCCGGCTTCGGGAGAGGACTGCGCGTGGTTCACAGCGCCTTCATGATGGCTTCGGCGCTGGAGACCTCGAAGGCACCCGGCGCCTCGATGTTGAGGGTCTTCACTTTGCCATCGTCGATCACCATCGCCCAGCGGTTGGTGCGCTTGCCCATGCCGTAGCCGGTGCCGTCCATGGTGAGGCCGGTAGCCTCGGCAAACTCGGCGTTGCCATCGGCCAGCATCAGCACCTTGTCGCCGGCGTTCTGCGCCTTGCCCCAGGCATCCATCACGAAGGCGTCGTTGACCGAGAGGCAGGCGATGAGGTCGATGCCCTTGCCCTTGATATCCGCAGAATTGGTGACGAAGCCGGGCAGGTGCTTGGCCGAGCAGGTCGGCGTGAAGGCGCCGGGCAGGCCGAACAGCACCACCTTCTTGCCCTTGAACAGCTCGTCCGTGGTCGCGGTCTGCATGCCGTCCTTGTTCATATATTTCAGAGAAACGGAGGGGATCTTGTCGCCGACCTTGATGGCCATGGGAGCGTCCTTTCAGCTTGGGAGAAACGCGTTGTCGGGAATTTCGGAAGCGAAACTTAGGCCGTCATGGCGATGCTGCCAAGCGGCGAAAATCCACCAGGAAGTTTAGGGGATTTCAGCTCCCGGAGGCGAATTTCAGTGCCTGAAGCACGGTCGTGGCGTTCAGCAATTCCGGAAGATGAATGCCATAGGACGCATTGGGGCCGTAGACCACGTTCATCGGCACCCCGTAGCAGTTGAAGCTGGCAATATAGTCGCTGATCGCGGGGTCCGGCCTGGTCCAGTCGGCGACCATCGCTACCACATTCGGGCCGTTCAGCCGATCGCTGACCGGCGCCCGGTCCAGCACCAGCGAGCGGTTGGCCTTGCAAGTCAGGCACCAGTCGGCGGTCACGTCGACGAACACGGTCTTGCCTTCCGCGACCAGCCCTGGGATCGCCGCGCGGTCGAAAGGCTGCCAATGGATGATCTCGGCCTTGGCCGAGCCGACCGGCGCCGCGCGCAACAGGCCGACCTCGCCCGCGAGAATCCAGACCAGCCAGGCAGCGGTCGCCGCCATGCTGAGACCGAGCACCCGCTTCAGCCACAGCATCCAGCGCCCGGGGCGCGGCAGCATCACCGCGAGATGCGGTACCGCCGCCACCGCGAGATAGGGCAGCGCCATGCCGAGGGCCAGCGCCAGGAAGATCGCCATGATTTCTCCGGGACCACGCGACAGCGCGAAGGCGACCGCGGGGGTCACGAACGGCGCCGAGCAGGGCGTCGCCAGCACCGTTGCGAACACCCCAGTCAGGAACGCGCCCAGCATCCTGTGCGGCCGCACGCGCGCATCGGCGGCGAGGGCCAGATCTCCCGCCATCGCCGGCAACGGCACTTCGAACCAGCCCCAGAGATTGGCGGCGAAGACCAGGCAGATTGCCGCCAGTGCGCCCAGGAACAGCGGCTGCTGGAACTGGATGCCCCAGCCGATTTCCTGGCCGGCGAGTTTCAACCCGACCAGCGATATTGCGAGTGCCAGAAAGGCCGAGACGATGCCGGCGGCGGTGGCGAGGAAGCTCAATCGCACGTGCTCCCCTTCCCCGCCGCCATGAGCCAGAACCGAGGTCAGCTTCAGCACCAGCACCGGCAGCACGCAGGGCATGACGTTGAGGATCAGGCCGCCGAGCACCGCGATGCCGAGGATCAGCAGCAGCGAAGACGGCGCCGGCGGGATCGGCGCTTGTGTCGGAGCCGCCGAGACGGCGCTGTTCGAGAGCAAGGTGGCCGGCGCCAGAGCCGTGAGGTTGACCCGGCTCTCGAGCCCACGCTCCCGGTCGGTGAGCGTCAAGGTCAGTGCGCCCGCCGCCGCTTGGCTGGTATCGCCGGAGCGTTGCACCGGCACAGTCAGCGTGGCGCGGCTTCCGCCATCGGCGATCGCAACCGCGGGCTTGCCGAACAGCAGGCTGCTGGGTCCTTCGACGATCAGGTCCGGAGTTGCGAAAGGCTGGCCGTCGCTCACCGCCGAGACGACCAAGTTGTTGTCGGCGTCGATGCGTGCTTCCGCCAGAGCGAGACCGACACCGCGGCCGCTTCCCGGCACCATGGCCTGAAACTGGCTGATCAGCGGCGCCGCCTTAGTCGGCGTGACCGCGCCCGCAGGGATATCCAGCGCGAGATCCGCCTCGTAGGGAATGCAGACCTCGGCGCAGACCAGGTAGCGCAGATGCGCCCGGAGCTTGACCGGCGCGCCTGCCTGCTGCGGCGTGACCGCGAGCGGATAGACCACCTGCTCCTTGTAGCCGAACGTCTGCAGCCCAAAGAGCTCGAAGCGATGGGGCGTGGGATAGCTGAGGGTCGCCGCTGCGACGTTCTCAGAACCCTCGAATTTCAGGTCCGGCGGAAACCCGGCATCGCCGGGCGAGCGCCAATAGGTCTTCCACCCGGGTTGCAGCGTGATCTCAAGACCCACCGGCAACTCGGTCAGCGAACCGGCACCGGTTACCGCGGTGACCAGGCGCGCGGCGCTCTGCGGCGTCGTGACCCAGTCTCCAGCGCCCGAGTCGACGCTGTTGGTGGAATCGGCATGCGCGATGCATGGGTCGGCGATGGATATGACACCGGCGACAAGGAGCGTGGCCGCGGAAGCACACCAGCTGGTCAAGCTGTTGTGATTCCCGGCCTTATTCGGACCCAAAGCCCTTGCTGCCGCATTCATCATTTGCCAACTTTCGAGGCGGATTATAGGCTTTCACCAAACTGGTTAAGGTCACGTCATCGTGGCCAGACCGAGACCCGGGAACGAGCGGGGATTTGCGGGAAACTATGGGCAGGACTGTTTCACATCAAGGCTTTATGACCGGGCAGCTGCTGGTCGCGATGCCGCAGATGCGCGACGCCCGGTTCACCCGGTCGGTGATCTATGTCTGTGCCCATACCGGCGACGGCGCGATGGGGCTGGTGGTGAACCGCCTGGTCGGCTCCCTCACCTTCCCTGACCTGCTGCAGCAGCTGAACATCGATTCCAAGGGCACGGGCCAACACATCCGGATCCGCAGCGGCGGGCCGGTCGAGACCGGGCGCGGCTTCGTGCTGCACAGCACCGACTATGTCGATGACGCGACCTTGCGCGTCGGCGAGGCGATCGGCCTCACGGCCACGATCGACATCCTGAAGGACATCGCCTCCGGGTCCGGCCCGCGGAAGAGCATCCTCGCCCTCGGCTACGCCGGCTGGGGACCCGGCCAGCTCGACCAGGAGCTTCAGAACAACGCTTGGCTGACCGTGCCGGCGGATGAAGAGCTGCTGTTCGACGACGCGCTCAGCGACAAGTGGGAGCGCTCGATGAGCAAGATCGGCGTCAATTTCACCTTCCTCACCGGCGACGCCGGACACGCGTAAAAGCACGCCTAAGACCGGGCGCGTTCACGCACCCTTCATCATCTCGGTATAGCGGCGCTGCATCTCCGTCGGCTCGACCTGTTCGATCGAGTGGCCGATCAGCCAGTCGTAGCCGAAGGGATCGCGCACCGCGCCCGCGCGCTCGCCATAGAAATGATCCGCCGCCGGCCGCACCAGGACGGCGCCCGCCGCGATCGCCTGCGCGATCAGCGCATCGCAATCCTCAACATGAATATGGATCGAGACGCGCGCGCCCGCCGGGTCGGGCGCCAGGATGTTGAACTCCGGATACTCATCGGAAAGCATCAGCGTGTTCGGGCCGAACGCCAGCTCGACATGGCCGACCCTCCCGCTGGGCTCGACCAGGCGGAACTTCTCGCTGACACCGAAGGCCTGCTTGTAGAAGCGGATCGCGGCGTCGGCGTCACGTACCCGCAGATAGGGAAACATCTCGTGGATCTGCATGACCTCTCCTCCTCAGGTTGGAGCGGCATCCTGCGCCCCTCTTCAGGCGGCGGTCTTGAACGGATTTTACCGCTCCTTCTTATCCGCACCGACCGGCGCCGGCACGTGACGTCCCGCACCCCCGAGCGCGCGATAGCGCCCCGGTGCGATCCCGGCGAAGGCCCGGAAGTCGCGGTTGAAATGCGCCTGGTCGGCATAGCCGGCTTCGGCCGCGAGCTCGGCCCAGGCGACGCCCGGCTCGCGCTGCAACCGGCGCAGCAGGTGGCCGAAGCGCGCCAGCCTTGCATAGCGCTTCGGCGCCAGCCCCACCGCGCCGGCGAAGCGCGCGATGAAATGGCGGTGGCTGCAGTCGAGCGTCGCGGCGACGCGGCCGACCGGGCGCCCGCGGTCAAGCAGCATCGCCGCACGCAGAATCGCCGGATCGACGCCCCGGATCCGCGGCAGCCGCCGCAGCAAGGCCTGCTCGACGATCGCCATGCGCTGCTCGAGGTCGGGCGCCGCATCGAGGCGCGCCCGCAGCTGTTCGACCGCGCCGCCCCAGAAGGCATCGAGCGGCGTGTGGCGCCCGGCGAAGGCATCGGCGGGCGCGCCGAGAAACAGGCCGGCGCTGCCCGGCCGGAACAGCACGCCCACGGTCGGCGCCGGATCGCCACTATCCTTCAGATAAGCCTGGTCGCGCACGCCGCAGACCACGGCATGCGAGAGGTAGTCTCCGGTCGCGTCGTGTTCGCCGGAAAAGAGCCGCAGCGGCTTGCCGCCCAGCCGGATCACCAGGTGTGCAGAGACCGATGGCAGCATGCGCTCGCGCGGCAGCACCGGCGCACCGGGCTCGGGCGACGAAGCCCAGAGCAGTTCGACGAATGGACGCAAGACGGGATGCGGCGCGCGACTGGCCTGAATGGCGACCTCCATAGGGACAGTACAAGGATAGAGATGGGGCAAGGCGATGCAAAGTCCAACCCCTGGCGCCGTTGGGGTTCACGACCGCGCCCACCTATCGATCGAAATGCCCGGCCTATGGCATGGCATGACGACCGAGTGAGACAGGCGATCGGAAACCGGTAGTATTGCCGCCGTGCAAAACCGGAGGACCCCATCTTGCAAAGCGTGAAAGACTCGTTCGCCCGCGCCGTTGCCGAGCTCGGCCGGGTCGCCGAACGTATCGACGAAGCGCAGATAGATGCCTTCATGGCGGCGATCGTGCGGGCGCCGCGGATCTTCCTGGTGGGCGCCGGGCGCGAGGGTCTTTCGGCCAAGGCGTTTGCGATGCGGCTCACCCATCTCGGCAAGCCGACGCATTGGATCTGGGACGACACCACGCCGGGCATCGCCATGGGCGATCTGGTGATCGTCGTCTCCGGTGGCGGTTCGATCGGCCATATCGACTATGTGTTCGATCGGGCGCGGGAAGCCGGCGCGGAGATCGCGGTCGTCACCGGCGATCCCGGCGGGGTGACGCCGAAGAAAGCGCAGATCGTGCTGTTCCTCCCGGCCGCGGTCTACAAGGGCAAGGCCGCGGTCGTGCCTTCGGAACAGCCGATGGGGAATTTGTTCGAGCAGGCGCTGCTGATCCTGTTCGACCAGATCGCCATCGCCCTGGCGGAGTGGATGGGTATCGCGAAAGCCGCCCTGGAAGCGCGCCACCGCAATGTAGAATGACATGCTTGTTCAGTAGGTTAACGCACGTTCTCAGTTTGTTAACGAACGCAGATCAAGCTCCGGTTGGAACCCCCAAATAGCGCCAATCGTTACAAACTGGGTAGTCAGGGGTCGCGGTCGTGCAACTACCCCCGGCAACAACCTCGGGATCAAGATGAACTGGCATCGGAAACGTCAGATCATCACCGCGCTGTTCGGCGCCGGAATCGCCCTGCTGATCGCAATGGCGAGCGTCTCGGTCTTTCTCGACCGGCTTTCGGTCGAACGCAACGCCGAGCTTTCCAGGATCCGCGACCGCACCGGTGCCGCGAGTCAGCTGCTCACTGCGCTGATCGACGCCGAGACCGGGGTGCGCGGCTACCTGATCACGAACGATCCCACCTATCTCGAGCCGTTCCATCGCGGCCGCGACATGATCAGGGAAATTCGCGCGGCGAACGGGCCTGAGGTCGATGCCTGGGCGGCGCCCGGCTACAGCGACGAAACGCTGGGCGTGTTGATCCAAAAGCGCGCGAAGTTGAACGACGACCTGCTCGAGACAGCACGGCAGCTCGGCATCACCGTGGCCCGAGAGCAACTCCGCAACGGCGAGAGCAAGCGGCTGATGGACCGCATGCGCGCGGTGATCTCCTATCAAATCGGTGTCTTCGCAGAGGAATCCGACAAGGTCCAGAAAAGCGCCGATTTTCTCGCCGGCCTGCACTCGGTCCTAGTGGTGGCGTCCCTCGGGCTCGCGATCCTGTTCTCGATCGCCCAGTTCCTGCTGTTCCGCAGCGAGGTCAACGGGCGCGGAGCGATCGAACAGGCACTGCGCCGGCGCAACGACGACCGCCGCCAGGTAGCGGACATGTCGACGGCGCTTCAGCTCGCGGACTCGCGGGCTGAGGCCTACGCCATCATCGCATCCTTCGCGCGCCGCATGATGCCCGAGGTGTCCGGCGTGTTCTACGTCTATACGGCGTCGCGCGACCAGCTCACGCGCGTCGCGCAATGGAACCGCAAGGGCGAGGCGCACACCTTCGTGGATCACCTGCATCCACAGGAATGTTGGGGACTGCGTCAAGGCGGGCGCCACACCGGCTGCACGGGAGAGTCGGATCCTCAGCACACCGATGCGGCACCCATCACATGCCGGCACCTCGAGGAGGAACACGGCGTGGAGGTCGGACCGTATACCTGCATACCGATCGTCGGCCGCGGTCAGATTCTGGGAATGCTGCATCTTCGCGGCGAGGTGCTGCGCAACCGCAAGACCAGCGCGGAGATCGACGACTCGGTCGAGCGGCTGACCGACCAGCTCTCGCTGTCGCTGACCAACATCGAGCTGCGCGAGCGGCTGGAGAACATGGCGTTGCGCGATGGCCTGACCGGGCTCTACAACCGGCGCTTCCTCGACGAAATGCTGGAGCGCGACCTGACGAAGCTGAAGCGCGAGCACAAGACCGCCGGCTTGCTGCTGCTCGACGTCGACCACTTCAAGCGCTTCAACGACACCCACGGCCACCAGGCCGGCGACGAGGCCTTGCGGCGCGTTGCCGCCGCACTCGCCGGCAGCGTACGCGCGAGCGACGTCGTCTGCCGCTACGGCGGCGAGGAGTTCCTGGTCTTCCTGCCCGATTGCAACCTCGTCAAGGCGACCGCCAAGGCGGAGGAGATCCGAGCCGCCGTGGCCGGCACCTCGATGACCATGGGCGAGCGCGTCATTCCGTCGGTCACCGTATCGATCGGCCTGGCGATGTTCCCGGAGGCGGGTGAAACGCGCGCGATGCTGATCAAGCTGGCCGATCGCGCCCTCTATCGCGCCAAGGGCGCCGGCCGAAACCGCGTCATGATCGCCGACCAAGAACCTGCGCCGGAACCGGTCGTCACCGCCCAGGCGGCGAAGTAGCGCCCACGAAGTAGCACTCACGGGGCCGATCGTCTAAGCTCCTGCGAAAAGGACATGCAGGGGACGATCAAGCATGAAGATCTCGGAATACGCCGGCTACGACGCGACCGGGCTCGCCGAGCTCGTCGCGAAGAAGGAGATCACACCGAAAGAGCTGGCGCGGACCGCGGCGGAAGCGATCGCCGCGGCTAACCCGAAGGTCAATGCCGTGGTCGAGACCTATCCCGACCGCATCGAGGGCCTGGACGAGAAGACGCTGGGCGACGGCCCGTTCCGCGGTGTGCCGTTCCTGATCAAGGATATCGGCCAGCATCTCGACGGCCGCAAGTTCGAGTGCGGCAGCCGCCTGATGCAGGGCTTCGTTGTGCAGGGCGACAGCCATGTCGGCAAGCTGTTCAAGGAAGCGGGCCTCAACATCATCGGCCGCAGCAATGCCCCGGAATACTCGATCGCCGGCACGGCCGAGAACGCGCTCTACGGCAACACCTCGACGCCCTGGCGCCACGGATACTGCGCGGGAGGCTCGACCGGCGGGGGTGCTGCCGCAGTGGTGTCGGGCATGGTGCCGGCGGCACACGGCTCCGATATCGGTGGCTCGATCCGCATCCCGGCCAGCTTCTGCGGCGGCGTCGGCCTCAAGCCCTCGCGCGGCCGTATCTCGGCGGGACCGCGGGTGGAGGAAGGCGGCTGGGGCCTCGCCATGAACTTCGCCCAGACCAAGACCATCCGCGACACCGCGGCACTGCTCGATTGCATGGCGAAGCCGCAGGTCGGCGACCCGTTCTGGATCCCGAAACCGGAAGAGAGCTATCTCGCGCTCAGCAAGAAGCAGCCGCGCAGGCTCAAGATCGCCTGGTCGGTCGATCCGGTGATGGACTGGCCGGTCGACAAGGAGGTGGCCGCCGCGGTCGAGAGGACGGCGAAGCTGCTGCAGTCCCATGGCCACGAGGTCTGGCAGGAAGCGCCTGAGTTCGACGGCGAGGAGGCCAGCCGCAAGATGCTGGACGTCTGGTTCTTCGGCTTCGCCGAGAACCTGGACACGGTCGGCGCCAAGCTCGGCCGCATACCGGGGCCGGACACCTTGGAGCTGATCACCTTGAAGATCTATGAGCATTCGCAGGGCATCACCCGCGCGCGCTTTCTGGAGAGCCACAACGCCATCAACACGCTCCGGCGCAAGCTGGGCAAGCTTATGGCGAAGTGCGATGTCTGGATCAGCCCGACCACCGCCGCCGTCGCCGAGCCGAACGGTCTCTACAACCTCGGCCGCGAAGGCGTGTCGGCGGAGGAGTTCATCGTGACCGCAGACCGGCCGCTGCAATTCACCTTCCAGCACAACGTCATGGGCACGCCGGCGATCTCGCTGCCGCTGGCGATGCACTCGAACGGCCTGCCGATCGGCGTCCAGCTCGGCGCCAACCCGGCGCAGGAACACGTCCTGCTGCAACTGGCAGCCGTGCTGGAGCAGGAGATGCCGTGGAAGGACCGGGTGCCGCCGCTCTCGGTGGCGGCCCAATAGCGGCGCGCCGATGAAGCCCGCGGAATACGCGCGCTACGACGCCAACGGCCTCGCGGCGCTGGTGGCAAAGCGCACAGTCAGTCCGACCGAGCTGGCGCGCGCGGCGGCCGAAACCATCGCCGCGCTCAACCCCCAGATCAACGCAGTGGTCGAGCTCTATGCCGACCGCATCGAGGGTCTCGATGAGACGACAATGCCCGATGGCCCGTTTCGCGGTGTGCCGTTCCTGATCAAGGACATCGTCGGCCATCTCGACGGGCGGAAGATCGAGTTCGGCAGCCGGCTCTGCGAGGGCCTGGTCACGCGCGACGGCGACACCAATATCGGGCGCCTGTTCAAGGCGGCGGGGCTCAACATCATCGGCCGCTCGAACGCGCCGGAATATTCCATGTCCGGCGCCACGGAGAACGCGCTCTACGGCGCCACCTCGACCCCCTGGCGGATCGGCTTCAGCGCCGGCGGCTCCACCGGCGGCGGGGCGGCCGCGGTCGCATCGGGCATGGTGCCGATGGCGCACGGCTCCGACATCGCCGGCTCGATCCGGATCCCCGCAAGCTATTGCGGCGGCGTCGGCCTCAAGCCCTCGCGCGGCCGGGTCTCCATGGGGCCGAAAGTCGATGAAGGCGGCTGGGGCCTCGCCGCCAATTTCGCGCAGACGAAGACCATCCGCGACACCGCCGCCCTGCTCGACTGCATGGCACAGCCACAGCCGGGCGATCCCTTCGTGATTCCGCGGCCGGCGGAAAGCTACGCCAGCCTCATAGCCAAGGCACCGCCCAAGCTCCGCGTCGGCTGGTCGGCAAAGCCGCTCAACGACCGGCCGGTCGATCCCGAGATCGCCGCCGCGGTCGAGCGCACCGCCAGGCTCCTGGCCTCGCTCGGCCACGAGGTCGTGGAGGACCACCCGCACTATGACGGCGAGGATGCCGCCATGCGCATGCTCGATGTCTGGTTCTTCGGTTTCGCCCAGAGGACCGACGACCTCGCCGCCAAGACCGGCCGCCAGCCCGGGCCGCACACCTTGGAGCCGGTCACGCTGAAGATCTACGAACATGCCAAGGGCATCACCACGGCGCAGTTCCTCGGCGCGCACGCGGCACTCAACACCATCCGCCGCCGCCTCGGCCCCTATCTCACCCGCCACGACATCTGGCTCTCGCCGACCACGGCCACGATCCCCGAGCCGCACGGCCGCTACAACCTAGGCCGCAGTGACCTCTCACCCGCGGCCTACATGTCGCACATTTTCCGCCAGATCCAGTTCTGCTTCCCGCACAACGTCCTCGGCACGCCGGCGATCTCGCTGCCGCTGGCGATGCATTCCAGTGGCCTGCCGATCGGGGTACAATTGGCCGCCCGGCCGGGGGAGGAGCACCTGGTGCTGCAGTTGGCTGCGGTGCTCGAGGGGGAGATGCCGTGGAAGGATCGCGTGCCGCCAGGTCCGTGACGTTCGCCGTCACCGCTTCGCACTTCCTCGCCTGCCGCCGGGGTGCGACGGCGATCGAGTATGGGCTGATGGCCGGACTCGTCGCGCTGGTGGCGGTACCGGGCTTGATCTGGTTGCGCGAGTGGCAGACCGAGGTTTCCCAGAAACTGGACGCGGGGCTGAACTTCGGCACGAGCATGGAAATGATCGAGGCCCGCTCCGACTTCCGCGAACCGCCGCGCGATTCGCGGGATCATCAGTAGCGACGGAGGGGCGTTATGAGGCTCGCAGATGTTACGACGCGCGCACGTTCGGTGGCGGTCTGCCTGCTGCTCTCTCCCGCGGTCGGCGTCGCACTCGCCGGCTGCCAATCGTTTGATTCGCTGGCGACGCCGGACGTGCATTTGCGGGTTGTCGATGCCGGTACGCTTCAGCCGATTGAAGGCGCAAAGGTCACCGTGACGTCGAATGTGGATCCCGAAGTCAGAAGCGTGGCCCAAACCGACAGGATGGGCATAGTTCATCTGCCGGCGCTCGATCGCACGATCTGGGTCGCTCCTCTGCCGGTATCGCTTCCCTATCCGACGGCCCGCATTACCGTGGAGGCCGCGGGCTATCAGCCGCTCGCGTTCATCAGCACGGAAGCGGGCGGAGCCTATATCGCGGGCGCCAAGCCAGCGGCATTGATGCCGGCTGCGTCGCCCTGATTCCTGATCAACACTTCAGAAAGTGCATCAATGCTGACCATCCACCATCTCGGTCGATCCCAATCCGAGCGCATCGTCTGGCTCTGCGAGGAGCTGGGCATCCCTTACATGCTGAAGCGCTACGAGCGGCGGGCGGACAACCGGCTGGCGCCGCCGGAATACAAGGCGCTGCATCCGCTCGGCATCGCGCCGGTGATCACCGACGGCGATCTGGTGCTGGGCGAATCCGGAGCGATCGTCGAATACCTGATCCAGACCTACGGCGACGGCCGGCTGGCGCGCCGGCGCGGTGATCCCGGTTTCACGGACTATCTCTACTGGTTCCACTTCGCCAACGGCACCTTGCAGCCGATCGTCGGTCGGCTGATGTATCTCGAGCGGGTGGATCCTTCCCCGGCGAACGCGCCGCTGCAGGCCGCACGGGAGCGGTTCAACCTGGTGCTCTCGCTCGTCGAGGAAAGGCTGGGGGGCGTGCCTTATCTCGCCGGCGAGGAACTGACCGCGGCCGACATCATGAGCGTGTTCTCCCTCACCACCATGCGTCTCTTCAAGCAGTTCGATCTCGGGCCCTATCCGGATATCCTCGCCTATCTCCGCCGCATCGGCGCGCGGCCCGGATATCAGGCAGCGATGAAGAAGGCCGACCCCGATCTGAAGCCGCTGCTGGGGGCGTAATGGCGGCGAGGCGAGAAATCCGCTAGCATTTCGGCGGTTTCGCTTCGTATCCTGCGGGCAACAATGAGGTGTGCTGATGGCGGGTAGCAGCGGCGCGAATGCGGCCCGGCGTGCCGGCGGCGAGATCCGGCGGATGCGGGAGGCGAAAGGCTTCTCGCAGCAGGATCTCGCCCGGGCGGTCGGCCTCTCCGTCGACCGGATCGGCGCGCTCGAGGGCGCCGACGCGGGCGAAGGGCCGAGCTATGAGGTGCTGCAGCGGATCGCCACCGCCTGCGGTTATGAGATCGCGTTCCTGGATCAGGCGACGACCCTCGCCGCCGAGGCGCGGGACAAGGCCGCGGTGTCGCCGGTTGCCGAGGTCTTCTTCGCGGCGTCACCCGTGGGCGCAGCGTTGGCCGCCACGACCGTCGAGGTGACGGCTGCGCCGGGCGGCCCCCTGCCCGACATCGACCTCTCCAATGCGGCGGTTCCCCCGCCGGAAGCCGGTGGCGTCACCTTGTTGCCCGGGAAGGCGGAAACCGGCGGCGCCACCTTCTCGGTCGCGGGCCGCGCGCCCATCGAGACGCCGCTTCACGATCTCTCCGGCGGCGTCCCACCGACCGACGACCTGGTCAAGATCGAGCCCGGCGGCGGTGAAGCCGCGGCGCGCGCCATCGAGCGGCCACAGCCGCGCAAGCAGTAGCGGCTTTAGCGGCCGCGCTTCGCGCGCGCATCGGCCAGCAGGCAAAGGATCTCGAACATCAGCGTGGCGCCGACCAGCGCGGTGTTGCCGCTGGGGTCGAAGGGCGGCGAGACCTCGACCACGTCGCCGCCGATGAGATTGAGGCCCTGGAGCCCGCGCAGCAGGTGCTGGGATTCCAATGTGGTCAAGCCGCCGATCTCCGGCGTGCCGGTGCCGGGCGTGTAGGCGGGGTCGATGCCGTCCACGTCGAAGCTGACATAGGTCGGGCCGTCGCCGGCGACCCGGCGCGCCTCGGCGATGGTCCGCTCGACGCCGAGCTTGGTGAACTCCTCCATGTAGATGACCCGCATGCCGTTGCTTTCGGCGAACTCCATGTCGGCGCCGCTGTAGATCGAGCCGCGGATCCCGATCTGCACGGTGCGCTTGGGGTCCAGCAGCCCCTCCTCCACCGCGCGGCGGAACGGCGTGCCGTGGGTGTACATGTTGTCGCCGAAATAGCGGTCGTTGGTGTCGGAATGCGCGTCGAAATGGATCATGCCGATCGGGCGGCCCTTGGCGATCGCGCGGAAGATAGGCAGCGTGATGAGATGATCGCCGCCGGCCGATAGCGGCAGCGCGCCTGCGGCATGGACTTTGGCGAAGAAGCCTTCGATCCGCTTCAGGGAATCCATGAGGTCGATCGGATTGACCGGTGCGTCGCCGAGATCCGCCACCCTGGCCAGCTCATAGGGCGCGATCCGGCTGACATGATGGACCTTGCGCATGAAGCTCGACATGTTGCGGATCTCGCGCGGCCCGTGGCGGGCGCCCGCGCGGTTGGTGGTGCCGCCGTCCCAGGGCACGCCGACGAGCGCGATATCGACCTGGGTCGGCTCAGTGATGTACGGGAGCCGCATGAAGGTCGGGATCGCCCCGAAGCGCGGCACGATCGCAGCGTCGACGGGTTGGGGGAAATTGTGGCCGGTGCGGTCCATGGCGGGCTCCTGCGTTTGCGCCGATTATAGCACCGCGCGCTGGATCAACCGCCGGAATGTAAGGGGCCAGGCCGCCTTCGTCAGGCGGCGGCGGTCTCCTGCGGCGTGCGGCCGCGGAGTTTCAGGAACAGTGTCACCAGGCTCGGCATCATCATCGGCCGCAACAGCCGGGGCTCGTAGCCGCCCATGCGGCGGTCGTTCTCCCGGAGACACAGCGCGAAGAAATCGAGCGGCGAGGTCGGCGCCGCCACCGCGGAGACGCCCTTGGTGAGAAAATTCGATTTCACTTTCTTGCGGCTGGACCGCGCCTTCACCGCCATCGACAGGCGCGAGAGGAACTGCTCCGCGACCGCGATCGCGCACTTCGCCTGGAAGGCGAGGTAACGCACGCCCCGCAGCGTCGCGCGGCGGTGTGCCACGTAGTTGGCGAAGAACATGATGTGCCGCGCCTCCTCCTGGATGATCGGCTCGAAGGCCTCGACCAGGGGCGGCGGGAAGAAACGCGAGCTGCGCGCGAGATCGAACAGCCCGAATGCGAAGAACGAATTGATGCATTCTCCGAATCCGGTGCGCAGGAACCCGAACTCGGTGTCGGTCGGCGCCCGGTAGACCGGCTCCTGTCCGAGCTGGATCCGGTAGAATTCCAGCATGTTGTGGAGCACCACCTTGTGGCGGCTCTCCTCGTCGGCGTTGAGAGCGAGGGCCTTGCCGATCAGCCGGTCCTTCAGCGCCTCGGCGTGGGCTCGCATGCGCAGCGAGGCCCGGCCCTCGATCGCGACGGCCGTGTCCCAGAACGGCAATGCGGTCAGCCGAGCCAGTTCGTCGGGCTGCAGCACCGGCCACTCGATGATCGCGGGCTTATAAGGGTTGAAGGTCTCCAGCAGGAGGGCGCAGAACGCGTCCCGGAACTGGCCGGTGCCGGGCTTCAACTCCCCTGAGCCCGAATAGCGCCACGCGTAATATTCGCTGGCGGCTGGGTCGATTACGCCGTCCATGATACCCCCGAAAGGAACCTGATAGCGGTTCCGAGCGCGCCACGCAACCCGGCCCAAACCCGATTTTATGCTCACACGATTCGGTCAAGGAGCCGCTGGAAGTCCCCATCACCCTTGCCTACGGCCGGGGCTTGGCGCATGGCCGGCGAAGCGGACATGTCCTCCAGCAGGGCGCTGGTCAGCAGATGGTCGCGCCATTCGCCGTTGATCTTCAGGTAGCCCTTGGCCTCGCCGATCTCGCGAAACCCGAACTTGGTCAGCAGGTGCCGGCTCGGGTAGTTGTCGGGGATGCAGGCGGCGTCGATCCGGTGCAGGCCGAGGCCCTGGAAAGCGTGCGGCAGCAGCGCTCGCAGCGCATCGGTCATGTAGCCCTGGTTGGCATAGCTCTCGCCCATCCAGTAGCCGAGATTCGCGGCCTGGGCGACGCCACGACGGACATTGTTGAGATTGACCCCGCCGATCAGGCGGTCGTCTGTGCGCCGCAGGATGTGAAAGCCGTAACCGAGGTCGAGGCGCCATTCCTGCAGGATCCGCGCGACCCGGTCGCGGAACACCACGCGCTCCAGCGCATCCTCGCCCCAGCTCGGTTCCCAAGGCTCCAGGAAGGTGCGGCTCGCCTCGCGGATCTCCGCCCATTGCTGGTAGTCGCGGCGTACCGGCGGGCGGAGATAAATCCGCTCGCCCAGCAGGCGAAACCGCGCCAGGCCATCGGATTTGAACAGCGGCAGCATCGCGACCCGCCTCGCGCCCTCAGCCGAGGCGTCGCCGAACCGCGTCGAGGCTCGGCACGTTGGCGACCGGTCCCAGCGAGGCGAGCGTCGGCGCCGACGCGAAGATCCGGCGCGCGACCCGCGACACGTCCGCGGACCCGACTGCGTCGATCTTCGCCACCACCTCGGCCGGCGGAATCGGCCGATCGTAGAGCAGGAGCTGGGAGGCAAGCTGCTCGCAGCGGCTGCTGGTGCCTTCTCGCGCCATCAAGGTGCCGGCTTTCAGCTGTGCCGCGGCGCGCTTGACCTCGATCTCCTCCAAGGTATCGGCGACCTTCAGTACCTCGTCGCAGATCACCGGCATCATCTCCGCCGCCTCGCCCTCGCCGGTGCCGGCATAGACTCCGAACAGGCCGCAATCGCTGTAGGAGCTGGAGAAGGTGTGGATGCTGTAGACCAGGCCGCGCTTCTCCCGCACCTCCTGAAACAGGCGCGAGGACATGCCGCCGCCCAGCAGCTGCGACAGCACCGCCGCCGCGTAGTAGTCGGGATCGTGGTAGCTCAGACCCGCGAAGCCCAGCACCACATTGACCTGCTCGAGGTCGCGGCTCTCGCGATGCTCGCCGCCGCGATAGGCGGCCCCGGGCGTCGCCGGGCGAGGTCCTTCCGGCAGGCGGTCGAGGTTCTTTGCGGCGAGATCGACCATGCGGTCGTGCTCCACCTTCCCCGCCGCCGCAACCACCATCCGCTCCGGCCGGTAGCGGCTGGAAAGATACCCCGCGACCACGTCGCGCGGCAGGCTGCCGATGATCTCGGCACGGCCCAGCACCGGCCAGCCCATGGGCTGGTCCGGGAACGCCACCTCCTGGAAGTGGTCGAAGATGATGTCGTCCGGGGTGTCCTCGGCCTGGCCGATCTCCTGCAGCACCACCGCGCGCTCGCGCTCGAGCTCGGCGGCGTCATAGGTCGAGTGCTGCAGGATGTCGGCCAGCACATCCACCGCGAGCGGCAGGTCGGGGCTGAGCATCTTCGCGTAGTAGGCGGTCTGCTCGCGGCCGGTATAGGCGTTGAGGATGCCACCGACGGATTCGATCTCCTCGGCGATCTCACGGGCGTTGCGGCGTTCGGTGCCCTTGAACGCCATGTGCTCGAGGAGATGCGCGACGCCGTTGTGCTCCTTGGTCTCGTGCCGTGTGCCGACGCCGGCCCAGACGCCGAGCGACACCGTCTCGACCGAATCCATCCGGTCGGTCGCGACCCTGAGCCCGTTGGGCAGGGTCGTCACCTGGACGGTGGAGGCGGCGGTCTTCTTGATGGTGTTCAAAATGCTTTGGGTCCTGCTCTCGATGGTGGCTTCAAACTGGGTCGTCATGCCCGGCTTTAGGCCGGGCATCCACGAGTTTCTTTCCCGCCGCTCCAAACTCGTGGATCCCCGGGCCAAGCCCGGGGATGACGATGGGAGGGGCGCGCCCCTTCCAGCGTCAATTCGTACTTCCGCTGCGCCGGTGTGCGAGCACGTAATCCTGCACCTTGCCGAGGTCCTTCGGCAGGATGTCGTAGCGCTCGCGGCGCGTCATCAGGTCGCCGAGGAAGGCCGGCAGCGGTGGGCGCACACCGGTCGCCTTCTCGACCGCGTCGGGGAACTTCGCCGGGTGCGCGGTCGCCAGCGCCACGACCGGGATCGACTTGTCCCTGCGCATCGCCTCTGCCGCCGCGATGCCGATCGCGGAATGCGGGTCGATCAGCATGCCGGTGCGGCGATGGAGCTCGCGCATGGTCTTCAGGGTGCCGGCATCGTCCAGGCTGAAGCCGGAGAACAGGCGCTTCACCGCCGGCCAGCCCGGCTTGGGCGCCGCGAACCTCCCGCTCTTGCGGAAGGCGCTCATGGCCGCGGCGAGCTTAGCACCGTTGCGCTTGTAGAGGTCGAACAGCAGGCGCTCG
>JADMIO011426221.1_pt1 | contig 27272 bp, 13 predicted proteins | sample 8958161 | NCBI WGS metagenome assembly JADMIO01 (sample SAMN16585339, study PRJNA669376) | soil metagenome | isolation source: Crop rotation soil | place: USA: Cullars Rotation, Alabama | collected 2011
CAACTTCTGTATGGACAGCCTCTATCCCTGCTTCCGTGCCTTCGAACGCAAAAGTTGAATGGTCGGTAAAAGCGCAGGATGCTTTAGGCGCTAAAACTAAAAATGGCGCATCATATAAAGACGAGCCTTTGACAGGCGTTAATATAACTGCATCAGCATCTGCTTCACCAATTTGTTCGGGAACAGCAACCAACTTAAGTGTAACGATGTCAAGAGCATCCGCAACTGTTGGAGATGGAAGCACAACATTAGGTTTCGTGGCATCAGGAGGATATAGCCCTTTTGGCCAATACTACGAAGCAGAGCATGTGCAATACTTAATAACAGCTTCTGAGCTTAGTGCATCAGGATTAAGTGCAGGCAATTTAACATCACTTGCTTTCTTCGTAAGCGATAAAATGAGTTCTCTTCCTTATTCAGGCTATACAATTAAATTAGCTACAACAAATGCAACTGATCTGACTGGAATTTTATCAGGATCGTTCACTCAGGTTTATCAATCTGCTATAACTCCAGGAACCGGTTATAATACAGTTGCTGGTTTAAACAGTTTTGCTTTTGGTACAGGATCCGGATCAAACGCAGCTTTTAATTGGGATGGCTCTTCAAATCTTCTTGTAGATATTTGTTTTGCAAACGACCCATCAAACACAGGAACTTTTTATTCATGGAGTGATGTGGTTAGTGCAACAGCAAAATCTTATACAGCTGTTTATGCTATATGGAATGATAACTCGGATTATTGCGGCGTTACTACAGGAGCATTATCTGGTTCAAGTGTAAATCTGCCCGTAATAACATTTACAGGAAATACCACGATCTCGCCTTCAGCTTTTTCATGGAGTGATGGAACAGGTATCATTGGAACGACCACCCCATTAAGTGTAACACCAGCATCAACCACCACTTACACTGTATCTGCAACCGATCCTGCTTCTAATTGCCCGGGTATTGCTACAGTAACAGTATTAGTTAATCATACAACAGGAAATATAAACGGTGCTGCTTCTTACTGTAGTGGTGCTGTTAATCCAACTACATTAAACATTGCAGTAACGGGCACAGGTCCATGGAATGGTACATTGAGTGATGGCACTCCATTTAGCGGAACAATCAGCCCAATATCAGTAAGTGTTACTCCAGGTTCTACAACAACCTATACTATTGCAACATTAAGTGATACCAACTGTACAGCCCTTGTTGCTGATCTTACAGGCTCAGCTACGATCACTATTAACCCGGCAACTACTACCCCAACCATCACAGCTGGCGGGCCAACTACTTTCTGCGATGGCAATGCTGTCGTATTAACTTCATCTGCTGTAATCGGAAACCAATGGAATTTAAATGGTTCTCCAATTAACAATGCAAACAGTCAAACAATAACAGTAACTACAAGTGGTGATTATTCAGTAACTACAGATAACGGCACAGGTTGTACAGCAACTTCTGCAATAACAACCATTACAGTAAATCCATTACCGGCTATTCCAACTATTAGCGCTAATGGTCCGCTAAGTTTCTGCACCGGTAACTCAGTTGTATTGACGTCTTCTGCAATAACAGGCAACCAATGGAATGTAAATGGTTCGTCAATCAATCTAGAAACAAATCAAACACTAACCGTAAATGCAGCAGGAGATTATACTGTAACTGTTAACAATGGAAATTGCAGCGCTACATCTGCAATAACAACCATTACAATCAATTCATCTTTGCCAACAGCAACCGTAAATATTATTCAACCAACCTGTTCTGTTGCAACAGCAACTGTTATAGTTACTTCACCAGTTGGCACAGGTATTACTTATAGCCTTGATAACAGTTCATATCAAAGCAATACTACTTTCAATACTGTTTCACCAGGGCAACATACTTTAATAGCACAAAACAATTCAGGTTGTTCATCTGTAACAACGATCACTGTTGATCCGCAACCAACCATACCAACGCCGCCGGTTGTTTCGGGCATTACCAATATTTGTCCTTATATCGGAACAAGAACACAGTTAACTTATACTGCAGTGTCTCCGGGTGCAACAAGTTATACATGGTCGTTACCTGCGAATGTGAACCTGGTTTCAGGAGCCGGAACTTCAACAATTGTTTTGAGTTTCCCTGATACAGTTCTGATATCCCAGAACTACAAACAAATTAAAGTAAGAGCGATCTCAGCATGTGGAATAAGCAGTCAAACCATATTTTACCTGCTTGCACAATATCCCAATACACCACAACCGATCACAGCAAGCAGCACTGATCTGTGTTCAATATTGGGTACTTCAGCAACCATTACTTACACAATACCGAAAGCTTTATCGGCTATCAGGTATATCTGGACCGCACAGGCAGGCACAACAACCATCAATCATCCGAATGGGCCTGGTATAAATGATACGACCGTTACTGTTTCTTTCAGCACTGATTTTACATCAAGCTCTATTTATGTAACTGCCGTGAATGATTGCGGAACAAGTGGCACAAGAAGTTTACCTATTATTAAGAAGATACCTTCTATACCTTCTCCTATCAGCGGGCCTACGAATGTATGCCAGTACATAACGCCGGGATCAGCAGCAACCTATACTACAGCGTTAGTGAGTGGTGCGTCAGCCTATAACTGGACAGTTCCAACAGGTGCGATCAATTTAACCGGACAGGGTACAAACACGATCTCATTTACTTACCCTGCAGGATTTACAAATGGAACCATTAGCGTATCGGCTTCGAACGATTGCGGAACAAGTGGCACAAGGTCTTTACCGGTAACAACACTTTCGCCGGCTACACCTGGTGTTATAGATGTGATCAATTTAACTTCCTGCCCGGACAGAACATACACTTATTCAATTATAAATTATCCTGCCAATGCTACTAACCTGTTATGGACTGTTCCGACAGCAGCCGGTGCAGTATTGGTAAGCGGGCAAAATACAACAAGCATTACTGTTTCATATCCATCAACAGCACTAACAGGATCTGTAACAGTTCAGTCAATGAACAATTGTGCGTCGAGTGTTATAAGGTCAACACCAGTTAAATTACCGGCTTGCATTGCTGTAAGAACATATGCTAAAAACAGCAAACCCATTCAACCGGGAGTAAATAATGAGTTTACATTGAATGTATTTCCTAATCCGACCAGTACTGATTTTACACTGCAGGCTATTACAGCAGATAAAGAAGAATTGAATGTGAAAGTATTTGATGTGCAGGGAAGATTGTTTAAACAAACAAAAATTCTTCCTTACCAGTCGGTAAAGATCGGCGCTGATCTGAAAGCCGGAACATACCTTATAGAAGTAAAACAGAAAGAAAAAACAAAGATCACAAAGCTTGTAAAATTCTAAAGCGGGGGGGTCATAATAAAGTACACTACAAGATCAATGAAGCCTCATCTATTGATGGGGCTTTATTGATTATAGAAAAGGAAACGGTGTTTTCGGAAAATAATATAGTTTGCAGCAGTAATCTTCATCTTTATAAAAATAAACTGATGATATATAAAACACTTGTCATAGATGATGAGCCTGCAATCAGGAAAGATATACTCTTCCTGCTTTCCGGTATGCCTGAGTTTGAAGTAAGAGGAAATTGCGGAAGCATTGCAGAAGCGAAAAAGATGATCGAGTTGCAGCGGCCTGACCTGGTATTATTAGACATACAGCTTATTGATGGCAATGCCTTCGACTTATTGCAATCGCTCGATGAGATCTTTTTTAAAGTCATCTTTATTACTGCTTACAGTGACAAAGCCTTAAAAGCGATAAAGTTTGGTGCGCTGGATTATCTTTTAAAACCCCTGGATGAAAAAGAATTTAAAGAAGCGCTCAATAAAATGAAAGGCACAGTTCCTTCACTAAATAACAATCCGCTTCAATGGAAAATTGCAAATGAGCACCTTGAAAATACTACCAAACTCAATAATCGTATTGTTCTGCGTACGCTTGAATATTTGCAGATCGTTCAATACGACGATATCGTTTATTGTAAAGGTGATGCAGGCTATACCACGTTTTATCTTAGCAACAATAAAAAGATAACAACATCCAAATCAATGAAAGAATACGAAGACCTGTTGCCGGCTGTTGTTTTTATACGAACGCACCAATCATATATTGTAAATATAAATTTTATTGAACGTTATCATAAGGAAGGTTACCTGGTTCTCAAGGATAATACAGAAATTCCAGTAGCTACCAGGAGAAAAGAATCCATATTAAGGTTATTAAGCGAATAAAAATGCAAAAAAAAATCAGCGTATTTAATCATATTGCCATTTCAGCTCTGATCTCATCAGTATTGTTATTTGGTTGTGGTCAATCTAAAGAAAGCAAACCGATTGGTTTCAAAAAAGATTCTGTCATAATCAATAAGCTTAAACTTATTGATACTGCACAGGATCAAGAAAAGAAACGTGTAGGCGCATGGCAGTTATTAGCACTTCATCCTGTAGAAAAAGATTCAGCAAGTTATTACTGGATCATGTCTTATATAGCAGACACCTATTATACAGAGCCTGATTCAATGTTGTATTATTACAAAACAACATTGCCTTATTTTGAAACCCATCCTGAGTACGAAGAAATTGTTATTCAGACATATCATTACATAGGCTATGCGTATCTCGACTACTCAACTGATATTTATAAGGCCAACTATTATGTCAGTAAAACAGCTTCCTTATTCTTAAAAGCTAAATACCGTGACCAGATGAAACCGGTATGGGCACAAAGGCTTATGATCAATGCTGCCAGGACCAATAAAGCCTGTAGGATGAACACAAAGGCACTGGCATATTCACTCATAGCTGATAGCATGACCTATAAAACAAGGGACAGCGTTCCAATGGATCATGTTGCCTCACTATCGGAAACCGCTACACTATATGCAATTTTAAATAAACCTGATTCCGGGCTCTTGTATGTTCAGCAAGCCACTGATTTCAACAAGACACTCAAACAACCATTTTTTGAAGCAGGGATTCTTGAAGCAAAAGCAAGTTGTTATGCGGCAAAAAAAATGTATGACAGCAGCCTGCATTATTACCAGCTTGCCAGCTGGCAGCATCGAAAGGAAATGAGTACCGGGTTTGACGACTGGACAAATATGGTTATCTACTTTACTGCAATCCGCAAACAGGAAAAAGCTGCAGCATACTTAGATAGTATAAGGATGACTGCTGGTTTGCGTGATAGTATACAACAAATGACAGCTACAAAAGCTGAACTCACGTACACTATACTTTATGGTGACCGGCTTAAAGCTGACAGTCTTTTTAGAAATTATATCGAAAATATCAATACGTTTTATGATGCTGAGCGGTATAAGGTTCAATCAGCGATAGATGCTGAATACGACCTGTTGGAAAAACAAAAGAATATCAACAAACTGAGTCATGAAAAAGGTATAGCTGCAGAAAAACTGGCGCAGCGAAACAACTTACTTATATTGGTTTCGGTGATAGCATTGCTTACCGCTATTATATTTTTCCTTTTGCTAAGACAAAGAAGATTGAAGGCCCGCCAGCATGCACTTGAAAATGAGCATAAAAAAACAGAGTTGGAGCAAAGGCTATTACGCACGCAAATGGAACCTCATTTTATTTTTAATACACTCGCTGTGCTACAGGGCATGGTAAGAAGTGGCGATGTTCAAAAAACAAGTAAATACCTGAATAGTTTTGGAAGGCTGCTACGCATCAGTTTAGAAAATAGCCGCGAAAGCCTTGTTCCTGTTCACAAAGAAATAGAAGCACTTGAAGATTATATTGGTTTACAGGCGATGCGTTTTGAAGATAGTATCGAATACACGATCTCAATATATAATGGATATGAAAATGATGTTGCATTAATTCCCCCGATGCTTTTACAACCATTTGCAGAAAATGCTATTCAGCATGGCATGCGGCCAGGTCCCAATAAATTGTCAATCAAAATAAGCATTGAACGTAATGACAATTCACTCTTGTATAGAATCGAGGACAATGGAAAAGGTTATACAGGGGATAAAAATGGGAATGGATCAAAACGTTCACTATCTATTCAGATCACGAAAGAAAGATTAGATGCGATCAGCAAAAAAACAGGAATTGTATCTGATCTGCAGATCAGCAATACGGGCAATGGCACCCTGGTAAAGATGATCATTCCAATTGTAAGTGAATAGTATCAACATCGCACGAAAATTACCAGGCAACATCTTTCATTTATACAGTGCAATTATTTATCTTAGACAAAATAATATAAATGGAATCTTATTCATTTCCCGGAGGCTTAGAATGGATACTGATCATCTTATTCCTGATCTTGATCTTCTTTTAATTTCTGAGATCATTTTTCAATCCTGATGGTTGCATCTAATTTTATATCCTGTGAACTGGCTCCAACAAGGATATGATACTCTCCTGTATATAATTTCCAGTTGTTTTGTTTCATATCCCACTTCTGTAATTCATTTACAGGTATCCGAAATTCCTGAACCTGTATTGCGCCTTTATTAATATGAATACGTTTAAAATTTTTTAATTCTTTCAGGGGCATGCGGTCCAGCAAAGGATATTGAACATATACCTGCACCACTTCATCCGCATCCATTGTCCCTGTATTACTAATGCTTAAAGAAAAAGTCAGTGTATCATTTACAGGTTTTGAAGCAACAGGATGCCCTGCCCATTTATAATCAAAAGAACTATAACTCATTCCAAAACCAAAAGGATATTGAACCTTACCATTGTAATACCTGTAAGTTCTACCAGCAACTTTATAACTTTCATACGGCGGCAGGTCATTAAGTGATCTGTAAAATGTTATTGGTAATCTTCCTGATGGTGATACTTTTCCAAAAATAATATCTGCTAACGCGTTGCCACCCTGTTCACCTGGATACCAGGCAAGAATAATTGCGTCAGCATATTTTTCTATCTCAGCTATATCAACATCGCTTCCTGCTGTTATCACAGCAATGACTGGTTTTCCATTTTGTTTTAATCGTTTCAATAATTCAATATGTGGAGTTGGAATAGCGAGGCTGATCCTGTCGCCCCCATTTTTTGCAAGGAAAGCGTCACCATCTTCTCCTTCCAATACAGGTGTAAGGCCAATGACTGCAATGGTAACATCAGTTCCTCCTGCTAACCATACTCCGCCAAAATGTGTACTGTCATTGTGATCACTACCCTGGTCATATTGTACAGGGATGGCAGGGCCGGCTGCTTCTGTAATGCCTTCGGTAAATGTTACCATGTTACCGGACATGCCATGATAATTTCCTATCAATGGATCTAGTGCTGCTGCATTCGGGCCGATGACTGCAATGGAATGAAGTTTGTTTTTATCAAGAGGAAGTAATCCCTTCTCATTTTTGAGCAATACCATACTTTGTTGTGCTGCTGTTCTTGCAAGACCGATGGCTTGTTGTGTGTGAATATTTTCAACACTGAGTTTATCAAAAGGAATTTTATTCTTATCATCATAAAATCCAAGTTTGAATTGCGTACGAAGAATGGCTGCTAATGCAGTATCTATCTCAGCATCAGTAACAAGTTTTTGTTGGTATGCTTTAATAAGATCATCCTGCAACATATTTGAGCAATCGAGATTTACACCTGCTTTGATTGCTGCAGCTGACACCTCAATACTATTGTTCATCACTTTATGTGCTTTCCAGATATCTTCCAATGCCCAGCAATCTGTAACAACATGTCCTTTGAATTTCCATTCCTTTCGCAATATTTGTGTAAGCAATTCATTATTGGTACAACAGGGTTGATCATTTAAACGATTATAAGCGCACATCACAGATTCCACTCCTGCATTAACCAGTTTTTTAAATGCATACAAATAAGTTTCCCGGAGGTCTTTTTCATCTACAATAGCATTAAAACTGTGGCGTGATGCTTCCGGGCCGCTATGAACAGCAAAGTGTTTGGCACATGCTGCCGTTTTCAGGTACACGGGATCGTTACCCTGCATACCCTTTACAAAAGCTACTCCCATGGAAGCGGTAAGAAAAGGATCCTCACCATATGTCTCCTGCCCTCTACCCCACCTTGGATCACGAAAAATATTTATGTTCGGCGACCAGAAACTAAGCCCCATATACTGTTGCCCGGGATTTTGTGCATTAGATAAATTGTATTTGGCCCTGGCTTCTGTAGAGATCATATCTGCGATACGCTCTATAAGACTGTCATTAAAAGTAGCCGCCATTGCAATGGCCTGTGGAAAAACGGTGGCCTGCCCTGCCCTTGCCACACCATGAAGTGCTTCATTCCACCAATTGTATGCAGGAATACCCAGCCTGGGAACCGGCTTGCTCCTGAAACCTAATAGAGATATTTTCTCTTCAATTGATAAACGGCTTAGCAGATCATGCACTCTTTGTTCTATAGCAATATTCGAATTCTTGTACACGGGTATTGCATCCTGTGCAAATGAATCTAGCTGCGATAGCAGTAAAATAAAAATGCAACTAAATATCTTTTTAATGACAACCATCTGAACTTGTTTTTAATTCTATTTTTTTACCGCTGAGAAAATGAGGAAGCTAAGTTTTCGCAGAGATACTTTGCGCAACCTCTGTGTTCTCATGTTCTCCGCGGTAAATCAAACTCATTTTGCAGGTATAAATGAAAACACTAATGCTGGTAAACTCTTCATACTTAAAACAGAAGAAGGGATAAATACTTTAACAGCATCGTTTTCAATTTTCCAGTTCACTGTTTCTCCCGTTTGTAGCAATTTTATTTTAGTCCCTTGCTCAGGTAAATTATTATGCCAGGTAATTTCATTTGGCATTGGTTCGTTTTCCCTCATACATACAAGTGCATATACAATCTCATTCGTTTTATTTTTTGTGAACCACGTGTTACCATCATGATAGTTTTTAACAATGTGACTATTATAAATAGCTTCCCCATTTTTATCCAGCCATGAACCAATTTCTTTCATCCGCTTTAAAGATTCTTCTGTTAATGTTCCATCAGGTTTTGGGCCGATGCCCAGCAATAAGCTTCCTCCTTTAGCAACAACTTCTATTAAAGAATGGATCACTTTTGCTGATGATTTATAAACATCATTAGGAACGTATCCCCAGTTATTCGCAAGAGACAAACAGCTTTCCCACGGATGATCAAGCTGTGTCTTAGGAATTGTTTGTTCAGGAGTTTGATAATTTTCATAAAGGCCATGCACCGTACGGTCAACGATCAGCAATCCGGGTTGTGCTTTTCTTGCCATCGTTGCAATATTGGGCATATCAATATCCTGGCTCCATTCGGGAATTCGTGCACCCCAGGCCCGCACTTCATCATTTACTGTTTCCAAAGGGCGAACCCAACCCCCATCCAGCCAAAGAATATCGATCGAACCATAATTATGCATCAACTCACTGAGCTGGTTAAACGTAAATTCTTTATACTTGTTCCAGCGCCATGGATATTTACGGATGTCATAATTGTTATTACGGTCAGCTGTTGCATACTTAGGCCACCAGTAATATTGCGAATGCCAGTCGGGTTTTGAAAAATAGGCACCGATCATAAATCCTTTTTTCCGAAATGCATCAAAAACATATTTAGCAACATCAGCACGTGGATCATTTTTAAATGGCCCATCTGAAATTTTAAAATTGGTTTGCTTTGTATCAAACATATTAAAACCATCGTGGTGCTTTGTAGTAAAGATCACATAACGCATCCCTGCCAGCTTTGCAGCCAGTGCCCATTGATCTGGATCGAATTTCACGGGATTAAGGTCTTTCTTCAAATCCCAATACCATTTTTTATAATCTTCATAAGCGATCGTACTATCCCTATCGATCCAATCTTCCGAACAAAGGTTCCATGATTCCATGACGCCTGCCTGTGAATACAAGCCCCAATGTATGAGCATTCCGAATTTCAGATCCTGCCATGTTGAAAGCTTTGCCTTTACATCGGGATCTGAAGGCCATTGGTATTCATTTGATTGTGGATGAATTTGTTGTTGAGGAAAAGCATCTGTTACAATGATGAGCAGATAAATAATTAACCTGAATTTTTGCATAGCAGTCTCTTTTATTTTACCCCGAAATACCAATAAAAAAACTGTAAGCTGCGTTCGCAATTTTGAAAGTATCATATATATTAAATTAGTAACTTCAAATACTAAACGGGACTTACTTTATCACCTTAAATTACTCACAAATGAAATCAAATTTACTTTCATTGTTTGTTATTTCTTTTGTTCTTATGATCCCTTTTAAAGTAGTATCACAAGCAACATGTCCCGTACCCACGAATCTTGCAACAAACAGTATCAGCACCAACAGTGCAATTGTTTCCTGGACAGCTCCTGGGGGAACAACTGCTTTTATTGTTCAATACCGGCCACTCACAGCAACAGCATCTGCCTGGGTGAACGTAACAACGCAAGGCAGTGCTGTTAGCCTGGCAAATCTTTTATGTAACACTGCTTATGAATGGCATGTTTCGGCTGTTTGCAACAATGGCACTACAACACCAAGCCCTTATTCAGCATCTGTTACTTTCACAACTTTGCCATGTGCATCAAACTGTATTGCTCCTTCAGGACCAGTTACAACAAATATCACTACTACCGGTGCAACACTTTCATGGACGGCGCCGGCAGGTGCACTGGCTTATATGGTTCAGTACCGTCCACTAACGCCAACCGGTAGCCCCTGGATCAGTGTGAACGCACAAACCAATCACATAACATTAACCAATCTCACATGTGGCACTGTATATCAATGGCAGGTAGCAACCATCTGTAGCACAACGGCAGGTGGAACAAGTGCATTTACAACTCCACTTACATTTACGACCCAGTCCTGTACAACCTGCGTTGCACCTACAGGCCTTAGTTCAACAAGTACCGCTACTAATACAATCACACTTAGCTGGGTGGCACCTACAGGATCATTTATGTACATCGTTCAATACCGTCCGGTAACAACACCCGCCGCAGCATGGATAAATGTGAATGCGCAGGGATCATCCATAACATTAACCAACCTTACCTGTAATACACATTACGAATGGCATGTTGCAGCATATTGTGGTAATAGTACAACAGCGATCAGTCCATATTCAGCAACAGCCAATTTTACAACAGCAGCATGTGCACCAACCTGTGTTTCACCCGGTGCTCTTGTTGCAACGAATATTACAACTACAGGTGCTACACTTTCATGGTCTCCGGTTGCAGGTGCTGTTTCTTATTCTGTTCAATATCACCAGATGACACCCACAGGATCACCGTGGATCACGGTAACCACACAATCTAATTCTATTACATTAACCAATCTTACTTGTGGCTCTATATATCAATGGCAGGTAGCAACGATCTGCGGTACATCTGCAGGCGGCGTTAGCCCATATGCAACTCCTATTATTTTTACAACAGCAGCATGCCCAACAACCTGTACCCCTCCATCAGGACTTACCACAACAAACATTACAACAACAGGTGCTGTACTTTCATGGACAGCGCAGCCTGGTGCGCTTAATTATATTGTTCAATATCATCCACTGACACCGGCAGGATCAGCATGGATAAATGTTACCACGCAATCAACATCTGTTGGATTAACAAACCTTACATGCGGCACTGCATACGAATGGCATGTTGCAACATTTTGCGCAAATGGTGCAACAATACCGGGTCCTTATTCTTCTGCTATTGTTTTTACAACAGCCCCATGTACAACAAACTGTATTACTCCTTCGGCACCTGTTGCAACAACCAACGGAATGAACGGCGCAACACTTACTTGGAATGCAGTTACAGGGGCTTCGGGTTATTTAGTTCAATACCATGCTGTAACATCACCTGCATCTGCATGGATCAATGTAACTACGCAAACAAATTCTGTTACACTAACAAACCTTGTTTGCGGAACACATTATGAATGGCATGTTGCAACAGTTTGCGGTTCAGCAACAGGAAGTATTAGTCCATATACAACCCCTCTTGCATTTACAACTGCTGCATGCCCATCAACCTGTAATCCTCCTGCAGGCCTGGTAAATACAAATATTACAACAACAGGTGCAGTACTTTCATGGGTTGCACCTGTTGGTGCACTTGCTTATATAGTTCAATACCATGCGGTAACAACACCTGCATCTCCATGGATCAATATAACAACGCAAACAAATTCAGTTACATTGACAAACCTTGTTTGCGGAACACATTATGAATGGCATGTTGCGACACTTTGTTCAAATAATACTACAGTGCCGGGCCCTTATTCAAGTACTGTTAGTTTTACAACGGCATCCTGCACGCCTCCAACATGTCTTTCACCGCTAAGTCCGAGTACAACAAATATTGGTACTAACAATGCAACATTTATTTGGGCTGCAATGCCAGGAGCGCTTGCATACCAGGTTCAGTACAGTGTTATCACATCAGCAACTCCGGTATGGATAAATGTTACTACACAATCTCCATCTGTTACACTAACAAATCTTATTTGCGGAACACATTATCAATGGCATGTTCAAACATTGTGTGGTACTACAGCAACTAACATTAGCCCTTATTCCGCAATGGTCACTTTCACAACTTTACCATGTACAAATCCTGTTTGTCCGGTTCCAACCGGATTAACATCCGTTGCTTTAAGTTCAAGTTCAACAAGCAGGATGCTCACATGGAGTGCAACAGGCGCATTGGTATATAATATCAGGTACAGGTTAGCAAATGCAGCTAACTGGACAACAACTACATCAACAACCAATTCAAAACTCATCACAGGATTACAGCTGTCCGGTCATTATGAATGGCAGGTTCAATCGCTGTGCTCAACGAATAGCGGAGCTACGGGAATAAGTGCATGGTCGCAATCAGCTTTCTTTGATACGCCACAATCAAGGTTTGCATATCCAAATCCAGCAACAGGTGTAACGATACAGCTCCCTGTTGCAACTGAAAATGAAGCAAGAGTGTCTGTTGTTGTTTCAGACAGAACCGGAAGAACTGTAAAAATGATTGACAAAACAATTGCAGCCGGCGGAGAGATCCTTAGTATTGATATAGCAAATCTTGAAGCAGGAATGTATTTTATACAGTTAAAATCCAATGGGAAGAATGAAGTGCAAAAGTTATTTATTACAAGATAGTAGCCTGCTATTCTATAATCTATTTCATAAGATCCCAGGTTTATCCCGGGATCTTTTACTTTCTATTGATCAATTTTTATTATGGCAGTTATACTTAAGAAATATTACATTTAGTATCCAAAATATTCCATCATGAAATATATTTTAGCTCTTCTCTTGGTGTTGGGCAATAAATTTTGTTCCGCACAATGGAATCTCAATACATCTGTCAATCTTGAAATTGCTGCATTGGAAACAGCCGATCTTCAAACTGCTGTTACAAGCGATGGTAAAACATGGATCGCTTTTTATCATCACAATGGCAGTAATTATGATATGCGTGCACAATTGCTGGATCAATCAGGAAATAAATTACTCGGCAATGATGGTGCACTTGTCTGCAATCAAACATCCGGTTCTGCAACTTTTGTTTTTAATGTTTGCCTTGATGCCTCAAATAATTTGATCATTGGTTTTCAATATGAAGTAGCAGGCACGCCCACTGCAGTTATTACAAAAATAAATACAGATGGTTCTTTACCATGGGGATCCGGAGGTATTCAACTAGGTGCAGGACTTGCTCCTTATCCTGCCTTGCTTACAACAGATGAAACAGTTGTTGCATGGAACAATTCCTCCCCGGCTACATTATATCTTCAAAAGATCTCTTCAGGTGGAACTGCAGTATGGGCTTCTCCGATCCCCGTAACCGTTAGTTCCGGTAATACAACACGTGGGCAGATCGTTGCAAATCCCGGCGGATCTTTTACCATGGTACTTCAAAAAAGAGGCGTTGGTATTTCCACAACGCTTTATGCCCAACGATATGATAACGACGGAATAGCTCAATGGGCATTGCCTGTACAATTATCAACTCTTACTACATCGGGTGCCAGGTATTATTCAATAGCAGTTTCTGCCGATACAACATTCTTTGGTTATTATGCAGCAAGCGGATCACGCTTCTTCTCCTATGTACAGCGCATCAATCCCGACGGTAGCATTCCCTGGGGAATGAACGGATCTGTTTTCTCTACCTATTCAACAGGATCAGATCCTTACCAGCAAACAACAAATATTGGTTTCTTTCCAGGAGCTTCCGTTATATGGGCAGCCTGTACTTATAGTAATACATCGCAATCACAATACGGTGTATTCGTTCAGAAGTTTGATAAAACTAGTGGAGCCGTTTTGCTGGATCCATTAGGTAAAGAAGTATATCCGGTAAGCAGTAATCTTGATACGCAAACAGGGGCGCTTGGATTTTACAATGACGAAACACCGATGTTCATAAGTTATGATGTAAACTATAAAATAAAGCTAACCCCACTGGTTAGTTCAGGTGATCCTGTACCATGGCTGGGCTTCCCATATGAAATGAGTTCAACAACTGCATCACTTGCAACCCCGAAAGGCCGCTTTGCATTTAACTATAATCAGTTTTCAGGAAATGCAGTAGCTATATGGTATGAGAATCGTGGTACAGAATATCGTGCTTATGCACAATCAAGAAATTTATTTATTATACCAATTACTTTAGTTGACTTCAAAGCAGTAAAAAATAAAAACCAGGTAAGCTTATCCTGGAATACTGTTAGTGAAATTGATAACAAAGGTTTTTATATTGAAAGAAGCGCTGATGCAGTCAATTTCAAAACGATCGGTTTTGAAAATACAAAAGCAGCAGGAGGGAATAGCTCGCTCAACATTGATTATACATTCACTGACATTGAACCATTTCAATCTTATAACTATTACCGGTTAAAACAGGTTGATATTAACGGAAAATATACTTATAGCAAAGTATTACTCGTAAGGTTTGACAAGGAATTCTATATCAACAATATTTTCCCATCTCCAGCTACAACAACATTGCATATACAGGTTGAATCACCTGTAAACAGCAATGGTAATTTGATCATATCCGATGCGGGCGGAAAGATAATAACCAGGAGATCTATAGTAATAAATAAAGGGATTAGTAGTTTTGATGTAGATGTAAAAGGGATGGCGAAGGGAATGTATGTTTTAAAAATAAACAACGACAGGAATGATATCGCGGTGGCAAAATGGCTGAAGGAATAAACCGTTCGCAAATCGCCAGCTACCGTTGGTTCAACCGGTTCGGCTCTTTTGGGACAAATCTTATTTTTGCGTCCAAAGTTTAGCCAACTGTATAACCTATATACACATATAGCCAATAATCCCGCACGCTGCCGCAGGTTTACCTGCGGTGATTCCCTTATTACACTTTATAACTGTGGCCTTAAAAATAAGTTCGAAGATCTGTGGAGCCACAACAACTATATCATGTATGTGATTGGTGGAAAGAAAGTATGGCATACTCCTCACGGCTCTTTTGATATCCAGGAAGGAAGTTGTGTATTTGTAAGAAAAGGGGCTGCGATCGTAGAACAATTTCTTGAAGCTGATTTTTGTTTTTTCCTGTTCTTTATTCCTGATGATTTTATTGCCGATGTATTAAGAAGCAAATGTTCACCACTTCAGTGGTCAGGTAAGAAATATGATCCCATTATTTCGATAGATAATAATACCGCCGTGCAATCATATTTTCAATCAATGATGCATTATTTTAATGATAGCCGTGAACCAGATAAATCATTGATCGAATTAAAATTCAGGGAACTCATACTTACACTCGCAGAAAATCCTGTAAACGGTGAATTATTATGTTACTTCCGTTCTTTATTAAATGAACCGCAAACAGTATCTCTGCAAAAAGCAATGGAAGATAATTTTTGCTTTAATCTTAAGCTGCAAGAATTTGCAAAGCTAAGTGCACGCAGTTTGTCTGCATTCAAAAGGGATTTTGTAAAACAGTTCAATACCACTCCCGGTAAATGGTTAATGGAAAAAAGATTGAACCATGCTTTGAACCTCATCAGCAACATGGGTAAAACAGTTGCTGAAACAGCTTTTGAAAGTGGTTTTGAAAATGCTTCTCATTTCAGCAGGGCTTTTCGGCAGCGTTTCGGAGTTTCTCCTGCATCACTCAAACAACCAAGCCTGGTTTAAAATTTTTAACCGCGGAGACGCAAAGGCGCAGAAAAAAACTTAGCGTCTCTGCGCCTTTGCGGTTAATAATTATTTCGCTTCGAAATCCTATTTGTTTATACTTTGTTAATCCATTATCATGAACCGCAGAGTCATGTTTATGGACTTTGCAGCAAATTCATTTTTTATTTCAGATTATATTTTTGTGTTCTAAAAAATAAAAATTATAACCATGAGCACAAAAACAATTCAGGGAAAACTTTGGAGTATAGCTCCTCAGTATTGGTCACAATTATTTGAGCCGATCTTTTTACCCATGTACAAAAAAGTATTAGAACAACTGGAATTGAATGAAGATCTTTCATTGCTGGATGCAGGATGTGGATCAGGATTATTCAGTTCTCTCGCTATCGAAACCGGCGCAGAAGTTACAGGCATTGACGCAGCAGCCGGTTTATTAGAGTTAGCCAGGAAACGCAATCCTCAAAATAATTTTCTTGAGGAAGACCTGGAAGCATTACCATTTAAAGACAATAGCTTTGATGTTGTAGCAGGATTCAATTCATTTCAATACGCTGGAAGTTTTGAAAAAGCAGTGCTGGAAGCAAAAAGGGTATTAAGGCCCGGTGGCAAATTAGTAATTGGTATCTGGGATAAACCAGAAGCAAGTGATGCAACACATATATTAAAAGCGATCGGTACATTATTGCCTCCGCCGCCAGCAGGAACACCTGGCCCATTTGCCCTTTCCGAAGATGGAAAGATGGAAAGTGTATTGCAGGGATGTGGCCTCAAACTGCTGAACAAAACAAAAGTTCCTTGTCCCGCTCTATATAAAAATCTTGATGATGCAACAAAGAGCTTTTTAAGTACTGGCCCGGCAGCAGCAGCATTGAACAGCAATAGCAAATCAACTGTTGAAAAAGTAATTAAAGAAGCATTCAAACCGTTTCGTATCGTTGATGACCTTCATTTTCTTGAGAATAACTTTTTATTTTTTATTGCTGAAAAGTAAGTGAACTGATCTCCTATGAAAAACAAACTCCCATCATAAAAAGTGGGAGTTATTTTTTAAGCTCAACAAATAAAACTTTGCCACTGATTCACTGATTACATTAAAGACTAATTAAGGATCAGTGAAATCAGTGGCAATAAAATATTAATCTGGCATTACTTATTTTCAAGTGCTTTTATTCTTTCCTCTAACCTTTGCATTGTTTTCTGTTGTTCTTCTATTAATAATTTGTTCTGTTCTTTCAGTTGTTCAATTTGCTTTTGTTGTTCCTGTATTGCTTTGATCGCAATAACGGTAAACTCCTGGTAAGCGATTGCCTTCATTCCATCATCTCCTTTTGTGAAAACAAGGTCAGGAAATAATTGTTCTGCTTCCTGTGCAATAAAACCATAAGAGAGCGGCGCATTGTCTTTGTTGTCTTTATAATGATATATTTTAGGTTGCAATTGCATGATGGCAGGAAGTACCGGGCCGAGCAATTGAATATCTTTTTTCAAACGCAGGTCTGAACCTGTTATCAGGCTTCCATTTATTTCGGTGATATATGCTTTGGCTGATCCATTATAGATAAAGTCAAGATCATCGCCGACATCTGTTCCAACATCCCAGTGATTGCTGTTGGTTTGTCTTTCAAATCTTACACCACCACCAGTGAGCGGATAAGTTTCATTGCTTTGTTTAATATGAAGATCTGTTTTTGCAGTATCCGTTCTTATACTCACTTTTCCTCCGAGTGGATTTAATGCAATATTACCACGTATTGAAGGTGCCTGTGAAGTTGACTGGATATAACTGTAACCGGCACCTGAAGCAGTTATGCCTATTTCCAGGTTGGTATACCCTGCACTGATCTTACTTGCGCCAATCAAAAAACTGCCGGCTCCCTTAGGGTTGATCTGCAGTGTTGTCTCAGGGCTTGGTACATCAACACCAGTTTTAATTTTTGTATTTATATTGCTTGAACCAAACACGACACAATCATTACAGTTGGCATAAGAATTAGCACCAATGACAGTACAATTGGAATCGGAGGCATTGGCTGTTGCCAGGTATCCAATACCTGTATTCCTGTTACCACTGGTATTGGAATTGAGTGCAAAATAACCTACAGCAGTATTGCCATAGCCGGTGTTGCTGATAGGCATTGCTTCAGATCCTACTGCAGTATTAAAATAACCAGTTGTATTATACTGAAGTGTACTATAGCCCAACGCTACATTCTCAGTTGCAGTGTTTTTGTATAACGCATTTCTTCCAATAGCAATATTACTATTGCCTGTAAGATTGTAATAAAGTGAACTGCTGCCTATACTTATATTGTTATCACCTGATCTGTTGCTATATAACGCATTTGAACCTGTCGCAATATTAAAGCTTCCACTGGTATCATACATTAAAGCTGAAGGTCCCGATGCAATATTATAACTACCAGTTTTATTACTATAAAGAGCAGAAGGACCCAATGCTATGTTTGAACCACCCGAAATATTATTGTATAAACTATTCCTGCCAACAGCAATATTAAAATCACCTGTTGAGTTCGTCCATAATGCTGATTCCCCGATCCCAACATTCTCATTACCGTCGATATTATGAAGCAAAGCCTCAGAACCAATGCCTATATTGTTTTCACCGATAGTATTATTATACAAAGTCCCTTGTCCAACAGCTACATTTGCATACCCTTCTGTGGCAAAATGCATTGCGTTATAACCTACTGCAATATTCCTGTCACCACCACCATTAGCAGCCAATGCATTATAACCAAAAGCTATGTTGTAATTACCTGTGGTGGTATCGTTAAGAGAATAAAATCCTAAAGCTGTATTTGTATAATGAAGATCTATAATGCCAGCACGCTGATTGTTTAATTTGAACTTAATGGATTCCTGGTTTGTGGTTCCGATAAAATCATTCGCTGTTACCGCATTACCACCAAGCGCCCATCCGGAACCGATGCCTGGCGATCCGATCTTTGTCCACACAGGTGAAGCCGGTGTATTGCTGTTATAATAAAAACCAGTTCCGATCGCAGTATTTGTATTGTATAACAACAAAGAAGTGGCAGGATTGGCGATTGCCCCTGCATCAGTAAGTGAATTAAGAAATATACGTGGTATTAAAAGTCCCTTGTTTGATGATGATACATCCAGGATCGCACTTGCATCGGCTGAATTACCCGCAGCATTGATAGCAACGTTTTGTGCATGAACCTTGCTAAAGCAAATAACAAATAACAAAAGAAATGATCTCTTCATGATAGTAGCATTTTGGTTGTTGATGCAAACTATCGTTATCGCTCTTGCTTTTATTGAAAATATTATTATGCGGTTAGCGTAAATTATTTATCGGGGAGCGCTGTTAGCTTTTTGCCGCAAGCTGCAAGTAGTGTTTTAAGTTTGAAACAGTTTTAGTTTTATAAAAACATCATGAAATTTTGCAACCTAAAAATATTTGATTTGATCCAGTAGATAAGACTAATAGCTTATAGCTAACAACATGCAGCTACTTCAACGCCATCATCACTTCCTCCTTTCTTCTCCTGCTAATTTCCACTTTGCTGCTGTCTTTCAATACAGCGAATCCTTCGTGATCAATAAATGAAATGTAATTTTTGTTCACAAGATGGCTTTTGTGTGTACGTATGAATTGGTGTGGACTGAGCAATGCATCATATTCTCCCAATGTTCTTGAGATGAGATATGTTTTATTATCAGCAACAAAGAATTTGGTGTAGTTACCAACGGCCTCACACCTGATGATCTCATTTGGTTGTAAAAAATACACCCCTTCTCTCATTGGTAATGCCAGCCTGAACTCATCTGCTGAAGCTGCATTGATATTGTGCATGATGTTCTTCAGCAATTCATATTGCTGTTTAAAATCTTCGGTACTATCGAGGAAACGCCTTACCGAAGATTGCAGGTCTTCTATATCGATGGGCTTTAATAAATAATCGAAAGCGCTGAAACGTATGGCCTGTATTGCATATTCATTGTATGCTGTTGTGAAAATAAGTTTGAAATTTTTATTGGGCATCTTCTCCAATACCTGGAAGCCGTTTAAATGAGGCATCTGGATATCAAGAAATACCAGTCCCGGGTTATACGAATGAATGATATCAGCAGCCTGCCTGCTGTCATTACAAGCCATCACCTGCTTTACTTCCGGAATTGTTTTTTCGATCATCAGCCTGAGGGAGTCTGTGGCCCTTACCTCATCGTCAATTAAAAGTACTTTAAGCATAACATCAATTTTGTATTGGGAAATTTATTTCGATCCTGGTTCCTGTAGCAAGCCCGTTGCTATCTTCCAGGTCAATTATTTTTATATTACCTGTTCTTCCATCTTTTGTACGCAAGGTTCTCAATCTTTCTTTTGACACTTCTATTCCCTTGCTTGTGTGTTTCTTTTCCTGGCCTGCAATATTCTTTATCTCGCCTGCCTTTTTTCTTCCAACACCATTATCTTCAATAACACATTTAATAAGATCCTCTTCTTCTGTAAATTCAACTGTCAATTGTCGCTCGCCTTCTTTATGCATTAACCCATGCCAGATGGCATTTTCTACAAATGGTTGTACAAGCAAGGTAGGAATCTTTACTTCATCTGTATCGATCATCTCATCACATTGTACTTCATACTGGAAAGACCCCTTAAAGCGGATCGACTCCAATTCTATATACAATTTAATGATTTCGATCTCTTCTCTCAATGAAATTGTTTCCTTATCGCTATGTATTAAAATTGCCCGAAGTAATTTAGAGAATCTCGATAGGTATTTTGTAGCCACCATTTCTTCATCTGCCAATATCATCTGCTGAACAGAATTCAATGCATTGAAAAGGAAATGCGGGTTCATTTGCAGGCGCAGGCTTTGCAAACGGCTTTCTGTTGCCTTCTGTTTATTCTGAAGCAATTCGATCGTTGCTCTTTGTTTTTCCTCCTCTGCTTTTATTTTTTGTATCTGGTTTGAACAAAGAACAGCAATGGTTGATAATATTTGTAAGTGTTTTTGGTTAAAGAAGTTTTTATGCCTGTGTTCACTATCGATCACACCGGCTACTTTATTATTGATAATGATCGGCACTGTAATTTCCGATTGCCGTCTTTTATCATCAACAAGATACCGTTTGTCTCCACTGGTATCGTTTACTATTTCTGCAACACCAGTTGCTGCAACTGTACCCGTGATCCCTTTACCAAGAGGGATCTCTATCGGGTCATTGATTATAATATCAGTACTGTTCCTGGGACTATAAACTGCTTTTTGTACCAACACATTCCTTTCTTCATCCAGCAAATAGATCGCACAAATTTCAAACCTTAACTGGCTGATACAATTCTTTGCGACATCCCACAACAAAGTGTCTGTTTGCTGATTGCTATTGATCTGTGAAGCAAAATAATTGATCACAATTTCTGTCTCCAGGTGTTCACGATGTCTTTTTTGTTTTTGCCTGTAATAATTTATTACCACCCATATCAATGCAAGCCCGGTTAAAATACCCAGTAGTTTAATCCACCAGCTTTTATAGAATGGTGTTGCGATCGTAATGGTCACTTCATTCTCTGCATCCTGCCAGTTCTTATTGTCATTACTAACCCTAACTTTAAAAGTGTATTTGCCAGGAAGCAGTGAATTGTATGTCACCGAATTCTGGTCGGCGATCCTTATCCAATCCTTATCAACACCGGTAAGCTGGTATTCATAATAAGTGCGTACGTGTGGAGAAAAATCAACCGAACCAAAATAAAAAACGACATGGTTATTCGATGCAGGGAGATCGAAGCCCGTGGTTTCTGCAATATTTGAAACAATGCTTTTGGTTTCAATTTTATTTATGAGTGCATTGAGCGTTATCTTTTTATTAAAAAGCGAATCAGGATAAAAATATTGTAACCCATGAGGTGTACCGAAAACAAATTCGCCATTGGGAGTATCGAAGTAAGAATTGACACGAAAACCATAAATACTTAATCCATATCGCTCATCAAATGTAACAAGGCTTGAGTCTTTTGGATCATAACAGGCCAGGCCGATATCATTACCGATCCACATCCTGTTATGTTTATCAAGCAGTAATCCTTCAGCACGGTCTATCAGCAAACCATCTTTTTTTGTGATTGACTTTGTCTTCCCGTTAGTATAGAATATCGTCAATCCATCTACCGTACCTACATAGATATTTTTACTGCTGTCGCAATTGAGTGCAAAAACATAAGTGGACAGCAGCCCATCTTTCAAACTGTAATTGTCAAGTTTCTTTTGAGGAATATTATAATGATAGATACCGGCACCGCATGCTGCGAACCAGAAATTATCCTTATCTGTAAACACAACCCTTTCTGTATAACAATTATCAAATTGAGTGAGTGGTGTATTTTCAAAATTATCTACGGAGAAGTTGTCAGCATTGATCCTGCTCAAACCATAACGGCCGCTTACCCATATATATCCATCAGGGCCTACGAGCAGGTTTACGATCTCGCCAAACTTAAAACCATTTTTATCTTTATCCTCTTTTTTGAAGTGCTTTAATAATTTATGGTTTTTATCTATCACAATGATACCATTGCTTACTGTGCCTGCCCAGATATTATCATTATTATCAATTACGATCGCAACTACCTCTTCCCGTTTTAATAAATACCCATCGTTCTCCCCGGGATAATTTATAAATGTTGTTTGGTTGGTACTTTTTTTCCATTGCAACAATCCCTGTGCAGTGCCTACATAATAAGTATTGTTGTCCTTTGTTGCAATGCCTGCCACATAGCCATCAAATCCTTTTCCACGGCCGTCTGTAAAAACATTCTGTGTGCCGATTATATTATTCGTATTAAAATAACTGATACCATTGGGATTACAGCTCATGAATACCCAACCTTTTTGTCCCGTGGTTATCTTGGTTTGAATATCATTTCCCAGTGAAGATGGATCTGCAATATCATGCCGGTAGTTGATCAGTTTTTTTGTTTGTATATCATAGATGTAGATCCCCTCATAAAAAGTGGTGAAGAGGTATTGGGTTGCACTGATCTTTTCAGCTTCATAGATCCATGCTGTAATTGGTTTACCAAACTGGTCATTGATCCCTTTGAATGGATAAGTGATCTCCTGCGTTGACAGGTTTATTGCTTTTATTTCCTTTGTTATGCGATCGAATGCAAGCAACTCATCATTGTTCCATTTTATCAGTGCTGTGCAATTAGGAATAGAATATTTTTTTTCAAGTTGCTTTGTTGCAAAATTTACTTTGAAAAAACTGCTGTCCTTCATGAAAAGGTAATGATCATTATCATAGGGAAATATCTGGCGGTTACCCTGCGTCAATAATGTATCGAAACCCTGTACAGTTAAAAGTGAAAAATGTTCTTTGGTGATTGAATCTGCTTTTAGTACCGGACTATTATCAAACCGGAAGAAGCCTTTGTTTGTGTATAACAGAATTCCTCCACCGGGTGCATGCAATATCCATCGTGTTTTAATAAATCCACTTGTATCATATAACCCGATGCGGTGAAATTTTCTTTTTTCGTCAAGCATGGTAATGTTACCACTCCATGTTTGCACCCATATCCTGTTATAGGCATCGCAGGTAACATGAGTAACGTCATTTGTTTTAAGTTCAGGATGTTCTGCAACAAAATATTTCTCAACGGTCTTTCCGTTGAACATGTTAAGTCCATTACCGGTAGCGATCCATAAATTCCCTTTTTTATCGGTACACATCCCGTTTACCCCAATATATGAGAGGCCGTTACTGGTATTAAGATGCTGGAAAACAATATTGGATTGGGCAGGAGATCTTAAAAAGCCGGAAATGATAAGTAATATGGCGATCGCCTGTTTCAATAAATAATTTTTAGCTAAATAGTCAATTTCAGAGTTCAACGAAACCCTGCTTTTGGTAAACCAAGTCTTTAGTAATGTATTGAAACATACCCGTTTAAAGGGGCATAATTAGCCAGCGGTAGCTACCGGGTATTTAACGGTAAGCTTTGCCACTAAGGCACAAAGGCTCTAAGCAGCACAAAGAAGAAGACTGATTTTGATCGTGAACCTTTGTGGCTCTATTATCCATTGAATAACCAGGACCATCCATTGAATAGGATTGTCCATCCTGGCAATCTATACCGGCTAATTTTACAATTGAAATTCAATAATAAAAAGCGAACCTACTATTATGAAAGTGCAGGGAAATAGAAAATTCAATAAAGAAAAGATAATGGACTGGATCATGTTCCTCATTTTCGCAGTTGCCATCGCATTATTGGTGATCATTATATAATCATCCTGGCTGATCTTAATCTCCTGACAATTCTTTAAATAGCTGGATTGCTTTTGAACGATTCTCATTTAGTTCAGGTATCAACCCTTCAGCATTTTCAGAGGTCACGATCTGTTTCATGATATTTAATTCTTCTTTTCTTAAACCAATATACTTAAGAAGTTTTTCGGCTTTTAAATGTGCTGCGTTGGAAACATCAAATGACACAGTAGAGCGGATAAGTTTTTCAGCTTTGTCCCAACCGGGAATTCCTTCTTCATCAATTTTCTTTACCAAAAGTTCAAAATTGTTATTGAGAGAAGTATCTCCTAAACTTGTTGAAACTTCCTTGTTGATCTTATCAAATTCTATCAGGACATTATTAAATTTATCATTGTCCTTGTGAGAAGACTCCTGTAGTTCTGAGAGAACTTCGGCCCGCTCCCTTTGGTTGCCGGGATGTTGTTGCAAATAAGCAAATACGCCTACAATACTCAGGAAGGCGATCGCCAGAACGATCCATTGAAGTTTTATTTCCTGTTGTTCTTTTTTTATCGAGTAGGCATATGCGTAACCAATTATCAGACCACTTAACAAACCGCCAATATGTGCTGCATTGTCGATGCCTGATTTTAATCCGAATGCAAGGTTATACACAACAAAGAGCCCGATACTTTTAAGCAAACCATCTCTCACTTTTTTAGGGATCAGGTTTGTAGTGAGTAATGCAAGGAATACTCCGTAGATACCAAATACTGCTCCCGATGCACCGGCACTGTTGATTGGCTGATCATGCCACCAAAGGCTGGTTAAACTTGCCAGCACTCCCGTACATAAATAAGCAGTGATGTATCTCAGTTTACCTAGCATAGGTTCAAGGAAAATACCTGCTGAATACAAACAGTACATATTCATTGCTACGTGTATGATACCAAAATGAATAAAGGTGCATGTGAGTAACCTCCACCAGTCGCCACTCAATGTGAGTGGTTTGAAATTACTTCCCCATTTAATATGCACAAGGCTATTCTCTCCAAAAATACCTGCGCCATTAATGACCATCAATACAAATACCAGGAGATTGATTGCAATAATTGTATAAGTAACATAAAGATTACTACCGGATGAATTCATCAGCCTGTTCATCTCTTCTGCGTCTTTCTGTTCCTGTTCAGCTACCTGGATCGTATTTATTTTTAGCTCTTCCACTGCAAGCATGTTTTTTTCAATGGCTTCTTCGTTCATGTTGTCCCTGCAATTTTCAAAACTGTTGATGAAACTCTGAACGTTCTTTTTATTCCTGCCCCACAGATCCAGCAAACTGCCGTCTGTTGCCTTACTCTCTACCTGCATGACACCATTCTCTATTTTAACGATCACCTGGTCTGGTTTTCCTATTGTTCTTTTTGCATTTGCCAAAAGTGCATCTTCACCGGCAAACATGACTTTCCATTCGATCTCCGTCATGGCTGCATGTGCAATGGCAATTGTTCTTTTATTATCATAGCTGGGAACTGGTATGGATTGTTCGTATTTTGGCATGAGCAGTTTTTTTACAATATGCATTTTTTTATTTGGTTAGACAAAAGAAACTCACAGGCACTCTTGAATTTTTATTGACATGCTTAAATTATAGATCAATTTTTTTTAACCACAGAGTTAAAGGAGTTGATCACAGAGTTCACAGAGGGAAGTATTTACTCTGTGAAACTCTGTGCAACACTCCGTGTCCTCTGTGGTTAAACTTCTTTTACTTCTTTCACTTTTTTTACATTATATTTAATAAGCCTATTACCAGAAAATCCTTTCTATGGCCGGATATGAAATTGAGATCATTCTCACCCGCCAATTGGCCGATTGCCTGTCGATGCCTGCTTTTATAACAGACACATCAGGAAACCTTATTTTTTACAATGAACCAGCTGAAAAAATTTTAGGGACACGCTTCGAAGAAACAGGTGAAATGAAAGTGGAGACATGGGGAACCTGTTTTAAACAAAAAGATGATGATGGGAATTTATTACCACCTGAAAGTTTACCGTTGGTAAGAACGATCCTGGATCGTTATCCCTATCACAAAACATTCTGGATCGAAAGCATGAACGGAAGATCAGAAAGGATCTCTGTAACTTCTTATCCCATCATTGGCAGAACAGGAAATTTTTTAGGAGCAGTTGCGCTCTTCTGGCAAGCAATAGATTTATGATAGTTTCAATAAGGGGCGTTCGTGGTTCCATTCCCACTACCGGCCCTGATACAGCACAGTATGGAGGCAATACATCCTGTACGGTTGTAACAGAAGATGATTGTATACTGGTACTTGATGGTGGTTCGGGTATGCAAAGATTTAACCTGCTTATAAACACGGTCATCAAAAGAGTTGATATTCTATTAACGCATCTTCACCTGGATCACATACAGGGACTTGGTTTCTTCGCACCTTTTTATGATCCAACTGTTGAAGTGCATATCTGGGGGCCTGCAAGTAATAACAGTTTGCATTCACGGCTCAGCCGTTATCTTTCACCTCCTTTGTTTCCGATCCTGCTTCGTGATCTTCCCTGCAAATTAATTTTACATGAGATCGGGAACAGCGCTTTTGAGATCGGTCATTTTAAAATTGATTCACGTTATGTAATTCATCCGGGCCCTACGGTGGGCTTTCGGGTAATGGGTAAACATTCAGCCTTTACCTATATTCCCGATCATGAACCTGCGCTTGGATCATTGGGGTTATTGCATGAAAAAAAATGGATCTCAGGTTATGATCTTGCTGAGGGGGCTGACCTGTTATTGCATGATGCACAATATTCCGCAGAACAATATAAAGCAAAACCGGGTTGGGGACATAGCAGTATGG
>JADMIO011638384.1_pt1 | contig 27265 bp, 23 predicted proteins | sample 8958161 | NCBI WGS metagenome assembly JADMIO01 (sample SAMN16585339, study PRJNA669376) | soil metagenome | isolation source: Crop rotation soil | place: USA: Cullars Rotation, Alabama | collected 2011
GACAACTTGTCCACGTGGAATTCTAAGCTTAGGATCCCAATGTGCTGGAAAGTCGGTAACCTTGAGCAGTTTCGTCAAGGCGATCGATGCCGCGTACGACGACTTCGGCCGCCTGCGCGATGTGCGAAGCATGGGCGCGACGGATGGCGACAGATGGGGAGGCACGCTCTTCACGCGCAACCATGTGCGCTACGCGTACGACGCCCTGGACCGGATGACGTCCGTGACGCAGGACATCGACTCGGACTTGGATGCCTCGCCCACGGGGCACGGTGCGCGGACGGTCGGATACACCTACGACACCGCGGCAATCAACGCGGTCACCGAGCCCAACAAGTCGCGTCTGCAGACGGTGCAGTACCCGAACTTCGCTCTGCCCGGTGACGCTACGCCGCCGACAAGCACGCTGGTGTATGGCTACGACGGCATCGCACGCCCCATCAGCATCGGCATGGACGACGGCGGCGCGGGCGCCGTGGACATCGCCGAGTACGAGTACATCGGGATGGGCATGACCGCCCGCGTGGACTTCGCCCAGATCAACGTCGCCCTCGATCGCACTGTCGATTCCCAAGGCCATCGTCGTTACGGCGCGACGGTCAGCCAAGCCGAGGCCACCTACCCCGGCTACGACCGTTTCGGTCGTGTGAAGCGCCAGGCCTGGGTGCCTCTGGGCTACACAAGCACTGGAACGCCCGCGGTTCCCAACCGCCGCGAGAACGTCAACCTCGTCTACGCGTATGACAAGGTCGGCAACCCGATCTCCAAGCAGCAGGCGCGTCAAGGCTCCGGCTACATCGGCCGCTGGGCGGACCGCGATTGGGAGTATCACTACGACGGGCTGGATCGGCTGACCTTGGCCCGCCGCGGCGTGCTGACTGTTCCCGGCCTGAGCGCCGGCGGGACGTTCAGCGGCGACTCGAACTCCGCCAGCGGCTACCGCCCGCAGCTCAACACACTCGCACGCGGCTCGCAGAAGTGGACGCTGGATGTCCTGGGCAACTGGACGGAGTTCTTCGTTGATCTGCGGACCAGTTCGTCCAGCGGGTCCCCCGGAGAGGATCCCAACGCGGAGTTCGACGGGGACGGCTTCGACGCCACCCTCGAGCGGCAGACACGCGGCCACAACACCGCCAACGAACTCGGGACCATCACCGCCCCGTCTCCGACGGTCCCCACAGGCGCCACGTTCGTCTCCGCGCCGCTGCTGATGCCGATGACGTACACGCACGACGAGGCGGGTAACCGCACGGTTGCCGACAACGGTCTTTCGGGCGGCACCCAGCTCAAGCACCAGTTCGTGTACGACGCTTGGAACCGGCTGGTCCGCATCGACAAGTGGGACGCCGCGGGGGCGGGGGCCTACAAAGCGATCGCGGCGTACCAGTACAACGGCCTGCACTGGCGAACACGCAAGTTCGCCCACTCGACTCCCGACGCCACGACGGGCAAGGAGACGGTCTTCACCTACAACGCCTCCTGGCAGGCGATCGTCGAAGAGATCGACGAGGACCACGTCACGGGCGGCGAATCGAACGAGGTCAACCGCGTCGTTCAGCAGGTGTTCGGCCTGCGCGGCGTGAACGACGCCATCTACCGACGTGAGGATGCAAGGTACTTTGTGCCTACCCGGAACATCCTGGACGAAGAAGGCGAGATCATCGGGTCCGAGGAAGAGCACTGGGTAGAATGCGACGGCATCTTTGATAAGTCGTTCTATCAGTTGAGTGACGCGCAGGGGAGCATCGTCAGCGTCGTGAGCGTCGGCGCCATCCAGGTGGACGCCACCCACAGTTGGTCCGGCCACCAGACGGTGGACTGGCTCGAATACGATCCCTACGGCCGCTCAAGACGCTGGGCCAAGGCCGACTACAACATGAACGGGACGCTCGATCCGGGCGACATCACCTCGCTCATCGGCGGCCAGGGCGCCGGCGACAAGTCCGCCGACGCCGACGAGAGCGGCACGGTCAACGTCTCGGACATCTTCGCCCACCTGGCCGACTGGTTCACCGGCGACACCACGCCCCAGGATGCCCTCAGCCACGCCCTGATCGACAACCCCTACGGCTACTGCGGCTACTACGGCGACCGCGAGACACTCGGCATCAGCGGCACGGGCAACGGCTTGCTGTACCAATGCCGCCACCGCGTCTACGACCCATACTCCGGCCGCTGGCTCCAGCGCGATCCGGCGGGGTTTGTGGATGGGATGAATCTGTATCAGTATGTGCGGGGTCGCTCTTGCCGCATGTTCGACCCATATGGCAAGAATGGGTTCACAGACTGGTTACACAACGTTCGGGGTGGCGCGGTTGAATGGTATGAGAACATCACCGGCAAGACCGCTGAGGATGACGCGCGACATCAGGAAGCCATTGACAAGGGAGCGGCGAAGAACGCAAAGGACATCAAGAAAGCGCGAGACTCTGGTGCCATCTCAGATCAACGCGCAGCCGCGCTTATTCAGAACAACGCCGACATCCAGGCCAATGACAAACTCAAGAAGGTGCGTGCGATTGAAGGAGTCGTACAAGCTGCAACGACCGTTGCCGCTGCTTCGGCTGTCGTCGTCACTACTGGAGCCGTGATCGGAACCATCGTAAACGGGGGAACCGCGGCGGCAGAAGAAGCCATTGCGACGACTGGACCGAGCCCGGTAGAATCTCTGCCCGACGGAACTTTCTCGATTACTGAGCAAGGATGGGAGGGGTATCCGAACGATCCGAATATTGGTCGGCCGGAGGGACCTTTCCGACTGCTTGAAGGGGAAGAATACAAACAGGCGAGTTTGCTCAAAAAGGCGGCCAATCAAGCGATGCGAGCTGACAACCCCGAAGGATTCGATGGATTCCATATTCACGAAATACAACCGGTGAAATTCGGTGGAGATCCCGTGGACCCGACGAACAAATTCCCTCTCACGCCTGAGCAGCATTCACCGTTTACAACGTTCTGGAACAACCTGCAGCATTGGATAGAACAGCAGCAGCGATATCAGGGCCCCCCGACATGCCCGTAAACCAGTCCCAATTCTTGGCCAACAATCCCCGCTTTCGCCCGAACCCTCCGGCGTCGGATGAAGAAGTCGCTGTCCTCGTCCAGCTCTTCAATGGCTCAGTACCACAGGAATACAGGTACTTTCTCCAGCACATTTCCAATGGAGGCATTGGCTTCCTCGGGAATCTGCACACCATCTTATGGCGGGCGTCTGAAGTGCCACGATGGAATCTTAAGTACGATGTGCGAACGTTCGCTCCAGAACTCTTGCTCTTTGGCTCGGATGGTGGTGGTCAAGCATTTGCATTTGATTTGCGTGATTCTGAGCGAACGATCGTAGAAGTACCGTTTATCCCATTAGATACAGAAGAAGCGCAAACCATTGGCAGTACATTTGACGACTTCCTAGAATGGTGCTCTAACCAAAATGCCTGAGCGCCAAAGAGTGGCCGGTGTGTCGGATCGCCGGGGGCACTCGGGGCGGTTCGGTGTTTGGCGACGGACTGCTTCCCCGTGGCAAGCTCGTCAACTCGTCATGTGAAAGGCCGCTCGTTCGGGGAAGCCCACAGGACTCTGACGGCATCTTTGACAAGTCGTTCTATCAGTTGAATGACGCGCAGCGGAGCATCGTCAGCGTCGTGAGCGTCGGCACCATCCAGGTGGACGCCACGCATAGCTGGTCCGGCCACCAGACTGTGGACTGGCTGGAGTACGACCCGTACGGGCGCTCAAGACGCTGGGCCAAGGCCGACTACAACATGAACGGGTCGCTGGATGCGGGCGACACCACCTCGCTCATCGGCGGCTACACCGCGGGCGACAAGTCCGCGGATGCCGACGAGAGCGGCACGGTCAACGTCTCGGACATTTTCGCCCACCTGGCGGACTGGTTCACCGGCGACACCACCCCCCAGGATGCCCTCAGCCACACCCTGATCGACAACCCCTACGGCTACTGCGGCTACTACGCCGACGCCGAAACCCGCGGCATCAGGTCACGGGTTTCTGTCACCGTGACAGCGCCGACCAGCCGCGCGCTTGAGCACAAACCCGGAACACCCCCGCCTTGCCGCTCAGGGCTGCACGTTCACCCGCCGGTGAACACTAAGGCAAAGCGGTGAGGACCCCACGCCGCAAGCTTTACGATACTTTGACCGTCGCGTTGCGAGCCAACAAGCCATAAGAGCCTGCACACGCGCGCACCAACAAATTTGAGAACTTTGCCCAAATTGCAACCAACTCTGTCACGAAACCCTCTCAGCGCTCGCCTTCCTCTTTGACAGGTCGCCGCGCCGGGCCAGCGTTTGGCTCGGCGCTCCGATCCCAGCCAGGAAGGAGCCTGATCATGCCAACCGTTCGCTCAACACCGGAACAGGATCTCACCACGCTCGTGACGTCGATCGCCCTCCGCATGGACGCCTGCAAGGCCCGCGTCCGCCTCGAACTGCTCGGCCTTCTCCTCGCCGGCCCGGCCGATGTGACCACGCTCACCCGACGCCTCGACCTCGACCTGCCCACCGTCAGCCGTAACCTTGCGGGTATGCGCAAGGAGGGCATCCTGGTCTGCGAGCGCCAGTACAACCGGAAGATCCACTCGCTCTCACGCGTCGTGCAGGTGCAGCGCCGCGACGGGTTTGCGGAGATGTGGATCGGCGCCAAGTCCGAAGGCCAGTTCATCCTGCCTATCCCCGAGCCGCTCGCCGACCGCCTGGAGAAGAGCCGCGCCGATCTCCCCGAGCGTCCGACCGTCCGGGTCACGGTCAAGCAGATCGACGACCTTCAGCAGGCCAGAGTCCGGCGCACACCCCCCCGTAGCCGCGACGAATAGGCCACGCCACCTTCAAGCGTCCGACGGCCAAGTCTCGGGCAAGTCTCGCCGCCCGGCTCTCCAAGTCACGCTCAAACGCCCGGATACCGCCGCAGCAAAGCCACTGGCCGCGAAGGCGATGGCTCGGCGGATAGCGCCGGGCTCTTCGACCGCGATTTCGTGCGGAACCTCCCGATTCCGCGTCGGGGCGACCAAATATCACGATTATCAATAAAGACATATTGAAAATCGATATGTTCGGGTCATAGACTGACCCCCATGGCAAATCTCAACACGCGGCTGGCCAGGCGGAGTTCCACGGTCTTTCTGCAGGTGGTCGTCGTCCTCAGCGGCATCGCCGCTCTGGCCCTGTTGCTCTGGGAGCCTCACCTGGAAGGCCGAAACGCGCACGCCACCACCTTTGAGGTCTATTTCAAGGACCCGCTTCTCGCGTACGTGTACATCGCGTCCATCCCGTTTTTCCTGGGGCTGTACTACGGATTCAGGGTGTTGGGATACGTCGGCCAGGACCAGTTGTTCTCGCACGCGGCGGTCCGCGCCCTGCGCATGATCAAGATCTGCGCGATCATCGTCCTCGCGTTCATCGTCGTCAGTTTCGCGTTCATCTTCTTCGGCGACTCGGAGGACCGGCCGCCGGGGGTCTTCATGCGCGTTCTCGTCGGCTTCCCGACGCTCATCGTCGCCGCCGCCGCGGCAACCCTCGAACGGATCGCTCGAAACGCCGTGGACATGAAATCCGAAAACGACCTGACGGTGTGAAGACGTCCTCAACTCCTCTGGCCCAGCACAGCTGCGAACACGCGACGGCGCCACCGCATCCACATGGCCATCATCATCAACATCGACGTCATGCTCGCCAAGCGAAAGATGAGCGTCACCGAACTCGCCGAGAGAGTCGGCATCACCATGGCCAACATCTCCGTGCTGAAGAACGGAAAGGCCCGGGCGATTCGATTCTCTACCCTGGAAGCCATCTGCCGGGCCCTGGAATGCCAGCCCGGCGATGTTCTGGAGTTTCAGGACGAGAAGTAGTTTCGGGGCGGCGTCAGCGCGCCGGACATTCGGCCGCGTTTACCGTCACTCGACACGCCATCGACTATTCCGCATCGAAAAACGCCGCACCAGCGGCGCGGCGTCATTCGCAAATCGGGGTGGGCGGATTCGAACCGCCGACCTTTTGACCCCCAGTCAAACGCGCTAACCAAGCTGCGCTACACCCCGAGTGGTGTGGGGAGAAGAGTAGGCGCGAGCGCCGCCGTTGGAAACCCGTAGTTTGTCGATGCTTGCGTTTGCCTTCCCTTTTCGCTCCGAACCAGACGCGACTCCACCCACCTCGCTACTTCGGCGCGCCCGCCGCCCCATCCGCCCTCCCCCAGAACTCCCGCCCAACCTCCGTCTCCTGATCTGCCAGCAGCCACAGCATCCGCGCGATCGCCGCCTGCTCGATCAGTTCCTTCGGCGGCGACTTCTCCCACCGCTCCCACGCCACGCGCCCATTCCGCCGCGCCCGCGCGAGCAGCGCCTCGTCGTTCGTCGTCCGGTACAACTCCAGGTCCGCCTCCACCAGCAGGTGCGAGAACTTCTTCCCGTCCCGATACGCGCCGGTCTCTTTGTTGATGAACGCCTCGCACGCCGCGCCGATCCGCTTCGCCTCGACCAGGTACGCCTGTTCCTTCGTCGCGCGATACAGCCCGAGGTTCGCCCGGATCATCAGCGCCGAGTTGTACGTGAACTTCCGCCGGTCGATCCGACCATCGGTCACGCGCTTGTTGTCCAGAAACAACCCGTCCTTGTCCTGCAAGTTCGCCGTCATCCACTTCACAATCTTCCGCGCCCACTCAATATTCCCGGGCGCGTCGTGATGGCGCGCCACCCGCAAACACGCCACCGCCGCCGGCGCATTCGAGCACGTGTTCTTCCCATCCCCCTTGTGCCCCTCGTGCCACCAGATCCCCCCGTCCAGCTTGTCGTCCCAACCGCTCAGCGAAAACGCCACCGTCTCCTTCGACCGCTCCAGGTACTTCGCCTCCTTCGTCAGGTCATACGCCTCAACGAACGTGATCACCATCCACTGGTTGTCGTCGTAGTACTTGTCATGCCCGTTCCCGCTCGTCGGCGCAGGCTCGTACCCGGGAACCTTCACCTTCGCGTCCCAGTACCGATCCATCGCCCCGAAAAACCGCTCAACCACGGGCCGGTACGTCGCAGGCTCATGCCGCGCCGCGCCAACCAGCGCCGAGAACATCACCCCATTGCCCCACATGAACTCCGGCTCGCGCTTCGTCGTCGTCTGCGCATACAACCCGGTCTTCTCGTTGTAGAACGTCTTCTGGATGGACGCCGTAACGGTGCGCGCCGCCTCCAGAAATGTCACCTCCACACGAGCAGGCGCGGCAGGGGGGGAGTCGTTCGACGGCGACGGCGAACTCGCGGGCACCTGCCCCATCGCCTCACGCGAGCAAAGCAACGCCAGAACAACAAGGAGATTTCGCACCGCGCCCATGAACACGACGGTATGCGGTACCATTCCATTCGGTTTTCTCTCCTCACGGTCGTGGTGACAACAAGGACTGGTCATGGCATCTGACGTCGTTCGCCGCCTGCTCGCTCTCCTCGCTTCCGTCTCACTTCTCCTGACCGCATCCGCGGCCCACGCCCAACCCCCAACCCCCAAGCCCAACATCCTCCACATCGTCGCCGACGACCTCGGCTTTAGCGACACCGGCTTCAATGGCTGCAAGGACATCAAGACCCCCCATCTCGACGCACTCGCCGCCGGTGGCGCTCGACTCACGCAGTACTACGTCCAGCCGATGTGCACGCCCACCCGCGCGGCACTGCTCACCGGCCGATACCCCTTCCGCTACGGCCTCCAGACCGCCGTCATCCCCTCCGTCTCCTCATACGGCCTGGACACCACCGAGTGGCTCCTCCCCCAGGCTCTCAAAGAAGCCGGCTACTCAACTGCCATTATCGGCAAGTGGCACCTCGGCCACGCCGACCGCAAGTACTGGCCCCGCCAGCGCGGCTTCGATTACCAGTACGGCGCGATGATCGGCGAACTCGACTACTTCACCCACGACGAGCACGGCGTTCTCGACTGGTATCGCGACAACCAGCCCGTCAAGGAAGAGGGCTACACCACCACGCTCCTGGGCAAGGACGCCGCGGCGTACATCGAGAAGCAGGACTCCGCGAGGCCCTTCTATCTCTACCTCGCCTTCAACGCCCCGCACACACCCTACCAGGCGCCCAAGGAGTACATCGAACGCTACAAGCACATCGAAGAGCCCACCCGCCGCACCTACGCCGCGATGATCTCCTGCCTCGACGACGAGATCGGCCGCGTCGTCGCCGCCTTGGACAAGAAGGGCATCCGCAACAACACCCTCATCCTCTTCCACAGCGACAACGGCGGCACCAAGAGCGCCATGTTCGCGGGCGTCATGGCCGACATGTCCAAGGTCAAGATCCCCTGCGACAACGCGCCATTTCGCGACGGCAAGGGCACCCTCTTCGAAGGCGGCACACGCGTCTGCGCTCTGGCCAACTGGCCCGGCAGGATCGCCCCCGGCAAGGTGGACGGCATGATCCACGCCGTGGACATCTACCCGACCATCGCCGCCCTCGCCGGCGCATCGACCACCAAGTGCAAGCCCCTCGACGGCGTCAACGTCTGGGAGACCATCGCCCAGAACTCCCCCTCGCCGCGCAACGAAATCGTCTACAACGTCGAACCCTTCCGCGCCGCCATCCGCCAGGGCGACTGGAAACTCATCTGGCGCACCACGCTTCCTTCCGGCGTCGATCTCTACAACCTCAACGAAGACCCGATCGAGAAGGTCAACATCGCCTCGGAGTACCCCGACCGTGTCGCCGAACTGCAAATGCGCATCCAAGCCCTCGCCAAGACCGCCGCCAAGCCCCTCTTCCTCGTGGACCAGTTCAAAGTCATCCAGAAGAACATGCAAGGCGAGCCCGTCCTCCCGACCGACGACGACTTCTCCGGCATCGAAATGCCCTGATCCGATACGCCCTGTCGGTTGCCGGTTCCTGTTTTGGATGACTCCCCCAAGCCGTGCCGATACCCTCGCCGGTGGACTCCTTCCGCACCACCCCGCTCATCATCAACAACGGCACCCTGCCGGGGCTGGTCGCCTGCTGGTCCGCAGGAGTCGTCCGCCCCGCTGCTACGAAGCCGGGCGGAGGGAGCGGTGGTGGGGTCGGCCCGGTCGCCTGGTTCCCGCTCGATGACAAGCCCGCCCGCGAGCGCCGCCGCGCCGCCGTCGCCCGCCAGGTCGAACTCTGCGCCCTCACCGGCATGAGCGACAAGGCCACCGTCCGCTTCGATCTCCCCGCCCATTCCAACCTCCACCAGGCCATCGCCGCAGGCGCCCGCACCGACGCGATGCTCCTCTCAGCCACCATCGAGGCCGCCGCGCTCGGGTTGTCCCGGGTCATCTGGCCGGTCCATCTCGGCGGCACCCGCGAGGTGGACACCGACGCCCTCGCCGACGTCTGCGACCGCGCCCTCCTCATCGCCCAGCTCGCCGGCCTCGACCGCTCCCGCCTCGGCGCTTCCGGCGGCACGATCCGCATCGAAACGCCCTACGCCGACCTCACCGACGCCCAGTTGATGGACCTCGCCCTCGACATGGATACGCCCCTCCACGCCGCGTGGTGGTGCATGAACGACGACGACCGCGCCTGCGGCCAGTGCGCCGGCTGCATGCGTTGGCGCGAAGCCCTCGTGCAGGTCGATCCCGCCGGGCGGCTCGACATCCAGGTCCTCGCGACCGCCCCCACCGGGACCGCGCCGCTGAAACAGAAATAAACCGCGGGGAAACAGCCGATCCATGGGGAAGGCCCGAGGTTTGGGCCTCCCGCTGGACGCGGCGGGCGATATCCCCGTGCGCCCTACCTACAAGTGACCCCGATTTTGGCCTGCGGAGCAGGCCAGGAGACAGCCAGTGAGCGGCTCGAAGACTGATGTTCGTTCCCAACCGACCCCCCCGCCCCGCCCCCGCACCATCGTGCAGAAGTTCGGCGGCTCTTCCGTCGCGAGCGCCGAGAAGATGCGCAAATGCGCCGCCCGCGCCGAAGCCGCCGTCAAACGCGGCGAGCGCGTCGCCATCGTCGTCTCCGCCATGGGCGACACCACCGACGATCTGCTCGCCCTCGCCGCCACCGTCACCGACAAACCCGACAAGCGCGAGATGGATCAACTCCTCGCCACCGGCGAGCAGGTCTCCATCGCGCTCATGTCCATGTGCTTGAAGTCCATGGGCCTTCAGGCCGTCTCGCTCACCGGCCAGCAGTGCGGCATGCACACCGACGAGATCCACACCCGCGCCCGCATCCAGAGCGTGGACAAATCCCGCCTCCTGGCCGAACTGGCGCAGGGCAAGATCCCCGTCGTCGCCGGTTTCCAGGGCGTCTCGCCCGGCGGCGACGTTACCACGCTCGGGCGCGGCGGGAGCGACACCACCGCCGTCGCCCTCGCGGCGGCGATCGGCGCCGACGAGTGCGAGATCTACACCGATGTCGATGGCGTCTACACCACCGATCCGCGGATCGAGCCCAAGGCGCGTCCGCTGGACAAGATTTCCTACGATGAGATGATGGAAGCCGCCAGCCAGGGCGCGCGGGTCATGCACCTGCGCTCCGTGGAACTGGGCAAGAAGGCGGGCGTCCCGATCCGGGTGCTGCACAGCCAGCGACCCTTGGACTACACCGGACGCGGCACACTTATCTGTGAAGTAAGAGCAGAGGATCGCATGGAAGACAGGCAGGCCGTATCGATCGTGGCGCTCAAGAACGACCTTGGTCGCGTGACTTTGGAAGACCTTCCCAACCGTCCCGGCATCCAGCGGGATGTCTTTGAGAAGATCGCCAAAGCGGGCATTAGCGTGGACGACATCATTCAGCACGAGATCGAGACGAGTGGCCCGGCTCTCCGAGCCGGGTCCGAGGCCCCGGCGCGCCCGGGCGAACGCTGCAACCTCGTCTTCACGCTCGACAAGACGGATCTCCAGGACGTCCAGCCGATCGTTGAGGGCGTGATCAAGTCGATCGGTCAGGGTCGGACGAAGATCGACCTCGGCCTCGTGAAAGTCTCGGCGATCGGCGTCGGCATGCAGAGCCAGCCGGGCGTCGCCGCGACGATGTTCCGGGCGCTGGCGGATGCGGGAATCACGATCGCGAACATCACGACGAGCGAGATCAAGATTTCGTGCATCATGCCGGAGGCGGACGGCGCGAAGGCCGTGAGGGTGGTGCATGATGCGTTCGGGCTTGGGCGAGAGTGAGGAGCGGGGTGCGCGCGCGGAAATATGCCGCGCGGCCCTGGGGGCGGCGGTTGGCCAGTGGATGTCAGATTTCAGATGTGGGGCCGAGGCCGCGGCGGTTACGGGGCGCGCGGGCGGGGTTGGCCTGCGGCTTCGATGAGTGAGCGGGCGGAGATTGTCAGTGGGACGATCGGGGAGGGGCGGATGTTCAGGGGGAGGGCGGCGACTGCGGCCGCGGGGGCGCGGGTGCTGCGTGCCACCGGATGTTCGGGCTTTGGCGGACAGCGGGTGTCGGGCGCGAGGGGAGCGTTGGTTGCTTCGGCGATTGTGGGCGCGTGCGCTTGGGGTGGCCGCGCCGGCTGTTGCGGAGCCCCCCCAACCTCAACATCCGGTGGCACGGGACTGTCTGCCCGTGGTGTTGGAATGGACTCTGTGGGGCTTGTGGGGGTGGGTGTGAAGCGGAGGTTGAGGGAAGGGAGTGGCGGGAGAGTTGTGATGGGGCGTGAGGGGTTGGTGCTTGGGGACGAGTGGGGTGAGGTGTGCGGCGAGGTTGCAACATCACGGGCATGCGAGATGCCCGTGCCACTCTTTGGGTTGTCTGGGCCTGCGCCAAGGCGCGTGGGGGTTGCGGCTTGGGTGAAGTGCTTGGCGAGGTGGATGAGCATTCGGCCGGCGAGGAGGGCGTTGGTAGCGTTGCGGGTGAGGAGGGCGTGGCCTTTGAGGTCGTTGTCGCGGAAGGTGAGGTGGGAGTTGGCGTAGTTGAAGTTGTCGATCACGCCCGAGCAGGCGTTCATGATCGCCGCGGAGCGGTTGGCGAGGTTGAAGCGGCAGCGGCGGGCGAAGGTGGATTCGACGGCGTCGACTCGCGCGGAGATTTCTGGGCGGGCGAGGAAGATGGAGAGGGATTCGAGATCGGTGCCCGCCGCGCGGGCGATTTCGGAGAGGGAGATTTCGGCGTTGCCGAGATCAGAGACGATGCGCTTGATGACTTGCTCGGGGGGATCGAAGGAGAGAGGGGGGATGCGGCGGGCCGGGGGAATGTGGGATGTTGGATGTGGGATGTCGGATGTGGAGGGCTGGAACGCGGGGGACGCGGAGTTCTCGGAGGAGGCGGAGGGCGCGGAGGGGGAGTCGATGGGTTGGCCGTCGATCGTGAGGACGGCGGGGGCGCCTGTGGGTGGGCGGTAGTCGAGGTTGGGGGGGATGAAGGGGAGCATGGGAAGGGTCCTGAGTGCGGGGCTGGGAGGTGATGGGTGGGCGGTGGAGAAAGAAGTGGTCCTCTACCCAGGGGCGCGCCGTCACTCCTGCGCGCGCAGGGGTGTCGGAGCGCGTGCGCGTGGCGGGGTGGTTTTGGGGGTCAAGTTGTGGCGGAGGCGGGGGTTACAAATAATCTGCAAAATCCGTGCGCGGGGTGCGCACGTTGGTCAGGTTGGACGCCACAAATGTGACGGTTAGTGTGCGCGGGGGCTTCCGGACGGATCGGATCAAACCTCCGCGCGGCTGAGAGGCGATGCGGGCGGCCGCGCATTACACTCGTCACCATGACTCAGCCGGATGGGGCGCACGTGCTGTCGGCGGTTCGATCGGCGTACGCCGCATGCGCCAGTTACCAGGACCGAGGCGAGATTGTCGGAGTGATCATCCACGAAACTCCGCGTCCTTCGCGGCGGACAACGATCCAGGAGTTCTCTACGCACTTTGTCCGGCCCAACCGGTTTCGCTTTGAGTTCGCCGAGAAGACGGTGGGGCCGCCCGAGGAGTGGAGTAGGCATTTGACTCTGGAGCGCGATGGAGTCGCACGCGGTTGGTGGACGGTGACGGGTGAAATCGAGCAGGCCGAACTGTCCCTGCTGCTGGCGGGCGCAACCGGCATTTCTCATGGGTGTGCGCATCGCGTTCCGCCCCTGCTGATGCCCGACCGGTTCAGGAGGGGCGAAGAACCGGTGCCGGAGGTCGTCGGGGAAGAGGTCGTGGGCGGACACGTGTGCCACAAGCTCCGACTGTCGTGGCCTGCGCGCAGTGATTGTCCGGTGCGACATGAGGAACATTGGTGGATCGGAACAAAGGACTTCCTCATTCGCAAGGCGTTTCACGCCCACGAACTTGGCGGCGATGAGGGCCGGGAGATTAAGGAGCGGGGTCTGAAGCACCTTCGCGAAGCCGAAGCAAGAGGCGACCTTGGTGGTCGCTCTGCTGAGTCGCTCGTGTCGGGACTTTCTGAGCCGTTCCGGGCGGAAACGACGACGCACTACTCGCCCGTTGTGAACAGTCCCATTCCGGGTGAAGTGTTTGACTTCGTGCCGTCCGGTGGCGGTTCATGAGGAACGTTTGGGATGTGTGATTCGGGCTGGGGGAAGGGGAGGCCGCCTGCCGGTCGTTGCTTTGCTACGTTTGCGCATTGGATACGACCTGCACATCACGCGCCGTTAGGACTGGTTTGAGGAGGACTCGGCGCGGGCGATCTCGCAAGCGGAGTGGCTTGCGTACGTGGCCGCGAATCCTGATTGGAAGATCGACGGGGCGAACGGGCCGTGCTTTGCGAGTTGGCTGCGGAGCGGTCATCCGGACGGCGAGGGGCCTTGGATTGATTGGAACGATGGGAACTTGTACTCGAAGTATCCGCCGCCCGCGATGATTTGGGAGATGATCCGAATCGCCAAGCACTTTGGGGGGTGCCACCTGCCGCGCGGGGCTTCCTGACGGTCGGGCTGGGAGTGGGTGCGAGGCCGAGCGATAATCAGGAGCGAGCGTGGGGCAGCAGTTGCTGGGTGATGTCCTTTCCGACTTTCGAGGAGTTGGTAATAGGTCAAAGGCGCGCCATTCGCAACGGCGATCTCGTGCAACATTCGCACGTATGGATCGAACCTGTTCGAGTCGCCGGCCGGATCATTCGGTGGGTGGCTTCCGCCCAGAAGATTCGAGACGCGTTCGATCATCATCTGTCGGCTGATCTGAACAGTGACGTAAGTACCGTCGGGGTTGGGGTGTCCTCCATGCACAACCCAGTGGTTCATCCAGTCCTCAAAGTTGGCGCAATGGCGGATCTGCCGCGTTCTAACGTGGTGCATGAGTCGCTGATGATCGGCATCGGACACGTGAGAGGCGCTATTGGGAATGAAGGCCATAGGGCCCATTGCGATGGGCTCGGTTGGTACTCCCGATGCCATTGGGATGAAGTAGAACGGCACCTTCCGAACCAGTGACTTCACGGCCCGACCGAGCGGCATGGGTACGGGCAGTCTGAGTTTGATTCCAGATTGGAGCACCCACTCTTGGACCTCGGCTTTGCTCTCCGAGATCACTCGCAGGGAGTGCGCCAAGTCCATAAGTGAGATCTTGTCGTATTTGGGCAGAGCGCCATCATAATGCCGCGCGACTCGTGCGATCGTGTCCTGAACGGTTGCCTTCATTGCACGGAGCGTATCAGCCTTGCTTCGCCGTCGCGATCGGAGGAGTTGACACTCATGTGACTATTCGGTTGCAAGACTGAAGAATACCGTGCAGAGGGTACACAGTCAGCGTGTTCGCTCGCGGGGCATCGAGCCCTTCGAGCGAAACAGAAATAGGTAGACGGTTTCCGGCTCCAAGCGGCCGAGTTTCACCCGTGGTTACGCGCAGGCGCCCCGATGGGGCGAAAGCGATGTGGATCGCCTAGCTGGCGGGTTTGAACTGGATTGACCATGCCGCTTGGGCATTCAGTGCGGCGGAACTCGCAGGGCCATGGCCGATCGAGAAACGGGCCGATTCTCGTGAACATCTCTGCCGCGCAGCTTGTGCAGACGATCTTGGCGTCTTTGTTGTAGACGTTGTGATCTCGGACGCCGCACTCGATCATCCAGCCGCTGTCAGAGGGGTGCGATGGCTTCTCGCGCCATGCGCAGAGGGCAGGGAGTTCGCCGCGGATGATGCAGCCGCAGATTAGGGCGAATGAGGTGCTGTCTGGGTGGCTTTGGCAGCCCATTAGCGTGAGCGTATGGATGTGGTTTGTGTGATGACGTGGGGTTCGCTCTCGGGGCATCGAGCCACGCGAGCGAAAGTAGGAAGAGGGGGCCGTTCCAAGGGCGTGGCGGTCCCGCAAGGCCGGGACCTTCCCGCCCCTGGCAACCTTCGTGGGCCCGCTGGGCCAACAGCCGGGAAGGACGAGGGTGACAACGGTGTGTTCCGCACTGGTCTGCAAAGCCAGACCAGTGCCACCCGGAGATTGCGGGCACCGGGGCGAATACGCCCGGGCTCGCTTGGCCTTGGTGCTGGACGCTCAAAGCACGGGTCGCGGGGCTTGGATTGTTCGGGAGGGATTGGGCGGCTGGACACGTGTTGCGCGGTTGGTGACCCCGGTGTCATGCCCGCGACCCGTGGCACCCAATCTCTGCGCGCTTACCATCCGCCCCTATGTCTACCGAATCGCATCAATCGACTCTTCCGATCGCCGCGCACCGCGTTTCTCGTCCTGGCAGGGGTGTGATTCACCGCTGGGCGGAGACGCTGATTCCGACTGCGCGGGAGGCGCCTTCGGATGCGGAGGGGCCGTCGCACGTGCTGCTCAGCCGCGCCGGGTATATCCGCAAACTTGGGTCGGGGATCTATGACTATCTGCCGCTGGCGCATCGGGCGCTGACGAAGATCTCGCGGATCGTGCGGGAGGAGATGGATGGGGCGGGGGCGAGCGAGCTGACGCTGCCGGTGATGCTGCCGATCGAGTTGTACGCGGGGACGAAGCGGGATGTGGACTATGGGGATTTGCTGTTCAAGGTGGAGGACCGGAAGGGGGCGGTCGCCGCGCTTGGGCCGACGCACGAGGAGCCGATCACCGAGGCGGTGATGGGCGGGATCGCGTCGTACAAGCAGTTGCCGCTGACGCTCTATCAGGTGCAGACGAAGTTCCGCGATGAGGCGCGGCCGCGCTCTGGGCTGCTGCGGTGCCGCGAGTTCATCATGAAGGATGCGTACTCGTTCCACATGGAGGTGGAGGGAAGCGGCGGGCTGAACGAGATCTATGACGCGATGTACCGGGCGTACTCGAACGTGTTCACGCGGTGCGGGCTTTCGTTCACGATCGTGGAGGCGGAGAGCGGGCCGATCGGCGGGTCGGCGTCGCACGAGTTCATGGTGAACGCGGAGAGCGGGGAGGACACGATCCTGAAGTGTCCGGCGACGGGGTACGCGGCGAACGTGGAGAAGTGCGAGATCGGGCCGCGGGTTGCGCCGAGCAAGGGGTACTTTGTCGGCGATCCGACGGGGGCGCTGGAGGAAGTGCACACGCCGGGGTGCCCGGGGATCGAGGATGTCTCGAAGTTCATGAAGGTGAAGCCGGAGAACATGCTGAAGACGATCGTGTTCAAGGTGGACGCGACGCCGGAGCAGCTGGCGCAGTATGGCGAGGAGTGGGTGGTGGCTGTCGTGCGCGGGGATCATGAGGTGAACGAGGGAAAGGTGCGCGATATCGCCGAGTGCAAGGTAAAGATTGCTGATCCGGCGGAGGCGCGGGCGAAGGGGTTTGAGATCGGGTTTGTGTCGCCGCGTGCGGTGGTGGGGAAGAAGGGCGTGTTGCTCGTGGTCGATCGGGACGCGGCGGTGGCGTTTGATGATGTGAAGGGGAAGTCTTACTTCTGGGTGACGGGCGGGGACAAGAAGGACTACCACGTCAAGCACTTCAACTGGGTGCGGGATTTGGGGAAGGATCCGATGGGGGCTTCGTCGCATCGGAGCGAGACGTATGGGAGCGGCGGGCTGCGCGGCGGGGATCAGTACATGGTGGTTGGGGATGTGCGGAATGCTCGGGTGGGGGATCCGTCGCCGCGGAGTGGGGGGGCGGCGGGGGTGAAGCTGGAGGCGCAGAAGGGGATCGAGGTTGGGCACATTTTCAAACTGGGGACGAAGTATTCGGATGCGATGGGGTTCTCGATCCTGGACAAGGATCAGCAGAAGAGGTCGGTGATCATGGGGTGCTATGGGATCGGTGTGAGCCGGACGATGGCGGCGAGCGTAGAGCAGAACCATGATGCGGATGGGATCATCTGGCCCAGCGCGATCGCGCCGTATCACGTGCTGGTGGTGGTGATGAAGGGTGATGATGAGAAGCAGGCGGACGCGGCGAAGCGCGTGGCCGCGGGTTTGGCGGCTGCGGGGTACGACGTGCTCGTGGATGATCGAGATGAGAGGCCGGGCGTGAAGTTCAAGGATGCGGATTTGATCGGGCTGCCGCTGCGGATCACGATCGGGGAGAAGGCGCTGGAGGCTGGGGGTGTGGAGTTCAAGGCGAGGCGGGATAAGGGGAAGGGGGAGGTGGTGGTGATGGGGGAGGTTGTGGAGAAGGCGCGGGGGGTGTTGGGGGCGGCGGGCTGACGCTCGACAAGGCGCGGGCGGCGGGTTAGTCTGGGTGGATGGCTGCTGAGGCAATCTCGGTGCCGCGTTCTCGCTGGGTGCGCCGAGCGATCGGCGTTGTGGCGCGATGGCTTTCCGTGCCGGTGTCGCTGCTGCTGCTGGGGGCGGCGATCGCGTCGTTCTGGGGACAGATGCGGGTGTTTTCGAGGTATGGGCCGAGCATCGCGGTGGATCGCGGCGTGATGGTTGTTGAGTGCGAGTATCCCGATAGGCGAGGGAATCGGTTTGTGGGGTCCGACAATGAGCGGCAGTGGAACCCGGGGGGGACGGTTGTGTTCGCGTGGAACAAGGACCCGTGGAGCGACTCGGCGCTGCGAAGATCCGTGGCGCGATGGTGGGTGCCGCTGGGCGGCGCGTACCCGTGCTCCGGCGGCGTGACGATCTACTGGGTCGCAATGCCGGTGCTGTTGCCATGGGCCGTGGCGATGGTGTACTCGTGGCGGTCGTGGTCGGAGTGGTGGCGGCGGCGACGGCGCGGGATGTGCCGGTCGTGCGGGTATGACTTGGCGGGTCTGGCGACGGCGGCGGTCTGTCCGGAGTGCGGGCGGAAGATCGTGATGGTTTGACGCAGCTGGGTGCCGCGATTGACACTCCGAGGGCTTGTGCCCTTCGGCTCTGATTCGATTCGCTACCATCCGGACCCATGTGGCGCGGGATTTCGCTGGCCAACAAGTGTTTGCTGCTGTTCGGCGCGGCCGTGGTGCTGATTATTGTGGCCGCGCTGGCGGTGCCGTGGATTCGGATGAATGCGATCGTGGATGAGGCGCAGCGGGATCTTTCGCGGCAACTGGTGGATGTGTGGGAGCGGGCGAAGGGGCTGCGGACGGTTGGGCCGGCGCGGCCGGCGCCGGGCGGCGGGGTGACGGATCAGATCGGGGATGCGACGATCCGGCATATGACGGTGGATGAGGCGCGGGTGGCTTCGCTGCCGGGAACGGCCGGGGGGCAGAATCCGGGGGATGAGTTTCTGGCGCGGGCGCTGCGGTTGTTTACGGGTGATGGGGGGGGCGGGCAGGTGGAGGCGAGCGAGCTGCATGCTTCGGCGTGGGTGAATGCGCGCGGGAGCCGGGAGTATCGGTATGCGCGGGCGCTGCGGGATGAGACGCGGGGCGGAGGGCTGTCGGGGGTGATTCTGCTGACGCGCGTCAGCCCGGGGGCGGGGCAGCAGTTGATCGTGAACACGGCGTATCTGTTGAGCGCGGGGTTGATCGCGCTGGGGCTGGCGCTCTTGGTGTTCTATCTGATCACAAACAAGTTGATCCTGTCGCCGGTGCGCGATCTGAAGGAGACGGCCGAACTGGTGCGCGAGGGGAAACTGACGACGCGGTCGGACATTCGCACGGGGGACGAGTTCGAGGAGTTGAGCGAGACGTTCAATCAGATGCTGGAGGCGATCACGACGAGCCAGGAGCAGTTGAGGGCGATCAATGCGCAGCTGGACTTGAAGTTGAACGAGTTGAGCGAGCGGAATGTGGCGCTGTATGAGGCGAACCGGGTGAAGGGGGAGTTCCTGGCGAGCGTGAGCCATGAACTGCGGACGCCGCTGAACTCGATCATTGGGTTCGCGGAGTTGCTGCTGGAGAATGTGGTGAAGGAGGAGGAGCAGGCGGCGGCTTTGGCGACGGGTGGTGGTGGTGCGGGCGGGGCACCGGCGGCGGGGGCGGACGATGGGGCGCGGCTGGCGAAGCGGAAGCGGTATCTGGAGAACATCCTGGGCGCGGGGCGGTCGCTGCTGGACATGATCGAGGGGCTGCTGGAGATGGCGAAGGTGGAGGCAGGGCGGATGGACCTGCGCCTGGACACGATGAACGTTCGCGATGCGTGCGATGCGCTGGTGGCGCTGATCCGGCCGCTGGCGGACCGGGGCGGAGTCGAACTGCACATGGAGGTCGGGCCGGATGTGCCGAACCTGACGACGGACTCGAAGAAGTTCCAGCAGGTGATCTTCAACCTGCTCTCGAACGCGGTGAAGTTCACGAGCGAGAAGGCGGCGGATGAGAAGGCGGCGGGGAAGACGCCCGTTGCGCGCGTGACACTGCGGGCGGAGCGGCTGGTGGGGCGCGGGAGCGAGGGGGTGGATGCGCAGGATCGCGTACGGATCAGCGTGCTGGACACCGGGCCGGGGATCGCGCCGGAAGATCAGAAGCGGATCTTCCAGAAGTTCGAGCAGCTCGACACCGGGCACACGCGCCGACACGCGGGCACGGGGCTGGGGCTGGCGATCAGCAAGGAACTCACCACGATGCTCCAGGGGGAGATTCATGTGGAGAGCGAACTTGGGCGCGGGGCGATGTTCAGCGTGATCCTGCCGCTGGCGGTGGATGTGGATCGGGCGGAGGTGATGAGGGCGGAGATGTCGTTTCGGGGCAAACTGGCGGGGCAGCGGTAGCGCTCAACGGCACCGCCGCACCGGAATCGCGATCTCTGTGTTGACGATCGCCACGTCTGTCACCACGCGATTGACTCGGTAGAACTCGAGGCAGGGGACGCCGAGGCAGGCGAGGGAGCGGTTGGTGCGGAGGCGGCGGAAGATCTCGTGGTAGGCGGCGGGGAGCGAGGTGAAGGGGCCGACGGTGGTGGTGAGGGCGAAGAGGCCGCCGGGGAAGCGTTGGTGGCCGACGCGTTTTGAGGAGCGAAAGTCGCCCGCCGAGTCGGGGATGCGGATCGCCGCGTCGAAGCGGAGGTGCTGGGGTTTGGTGATGCCTGGGGCGTCGTGGGCGATGCCGAGGAGGATGTATGGGTCTGTTGGTCTGGCACGCGCGGGGCTACCAGTGCCGCCGCCTGCCCCGGTGCCCACCCCGCCGGGGATGCCGCGGCGGCGAGCCCAGTCGATGAGTTTGTCCCATGAGTCGAGCGCGACTTTCTCGTATGGGCCGGTGTGGCGGATGAAGGCGAGCGACATTGGCTGCAGGGTGCGGATGACGGTGCTTGAGAGCGAGACTGGTGTTGCGGCATCGGCGCGCTGGGGGAGCTCCTGCTTGGCGGAGGTTGCCGCGGCGGTGGTAAGGCGGTTTCCTTCGCGGCGGAACTCGCTCGGGGCGACGCCGAGGTGGCGGCGGAAGGCGCGGGTGAAGGTTTCGTGGCTCTCGAAGCCGCAGTCGAGGGCGATGTTGAGGATGTTATCGTCGAGTAGGACGAGGCGGAGTGCCGCGCGTTCGAGGCGGAGGCGGGAGGTGTACTGCTTGGGGGTTTCGGCCATCATCCTGGAGAAGCGGCGGGCGAAGTAGGGGGGTGAGCAGCCCGCGACAGCGGCGAGCGCTTCGAGGGAGAGGTCGCCGTCGAGGTGGGCCTGGATGTAGGTGAGGGTTTGAGTGAGGTTGGCGGCGTCCATGTGGGTTTGGCGCGATGAGAAGATTGGACGGTAGAGCGGTATGACCCCCAAGCGACTCGGCGTGTTGAGCCGGGCTGCTTGGCCGAAGCAACCGTGCCGTACGAAGTGGCAGGAGTGTGGGCGACCCTTGCCGATCCCGCACGGGCATCAAGATGCCCGTGCCACCGGCGACATGAGGGCGCCTGTGTAGGCGGCGGCGAGTTTGGTGAGGAGAGAGACGCCGCAGATGATGGCGAGTTTGGGGGTCATTCCTGCGGCGAAGAGCACGGCGAGATCGATGAGGGTGTAAGCGAGCCAGACGATGAGGGCGGCTTTGATGCCGAGCGGGGCATCTGTTCCTCCCCAGCGGGCGACCCAGAGGCCCGCGAGGAACATGAGGGGGATGCCGGCGATGATGCTGCAATACGGCGCGGCGATCTTGATGTGCTCGTCGTAGAACTCCTTAGGGTGGCCGGGGTTGATGAGATAGCCGTAGATGACCATGTAGAGGGTGCTACAGGCGATGTTGATGGCGAGGACGAGCAGGCCGACGCCGATGAGGGAAGCGAGGCGGATGAGTGTCATGAGGCATCCTCGTGGGGGTGAGGGTGGGTCGATGAAACTCGGGGGAGTTTAGTGGGTGCGTGGTGGGGTGCTTGATGATTCTTGCGCGCCGGGGATGAATGCGGGGAGGAAGACGCTCGTGCGCGCAGAAATGGCGGTACGAGAACCTCTTCGGGGTTCGCCGGCGTTGGGTGCAGCCTTTCCGGGGGTGTCGCTCGGGTCGCCTACGGCGACCCATTGCTCCACCCCCGGTTACTGACGATCAGGCCTCCGGCCTGTCGAGCTGAAGTGAGGGGTTACGGCTTTGCCGCCTCGCGCTTGAACTCGAAGCGCTGCGGGCGACCGCCCTTGATGAAGCCGATTGAGGCGGTCAGGGTGCCGCTTTCGCCTTCTTTCTCGGCCGCGAGTTCGTAGACGATGCGCTGCGGGGAGTCGTGGCGTGGGTTCTCGAAGACGGCGCGGGTCTTGGTCAGTTCGGTGAGGACGAACTCGGTGGGTGGGGAGCCGTTGGGCTGGGCGATGTAGATGAGACCGCCGTCGCGCTCGGTGATGCGGAGGAACTCGAAGGCGACCATTCTGTTGCGCGAGACGGTGCGCGAGGTGGCGAGCATTGAGCCTCCGAGCGGGGGGCTCCAGCGTTCTTCGATGGATGTGGCGCCGGCGGCGCCTCTAGTGCCGGTCCACGCGCCGGCGAGCCAGGTCACGTCTTCCATCTTCGCTTTGGCGGGCGTGGGGAGTGGGATGTCCTGCGGGTGGCGGTAGAGGGCGATGGACTTCATTTCTGTGGGTGGACCGACCTCGACTTTCGCCAGCAGACTGCTCTTTCCCCCTTCGCCTCCGTCGGGTGTGGGGCGCAGTTCGATGCGGATCATTCCAGTGAGTGTGGTGGACTCTTCCGAGACGCGGAGCTGCTCGATCTCGTAGGCGAATGCGCCGTCCTTCCACTGGCCGCTGTAGCGTGACATTGTGGCTTTGGTTTGGCCCGGGACTTCGGTTGGGGAACCGTCGAGGGGCATGCGGATCTCCCGGCGCTGGGAGCCACTGCCGCGGATCAGGATTACCGCGTCCTTCTCGACGCGCAGGGCGAACTTCGTGCTCATGCTGGGCTGCTGCTGCTCGGGGGCGCGGCCTTCGGTGCGGTCTTCGACGTAGAGCCACTCGCCGTCGAGGGCGGCGATGCCGTCGGGCTGGGCCGTGCGTGCGGGCGAGTCCGGGGCTTGTGTGGCCGCGCTGAGGGTGGCGAGGGTTGCCAGGAGCGCGAGGAGTGTGAGCGCGGTGGCGAGCCGGGTGCGTGTGGGCATGGCGGGGTCCCCTTTCGAGAGAGAGGAAGGGTCATCCCCCGGGCAACAGGCTATCAGGTTTTCTTGCGATCGCGTGGCGTGTTGTCTCTTGGGCAAGCGGCCGCAAGCGGCGGACGGGTGGGTGTCCGGTCCCGGCCTACCCTTCGCCCCCCAATCCGAACGCACACATCTATTCAAGGACAAACGCTCACATGGAAACGACGCTCATCATTCTCAAGCCCGACGCCGTTCAGCGCGGCCTGATGGGGAAGATCATCTCGCGGTTCGAGGACAAGGGCTTGCAGATCGTCGGGTGCAAGATGATGCAGATCCCGCTGTCGCTGGCCGAGACGCACTACGAGTCGCACAAGGGGAAGGGGTTCTACGCGGGGCTGGTGAAGTTCATGACGTCCAGCCCGGTGCTGGTGCTGGCGATCAAGGGGAACGGGGCGATCACGATCTGCCGCAACATGATGGGTGCGACGTTTGGGAGCAAGGCCGCGCCGGGGACGATCCGCGGTGACTTTGGCGTGAGCAACTCGTTCAACCTGATCCACGGGTCGGACAGCCCGGAGGCCGCGGAGCGCGAGTTGGGGTTGTTCTTCGGGAAGGGCGATGTGCTTGCTTGGGGCCGCGCCGGGGAGGTTTGGGTGTATGACATGAGTGGGGGGAAGGCGGAGTAGGGATGGGATCGGGGGATCCTGGGATCGTGGGATCAAGGGTTGAGGCAAAGTACAAGACCCCGGGCCTTTGGCTCGGGGTCTTTGTGTTGTTGCGGAATGGCGAAAGATTCAGTTGTGCCAGTGGTAGGTGGCGCGATACTTGCGGGCTGGGCCGGTGACGGGCTCGATTTCGACGGTTGCGGTTTCGATCTGGCCGTCGATGGAGACCGTGAGTTCTCCTCGGTGCTCGCGCAGTTCGGTAGACTCGGCGAGGATCAGCAGGCCGCCTCCGGTTTGGGCTACTCTGAGGTGGTCCGGGCCGATGGCGAGAGTCATTTCGACTAGTGCGGAGTGGGTCGAGAGTCCTGTGGGCGCTTGATTCGCGATCATGGATCAGCCCGACTGCGCGACGTTCGGCTTGATTTGCCCGACAACGTTGGGGCGGTCTTCGATGATCTGGTCGGCGACTTCGCGCCGGTGCACGTCGATGTTTCGTGGGAAGTCGAAGGCGATGCGCACTCGATCGCCCTTGATGGAGGCGATGCGGACTTTCCCGATGGGGTTGGCGGGGTCGCCGATGACGACCTCTTCCCCTTCCCGGCGTGTGATGACCAGCATGGCGGACCTCCAGTCCCTTCTCTGGCCGCGTCAGTCCTGCGGCCCCTCACTGCGGCGAATCATAACGAGTTGCGTTCTTGACCAAAGGAAAATGTGGATGATCTGTGGACCCTTGTCCGGGTAGGCCCGGCTTGGGCGCGTTCACAGTGATACGACGCTCACAGGCGTCCCGTTCAACCCCCGAACCAGTGGGGTCCTCGAGAGCGATACGGGCTAATCCAGGGCCTGGATGCCCTTGATCTCGGGGATGTGGGCCTTGAGGTTCCGCTCGATGCCGGTCTGGAGGGTGACCGTGGAGGATGGGCAGCCGACGCAGGCGCCGTGCATCCGGATCTGGACGTGGTTGTCGGGGGTGAGGCCGACGAACTCGATGTCGCCGCCGTCGGCCTGAACGGCCGGGCGGATGAGTTCGATGACTCGCTGGACGCGGTCGGTGAGCGTGCCGCTGCCTTGGGATGCCCCAGTTGGGCGCGGCGGGGGGGTGGGAGCGTGAGAGTTGGGTGGGTGAAGGCGGGTCACGAGGGGCGTCGATGGATGAACAATCGTAGAACGATTCCTCGCCGCCGTCTGGGAGCCGCGCCGGCAAACGTCCCGACAGCCTCCTGGCTCCGTAAAGTTGGCCCTATGAACCGGAACTTGCAGCGATCGTGCGGGCTTCTTGGAGCAGCGGCAATGGGCGCCACCTGCCTGCTTGCCACTGGATGCGGCGGCAACCCCAAGGGTGTGACTGGGGAGGCGACTGTTGATGTGCGGAACAAGGACCTTCAGACGAATCAGCGGGTGAAGTCGCTGGAGTCGATCTGGGAGGAGGCCAGGAACGATCCGGCGCGGCTTTCGGCCGCGCGGGAGGCGTCGAAGGACGTTCTTTGGAAGAGTGCCGCGCCGGTGAATCTGCGGCAGCGGGCGCTGGCGCTGCTGATGACGGATACGACCGAGGCGGGGCTGGCGGATACGCGGAAGTTCCTGCGGCTGCGGATGCCGACGGAGACGCAGTGGCCGATGATCGTGGATGTCTGTGAGGCGATCGAGATGCGGGCGGGGGACGCGGCCTGGCGGGATCAGACGGCTTCGGTCGTGCGGTCGTATGCGCGGGTGGTTCCTGTCCCGCCGGATGATCATCGGCCCGAACGCGATGTGCTGATGGCGCTGCATCCGGGGAAGGACCTTGTGGCGATCGTGTTCGATGTGTTCGTGCACCCCGCGGAGAACGGGGCGCCGAAGGTGCCGGATGATTCGGAGGAGCGCTCGCGGCAGGCGGCGTGGGATCTGCTGGGGCGGATTGATCCGGATGGTTCCAAGCGCGCGGTGCTGGCTTCGGGGGAGACTTCGACTGATCCGCGTATGCGGGAGATCAACCGGTGCGCACGGGAGCTGGGCGTGGTGCCGATCACGGGCTCGGAACTCGTGTGGATGCGCGGGTTGATGGATGAGAAGGACAAGAAGAACACCGCGTGGTGGACGGCGACGACGCAGGCGGTGGGGTCATTGAGCGCGGAGCAGCGGCAGGGGTTGCAGATGCGTCATCTGGAGCCGGTACGCTGGGCCGCGGCCAATCAGAGTGAGTGGGTGCGGGCTTCGCGTTCACAACTGCTCAGCGAACTCTCCAGCAGACTGGGGAATCGGCGCATCTGGTTGAAAAATGATGGGATCGGGCAAGATCGGGAGAAAAGCCAGGAGACGCTTCGCGAGTGGGAGGGGCAACTGGCGTGGGGAGATGTGCTCTCGATTCTCGTGCTGGATGACGTGATTCACCAGCCGGGGGTCGTTGCTGAACTCTTCAAGCAGGCGATGGCGGATCGGGTGGATACATCGACGGAGTACGGGGGCGTGTTGTGGTCGGCGGATCAGGGTGGCGCGGTGGCGGACAAGGGGGGGCGGTTCAATATCCGTGGGTATTCGCCGCGCACGACGGAGCGGAAGAACGACCGGACGTTCATGGCGCCGGAAGAGATGTTCACGGACAGCGCTCGCTCGCTGGCGCACTATCACTTCCACGTGCAGACGGCCAACAACAGGGATTACGCTGGGCCGGGGCGCGGCGATCTGGACTACGCGGTGACGCACGGGCGGAACTGCCTGGTGCTGACGAGCGTTGTAGAGGGAACGATGAACGTGGACTACTACCAGCGGAACGGGGCTGTGATCGATCTTGGAGAGATCACGGTCGGGAAGTAGTCTCGGGATCGGCCCACGGACGGGAGTGGCGTTGCTGCAACTCTGGGTGATAGCGCTGGTGGCGGGGGTGTATCTCCACGATGAACTGGGGACGGCGGGATCGCGCGCGGGTATGCGGACGGCGGTGCCGGGGAGTGTTTCGCTTCAGGCGGTGTTTCTGGCGCTCTTTCCGTATGTGCTGGTTGCGGTGATGACGCATCTGGTTTGTGCGGCGTCGGGGCGGGCGATGGATCGGCGCGGGTCGCTAGGGGCGGTCTCGGCGGCGGAGCGGATGCTGATGGCTTCGCGGCTGGCGGGCGTGGCGATCTTTATGTTCGGCGTGTTCTCGCTCGGGTGGATTGAGCAGGTGCGGGCGGTGGTGGGCGATCTTGTGCTGGTGGATGAACTGGTTGCGCTGTCGCCGCCGCTGCTGATGTTCGCCGCGGGGTGGTGGTCGTTCTATCCGATTGAGCGGCGGCTGCGGGAGGTTGTGTGGGTGCGGGTGCTGGAGGAGGGGCAGCCGGCGTATCCGACGCCGACCCGCTGGCAGTTTGTGTGGTCGGGCGTGCGGCATCAGATGCTGCTGATTCTTGTGCCGCTGATGATCATGTTGGGGGTGACGGAGGGGCTGGATCGCGCAGCGGCGGCGATTCGGGTGCACAGGCACTCTGACGGATTGCTGGGGAGCGTCGGTCAATGGGCGGCCGCGCGGCCGTGGCTGGCGGATCATGCTCTGGATGCGATCCGGCTTGGGGCGGTGATCTGTGTGCTGGTGGTGACGCCGCTGTTTCTGCGGTTTCTTTGGGATGCGATTCCGCTTGGGCCCGGGGAACTGCGCGACCGGCTGATGGGGGTGTGCACGCGGGCGGGTGTGCGCGTGCGCGAGCTGCTGGTGTGGCGCACCCATGGGACAATGCTCAACGGGCTGGCGATGGGGATTGTGGCGCCGCTGCGGTACATCATGCTGACCGATGCGCTGCTGGATTCGCTGACGAAGCGTCAGGTGGAGGGGGTGATGGCGCACGAGGTGGCGCACGCGAAGCACCACCACATCGCTTGGATGGTGATGGGGATCATGGCGCTTGGGGGCGTGGTGAAGGCGGGGATGATCGTGGGGTTGGTTGGCGCGGCGATGCTGCTGCAGGCGGTTCCGGAGATGGCGGGGCTGGGAGGCTTGGGGG
>JADMIO010647472.1_pt1 | contig 27260 bp, 27 predicted proteins | sample 8958161 | NCBI WGS metagenome assembly JADMIO01 (sample SAMN16585339, study PRJNA669376) | soil metagenome | isolation source: Crop rotation soil | place: USA: Cullars Rotation, Alabama | collected 2011
CCGCGACTTCAAGTCACGTGAATTCCAAGCTTCGGATCCCACTGTGCTGGAAAGGCGATCAGCGACTGGACGATGAAGCCGCCGCCGAACGCGTCGAGGCTGAACAGCGCGGCCAGCGTGAACACGGCGCGGCGCGAGCGGGTGAGCGGGGCCGCAACCTGCGCCGTCGACTCGAGCGAGCGCGGCAGGCCGCGATAGGCGATCGCCGCCGCGAGGCCCAACAGCGCGTACAGGCCGAACATGCCCTGCAGCCACATGCGCATCGGGGTGGACGTCGCCTCGGCGAGGAAGGCGGGCGCGCCGGCGGCCAGCGATCCCACCGCGGCCACCAGCGTGCCGACCAGCGCGTAACGCGCGAACACCGCGGTGCGCCGGCGGTCCTCGACGACGCGCGACAGCACCGCGTGCTCGAGGGGAAGGAACACGCTCACGTCGCCGCTCGACGGATTGAGCGTGCCGACGACGGCGACGACGACGAGGGGCCAGAGCTGCGTCAGCGTTGCGAAGCCCGCGCCGGTGGCCACCATCAACGCCGCCGCCGCGAGAAGCAGCGTCCGGTAGTGGTACCGGTGCGCGGTGAGCCCGACCGCGAGCGTCATCACGCCGGAGCCGAGCAGTGTCGCCGACGCAACGATGCCCACCGTGAAGCTGTCGTACCCGAGATCGAGCAGGTACAGCGGCAGGAGCAGGCTCACGAAGCCGTCGCCGAAGGCGCGCAGCCCCTTGGCGATCAGGAGTCGGTTGACGAGGGCGGTGTCCATCGCACTCTCCTTCGCGAGAGGCAGATTTGGACGGGACACCGTCTCGGCGGATGCCGCCGGGAATCTGCGGACCCCGGCTGCGAGAAATCGTATCCAATATCACCGTCCGCCGCAAACCGGCAGTCGCACCGGATTGTGTTAGCGTCCTCGCTGCACGCACCGTCCACGGAAGGAAGCCGCCATGTCCAACCATGTCTACAAGCTGCTCGAGCTCACCGGGTCGTCGACCTCAACGATCGAGGACGCGGTCGGCAACGCCATCGCCAAGGCCGCCAAGACGATTCGCAACATGCACTGGTTCCAGGTCCTGGAGACGCGCGGCCAGATCGTCGACGGCAAGGTGGCGTACTGGCAGGTGACGCTGAAGGTCGGCTTCACCCTCGACGACTAGAAGAATTCGGGGTCAGAGCCGTAATTCGGCCACAGTACCTGCCGCATCTCTGACGCAGGCCCGAATTACAGCTCTGACCCCGAATTCCGGACGACTGGACCGGGCTCGCCCCGGGTCGTACTATCCGAGCTTCCGGGCCCCGGGCGGTTGCGCCAGGGCGGGGCCCGACGAGCCGCCGCATCCAAGCGGCGCCAATCGGAGGAGCACGACCATGGAATCGCAATCGGCGGCGCCCACCCGCCGCCCCGACACGCTCGCCGCGCATTCGCTGCAGCGCTTCGTGTTCAGCGTCCCGGATCTGCGCGAGGCGGACAAGTTCTATCGCGCGTTCGGGCTCGACGTGCGCGAAGTCGACGGGCATCTCGACCTGTACACCTTCGGCCACTCGCATCGCTGGGGCTCCGTGTACGAGGGGACGGGCGGCAAGCGCCTGGAATACGTGACGATGGGTGTCTACCCGGACGACTTCGACGCGATCGTGCGCAATCTCGGGAAAGCCGGCGTGACGACCGTGCGTCCGCACGCGCTCGCGGACGAGGAGGGTACGTGGATCGTCGACCCGGAGGGCATCCCGGTGCAGATCGTCCGCGCGACGAAAGTATCGCCTTCCAGCAAGCCCTCGTCGGCCGCGGTCAGCGCGCCGCCGCCGGGCATCGGCGCGGCACCCGCGCGCTCGAAGGCGGGCACGACGCAACCACGCCGGCTGTCGCACGTCCTCATGTTCAGCTCCGACGTCATGCGCTCGGTGCGCTTCTACCAGAACGCCTTCGGCTTGCGCCTGTCGGATCACTCGGGCGAGATCATCGCCTTTCTGCACGGCGCGCACGGCAGCGACCATCACATGCTCGCGTTCGCGAAATCGGACGGGCCGGGGCTGCATCACTCGTCGTGGGACGTGCCCAGCATCGATTCCGTCGGCATCGGCATGGAGCAGATGGCGGCGCAGGGCTTCACGCATGGCTGGGGCGTGGGCCGCCACGTGATCGGGTCCAACTATTTCCGCTACGTGCGCGATCCGTGGGGCAGCTTCGCCGAGTACTCGGCGGACATCGACTTCATCGCGGCGGACGTCGACTGGAAGGCCGGCGACCATCCGCCCGAGGACTCGTTCTACGTGTGGGGACCGCCGGTGCCGGACGACTTCATCATCAATCACGAGAGCGCAGTGCGCCGGGCCGCTGCGTAACACCCAAAGGGGGAAACATGAACATCGTGCGTCGCGCGTTGACGGCGGCCATTCTCGTCGCATCCGCTATCGGGCTGTCGGGGGCTGCATCGGCGGCACCGTCGGGCAAGCCGATCACGATCGGCAGCACGCTTGCGTTGACCGGCCCGCTCGCGGCGACCGGCCTCGTGCACAAGCTCGTCGGCGAGATCTACGTCGAGCAGCTCAACGCGAAGAACGGCCTCCTCGGCCGCCCGGTCGAGTGGATCGTCAAGGACGACCAGTCGAAGCCCGATCTCGCGCGCACGCTCTACGAGCAGCTCATCACCGTCGACAAGGTCGACCTCCTGATGGGCCCGTACGCGACCGGCGCGATCCTGTCGGCGATGGGTGTTGCGCAGCGCTACGACAAGATCCTCATCCACCACACGTTCGGCATCCCGAACATGGCCAAGTACGACAAGCACTTCCCGACCTGGTCGCTCGGCCCCGACCCCGCCAACACGTTCACCAACAACCTGGTCGACGCGCTCAACTCCACCGGCAAGCCGCCGAAGACCGTGGCGGTGGTCACCAGCAAGTTCCCCTCGATCCACTTCATGGCGCTCGGTGCGCGCGAGGTGTTCAAGAAGCGCGGCATCCAGGAAGTGCTGTTCCTCGAGTGGGAGTTCGGCAACCGCGATTACGGCCCGATCGCCGCGCGCATCAAGGACGCGAAGCCCGACTTTGTCTACGTCGGCGCGATCGGCCTCGAGGGCAACCAGCTGCTCGACGCCATGAAGAAGATCGATTACGTGCCGCCGATCCACTACTACATGTACCCGGCGCCAGGCCCGATGGTGAAGTCGCCCGAGGGCAACCTCGCGCTCGCCGGCACGATCTTCGAGGAGCACCCGCCGTACACCAGCAATCCGAAGGCGGCCGAGTTCATCAAGATCTTCAACGAGCGCGCCGCCAAGGCCGGGCTTCCGGACACGTCGGTGGACACCCAGGCCGCGGCGTCGTATTCGGCGTGGCAGGTGCTCGAGGCGGCCGTGACCGCGACCAAGAGCCTCGACGACAAGGTGCTCGCCGCGTGGCTCAAGAAGAACCCCGTGGGCACGATCCAGGGTACGCTGCGCTTCGACGGCCCCAACAACTACGGCGACGACCTGATGCGCGTGAAGCAGGTCCAGAACGGCCGCTGGGTCGTCGTGTGGCCGAAGGAAGTGGCGAAGCCCGGCGCCAAGCTCGAGTTGCGCTGAAGTGAAACATCCGACTGCGCGATGACGCTGCCCGGCGCCACGCTCCTCGCGCAGTCGGTCCTCTCGGGACTGTTCATCGGTGCCCTGTACGGGCTGCTGGGGCTCGGCCTGAGCTTGTCCTGGGGATTGCTGCGCCAGATCAACCTCGCGCATTTCGCGCTCGCCTTCCTCGGCGCATACCTGTGCTACCAGTTGTCCACGGCCGGCGGGATCGATCCCCTCGCCACGCTGCTGATCATCGTTCCCGCCTTCGCGGTGCTGGGGGCGGCGTTGCAGTGGGTGTTCGCGCGCTTTCGCGTGAGCACCTTCAACTCGCTGCTCGTCACCTTCGGCCTGACCGTCATCGTCGAGAGCATCATCCAGGGCATCTGGACCGCCGACTTCCGCCGCCTCGAGTCCAGGTACGGCGACGCGAAGTTCAAGATCGGCGAGCTCTACGTCCCGGTGCCCGAGCTCCTCACCGTGATCCTCGCCCTCGCGCTGGCCTTCGCGATCTATGCGGTGCTGCGCTACACGGACATCGGCCGCGCGCTGCGCGCCTCTGCCGAGGACGCGCCGATCGCCGCGGCCTTCGGCATCAACCAGAAGGGGCTGGCGCTCGTGCTGGCAGGCGTGTGCGCGGCGCTCGCGGGGGTGGCGGGCGTGTGCATCGCGCTTTCCTACACACTCGCCCCGGCACAGATCTACGCGTGGATCGGCGTGGTGTTCGCGACGGTGATGCTGGGCGGCCTCGGGCGCGCGATCGGCCCCATCGTCGCCGGCGTGGTGATCGGCGTCAGCGAATCGCTCACGATGGCGGTCACCTCGCCGGCGTGGGCGCCGCTCGTGTCCTTCTCGCTGCTCATCGTCGTGCTGCTGTTCAAGCCGGGCGCGCAACGCTAGATGACGAGAACCGTTGTGGCGATCCTGCTCGCCGGGGCCGCGCTCGCGCTGCTTCCGTGGATCGGGCTGCCGCTCTTCTACGAGTCGTTCCTCTACCTCGTTTTCCACTGGATCGTGCTCGCCACGTCGTGGAACATCCTTTCAGGGTATTCGGGCTACTTCTCGTTCGGGCACGGCGCGTTCTTCGGCGCCGGCATGTACACGACGGCCGTGCTCGCGACGAAGTACGACGTCCCGTTCCTGTGGACGCTGCCGGCCGCCGCGGCGGTGGCGGCAGTGCTGGGACTCGCGCTCGGCGCGGTGGTGTTCCGCGTGAAGCGCGTGCGCGGCGAGCTGTTCGCGCTCGCGACCCTCGCGTTCACCTTCGTCGTGGGCACGATCGTGCTCAACACGCCCATCGACGGCGGACCCGGCATCTCGCTGGCCGCGGTCGAGGTGCCGAAGCTCGGGCGATCGGTCCCGTCGTCGTTCTACCTCCTTGGGTTGATCCTCGCGGTCGTCACGCTGCTGGCGGCGTTCGCGATAGCGCGCAGCGTGTTCGGCACGGGCCTCTTCGCGATCCACGACGACGAGGACGCGGCGGAGGTGCTCGGCGTGCCGACGTTTGCCTACAAGCTCGCAGCGTTCGCGATCTCCTGCGCGTTCGCCGGCGCCGCGGGCGGCCTGCAGGCACTGTTCGTTTCCTACGTGACGGTGAGCGAGACGTTCTCGATCACGGTTCCGCTGTCCGTCGTGCTCATGAGCGTGCTAGGCGGCACGCGCCATTGGGCCGGGCCCGCGATCGGCGCCGCGCTGATCACGGGTCTGCTCTACGCCTTCACGGCCGGCGACCACGCGCTCCTCGGCAAGGCCGTGTTCGGCGCGGTGCTCATCGTCGCGATCCTGTTCATGCCGAACGGCGTGCTCGGCTGGATCCTCTCGCGCTGGCGAAAGCGCGCGCCGGCGATTGCGCCGTCTTCATTGCCCATCGACGTGCCGGTCGCCGCGAAGCGAACGGGAAACGGCGTGCTCCTCGTTGCGAACGACGTGCGCAAGGCGTTTCGCGGCGTGCAGGCGCTCGACGGCGTGAGCCTGTCCATACGCGAAGGCGAGATCCTCGCGCTGCTCGGTCCGAACGGCTCCGGGAAGTCGACGTTCATCAACGTCGTGAGCGGCCATTACCAGCCCGACTCCGGATCGATTTGCTTCCGCGACCGTGAGATCGCGCGATGGCCGGCGCACCGGATCGCGCGGCTCGGCATCGCGCGCACCTATCAGATCCCGCGACCCCTTGCGCACCTCACCGTCCTGTCGAACGTCGCGCTGCCCGGCATGTTCGGCGCCGCGGCGCTGTCGGCCGACGACGCGCGCCGGGAAGCGTACCGGTGGCTCGAGTTCACGAGCCTCACGCCCTATGCGAACGCGCTGCCGGACGAGCTCAACCTCCACCAGCGCAAGTTCCTCGAGCTCGCACGCGCGCTCGCGTCGCGCTCGCGCCTGCTGCTGCTCGACGAGGTGCTGTCCGGGCTCACGCCGGGCGAGATCAACGGCGCGGTCGAGCTGATCCGCACCATCCGCGACAACGGCGCGACCATCGTGTTCGTCGAGCACGTCATGCGCGCCGTGCTGGCGCTTTCGGACCGCCTGGTGGTCCTCGATCACGGCGTGGTCATTGCGGAAGGATCGGCGTCGACCGTGCTCGAGCAGCCCGACGTGGTGACCGCGTTCCTGGGAGCGGCCCATGCTTGAGCTCGCGGGCGTGCAGGTGAACTACGGCGCCGCGGTCGCGCTGCGCGACGTGTCCCTGCGCGTCGGCGACGGCGAGCTCGTGTGCGTCGTCGGCCCCAACGCTTCAGGCAAGACGACGCTCATCAATGCGATTGCCGGCCTTCACTCGATCGCCGCGGGAACGATGACCCTCGGAGGCCGCGACCTCGCCCGCCTGCCGGCGCACCGCTTCTGCGAGCGAGGGATCGCGATCGTTCCGGAAGGCCGCCGCCTGTTCGGCGGCATGACCGTTCGCGAGAACCTGGTGCTCGGCAGCTACCTTCCCGCAGCCAAACAGGCTCGCCAGGCGTCGATGGACCGCGTCTTCGCGCTGTTCCCGGTGCTTGCCGAGAAGCTCGATGCGCCGGCCGGCGCCTTGTCCGGAGGCCAGCAGCAGATGGTCGCCATCGGGCGCGCGCTGATGACGCAGCCGCGGCTGCTGCTGCTCGACGAGCCGTCGCTGGGACTCGCGCCCAGGATCGTGCAGGACATGTTCGCGATGATCGAGCGCATCCATGCAGACGGGGTGTCGATTCTCCTGGTCGAGCAGAACGTCGCACTCGCGCTCGGCGTCGCGAGCCGCGCCTACGTGCTGGAGGAGGGCCGCATCGTGGCCTCCGACACGCCGGAGGCGCTGCGCCAGCAGCCGCACATCCGGCGGGCGTATCTGGGGCTGGTGGGCGAGTAGAAGCGGCAAAAAAGGGCGGCGCCTCGAATGAACGCCGCCCCGCAAAACCAATCCGCAAACCTCCTACGGCCTCGTGGTCGCCTCCACTTCCAGGCTGTGATGCTCGCGGTTGCGCAGGAACAGCGTGCCGATCACCAGCGTCATCACTGCCACCACGATCGGATACCACAGGCCGTAGTAGATGTCGCCGGACACCGCGACCATGGCCGTCGCGACCAGGGGCAGCATGCCGCCGAACCAGCCGTTGCCGATGTGGTAGGGCAGCGACATCGACGTGTAGCGGATCTTGGTCGGGAACATCTCGACGAGGAACGCCGCGATCGGCCCGTACACCATCGTCACGTAGATCAGCATCACGAACAGGATCAGGAGCGTCATCGGGTAGTTGATGTCGGCCTTGTTCGCCGGGCCCGGGTAGCCGGTGGTCTTCAGCGCGTCCTTGAACTTCGCCTCGTCCCACCCGTCGATCTCGACGTTGCCGATCTTCGTCACGACCGACTGCCCGGCAACGGCGGGCACCGAGTCGAACGACAGGCCCTGCTTCGTGAGGTAGTCCTTGGCCTTGTCGCAGTCGGTGAACTTGCTCCACGGGCCGACGAAGAGGTGGAAGTTGCAGTTCGTCGCGGCAACCGAGATCGGCGTCGACTGCGTGTACTTCTCGAGCGCCGGGTTGACGTAGTGGGTGAGCGCGTGGAACAGCGGGAAGTACGTCACCGCCGCGATCAGGCAGCCCGCCATGATGATCTTCAGGCGGCCGATCTTGTCTGAGAGCCAGCCGAAGAAGATGAAGAAGGGCGTGCCGAGCAGGAGCGAGGCGCCGATCAGCATGTAGGCCGTCAGGTAGTCGACCTTGAGCGTGATGGTGAGGAAGAACAGCGCGTAGAACTGCCCCGTGTACCACACGACACCCTGGCCGGCGGTCGCGCCCAGGAGCGCCAACAGCACGTACTTGTTGTTGGGGTACTTGAGGAAGCTGTCCTTAAGGGGCGACTTGCTGCCCTTGCCCTCGGCCTTCATCCGCTGGAACACCGGAGACTCGTTGAGCTTCATCCGGATGTAGACGGAGAAGATGAGCAGCAGGATCGAGACCATGAACGGAATCCGCCAGCCCCATTCGCTGAAGTCCTTGGCTTCCATGCCGACGCGACAGCCGCCGATCACGGCGAGCGCCAGGAAGAAGCCCAGCGTCGCGGTCGTCTGGATCCAGCTCGTGTCGAACCCGCGCCGGCCGTCGGGCGCGTGCTCCGCGACGTACGTGGCCGCGCCGCCGTACTCGCCGCCGAGCGCCAGGCCCTGCAGCAATCGCAGGCTCACGAGCAGGATCGGCGCGAGCCAGCCGATCGTCTCGAACGTCGGCAGGAAGCCGACCGCCGCCGTCGACACGCCCATGACGAGGATCGTGACGAGGAACGTGTACTTGCGGCCCACGAGATCGCCGATGCGCCCGAACACCAGGGCGCCGAACGGACGCACGAGGAAGCCTGCCGCGTAGGTGGCGAAGGCGGAGAGCAGCGCCGCGGTCTCGTTGCCCTTGGGAAAGAACAGGGCGGCGAAGAAAGGTGCCAGGGTGGCGTACAGGTAGAAGTCGTACCACTCGAAAACGGTGCCGAGCGACGAGGCGAAGATGACTTTCTTCTCTTCGCGGGTCTCGCTCGGGCTTCCTTCGACGGCCCCGTCGATGGGCGGCAGTCGAAGTGCATCCGAAGGCGTGGACATTTCGAGATTCCTCCAGGCGTGAGTCCATCGAAAGCGCGTCCCTAAACGGGATCGCGCGTCGCAGAACGGGTGCTGCGAACGGCTCTGCTGGGAGGGGAGTCTGGGGAGCGAGGCTTACACGATCCTGACGGCTACTCGTCTTTTTCCAGGCAATAGCCGAGGCCGCGGGTGGTCACGATGCGGACCCCGGCGCCTTCGAGCTTGCGGCGCAGCCGGTGGACGTAGACCTCGATGGCGTTGGCGGTGACCTCGTCGCCCCATTCGCAGAGCCCGTCGACCAGCTGGTCCTTGTTCACGTAACGGCCCGTGCGGCGCAGGAGCTCTTCCAGCACCGCGAGCTCGCGCGCGGACAGGTCGAGCTGGCGGTCGCCGATCGACGCCTGGCGATTCACTTTGTCGTAGCGAAGCTTGCCGAACTCGACGATCGGCCCCGCCGCGTCTTCGCCCCGGCGGATGAGCGCCCGCACGCGCGCCTCGAGCTCGGAAATGCTGAAGGGCTTCGGCATGTAGTCGTCCGCGCCGAGGTCGAGGCCGCGGACCCGGTCGTCGACCGAGTCGCGCGCGGTGAGGATCAGGATCGGCAGCCGGCGGCCGGCCGCGCGCGCCCGCCGCAGGACCTCGAGCCCGTCGAGCTTGGGCAGGCCGAGATCGAGGATCAGCAGATCGAAGCGGTTGGCGGCGAGGGCCGCGTCGGCCTGCGTGCCGTTGACGACGCAATCGACCGCGTATCCTGAGCGGCGCAGCGCGTGCATGAGGCCCGCGGCGATGCCGGCGTCGTCCTCGGCGATGAGGATGCGCATGTCAGGGGGCGAGCCGGCGTATCTGCGCCGGCAGATGCTTGTTCGAGAACGGCTTGGTCACGTATGCGTCCGCACCGAGTGAGAATTCCTTGGCGACGTCCTCGACGATGAGCACCCGGGTCTTCATGCGGCTTGCCTCTCTGCCGAGAGCGGCAGCGTGAACGAGAAGACGGCGCCGCGCCCGGGCGCACTCTCCACCCACAGCCGGCCGCCGAAGTGGCGGATGATCTCGCGGCTGATGGGAAGGCCGAGGCCGGTGCCGCCGGGACGGCCCGCCGACGTGTCGCCGACCTGGCGGAATTTCTCGAAGATGATCTCATGGTCCTCGGGCCGCACGCCGGGGCCGTTGTCGGCGACGTCCACGCGCAACGCATCGGCCTGCTCGGTCAAGGTGATCGAGATGCGGCCCCCGTCGCGACTGCAGAACTTCACCGCATTGGAGAGGAGGTTGAGCATCACCTGCACGAGGCGGTCGCGATCCGCCGTCACCGGCGTCACGGCCGGCGGCAGGTGCAGCGCGAACGCCACCTGCTTGTCCGCCATCACGGGTCCCACCGCGACCGCCGCTTCCTCGACGAGCTCGCGCAAGTCGACTTGCGACGCCTGCCAGGCGACGCCTCCGGACTCGAGCTTGGCGAGGTCCAGGACCTGGTTGATGAGGCGCGTGAGGCGCTCGCTCTCCTTGATGACGATGCCGAGGAACTTCGTGCGCTGCGCGGGATCGAGATCCGGCTCGTCGAACAGGATCTCGGACAGCGCGCGAATCGAGGTCAGCGGCGTGCGCAGCTCGTGCGTCACCGTCGACATGAAGTCGTCCTTCAGCCGGTCGAGCTCGGTCAGCCGCTCGTTGGCCGCGCGCAGCTCGGCGGTCGCGGCTTCGAGCTCGCGCGACTTGTCCTCGAGCTTGTGGCTGTACGCGATCACCTGGGACGCCTCGTCGGGGATGTCGAGCACTTCGGCAATGCCCAGCGGCTCCTCCTGCACGACCGTCGCGACCATCACCCGGGCCGACGCGCCGCCGATCGCGCCCGCGAGCAGCATCTCCGCGAAGTGCACGGTCTCGGCGTCGGGCGGCAGGGGCTTGCCCTCGGCAATGCCGCGGCGCGCCGCAAAGGCGCTGAATGCGTCCTCGGCCGCAGTCGGACCGAGAAAGCGTCCGACGAGCTCCTGAAGCTGCGTCAGCGACGCGCTCCCGCGCCACAGCGTCGACGTCTTGCCCGCGACCTTGAACGCGTCGACGAACAGGAGCGCCTGGGTGTGCTCGCGCGCGGTCTGCCGGCCGAGCAGCGAGAACAGGATGTAGCCGCCGAGGTTGGCGAGCATGCTCCAGAACAGCGCGTGGGCGATCGGATCGAGCCCCGCCATGCCGAGGAGCTGCTGCGGCTTGAGGAGCGCGATCGCGAACGGCCCCTGGTCGACGAACGAGATCGGCAGCCAGCCCGACTTCGCGAACGACGGCAGCAGAAGGGTGTAGGCCCACACCGAGAATCCCGCGACGAGCCCGACGATCGCGCCGCTGCGCGTGCCGCCCTTCCAGTACATGCCGCCGAGCATCGCCGGTGCGAACTGCGCCACCGCGGCGAAGGACACCAGCCCGATGGACACCAGCGCGTACGCCTCCCCGGCGACGCGATAGTAGACGTAGCCCAGGATCAGCAGCGCGACGATTGCCCCGCGCCGGATGCCCAGGAGAAGCCCCGTCAGGTCGGGGCGTGTGGACAGGGCGAGGCGCTTCGAGCGCAGGAGCACCGGCATCACGAGGTCGTTGCAGATCATGGTCGACAGCGCGATCGACTCGACGATCACCATGCCCGTGGCCGCCGAGAGGCCGCCGAGGAACGCGAACAGCGCGAGCGCTTCCTGCCGCTGGTACATCGGCAGCGACAGCAGGAACGTGTCGGCGTCGACCGTGCCGTCGCCGAAGCGCATGAGGCCTGCGAACGCGATCGGCAGGACGAAGATGTTGATGGCGAGCAGGTACAGCGGAAACAGCCATATCGCCTTGATCACGTGGCGCTCGTTCACGTTCTCCACGACGCTCACCTGGAACTGGCGAGGCAGGAACAGGATCGCCATCATCGACAGGAAGATGAGCGACGCCCAGGTGCCGTAGGCGCCGTCACCCCCGCCAAGCGTCAGGAGCTCGCGCAGCCGCGGCTCGGCGACGGCGCGCTGGAAGATATCGGCGAAGCCGTCGTGCATGACGAACGTGACGAAGATGCCCACGGCGGCGAAGGCCACGAGCTTGACGAGCGACTCGAACGCGATCGCGGCGACCATCCCCTCGTGACGCTCGGTGGCGTCCAGGTGACGGGTGCCGAACACGATCGTGAACGCGGCCAGCAGCAGCGCGATGTAGAGCGTCGTGTCACCGGCCAGGTCGCCCGACGCCGCGGCGGCCGGCGCCGCCACCTCCGGGTACTGGAGGAGCAGCGTGAAGCTCGCCGACACGGCCTTCAGCTGCAGCGCAATGTATGGAATGATGCCGATCACGGCGACGATGGTGACCATCCCGCCCAGGAGGCTGCTCTTGCCGTAGCGCGAAGCGATGAAGTCGGCGATCGACGTGATGCGGTTCGCCTTGCTGATGCGGATCATCTTGCGCAGCACGACCCAGCCGAGCGCCGCCATGAGCGTCGGTCCGAGATAGATCGGCAGGAAGTCGACGCCGCTCGCGGCCGCACGGCCCACGCTGCCGTAGTAGGTCCACGACGTCGCGTATACCGCGATCGACAGCGCGTAGATGTACGGGTTGGCGATGATGGAGCGGCCGGCGTCCGCGCGCTTGTCGCCGTAGAACGCGATCGCGAACAGGACCCCGAGATACGCGAACGAACACAGCAGGATGACGGGTCCCTGCAGCATCGTTGCCTACTCCTTGCGGCGCTCCGCGGCGAACGCGATCAGCGCGATGAGCAGCGCCCATGCCGCGAACAGATACAGGTACAGCACCGGGATGCCGAAGGCCATCGCGTCGGAGTTGAACAGCGACAGCAGCGGATACGTGAACAGCAGGCATCCGAGAAGGAACGCAGCCACCAGCCAGGAGGTCATTGGACTCGGCTCCGCGCTGTGCGCTCCGCTGCTAATTCGCGCTCGGGGCGGCCCTTCACTCTCATACGTCCTCCATCCTCGTTTTGCGACGAAGGATAGCGCAGCTTGAAGGCGCGTGTGCGGCGTTGCCCGTGCCCGGCGCATCCGGTATCGTCGCGGCACGATGCCCGGCGAAAAGGACTACCTGCGCATCATCGCGGACGGCTTGCCGGCCGTGCCCGCCAGGCGCAAGCGCGTCGTGGTCGTGGGCGCCGGCATGGCGGGACTGACCGCCGCCTCCGCCCTCCTGCGCGCGGAGCACGACCCCATCGTGCTGGAGGCGAAGCAGCGCGTCGGCGGGCGGGTCTACACGATGCGCGAGCCGTTCACCCACGACCTGTACGCCGAGGCGGGCGCGATGCGCATCCCGCGCTCGCACAAGCTCACGCTCGCCTACGTCGAGAAATTCGGGCTCGCCACCTGCGATTTCACGATGAACAATCCCGAGGCGTGGTGTCACCTCTTCGGCCGCAAGCATCGCTTCCGGGAAGTCGAGGGTAAGCCCCACCTGATCGGCGCGCACCTGCCCGAAGCGGAGCGGGGCGCGACGTGCAACGCCATGTGGGAGCGGGCGCTCAAACCCTTCGTAGACCGCCTCGCGGCCGCGGGCGACGACGCCTGGCCCGAGATCGTCGGCAAGTTCGACGACTACTCGACCCGCGAATTCCTGGAGGAAAAAGGATGGTCGGAAGCCGCGATCGAGCTCTTCGGCCTCCTCATGAACCAGGAATCGCTGATGAACACGTCGTTCCTGGAGCTCCTGCGCGAGGAGGTCGGACACTTCTACACCGACATGGTGCGCATCGAAGGCGGAATGGACCTCCTGCCGCGCGGCTTCATGCGGCAGCTCGCGAGCCGCGTCCGCTTCGGCGCGCGGATGATCGCCCTCGACCAGTCCGACGCCGACGTGACCGTGCACTACCAGACCGCGGCCGGGCGGATGAAAGTGCACGCGGACTACGCGATCGTCACGGTGCCGTTCCCCGTGCTGCGGCACGTCGAGATGCTGAAGCCGCTGTCGCAGGACAAGCGACGCGCGATCCGCCAGCTTCACTACGACGCGTCGGCCAAGATCCTCTTCCAGTGCCGGCGCCGGTTCTGGGAGGAAGACGAAGGCATCTTCGGAGGCGGCACCGTGACCGACCTCGCGGTGCGCAACATCTTCTATCCGGAGTCCGGGCGCGAGACGGGGCGCGGCGTGCTGCTCGCGAGCTATACGTGGTCGGAGGACGCGCAGCGCTGGGGCTCGCTCACGCCGGACGAGCGCATCGTGCAGGCGCTCGAGAACGTGGCCGTCATCCATCCGCAGGTCAGGGACGAGTTCGAGGTGGGCGCGTCGAAGATGTGGCACGACGACCCCTTCGCCGGCGGCGCCTTCGCGCTGTTCGAGCCGAGCCAGCAGTCGCTCCTGTACTCGCACATCATCGCGCCGGAGGGACGCATCCACTTCGCCGGCGAGCACGCGTCGCTGTGCCACGCGTGGATCCAGGGCGCGATCGAGTCCGGCCTGCGCGCGGCGGGGGAGGTCAACGCGCTCGCGAGTTGATGCAAGACCTGCATCGACTGTCACACGAGCATTGCGCACCGTCTGCCCGACATGGGCGCGGCACTGCCGCACCTGACGCGTGGCGCTGCGCTCGACCGGCCCCCGTGCGAAAATCGAAGCAGGGAGGGAAACCCATGCCGTCCGTCGGTCTCGGCCTTCACATTCTCGTCGCGCTGTTCTTCGCCGTTGTTGCCGTGCTCGACGCGGCTGTCGCGGCGTAGCTGACGATCTACGATCGCGGCACCCATGGACCTCGTCGTCGACAATGCGCTGGTGCGCGTACGCGGGTCGTTGCCCCGCGAGGTCGCTCGCGATCCGCGCGCACTGGCCGGACTCGAGCTCGAGCCGCCGGTGACCGGGACGATCTACGGCGCGCTCCTCAACTTCAAGGATGCGCTCGCGCGGCTCGGCGACGCGGTCACGCAGCCGCCTTACAAGGCACCACCGCGGGCGCCGGTGCTGTTCGTGAAACCGCGCAACACGCATTCGGCGCACGGGTCGCCGATCGTCGTTCCCCGCGGTGTCGACGCGCTTTCCATGGGCGGCACGCTCGGCATAGTCATCGGACGCGTTGCGTGCCGCGTCCGGGAGAAGGATGCGCTCTCGTTCGTCGCCGGATACGCCGTCGCGAACGACGTGAGCGTGCCGCACGACAACTACTACCGGCCGTCGATCCGCTACAAGTGCCGGGACGGCTTCTGCCCCGTGGGGCCGTGGGTGGTCGCGCGCCGCCACGTCGCGGAACCGGACGCGCTTTCGATCCGGGTCACCATCGACGGCGTCGAGCGGCAGCGCGCGAACACGCGCGACCTCGTGCGGCCCGTCGGCAGGCTGCTGGCCGACGTCACCGAATTCATGACCCTGCTGCCCGGCGATGTTCTGCTCGTCGGCGTCGCGGCGGACCCGCCGCTCGCTCGCGCAGGTCAGCGGGTGAGTGTCGACATCGACGGCGTCGGCACGCTCGACAACCCGCTGGTGGACGAGTGAAGCGCGCGCGCGTGGCCTGCGGCGGGGCGATCCACGAGGCGTACCCTGCCGAGGGCTCTGCGGTACGGCTGGCCGACGGCCGCGTGGTTGCCGAAGAGGACGTGGTCTGGCTGTGCCCGTTCGAACCGGGTACGATCGTCGCGCTGGGCCTCAACTACGCGGACCATGCGAAGGAGCTGAGCTTCTCGGCCCAGGAGGAGCCGCTCGTCTTCCTGAAGGGTCCCGGCGCCGTGATCGGCCATCGAGGGCAGACGCGGCGGCCGGCGGACGCAACCTACATGCACTACGAATGCGAGCTCGCGGTGGTCATCGGCAGAACGGCGCGCAACGTGTCGAGCAAGGACGCCATGCGCGTCGTCGCGGGCTACACCGTGGCCAACGACTACGCGATTCGCGACTACCTCGAGAACTACTACCGGCCGAACCTGCGGGTGAAGAACCGCGATACGTGCACCGTGCTCGGTCCGTGGCTGGTCGACGCGGGCGACGTGCCGGACGCCGCCGACCTCACGCTGCGCACCTTCGTGAACGGAAGGAAGACGCAGGAGGGCAACACGCGCGACCTCGTGTTCGACGTTCCGTACCTGATCGAATACCTCACGGGCTTCATGACGCTCGCGGCGGGTGACGTGATCCTCACCGGAACGCCCGAGGGCGTGAGCGACGTGAAGCCGGGCGACGAAGTCGTGACCGAGATCGAAGGCATCGGGCGGCTCGTCAACACCATCGTCGGCGACGACGTGTTCCATCGCTCTTAGGACGTCGGGTTCATGCAGATCCAGCATCTCATCGACGGCAAGAAAGTTGAAAGCCGCGAAGTCTTCACTACCGTCAACCCGGCCACGCAGGAGGTCCTCGCCGAAGTGGCGTCCGGCGGCGAGCCGGAAGTGAACTCAGCGGTGGCCGCGGCGAAGGCCGCGTTTCCGCGCTGGTCCGCCACGCCGCAGGCGCAGCGCGCGCGCATCATGCGCAAGCTCGGCGACCTGATCGCGGCCAGCGTCCCCGAGCTTTCCGACTGGGAAACGCGGGACACGGGGCAGGTGATCGCGCAGACGAAGAAGGCGCTGGTCCCGCGCGCCGCCGACAACTTCTACTATTTCGCCGAGATGTGCACGCGCACCGACGGCGACACCTATCCCGTCGACGGCACGATGCTCAACTACACGCTGTTCCACCCGGTCGGCGTGTGCGCGCTGATCTCGCCGTGGAACGTGCCGTTCATGACGGCGACGTGGAAGGTCGCGCCCTGCCTCGCGTTCGGCAACACGGCCGTGCTGAAGATGAGCGAGCTGTCGCCGATCACCGCCTCGCGCCTCGGTGAGCTGGCGCTCGAGGCGGGCGTGCCGCCCGGCGTGCTGAACGTGGTGCACGGATTCGGACGGTCGGCTGGCGAGGCGCTCGTAAGGCATCCCGACGTGCGGGCGATCTCGTTCACCGGCAGCACCGCGACCGGCAACCGGATCGTGCAGGCCGCCGGGCTGAAGAAGTTCTCGATGGAGCTCGGCGGCAAGAGCCCGTTCGTCGTCTTCGAGGACGCGAACTGGGACCGTGCGATGGACGCCGCCGTGTTCATGATCTTCAGTAACAACGGCGAGCGCTGCACCGCGGGGTCGCGGATCCTGGTCCAGCGCTCCGTCTACGACCGCTTCGCTCAGGCGTTCGCGCAGCGTGCGTCGCGGATCGCGGTCGGCGACCCGCTGGACGAGCGCACCATCATCGGCCCGATGATCTCCACCGAGCACCTGGCCAAGGTCCGCCGTTACATCGAGATGGGACCGCAGGAGGGCGCGCAGATGCTGACCGGTGGACTCGACGCGCCGGGGCTGCCTGCCGCCATGGCGCGGGGGAACTTCGTGCGCCCGACCGTGTTCGCCAACGTGCGCAACGACATGAAGATCGCGCAGGACGAGATCTTCGGCCCCGTCGCCTGCCTCATCCCCTTCGACGACGAGGCCGACGCGATCCGCCTCGCCAACGACATCCGTTACGGCCTGTCGTCGTACGTGTGGACCGAGAACCTCGGGCGCGCGCATCGCGTCGCCGCCGCCGTCGAGGCCGGCATGTGCTTCGTCAACAGCCAGAACGTGCGCGACCTCCGCCAGCCGTTCGGCGGCACCAAGGCGTCGGGCACGGGACGCGAGGGCGGCACCTGGAGCTTCGAGGTCTTCCTCGAGCCGAAGAACGTGTGCGTGTCGCTGGGGGACCACCCGATACCTCGATGGGGCACCAACTAGATGGGCACGCTCGCGCTGGCCGCCAAGATCACGCACGTCCCGTCGATGTACCTGTCGGAGCTGCCCGGGCCGCACCACGGCTGCCGGCAGGCGGCGATCGACGGGCACGTCGAGATCGGGCGGCGCTGCCGCGCGCTCGGCGTGGATACGATCGTCGTGTTCGACGTGCACTGGCTCGTCAACGCCGACTACCACATCAACTGCGCGCCGCGCTTTTCCGGTGTCTATACGAGCAACGAGCTGCCGCACTTCATCAAGAACATGCCGTACGACTATCCCGGCAATCCCGAGCTTGGACGGATTCTCGGGGAGACCGCGAACGAAGCCGGCGTGAAGACGCGCTGGCATTCGGATACCACGCTCGAGCTCGAGTACGGCACGCTGGTGCCCATGCGCTACATGAACGCGGACCAGCAATTCAAGGTAGTGTCTATCGCCGCCTGGTGCATGTGGCACGACCTGGCCGACAGCGTGCGCTTCGGCGCCGCGGTGCGGCGGGCGATCGAGGATCGCTACGAGGGCAAGGTCGCGGTCTTCGCGAGCGGCTCGCTGTCGCACCATTTCGCCGACAACGGGACCGCGGCGCAGTTCATGCACAGGACGTACAACGAGTTCCTGCTGCAAACCGACCTCGCGGTGGTCGAGATGTGGAAGCGCGGCGAGTGGGAGCGATTCCTGGCGATGCTGCCCATGTACAGCGAGAAGTGCTGGGGCGAGGGCGGCATGCACGACACCGCCATGCTGCTGGGCGCGCTCGGCGGCGAGCGCTACGATCAACGTGTGGAAGTCGTCACGCCTTACTTCGGCAGCTCGGGCACGGGGCAGATCAATGCAGTCTTCCCGGTGACGTGACGGCCGTGCTGTCGCCCGACGTCACCCGCTCGCTCGCTCGCGCGCTCTACGATGCGCGCAAGACGCGCACGCAGCTCCGTCACTTCTCGCGCGCGCATCCGGGGATGACCATCGACGACGGCTATGCCATCCAGCGCGAATGGGTCAAGCTCGAGCAGGCGGACGGGCGGGTGATCAACGGCCGCAAGATCGGGCTCACGTCGCGCGCGATGCAGCAGGCCTCGCAGATCTCCGAGCCCGATTTCGCTCCGCTGATGGACGACATGTTCTTCGCGCCCGGCACGGTGCCCGCCGACCGGTTCATCGCGCCGCGCGTCGAGGTCGAGCTCGCCTTCGTCCTCGCGCAGCCCCTGGCCGGGCCCGACGCCACGCTCGAACGCGTGCTGGCGGCTACGGACCGCGTCGTGCCGGCCATCGAGATCATCGACGCGCGCATCGAGCAGTTCGACCGCGAGACGAAGGCGCCGCGCAAGGTCTTCGACACCATCGCCGACTTTGCCGCCAACGCCGGCGTGATTCTCGGCGAGCGGTCGGCAAGACCCGCTGACGTCGACTTGCGCTGGATCGGCGCTCTGCTCGAGAAGAACGGCGTGGTGGAAGAGACCGGACTTGCCGCGGGAGTGCTCAATCACCCGGCGATCGGCGTGGCCTGGCTCGCCAACAAGATCGTGCCGTACGGCGAGGCGTTGAACGCAGGCGACGTCGTGCTCGCCGGCTCGTTCACGCGGCCGGCGACCGCGGTGGCGGGCGACCGGTTCCGCGTCGACTACGGCCCGCTCGGCGTGATCGCATTCCAATTCGCATGAGGCTCGGACCATGAACGCCCCACACGCTTCCGCGCGCGCCGACGCGCGTTTTTCGCCCGAGGAGTGGGATGCCCGCGTCCAGCTTGCGGCCGCCTATCGCATCTTCGACCACTTAGGCTGGACCGAGCTCATCTACAACCACATCTCGTTGCGGGTGCCGGGCTCCGACAAGCATTTCCTGATCAATCCCTTCGGGCTCCACTACAGCGAGGTCAAGGCGTCCAACCTCGTGAAGATCGACCTCGCGGGCAACGTCGTCGGGCACTCGGACTGGCCCATCAATCCCGCAGGGTTCACGCCGCATGCCACCATCCACGGGCACATTCCGCAGGCGCACTGCGTGATGCACACGCACACGACCGCGGGGCTGGCGGTCGCCTGCCTTGAGGCGGGCCTGTCGATGAGCAATTTCTACTCGGCGCAGCTCCATGGCAAGCTCGCGTACCACGACTTCGAGGGCATCACCGTGCATGCCGAGGAAGGCCCGCGCCTCCTCGCGAGCATCGGCGACCGCCAAGCCGTCGTCTTGCGCAATCATGGCCTCCTGGCCTGGGGCGACAACCTGCCGCGCGCGTTCGCGATCCTCTGGCTGCTCCAGCGTGCGTGCGAGATCCAGCTCGCCACGCTTTCGATGGGCCGGCCGCGAATGATCTCCGAGGCGGTCCAGCGCAAGTGCACGGCGGACTCGCTGCAGTTCAATCCGAAGTACGGCGCGGGCCAGGATGTGTTCGATGCCCTCACGCGCAAGATCGACCGCATCGATCCCTCTTATCGAACCTAAAAAGCGGATGGCGCGAAGTCCACGTGGCGGGAGAGCCGGTTAATCGAGGAACGTGCGGGTCCGCGTCCACACGCCCGACGAGAGCCCGCGTGATGCGGGCTTTTTCGCAGGACGAACGCTTTGCCCTACCTGCGTGCACAATGTCGCCCACATGCAACACGTGCCGAACCTCATCACGTTCGTCAGGCTCGCGCTGGTGCCTGTGCTCGCCTATTGCGCCGTCACGGAAGCGTATGGCCTGGCGGCGGCGATCTTCCTGGCGGCGGCGCTGAGCGACCTCCTCGACGGGTATGTCGCGCGCCGCTTCAAGGTGGTGACGAAGCTCGGCGCGCTCCTCGATCCGGTGGCGGACAAGCTCAACATGCTGGTCGCTACCGTGGCGCTCGCGTGGCAGGAGCTGCTGCCGGTCTGGCTTGCCGTTGCCATCGTCGGGCGAGACGCGATCATCGCGTCCGGCGCGCTCGCTTACCGGCTCGTGCGCGGCTCGCTCACCATCGAGCCTACGTTCCTGGGGAAGGCCAATACCTTCGTCGAGTTCGCGGTGCTGTTGCTGGTGTTCGCGGTGGCCGCGAATTGGATCGCATCCGGCACCTGGCTCACGATGCTGTTCGTCCTCGTGCTCGCCACCGTCGTTGCCTCCGGCCTGCAGTACGTGTGGCTATGGAGCCGGCGCGTCTCCTGAGCGCCGCGAACCGGCATAGGCGCCGCGAAAGTTGACGGGAGGCGAGGTGACCGACAGGTACTCGAACGGTACCGTGCCGGTGTTCCTGAATCCGTGTATCTCACCGTCCTCGAACCTCGCAACGTCACCGGCCGCAAACGGGATTTCCGCGTCGTTCGCCACCAGCAGGACGCCCGAGCCCCGCAGCGCGACCCAGACTTGCTCGGAGGTGGCGTGCCGGTGGCGCTGGTTGACCGCGCCCGGCTGGAGGACGACGCGGGTGATCGTCACGCGTGCTGAGCCGGAGTTTTCCGGGAACAGGAGCTGGTGGGACGTGGTACCTGGATTGACGAGTACCTGGACCTGGTCGTGGCGAATGATTTCCATGGAGCTCCGATCGGGCAGTGTCAGGAGGGAGGGTCATAGCGAGGATTGGACAACAGCAAGTAGAAGTCGACCTCGTCGCTCGGAACCAGGTAGACGCCGACTCCGCCATGCAGCTTCAGGGCGACTCCCCCGAGCATGAACGGGAACGAGTCCATGGGAACGGGGACCGTGCCGACCGTGAGATAGCGAAGGTGGTACTTCGTGCCTGTCTCCTTGAACCTGTCTGCGGGAAGGCGAAGACGCTCCTCGATGTTCGGGTTGCTCCAGGACCATTGCCACGACTTGTCGGCCTTTCGCACCGTGCCGATCACGCGCACGTCGAAGAGAACCTTGCGCGTCGGCGTCGTGAATGTGAGCACGCCTTTCTTGAAGTCGACCGCGAACGTGCTGACGTCGGCAAGCCACGTAGTGCGAAGCAGTCTGGTCGACCCGTTGTAGCGCTGGTGTGAGTCTTTCAGCCACTCGTCCGCCTCCTTCGATATCGGGTCGCCGAACACGGTCTGGGGCGAGGCAACACGCTGCGATGCTGCCTCCTGCGGCAATGCCGCCACGAACATGGCAAGAATCACGGCTACGAAGCTCATCGTCCTTCCTTCTAGCGCGTTTGCGCTTCGCGCAGCCTCTGCACCCGGTCCTCCGTGGAGGGGTGGGTCGACAGGAACGCGGGCGGGGATGCTCTGCGCTTCTTTCCCGCTGCCGCTTCCTCCATTCGCGCGAAGAAATCGGCGAAGGGATCGAGCGGGATGCCGTTGTCGTTCAGGAACGCGATCGCGAAGTCGTCGGCATCGCGCTCGAAGCCGCGCGAGTAGCGAAGCACGCCGAAGGCCAGCGGTACGTTGGCGGCAACGCCCGAAAAATCGCCCCACAGCACGCCGGCGACGGCGCCGACCCCGAGCGCCTGCAGGAGGTTGCGAAGCGAGTGCTTGTGGACGACGTGGCCGAGCTCGTGAGCGAGCACGCCCATCAGCGCGTCGTCGTCGTTCGCGAGCTCCACGAGACCGTCGAGGAGGACGATGGTGCCGCCCGGGAGCGCCATGGCGTTGATGCCTGCCTCGTCTTGCATCCTGCGGTACTCCACGCGAAAGGCGACATCGGGCGCGGCCTTTTCCGCGGCTTCGTGGAACCGGCGCGTGAGCGCCTCGCGCCGATCCAAGGGCAGGCTGCTCGCCGCGAACACTCGCCGATCGAGCTGGCGCATCACCTCCTCGCCGAAGCGCTCCTCCACGCCCGCCGGGAGCCGGAACGCAAGCCAGCTCGCCGCCGACGGAATGCCGTGCAGGTACCCGACGACGGCGAGTATCGCGACCCCCGCGAGCGAGCACAGCGCCGCCGGCCAGAAGCGCTGCATGCGCTCGACGGCTGACGGCTCCACGCCGGCGGCCTCGAGGGCGCGGTCGAAGCGGCCGTCCGGATCGGGGACTTCGATCGTGGCGCCCCCATCGAGCGCGACGATACGGGGGGCCCGCAGGAGACGCTCCGAAACGCGGCGCGGATCGATGCGCGTGCGGTCGAGCACGGCGCCGTCTTCGACGACGGCGAGGTCGCGACCTTCGACGTGCACCTCCACCCTGCGGGCGGCGGCGGTTCGTCCGTCGAAGCGGAGGCCGCGCACGACGAGAGTCATAGGCCGAGGTCCAGCCCGAAGGTTTCGGCCGCCGCGTCGCCTGCGGCGGTGACCGGACGCGCCGAAAGGCCGGCGACGGTCGCCGACAGCGGGACATCCGACTCGACCCGCATGCACTCGACGCGATAGCGCGCAAGCGCGACCGCGGCAAAGGGCCAGTACAAGCCGGCGGTCACGAGGGTCAGTCCGATGTTGCGCAACACGAGCTTCGCGAGCGGCCACGCGGCGATCTCGGTGCGAAAGCGGATGTCCTCAAGGCGAGTGTGATCCCACACCACCTTCTGCAGCCGCGCGGCGATGTAGGGCCACACGAACAGGTACATGATGAGAATGTAGGCGCCGCCCAGCAGGAACCCGAGCCAATCCGGGCGGTCGGTGGAGGACCCGCCGGACAGGAAGAAGAACGGAAGGGTGACGAGGACGGTGGCCAGCATCGCGGCCAGCGCTCCGGCAACGACGAGTCCCATGGCCTTGAAGTACGTCTTGTAGAAGGCGGACGTCGCGGGCTCGAACGCGAAGCTCGAGTTGCCGTAGGTCGCCCGCGCATGCTGGAACCACTTGAGGCGGTGATGCATCCACGGAAGGAGGAGGAGCGACGCGACGGAGATGACGAGGAGCGTCCCGATCGGCCCGCCCCCGTCGCCGCTGACGAAGGCCGCCACGACCGTCGTGGAGAACCATATGGCGAGGATCGGCAGCACGATGCGCAGGCCGTCGCGGTAGCTCGCCGCGAAGCCGAAGCGCAGCCCGCGATGGCTCGTGTTGCCGAACTTGAATTGCTGCGCCTTGACGAACAGCCAGGGACCGGCGACGAGCAGGACGGCGATCGTGATCAATCCCGCCGTCACCGAGAACTCGAAGCTCCACGAGTACGCGACGAGCAGGGCAAGCGCAAGGATCCGCCCCTTCAGGATGGCGACCGGGTTGCCGTGGAAGTCGAAGACGGCACCGTCCAGGCGCGAGTTCTGCCAGAAGTACTTGGTCTTGCGGACCTTGGCCCACGCCGAGTAGATGCCGAGCGTGATGACGGTCAGGAAGAGATTGACGATCCAGATCCGGAAGTATTCGTCGCCGCGCCCGGTGAACGTCATGCGAGCCGCGCCGACGTTTTCGTCGGCGGCGTCGATGCGTTGGGCCGGCGCAGCCTCGTCCACTCGTTTCCCCTGAAAACATCCTAGCATGCGACAGGGGAGGCGCCGGCGCCGCACACGCTAAACTCCGCGGGTGGCCACCCCTGTCGCCTCCATCGTCGACCAGCTGCTCGCGTCGTCGCCGCTGCGGCACCCGTCGTTCCGCGGGTTTTACATGGCCTCGGTCGGCGTGGCGCTCGGCTACACGATGCAGGCGACGATGGCGGCGTGGCTCATGGCGACGATGACCACGTCGGAGCTGATGGTGGCCCTGGTGCAGACCGCCAGCACCGCCCCCGCGATACTTGTCGGCCTCGTGGCCGGTGCGCTTTCCGACATCGTCGAGCGCAAGCACGTCGTCTACGCCACGCAGGCGGTGTTCATCGCCGGCACCCTGATGCTCGGGGTCCTGACGATATTGAACCTGATGGCGCCCTGGGCGCTCCTGTTCTTCACGTTCGTGATCGGCATCGCGTTCACGTTCTATATGCCCGCGCAGCAGGCGAGCATCAACGACCTCGTGGAGCGCCCGGACGTGCCGAAGGCCGTGGCCCTCGGTGCGGTGGCGATGAACGTATCGCGCGCCATCGGACCTGCGTTGGCCGGGGTCCTGGCGGCCTTGACCAAGCCAGGTTGGGCGCTGGTCGTCACCTCGGTGTTCTTCGTCGGCATGATCTTCGTCGTCCGCGGCTGGGTCCGGCAGCCGCCCGCACTGCCCGGCGTACCCGAGTCGCTCCTCACCGGAATCGGCAGTGGCCTGCGCTTCGTGCGCCACTCAGCGCCCATGCGCGCGATCCTGTTGCGCAACCTGACGTTCGCGTTTTGCGCGAGCTCGCTGTACGCCCTGCTGCCGGTCATCGCCCGTGACACGCTGCAAATGGGCGCGGGCGGATTCGGCGTGCTGTTCGGGTGCTTCGGTGCGGGCGCGGTCGTCGCGGCGCTCAACATTCCGGGCGCTTTGCACAAGCATTCACTGCAGCGGATGGTGCTGGCGGCCTCCCTCCTGTGGATCATTTCCGCGACGCTCATCGCCGCCACTGACATGACGGCATTCGCGCTGCTTGGGTCGTTCGGCGCGGGTGCATCGTGGGTGGGGGTTTTTGCAAGCCTTAGCGCGGCAACGCAAAGCGCCGCGCCTGCCTGGGTGCGCGCACGCGCGGTCGCGATGGTATTCGTGACCGTTCAGGTGGCGATCGCGGGGGGCAGCGTGCTGTGGGGGCTGCTCGCGTCCTGGAAGGGCTCGGACATGGCGCTCGTCAGTGCCGCGACGACCTTCCTTCTGCTGCTTGGGCTGCATCGTCGGGTCCGCGTGCGGCTCGGAGGCGAGAAGGACATCATGCCGAGCGACCAGTCGGTCGACTTCCACCTTGCGGCAGAGCCGGAGCCCGACGACGGCCCGGTCCTCATCCAGATCGAATACCGCATCCAGCCCGAGAATCGCGACTCGTTCCTGCGCGCTGTGCGGAACATCGGTCCCGTGCGCAGGCGCAACGGCGCGAACAGCTGGCGCGTTTTCCGGGATCTCGCGGAGGAGAACCTGTACGTCGAGCGCTACATCATCAGCTCGTGGGCGGAGTACGTGAGGCTGCGCTCGCGCATGACCATCGCAGACCGTCACATACAGGAAGAGGTCGCACGCCACCAGCGCGAAGGCGTGGAGATTCGCGTGTCGCGCTTTCTCGGTGTCGACCTGCCCGAGGGCCGCATGCCCGTGCATGCGGTGAAGCCGTAGCGCCCGCTACGGTCCCGCGAGACGCCTGAGCTTCGTTGCGGCTTGCCCGCGCTGGTCCGGGCACACGGCGACTCCGTTGCGCGCGAGGTGCGCGTCGAGGGCGGCCCGTGCGCGGTCGACGTCGCCGAGCGGCACCTTCGTCGAGACTTCGGCATAGCGCTCACCATCCGGGAGCGTGCTGATGTCCACGTCGTACGCCGGATCGGGCGTGACGAGGACACGGTTGGAGATCGGCCCGAGCGGCCGAAGGTCGGTGGGCAGCGGCCAGACCTTGACGACCTCCCGCAGATATCGGCTCTGAGCAGGCGTGAGCGCATCGACGACGCTGGTCCGCCGTTCCAGCAGGTCGCGGGTCTGCCTCGAATCGAGCTTCCGCGTGAGCGATACCGCGCCTTGCATGCTGCTGCCGTAGACGTCGATCTCGCACTTGCCTTCCTTCCTGGGCACGAGCCCGGGCGCGAGCGCGTGACAGTCCTGGCGTGCGACCTTCAGCGTGAGCTCCGAGCCGGTGCCGGCGGTGCGCAAGCGCAGGCGAAGGCCGCGCTCGAACATCGACAGCGCCGAGTCGTCGAACAGCCAGGTCTCGTACGGCGGTGCGCGCGGTTTCAGGGCGAGCTTGGCCTCGAGCGAGGCGACCGGCTCGCACAAGAGGACCTGATATTCGGCGCGCGGCGCGCGCTTGTCCGGCGCGGCATGGGCATCGCCAGGCGCCGCCGAGGCAACGGTGACGGCCAGAGCGCCGGCCAGCAGGGACTGCATCATCATCTAACTCCTCATTTTAGCCGAGTGCATGCACGCGCGCGCCGGAACCCCATAATGGGGGCTCCGATTGCCTCACCCCCTACGGACCTTCGCATGCGAATCTTCAATTTCAGCCCCGGCCCCGCGGTCCTGCCCGAAGCCGTCCTGCGCACGGCGGCCGCCGAGATGCTCGACTGGCACGGCACCGGCATGTGCGTGATGGAGATGAGCCATCGCGGCAAGGAATTCATCGGCATCGCCGACAAGGCGGAGGCAGACCTGCGCACGCTGCTGTCGATACCCGAGGACTACGAAGTCCTATTCCTGCAGGGCGGCGCGATCGGCGAGAACGCGATCGTACCCATGAACCTGTTCGGGGGGCACGCGGTGGCGGACTACATCCACACCGGCGAATGGTCGAAGAAGTCGATCAAGGAGGCCAGGAAGTACGGCGGCGTCAACGTGGCCGCGTCGTCCGAGGCGGAAGGCTTCACGCGCATCCCCGATCGCGCCACGTGGCAGCTCACGCCGGGCGCCGCGTACGTGCACATATGCAGCAACGAGACCATCGGCGGCGTCGAGTACCACTGGACGCCGGACGTCGGCGCCGTTCCGCTGGTCGCGGACATGTCCTCCCATATCCTGTCGCGCCCCGTGGATGTGTCGCGCTACGGCGTGATCTACGGAGGCGCACAGAAGAACATCGGGCCTGCCGGGCTCACCATCGTCATCGTGCGCAAGAGCCTCCTCGACCGGGCGTTGCCGATCACGCCGTCGGCGTTCCACTGGAAGGAGCAGGCCGAGGCGGACTCGATGCTGAACACGCCGCCGACCTACGCGATCTACATCGCCGGACTCGTGTTCGAGTGGCTCCTCGCACAAGGCGGGCTCCCCGAGATCGAGAAGAAGAACATCGCCAAGGCCTCGCTGCTCTACGACTACCTCGACCAGCAGAGCTTCTACACGAGCCCGGTGCGCAAGGAGGACCGTTCGCGCATGAACGTGCCGTTCAAGCTGCCCGACGCCGCGCTGGACGAGCCTTTCCTCAAGGGCGCGAAGGAGCGGGGCATGGTGCAGCTCAAGGGCCACCGCTCGGTCGGCGGGATGCGCGCGTCGATCTACAACGCGATGCCCATCGAAGGCGTGGAGGCGCTGGTGGACTGGATGGGAGACTTCGCGCGGTCGCGCGGGTGATGCAATGACGCAGCGGTACCAGATCCTCACGCTCAACCAGATCTCGCTTTCCAGCACATTGGGATCCTAAGCTTAGAATTCCACGTGGACAAGTTGTCG
>JADMIO011000786.1_pt1 | contig 27259 bp, 18 predicted proteins | sample 8958161 | NCBI WGS metagenome assembly JADMIO01 (sample SAMN16585339, study PRJNA669376) | soil metagenome | isolation source: Crop rotation soil | place: USA: Cullars Rotation, Alabama | collected 2011
GAGGCGAGGCCACGGGGGGCGGGACCGCCGGAGGCAAGGGCGCCAGGGGCGAGACCGGCGGCCGCAAGACCGCCAGCGGTGGAGGTCCGGCAGCGGGTGGCGCGGGCGCGGGATAAAACAGCGCGGCGTTCGTGTAGATCAGCCCCTCGAGCGGCACGCTCACTCTCCGGCCCGCCGCATTCTGGGCTTGGACGCTCCCTGGACCGTCGGCCCCGAGGAGCTTCCAGTCCCCCCCGGATTCGCCGAAGGCACTCAGGTCGACCGTCGCACCCGCGGGTAACAGGTGCGGGCTGTGGGCGAGCAAAGTCGCCGGCGAAGCAGCCCCCTCTTCTCCCCGGGTGTTCCGGAGGCGCACGCGACCGCTCAGCTGGTCTCGAGGCAAGCCCACGACCACCCAGTCCTGCTCCACGGCGCCGGTACTCCTCGTCACCGTCACCCGCCGCCCCACCGTGAAGACGGGAATCGATGCCTCGGGGAGGGGCGCGGCCGCGGGAGGTGAAGCGACCGCGGGCCTCTCGACCTCGCCTCGAAGCACTCGCAAGGCCCGCTGGAGGTCGCCCGGCGCAAGCCGCGGAGCCGGTTCCAACCTGGGGAACGCTGGCCCATCCGGGCTCGGCGGAAAGGGCTGAGCACGCTCGAGCTTTCGCTTGGGCCTCGGGAGCGCGGGTGCATCGCCCGCCGGTGCGGGGCCTCCCGGGGCAGAGGGGCCGGCCCTGCCGCGACGGGCCGGGCTCCGGTCGAGGACCCGCGCGGGCACCGGCAACAGCGGTACGGCTTCGACGATCTCGCGGTTGTGCTCGATCAGCTTGGAGATGGAGATGTCCTTCAAGGTGTACTGGCCACGCTCGACCTTGATGACCCTGATCTTGTCGTCACCGGGCGCGCGCGGGACCGGATCCACGACCTGAAAATGGCCTCCGACCTGGCCGGTGCTTCGCTGGACCCGGACCTCGAGCCCTTCTCTGATGAGATTGCGGTTCGCGAGGAGCAGAGCCTCCGGCGCGACCAGCCTCGTCTGGAGAGATTCCTGCCCCCGCACTTGCAGCCGTCCATCTTGGGTTCGGCCCTCGATATCCCAGAGCCCAGGCTCCCCGGTCAGGGCCAGCGACGGATGACCTCCGAAGATATCTCTGAGCTCCGGAGCTCCGCTGTGGAGCTTTCCGAGCCCCTGCGCCAGCGGGGAGAACTGGGCGGGGGCGCCGGGGTGAACCGGCGTCGCAGGCACCTGCGGCTGTTCTGCGGCTCGAACGGCCGCTGCAACCCCCGCGGGCGCGGGCGGCGCCTGAGGCGCAGGAGAGGCTCGCGGAGCGAATGGCGTGCGGTGTCCTGCACCCTCGACGGGGAAATCTCGACCGATCCTGGGCACGCTCGCAGTCTACGAGGCTCGCGCGCGTTTCGCGAAGATCCCACCTGCGGGGGGGGCACCTCGAACGCGAGTCCGGGGGACGGTCCACACAGGGCGAGCGCATCCGGACGGCGCAAGGGGCTGTGCGTCGTGCACCGCGGAGCCCCGCCGCCCCTCGACCCCGTGATCCACGGCTGCTAAGTCGTGCGCGATGTCGCTGGCCGCTCCACCCTGCACGCGCCGCACGCGCCGCATGCTCGTCGCGGCCCTCGCCGCGATGCTGCAGCTCACCTCGGCCTGCCGCACCCCGCCCTGTGGGGCGCCGCCTTCGGCGGCTGGCGGCCGCGGGTGCTGCCCCGTTTTCGGGCGAGGATGCCCGCCTGCCCCACGGCCTCAGAGCGACCGCGCCGGCGAAGACGCCCCGCTGCTGCCCTCCTCGAGCCACGCTTCGTACACCTCATCCGCCTCGCCCGCCTCTGCTGCGTCGTCCCCGCTGGCCGCGGGTCTGCTCCCGCTGCGCCGGGTCGAGGGCCACGGGATCCCGGGCCTGTACGAGGGCGGCCTCGCGGTCGCAGACTTCGACGGCGACGGTCGCCCGGACCTGGTGATGGCGGGATACTTCGGCCCGGGGCACGACGACCGACAGAACTGCCTCCCCGGGATCGAGGTCCGGGTCCTCCGCAACGTCACCCCGAAGGGCGGCCCGATCCGCTTCGAGCGCACCGCCCGCTACCCGGATCTCGGCGTGTGCGGCGCGCAGGTCGTGACCGGCGACTTCGACGGCGATCACCGCGCGGACTTCGCCGTGCAGGTGAAGAACGGCGTCGACACCACCGCGTATCTCGGGCGGGGCGACGGCACCTTCCGGGCGGTGGTCGTGGAGAAGAACTTCGGCACGCACTCGACCTCGCACGGAATGGCCGCCGCCGACGTCGACCGCGACGGCCGCGACGACCTCATCTTCAACAGCGACGGCGAGGCGAGCTACTACAAGGCCGGTCGTGGCCTTTGGTACAGGTGGACGGGCAAGAGCTTCCAGCCGATGCAGGAGGACTTCTCGCACGGGATCAGCTACGGGGGCACGCTCGCCGCGGGCGACCTCGACGGCGACGGATATCCCGAGATCGCCGTCGCCGGAAACTCGTCGCGCCCGTTCGGCGACCACGCCTGCAAGAACCTGCTCTATGGCGAGATTCACAGGAACCTCCGCGGGCGCATCCAGGCCAAGCCCCTCGCCATCGTCCCGAGCTTCGGCCTGCGCGCCTTCGGTCGAAGTGATCCCGCCGCCCCGCCGGATCCGCGCCGCCTCGAGCCGGCCTGCGCCGGCGGCGACAACGTGCAATATGCCATCGCCGACGTCGATCGCGACGGGCACCTCGACCTCATCTCGGCGGGATCGGGCGGATTTGCCGGGCGGCCCGAGATGCACGGCGGCGCGCACTACAGCTTCGCCATCCTGCGCAACGTCGACGGTACGGGCACCAACTTCGTGACCTGGGAGAACGAGGGCATCGGCCGCGACGGCGGCCCCGGCGACCTCGATGGAAACTCCACCAACACCGGCGTCGGAAACGTCGACCTCAACGGCATCGCCGTCGGCGACCTCGACGGCGACGGCTGGCCCGAGGTCGTCATCCAGGGACACCGGCGCGAGCTCGAAAAGAACGAGAGCCGCTACGTCTTCGGGGTCATGGTCTTCCTGAATTTACACGCGGGCGCGTGGCGCTGGGCCCCGCACGCGCTGGATCTCGACAAGCCCCTGGGCGAAGGCGGCCAGGTGATCGCGGACTTCGACGGCGACGGCCGCAACGACTTGCTCCTCGTCGGGGCCGAACGCCCCTTTCACACCAATGGCTCGAATCCCCGAGACGAAAACACTGCGGAGACCCTCCGCGCCCTCCTCTTTCAGAGCCGCGTACGCGACCTTCCGGTCCGCGCGTCCAGGTCGACAACCACGCAGTGATGACTCTCGAGTACACGGGAGACCCATCGTAGGCCAACCGACCGGTCGCATCCTTCGGTCCCGGCATGCTACCTTCGCTCTACCGTGAATTTCCTTCGATTTCTTCCCTTCATGGGGCTGGCGGCCTGTCTCGCTTGCGCGCCCGAGGGAGACCGTCTCGCCGCAGACGGCCAGGACGCGAGCCAGGCTCCCCCTGACCCGATCGCTGGCCGATGCATGGCAGCCTGCGACGCGGGCGAGGGCACGGCACCGGTCGACGGAGGCGTCGCGGACGCCAGCAGGCGCCCGGCCCCGAGCAGGAGCGATGGCGGCGTCGACGCGGGCTGTTGCGGGCGAGCGGACGGCGGCCCGAGCCCAGGCCCGGGCGCCCCTCCCGGCCCGGCCAGCACCGCGCCCTTCGCCCTCATCCGCGAGCCTGATCCTGGCCTTCCGGGCATGTACCTCGGCGGCGTCGCGGCCGCTGACTTCAACGGCGACGGCAAGAAGGACCTCGTGTTCGTCGGCTACTTCGACGCCGGGCACTCCGACGGGATCAACTGCAGCGGGAGCATCGAGGCGCGCGTCTTCCTGAACGACTCGAGGCAGGGCGGCGCGGTCCACTTCCGCCCCGGCTTCACCTCCGGAGATCTCGGACAGTGCAGCGCACAGGTGGCCACCGGCGACCTGAACCACGACGGCAGGGCGGACTTCGTCTTCCAGATCAACAACGGCGCGGACACCACCGCGTACCTCGGGCGCGGCGACGGAAACTTCGACCCCGTGGTCATCGAGCACAACTTCGGCACGCACTCGAACTCGAACGGGATGGCCGTCGCGGACATGGACCGCGACGGGACCGACGACGTCGTCTTCAACACCGACGGCGCCGCCGACTACTATCAAGCCGGCTTCGGGCTCTGGTACAGCTGGGCCGGCGCGGGGTTCGTGCCGCGTCAGACCGACTTCCGCCACTTCATCACCTACGGCGGGACGATCGCGGCCGGAGACCTCGACGGAGACGGATACCCGGAGATCGCGGTCGGAGGGAACAGCTCGCAGAAATTCGGCGACTACTACTGCGAGAACCTGCTCTACGGGCAGGTTCACAAGAACGGCGCCGGCACGGTCGCGAAGACCGCGATGGCGGTGGTCGCCAACTATGCGCTCAAGGCGTTCGGGCGAAAGGACGCGTCGCAGCCCGCAAACCCCGAGCGGATGAGCGCGACCTGCAGCGGCGGCGACAACATGCAATATGCCATCGCGGACCTCGACCTCGACGGGCACAACGACCTCATCGCCGCCGGCTCGAACGGCTTCGGCGGACGCCCGGAGATCCCGGGCGACACGCACTACAACTTCTCGATCCTCCGCAACGTCGACGGCACCGGCACAAACTTCGTGACCTGGGAGAACGTCTCCTTCGGCCCCGACGGCCGGCCCGGCGACCTCGCCGGCAACACCACCGACAGCGGCTTCGGCAACGTCGACCTCCAGAGCATCGCCGTCGGAGACCTCAACAGCGACGGGTGGCCCGAGGTCGTTGTGCAGGGCCATCGCCGCGACCGCCCGCGCAACGTGGGCGCGTACATCTTCGGCGACATGCTCGTGCGCAACCTCGGCGGCGGCGACTTCCGCTGGGAACCGGACGCCCTCGACCTGCCCGCGCCGGTCGCGCACGGCGGCGACGTCATCGCCGACTTCAACGCCGACGGGAAAGCCGACCTCGTGCTCTCCGGCGCCGAGCGCCCCTGGCACAGCAACGGCTCGAACCCCGAGGACCGCAACGACGCGTCCTCGATCCACACCTACGTCTTCCGCCAGCGCTAAAGCCCGTTGGGGCAGGCGGGGCTGGGGGCTCCCGGAGCGCGTCGCATGGACCGCGAGACCAACTTTGCGCCGACCGCGTGATGAAGCGACGTTTCGGTAGCTTACCGGCCGCGAAGAAGCATTGGCCCGGCGCGGCTTCCCTGACTACGCTCCGCGCCATGATCGTCGTGATGAAGGCGGACCTTCCCGCCCAGTCTCCCGAGCTCGCGCGCCTGATCGCCCTCGCCGAGAGCTTCCCGGGGGTGAGCACCTCCGTCCACCGCATCGAAGGCCGCACCCGCTCGCTCACCGAGGTTTATCTCCTCGGTCCGACCCATGCCCTCCCCTCGCGCCCCTTCGAGGAGTTCGAGTGCGTGGAGAAGGTCGTCCGCATCACGCAGAAGTACAAGTTCATCGGGCGGCACGAGGCGCTCGACGCGGTGGGCTTCGAGCACAACGGCGTCTCGATCTCGCAGGACAGCTTCCACCTCTTCCCGGGCGTGTGCGCCGTCGACACCCGCGAGAACCTCGACTCCATGTTCCGGTCGATCGCGGCCGCGGGCATCGTCACCACCCGCGCGGGCGCCTACAAGCCGCGCACGAGCCCCTACGACTTCCAGGGCCACGGCGGCGGGTGCCTCCCGTGGGTGTTCGAGCTCGCCGGCAAGCACGGCATCCGCATCATCTCGATGGAGGTGACCCACGAGTCGCACATCGACGAGATCCTCTCGGCCCTGCGCGAGGCGGGAAATCCGACGGCGGTGATGATCCAGATCGGCACCCGTAACGCGCAGAACTTCGAGCTGCTCAAGGCGGTCGGCCAGCAGACGGAGATGCCGGTGCTCTTCAAGCGCGGCATGGGCATCACCCTCGAAGAGTCCCTCAACGCGTGCGAATACATCGCGTCGGGCGGAAATCGTCGGATCGTCTTCTGCCTCCGCGGCGTGAAGAGCCACCTCGGCGAGCCGCACCGAAACTTCGTGGACTTCGCGCAGGTCTCGGTGATCCGACGCCAGACGCGGCTCCCGGTGTGCATCGACCCTTCGCACTCGGTCGGCCGCCGCAACGCCGCCCCCGATGGCCTCATGGACATCTTTCACGTGACCGCGCAGGGCGTGATCGCCGGCGCCAACATGGTGCTGGTCGACTTCCACCCGCACCCCGAGACCGCCCTCTGCGACGGCCCGCAGGCGCTGAAGCTCGAGGAGCTCCCCGGCTTCATCGAAGACACCAGCATCTGCCGCGCCGCCTACCTCGAGCGCACCAAGCGCGCCGCCCTCCGCGCCGCCCGCGTCTGAGCGCGCCCGAGCGCGCCTGAGCGACGGGCGCCCGTCGCGCGGCGTCGGCCGAGCGGGTCGAGGATCCGCGACCCTGCACGCGCACCCGAGAACATGGGTCGTCATCCACCTGCCTCCTGAATCGATCGCTCGCGCATCCTTCTTCGTGGGGTGACTTCGAGTCACGGCCGAGGTGCACCGGGCGGACGCGACATGTCAGCCCCGGTCTGACAGATTTGCGCCAGCGCACTTCGACCCGCCCTCAAGGGCCGACAAGGAGGTCATCATTTCATGTCGAGCGTGGGAAATAAGACCAACGCGAGCACGGCCACGAGCGCACGGGACCCCAACCTCGACCCCGATTCGAAGGCCCCTCCGCCGCCGCCTCCTCCCTCCGCGCCGGGAGCTCCGGCCAATTTCTCGCTGCCTCCGGTGGGCTCCGGAGCCTCCAAAGACATCGCTGCCACGGGGATAGGCCCGGGCGGGCTCTTCTCGCAGGGCGCGAGCCCTCCACCGCCCACGGCGGCCCCGCGGGAGGTCACGCCGACCGCAGACGCCGAGAAACCGGGCTCGCTCAGCTCGGGCGCCTGGCTGAGCAAAGCCGCGGACGCACACACGGACGCGGCTACGGACGCGGCCGTGGCCAAGGCAGGCTACAGCAAGTGGGAATCGGTGAACGCGGGCGACGATCGCGCGGTGATCGCCAGCGGTCCGGGCACGACAGGCGTCAGCTTCAGATCCACGCAGACCGCAGAGCAATGGGCATCCAACTTCGACGTCTCGAAGACCGCAGGGGGCGAGCACAAGGGCATGGCGGACGGCGTCAGCAAGCTCGAGGCGGCTGGGCTCGACCAGAAGATCGACCAAGCGCACGCCCGCGCCGGTACCGACGAGACCCATTACTCGGGCTTCAGCCGTGGGGGTGGAGAGGCTCTCATCAAGGCCAAGCAGGACTCGGAGTCCGGAAAAAACGTCAACAGTGTGACGACGCAGGGCAGCCCGGCCGTCTTCACGCCCGAGGCGGCTCAACAGTACGACGCCGAGCTCGGTGCCAGGACGACACGCGTGGTCAACGGCCAGGACCCCGTCCCGAATATGAGCAAACCCTTCGGATTTGTCGACGTGGCCCAGCAGAACACCGTGACCCTGAACGGTGACGGATCGGAGAGCAAGGGCGAACCGCCGCGCGGCACCGCCCTGACTCCGGCCAACGTGGTCCAGCACGACCTCGATCAGTACATCGCGAAGACCCCCTGATGCCTTCGGGCGGAGACATCGCTGACGCGGAAGACTTCAAACCGACCACGCCCCTGCTGTCATTCAATAGCTGCAGCAGAGCAGCCGGCGTGGCGTCCCGGCGGTTGCAGGAACCGAGAAACCCACGGCGGCTTTGCCGGCCGGGCACTGATGTTTATAGTAACCGCTGTCCCAGTCGGGAGAGGCGAAATTATGGTTCGCGCTGTTGTCCACCGTCACGGTCTGGCAATTGCTCGTGGTGTTGGTCGTTCCCGTGCCGCACAGCGCCGCGTGGACTCTGTACGTCGTTGGATCCACGCTGATCCCGGCCAGGTGCTGGTTGGCTCCACACTCGATCTTTGAATATCCGCTATCCCAGTCACTCAAGCGGCTCGTCAGTCGGTTGTTTCCGGCCGTCGCGGACAAGACGCTGTAAGTGCTATGGCTCAGCGACGGGCTGACAGCGCCGCAGAGGCCCCGGTGCGTTCTGTTGGGCCCGGATTGCGTGCTCAGACCGCTGAGTCCCTGACCTGATGGGCAGTCGCCCTTCCAGTATCCCGAGTCCCAATCCCCGACGTTGGGCGCTCTCCGAGTATCTTGCTGCCAAACCTGGATCAGCTCGGCACCGGCCGGGGTGGCCGGCGGAACGGCATAGTCGAGAGCGATGTATCCAGCGTTGAGTCGCAAGTTCGAGCTCGTCGAGTCCGCATAGATGAGGGAGTACTCGAGGTAGTTGCCCGTCTTCGTCGTGGTGAAGGGAATCGACCCCCACTGCCAGGTTCCGTTGGTGCCCGGCAGCGTCGTGACCGTGGCCGGCGTGACGTTCTCGAGCCAGGAGGAGAGTCCACTGCCGGTGCGATTGGTGACCCTGAACCTCAACTTGACCTTGGCGGACACCGGGCTCTTGTACCGAAAGCGAGCCTGGTACACGCCTGGTGCCAACGTGTCCCCCGGGTGAAAGTAATAGCTGTCCACCTTGATCGGTCCGGCGGCGGTGCAGCCCGAGGCGGACGTCAGCTTGAAGGCGTACGGCGACCACTCGTCGGGGTAGAAGTCACAGCCGCTCCGAAGCTCCTGGAATTGCGCGACCTTGACGGTCATGACCCTGTCCCACTTGCGATCCTGATTGTCGCGACAGTTGTAGACATAGCCGTTGTCGCTTCCCAACCAGCTTCCTCCTTGTGCGTTGGGATCCCAGTACACATCCGAGCCGCACTTGTTCGCCTGCGGCGGGGTTCGCCCGTAGGTGTCCGTGAAGGTGCCGTGCTCTGCCAAATAGGCGAATCCGGTCGGGATGGCGGCCCCGCCGCATCCATCGACCGCACAATCGCGCCCGAGGTCCTGGACGTCCGCCAACGGGGCCGACCCGTAAGTGGGAGGACCTGGGGGGTACACGGTCACGTCCGTGTACACTCCATCTGCATCCGTTATCCAGTTGGTGTAGGCGTCCATGGGCCGGTGCAACGCCATGTACCCGCCGAGCTTGCTCGATCCCGCGCCATAGAAAATATTGCCGTAATAGTGCGTGGGATAATCGGAGTACAGCTGCGCCTCGAGCGGCGTGGGCGCCGTGCTGTAGGCGCGTTCGAGGCCGCCCGTGGACATCGATATTTGGATGGAGCCCTGCAAGCTGCCGTTACGATTGATGAGGCCGAGGAGGCAAGCGCTCACCCACTCTTGTTCTTCGACGGTCGCCGCGGCCGGTGTTCCTGACGCCGGGCACCAAGTCGGGGCGAGGCCCATGACACCGGTCCAGGTATGAGTGGTCCCTGCACGATCGGTGTACGTGAATGATTTCCCCGCCGGGCAAGCACACGTGACGACATACTTCATGATCGTGCCGGCGGCGGCCCGAGAGGTCGCGGTGCCGCTTCCGGTCGATCCAGAAGAAGAGCATCCGTCGCCGCTCCCGCAGCCCTGGAACCAGTGAAACCAGTTACCGAACTGCGCCGAGCCGATGCCGTTGCTTCCGAGGCCGTTGCTGTTGAGGCCGTTCGCGGGCAAGCCGTTGCTGTTGAGGCCGTTGCTCCCGAGGCCATTGGCGGGGAGGCCGTTGGCGGGGAGGCCGTTGCTGTTGAGGCCGTTGCTCCCGAGGCCGTTCGAGTTGAGGCCGTTCGCGCTGGTGAGCGCCGCCTCCGAGGTCTCAAACTCGCCCAGCCCATCAGACAGCTCGGACCCGGGCGGCTCGCAGGCGACCGACATCGTCGCAAGGGCGACCGAGGCGCCGAGGACGGCCCTCTTGAATTGTGTCGTCGAGGGAGGCTTTTGCTTAAGCACGCGCCTGCAGAGAGCAAACCTCGAACCCACGAGGAACCCTGCTGTTCTTGGAGCCTGCTCGAGCGATCGTATCCTTCGAGTGCGAACATCATGCAGATTGCACATCGACGTTTGTGCTTCGTGCTTGGAGCCGGTCCCTTCGGACCATTGTCAGGTCGTCGGGGGGCGTGGCCGCCCTTCGGCGCCCACGGATCACCGCGACCGCCAGGCGGCGGCGAGGCGGCTCGCGGCGAGGCGCGCGAGCCCATAGATCGTCTCTTGCGGATTCACGCCCAGGCTCGTGGGGAAGACGGAGAGCCCGTCGTGCTCGAGGATGCGCTTCACGATCAGGGGATCGAGGAGCGCCAGGCCCTGAAGCGCGACCTCGCCGGCGTCGAGGTCGAGGCCGAGAAGCGGATCGGTGAGGTCATCTTCGGCGCACCGGACGGAGCCGACGAGGACGAGGAGGAGGACCGCGCCGTCGCACCGAAGGCCGCGGTCCTCCCCTCCCGCCTCGCTCCTGAGCGGCTGAAAGACGAGCAAGAACGCTCCGCGGTCGCCCCCTTGAGGGCGAGAGCTCATCCTCTGGGGTCAGCCGCAGGGACGCCCTTGACGACATGGACTCCGATCCCTGGGGTATCAGCCCAGCTGCCAGGATCGAAGGTGGCACGAAGGAGGGGGAACGGGTTCGCGAGGTGATAGCCGGCCTCGATGCTCAGCAAGGCGGCGTTGAGCTTTGCGACGAACTGCGTGCAGAGGGCTGGCGAGCTGCGGATCGCCCAGTGATGGGCTTTCAGGAGGTTGTCGGGGCCTCCGCCATGTGCCAGCAATCGACCCCTGTCGAAGAGCTGCATGGGTCGGCCGTTGGCCTCGTGGAGCACGGTGAGCGAGTCATGATAGGAGCTGTGCTGCTTGCCTTTCAGGATTCGGTCGAGCTTCTTTGATATGTAAGTGACGCAGGCCTCTTCCGGGAGCGCCGCGATCGCCGCTTGGGCCGCGTCGTGGTGCGACCTGGCATTGGCCTCCACCGCCGCCTGACGATCTTCGCGGGCATGGATGCCTTGCTTCAGCCGTTGTGCCTCCCGATTCTCTCGGGGAAGAAGTGCGCGGCGGCTCGGGTTGATGTCCGTTGTTCTCATGGCGGCAGGCTTATCGGTCGCGAGCCGTTTTTGTTGCGGCGGCCAGGTCTTGATCCACCTCGATTTTGCTCGAGAGTTGGAAAAAACCAGGGCGGGACCAGGAGCCGGCGCGCGCGCTTCCCTCGAAGCGGATCTTTGCAGGTGGCGGCATCCGTCCCAGCGGTCGGGTCGATGGGCCAGGCGCGCGGTCGGCGCCAACAGCGGGAGCTGATGCCTGAGGTGCAGCGTTCGTCACCGCGAGCCCCGCGCGACGGATCAGGGCCGAGGCGCTCTGTGCTCAAGCGCCGTCGGGCCGCGCGGTCCGCGGGCCGGGGGTCCGTTCCCGCACGTCCGCGCCGCCACGTCCCTCCCGCAACGCGCAGGACCCGTCGACGATGATCCACATACCTGGGCCACTCACTCCCGACGGCCAGCGCAACCCTTTCGAGAGAGGAGATCTCGCATGCGATCGAACAGCCTTCCGGGAAATCATGTCCGCCCCCTCGGGCAGCCCGAAGTTCCCCAGCAGCCCGCAGGTCGCCGAGTATTCGCGAACGCCGTGCGCGTCCGCCTCGCGCCCCCTCCCGCGCCCCCGAGGGCCCATGCGGGAGGTGCGGTGGGCAGCTCGACCGCCCTCGCCCCGAGCGAAGCGGAGGCTCGGCGAGCTGGGCCGGGCGCAGAGAAGGTGGCTCTTCGAGACGGGCTCGCAGGCGCCTTTGCGCGGCTGCAAAACGCGGGTGCCTGGCGCCCCCCGGTTCCCGGCAGCGACGTCCTCGGAGGCTTGGCGGCGGAGCTGCTCACCGCGAGAAACAAGCCGGAGCAGACCTGGCTGGAGGATAAATCGCGCAACGAGGGCGGCCTCTCGCGCCGGCTGCACGTTCTGTCACCGGGGCTCGCGGCCGTGTGGCTGAAACAACCGGCCCTGGGCTCCGGCGCTTCCAAGCACGTGAAGCCGGCGCTGCTCGTCGACCTGCGCACTCCGGGGAGCCCCAAAGTGCTCGAGGTCGCCAAGGTCGTGGCCAAGGTTGACCCAAGGAACGGCAAGCACTTCGATGCGACGAAGCTCGAGATCAAGAAACAGATTTCCATCGTCGATGGACGCGTCGTGCCTTCGGTCGATGTCTACGGCTACTCCTTGATCCGCGGAAGGACGCAGGACAAGGGAATGAAGCTCGTCAGCTATCAAGAGCTCTGCCAAAAGGACCTCCTCGACCTGAGCTTTCCGGACGGGCTGCCACTCGATCCCACGCGTTTGGCCTTCGGCGTGGCCGCCCTCGAGGCCCTGAGTGCTCTGCACGGTCAGGGCAAGGCTCACAACGATATCAAGCTCGAGAACTTCCTGCTCTCTCGGGACGGTGGGGTGCGTCTCACGGATTTCGCCCTCGCGTCTGACAACCTCTCCTCGCCCTCGCCCGGTGGAACCATCGGCTATCGCTCGGCGGCCGCCTACGTCGCGGGCCGTGATCCCACCGCGACGATTCCGCGCATCCGTCAGCGCGAGGATGTCTATGCCATGGGGTGCTCGCTGTATCGATTGCTCACGGCGCTCGAGCCACCGCACGCCTACGCGTACAGCTATGAATTGCTCCGGTTCAAATCAGCTCGGGTGCCGCTGAACGACTCGCAGCGCATGTGGCTCTACGAACGTCTGAGCCCACCTTTCGGCACGCGTGAAGCGGCGCGGACGTCCCTCGATTTGGGCGTGAGCCCCCCGGACGCCCTCGAGGCGCTAGTCTGGAGTCTGATGGATCCAGACCCGCAACGCCGGCCGACGGCCAAAGACGCGAGAGACGCGCTCCGCCGGCTCCTGGACGCCCCCAACGTCGAGCAGCAATGCGGCACATTTCGCGCTGCGGCGGACGAGCTCACCCATGCGCCTTCGTGGCAGGATCGGAGGCCGGCTTGGAGCGCGCTTGAATCTGCGTGAGGGACCAACCCCGCTGACCGATCTCGTCGTGGGCGCCGCTGAAGCCCCCCTCCAGCACCCTCACGACGAGCGGATCGCCGACAGGTCGGTCAGATCGATCAGGTGGCGGGGCGGGTGAGCATGGCGCTGGCCACGGCCATCATGTCACGGACGCCATGCTGAGGCCTGCGCACCCAATCGAGGATGACCTCCTTCGTGGCGCACCGCTGATAGACCTGGTCGATGTCGGGCCGAACCAGCTGCTTGTCCTTGCCCTCGGGGTCGAGCCTGTTCATCTCCGCCTCGACCTCCTTGAGGCCGTCTTCGAGGAACTTGCGCCCGCGGTTGAACTGCATCGACGGCGCACGCAGCTTCACGCCCGCGTCGATGGTCCACGTGAGCACGTCGACGATCTTCTTCACGTACGATCCCTCGCCGGACATGAGCGCAGGCGCCTCCCTCAAGAACAGGGCCTCTTGCTCGGGCGTCACGTCGGCCATCAGCTTGAGACCCGCGAGCGCGACGCGCCCGGTCGCCAGATAGTTGCCGAGGGGCTGCGAGTGCATGACGACGGCGCTCCCGATGAGCTTGAGCCCTTCCTGGTCCTTCTTCTCCGGCCGCGCCACGACGCCCCAGTCGATCAGGGTGAGGCGGTAGTCGGGCCTGTCGCCCGGTCGCGGGTCGAGCAGCATGTTCCCCGCGTGCGCGTCGGGGAAGATGAGCGCGCTCTCGCCCTCGCCCCAGACGTAGTTCACGAGGTTGACGCGCAGCAGCTCCTCCAGCGCCCGGCGCTTCATGTTCAGGAACGTGCTCCGCGAGATGCCGACGGCCTCCAGCGGATCGACCTGGTCGACCTGGCCGGGCTTCGGATCCCAGTCCGCGAGCGGCCTGCCCGGGGCGAGCTCCATGACCAGGACGTTCTCGGTGGGCTCGATCCCCTTGATCAGGCCACAGGGATAGATGCCCTTCTGGGGAAGGAGATAGGCGCCCGGAGCAGACTGCATGTTCCTGCCTTCCTGGGTCAGGTCGATCTCCTCGAGGAGAGACGCGCGGGCGTCCTTGAGCAGCGCTCGCACGAAGGGATCCTTCGTGAGGCGGAAGAGCGTGGCAAACTCCGCCTCGATGCCGGGCCGAAGGTTGGGCTTGAGCACCTTGACCACGCAAGGGCGCACGGCGCCGTCCTCCATCCGCACGCGCGCGCGGTGGACCTGGCCGATCGTCCCCACCCCGAGCGTCTTCTCGTAGTCGAACTCCGGGAAGGTCGCCTTCAGGTCCTCGACCCTGCATCCCAGGTCCTTGGCCAGGATCAGCTGGACCTGCTGGGCCGGCATCTTCGGCAGGCCCTTCAGCAGCTTCTGCATGGCCTCCTTGATGAGATCGGACTTGGCCTCCTTGCCCACCAGCTGGAAGAGCTTCAGCACCGCCACCTGCCCCAGGTTGAGGAGCACGGCGCTCATCTTGTCCGAGAGCGGCGCGAAGGGCGGGAGCTCGAGGAAGGCGCGCGCCACACGGCGCTTGTCCGCGATGGGAAGCTCGTCGAAGAACGGGAGCAGGACCGAGGTGATCAGGCCCTTGATCCGCTCCGGGACGTCGTCGAGGTTGATGCCGACCTCGGGATCGATGAGCTTTTGAACGGTCGGGTGCTGGGCGAAGCGGAAGGTCTCGATCTTCTGGTTCACCTGGTCGGCGAGGCTGAGCAGGACGGCGTCCGGCATCTGGCTCATCACCAGCTCGTACGGGACCGGGGCGAGCGAACGCACGATGACGTTTCGACCGAGCTCCTTGCACTCACCCGGCGGCAGGACGTCGTTGATCGACTGCATGAAGGCCGGGAGGGCCGGCGACATCTCGCCGATCTCCACGTCCGCGCTCTCGAGAAACTGCTTCATGTCGCGGCGCTGGAGGAGCCACTCGACGGTCTCGGGGTGCTCCTTGAGGACCTTCCTGAGCGCCTGCGCACGAAACTCCACCGGCGTCCCGCAGGCCCAGAGCGCGTCCCGCAGGAACGTCCGCAGCCTCTGGTTGTCGATCTTGTCCTCATCGGGGTTGGTGGACACCACGGCCTTGGCCGCGCAGTCGACGACGCCCGCCAAGAACTCGCCGACCTTCGCCGTGACCTGCGTCGTCGCCCGAGTCGCGGTGCGCACGGCGAGCTGCGAGGTGCTGGCGGCCTCGCGCGTCACCTGTCCGAGGAAGGCGTTGCCTTGTCCGGCCAGCCACCCGACCGAGCCCAAAAAATCGGGGAAGCCGGGCTGGAAGCGAACCAGCGCGTCCCCCTGCTCCGCCATCCAGAAGATCGGGTCCGTCACGGCGGAGGGCACGCCGTCGATCTGCAGGCCGCCGGCCCGAGAACGGAGCTGCACGGGGCCGAGGCGAACGGAGCGCTCCCTCCCGGATCGAACCCTCGCCGATCGATCGCTCCCGGCTCGAACCCTCGCCGTTCGATCGCTCCCGGCTCGATCGCTCCCGGCTCGATCGCTCCCGGCTCGATCGCTTCGAGCTCGATCGCTTCCAGGGTCGGCGCTGCGGTGGGAGACCGCAGACGAGGACCGCTCCGTGCGGCGTTCGACGCTGGATTCCGGCGTCTTGCCCTGCTCGGCCCAGGTCATCTCTCGGCTGCTCGAGGGCACAAGTGCAGTGCTTGTGGATTCAACTTTACGGACCATATGGATCTCTCCTGTTTCGCGACGCTCTCGCTGAGAAGCACGCGAGCTCCGCGAAATACGGCAAATTCGCGAGAAGGACGTGCGTTCAATCGAGGAGTCGAATGTCAACCGGCGTGGGTATCGGTCCGTGCATGCGCACGGGTGCGCCGCGCTGCTTCGGATGACGATCAAGCGCGCTCCGACGAGGCTGACTCCCGTGCGGCCTCTCGCTACGCGATGGGTCACCGCCGGGACAGGAGCGAGGCGTCCACGGTGCTCGCTGCAGCCACGCCAGGCTGTGGACCTGACGGCCCCGTGCGTGCGGCTGTCCGAGGCCGTGGTCGAGCGTGGACAGCCACGACCTCGATGCTTGGCATCGTGCAAGCAGTCTCGAGGCAACGCGCGGCGGCATCGGCCGATAACCGCGTCGCGATGACGAACTTCAATCTACAGAACCTCGCCAGCGGGCTCTCGCCCGCGCTGTACAACCCGGGCACCGCCCTCACGCAGGCCGCAGCGGAGAGCCGTAAGCTCGCGCAGTCGGCGCAGACCGGCGCCGCCCGACTCCTCGACACCGCTCAGCGCGATGTCCAGGACCGCACCCGCGACGCCGACGCGTACGTGAAGCAGATCCTCACCGAGGTGAGGCGCCTCGGCTTCGCCGCGACGGCGCCCATCGAGAAGCTCCTCTCCGACACCGCCAGCCGCGGCGCGGCCCTCGCCACGCAGATCCCGGGCTCGCTCCGCGCCCTGCCGACGGCCATCTACAGCGCCATCTTCGGCGGCAGCGTCTCCGCCGCGCCCCGGAGCACCGCCCGCCCCCGGCTCGAGAGCCCCCAGGCTGCGGAGGCGTCCGGGACCCCTGTCGCTTCCGAGGAGGCCGCCGGCGAGGAGGCCGCTTCCGAGGCGAGCGCGCCCGAGGCCGCGGCGTCCGTCGGCGTCTCAGCCGCGACGACCCCGGAGAAGGCCGTGCTCAGCTTCGGCCAGCCGCACGGCTTCGCGGATTGGGAGCCGACGCTCGAGGGTCGGCTCGTCGCGGGCGGCCAGGTCGAGGTCAAGTACAACCACGCCGAGGCGCGCTTCTCGGAGCGCGTCCAGGCCACGCAGGGCGGGTACGCCCAGTGGGGCGTCTCGGGCTTCGCGCAGGTCAACGCACGCGAACCGGTGCGGTTCGAGGCCACGCAGAGCGTCCCGGAGGTGGGTCTCGTCGCTCGCCCGACCACGCTCGACCTGCCCGAGCCCGGTGAGCTCAAGCTGTGGTTCAGCGCCAGCAACCGCTACGGCCACGAGCCGATCTGGGACTCGAACGACAGCCATAACTATCGCCTGCCGATCGAGCAGGATGCGAGCGCGCTCCCCCGGTAAAAAAAGAAAAGGCCGAGGCGGGCTCGGTAGCCCCCTCGGCCCTCTCGACCTCCGCAGGGCGCGGAAGGTCAGATGCTCTTCTTGCCGTTCTTGACGACCACTTCGGAGTAGTAGTCCTCGACCTTGGTGCCCTTCGAGATGGCGTCGTTCGCCTTCTGGAGCTCCTCGTCGATGATCTTCTTGAAGTTCTCGATCGGCTGCGCGCCCGAGAGGTAGCGCCCGTTGATGTAGAAGGCCGGGGTGCCGCGCACGCCGACCGCCGCCATCTGGGCCTGATCGTCGGAGACGACCTTCTTGCACTCGTCGCCGTTCATCTCGGTCTTGAAGCGGTTGACGTCGAGCCCGATGTCCTTCGCCATCTTGAGGAGGTTGTCCTCGGCGTAGTTTCGGTTGTTGCGGTAGCCCTTCTCCCAGAGCTGCTCCTCCATCTCGGCGTACTTGCCCTGCTTGTGCGCCGCGCAGGCGGCCTGAGCCGGGAGGGTCGCGACCTGCGGGTGCACGACGTAGTGCTTGGTCACGATCTTGAGGTCGTTGCCGTACTGCTTCTGCAGGTCCTTCATCGTCGCGGACACGCGCTCACAGAAGGGACACGCGAACTCGAAGGCCTCGACGATGGTCACCTTGGCGTTCTTCGGACCCTTGTAGGGCGCGCCTTCGACGGACACGGCGTACACCGTGTTCGGATCCGGCCCCGGAGGGGGCTGAGGCCTCTGGGCCATCGCTCCGCCGCCGGCACCGATCTTCTTGTCGAGCGCGTCGAGCTTCTTGTCGATCGCGTCGAGCTTCTTCGCGACGTCTTGGTCCGGCACGGGCTGGCATGCCGCCAGCGCCAGGCCGAGCGGGAACAGATAAATCAGCTTCCTCATGGTCCTTGGATTCTCCTTCTTCAACTTCTGTCGGCGCTCAAGCTGCACGCACTCCGGCAACCGATCCGGTACTCCGGCAAACGATCCGGCACAGCGATTTCCGGAACGGTCTAGCAAGGGTGTCCATTCCCAGTCCACTTCTCGTTATTCCCGGATGTCTCACACTGGGATGACGGAGCGCCGTTTGTCGATGCGCGTCCGTGACTTGCCCTCGGCGAAGGCGAAGCGGCGCGTCAGCTCGGCCCGCAGGTCCCGGGCGCTGACGACCGCGTCGATCACGTTCTCGCTGGCGAGCTTCATGATGTCGATATCCCGCCGGTATTCCTCGCGCAGCTCGGCCACGTACGCGGCCCGCTCCGCCTCCGGTCGCTCGGCGATCTTGTTCGCGTAAACGGCGTTCACGGCCGCCTCGGGCCCCATGACGGCGATGCTCGCCGTCGGGAGGGCCAGCGTCGCTTCGGGCTCATACCCGGGCCCACACATCGCGTAAAGCCCCGCCCCGTAAGCCTTTCGGACCACGACGCTGATCTTGGCCACCGTGGCCTCGGAGATCGCGTTGATCATCTTGGCCCCGTGGCGAATGATGCCTTCCCGCTCCACCTTCGACCCGATCATGAACCCGGGGACGTCCGCCAGGAACACGAGCGGGATGTTGAAGGCGTCGCACAGCCACACGAAGCGCGCCGCCTTGTCCGCGCTGTCGACGAAGAGGACGCCGCCCTTCCACTTCGGCTGGTTGGCGACGATGCCGACCACCTTGCCGTCGATGCGCGCGAGGCCGGTGATCAGCTCCCGGGCGAAGCGCTTCTTCAGCTCGAAGAACGAGCCCTCGTCGACCAGGCTCTCGATGACCAGGTTCATGTCGAAGGGCTTGTTCTCGTTCTCGGGGATCAGCTCCGCCAGGGGCGGCAGGCCGGCCTTCACCGCGCGCGGCGGCGCCACGGGCGGGTCGACGTGCCAGCTCGTGGGCATGAACGCGAGATAGTCGCGGGCCGCCGCGATCGCCTCTTCCTCGTTCTTCGCGAGGAGATCCCCGCAACCGGAGACCTCGCAGTGCATGCGGGCGCCGCCCATCTCCTCGAGCGTCACCTCCTCGTTGATCACCATCTTCGCCATGCGCGGCGAGCCGAGGTACATCGACGCGTTGCCCTCGACCATGAAGACCTGGTCGCAGAAGGCCGGGATATAGGCCCCGCCCGCCGCCGAGGGTCCGAAGAGGAGGCACAGCTGCGGCACGAAGCCGGAGAGCTTGCACTGGTTGTGAAAGATGCGGCCCGCGTGGCGCCGGCCTGGGAACATGTCGACCTGATCGGTGATCCGCGCCCCCGCCGAGTCGACGAGGTACACGAGCGGGACGCGCAGGCGCATCGCGGTCTCCTGGATGCGCACGATCTTCTCGACCGTGCGCGCCCCCCAGGACCCGGCCTTGATGGTGGAGTCGTTGGCCATGACGGCGACGGGCCGCCCGTGCACCCGGCCGATGCCGGTGACCACGCCGTCGGCGGGCAGGTCGCCCGCGAGCACGTTCACCAGGAGGCCGTCCTCGGTCCAGTCGGGCCGCTCGGGGTCGAGGAGGCGGCGGATGCGCTCGCGGCAGAAGAGCTTCCCGCTCTCGGCGTTCTTCTGGTGATACTTCGGCGCGCCGCCCTTCTCGACGGCGGCGATGGCTTCTTTCAGCTTGGGCTCGGTGGTGGTCATGACTTGGTTTCGGGGCCCTCGAGGGCGAGCGCGGCCGCGCCGCGGGCGGTGGCCTCGAGCGGAAATGGGCCGAGGACGCTCTGACCCGGCCGCACCGGGCACGGGGACGCGGCGCGCGCGTCGAAGCCGGAGACCACGATCGTCTCCGCAGGCTCGCCCGGAGGGAGCAGCCGGCGCGCGCACACGTACCAATAGGCGTCCTCGCGCGGCTCCCGGCGATGATCGAAGAGGCCGAGCGGGTCGAGGCGCGCCACGTGGCCGCGGTCCTTCATCGCGCGCACCCAGGCCCAGGCGAGGTCGAGGTCGTCCGGGGCGCCGCTGGCGACGAAGCGCGCGAGAAAGGGCTCGTCGAGGGCGAGGCTCACCCGCTCGAGCTCGAGCGCGCCGAACGCGGTGCCGCGGGCGAGCAGCGGGACGTCGGTGGTCGCGCGGACCTCGGCGACGAGGGCGAGGAAGCGGGCCCGCGCCGCGTGGAGCCGGGTCGTCGCCAGGGCCCTCGCTTCGGGCTCGGTGAGCGCGCCGTCGTTCTCGCGGAGGCGGGCGGGCTCGGCCAAAAAGACGTGCGTGAGGCCATCGAGGAGCGCGGCGCGCAGGGCCTCGGGCTCGACCGGGTCCGCGGCGATGGCGGCGAAGCGCGCGACCGCCACCGTCGACGCGACGACGAGGAAGGGCGCCTCCGCGAGGCAGGCCTCGACCTCCCACGCGCGGGAGCCCTCGAGGGCCGCAGCCCGCGCCCGGGAGATGCACGCGTCCGCAGCGCGGTCGGCCTCCTCGGGGTCCGCTTCGGCGACGCCGCGCCAGCGGGCGCGCTCGATGGCGCAGGTGGCCGCGTCGTCGACCCAGCCGAGCCCACGCCAGCGCTCGAGGGTGGGCATGAAGCGGGCATCCCCGCCCAGGTCGAGGAAGTGGGCGAGGACAGTGCGCTTCGGGTTGTCGTACGTGTGGCGCGGGGGCGAGGTGGAGGCCTCGGCCATCAGCGCCTCGAAGGCGTCGACGTCGCGGGCCCGGGCGGCCTCGCGGGCCCGAAAACCCAGGGCATTCTGGTAGCTCGAGACGCAGCCGCTCGCGGCCGACGCCAGGGCGACGGCGACGACGACGACACAACCGACGACGGTTGAAGCCCTCACCTTCGGAGCGGAGCTAGCACGTTGCAGCGAGCGAAGTCATGCAGGAATCTGAGCAAGGTTGTCAATCCGACGGACCGTGGAGGACCGGTCGTGGCCACTAAGGAGTTGCAAGATTTGCTGGTGTTGATAGATCGCCTCGCTCGATGGGCAAGTACCTGAAGCTCTCCCCACCGAAGCGAGGCTCGAAGATCACGGTCGCCAAGAATGGCCAGCTCCAAGTGCCGGACGACCCGATCGTGCCCTACATCCAAGGCGAAGGGATCACGCCGGAAATCTGGAAGGCAGCGCAGTCCGTCTTCGAGATCGCCGTCGACCGCTGCTACGCCAACGCCAAGCGCGTGGAGTGGCTCGAGGTCTACGCTGGTGACCGCGGCAACGAGGTCTACGGCGCCAACAACCGGCTCCCGGAAGACACGCTCCGGGCGATCCAGGAATACAAGGTCTGCATCAAGGGCCCCCTGACGGCCCCACCTGGCCACCCCACCTGCCTGGACGCGACGCTGCGCGACCGGCTGGATCTCTTCGCGCACGTCATGCCCATCCGCCACCTCGACGGCGTCCCGTCGCCGATGCGCGAGCCGCACCTCCTGGACACGCTGATCTTCCGCGAGCACACCGAGGACGTCTACTCGGAGCTCGAGTGGAAGAAGGGCTCTCCGGAGGCCAAGCAGCTGATCACGTTCCTGAACGGAGACCTGGCGCGGAAGCTGAACAAGACCATCCGCCCGGACTCGAGCGTCGGCATCAAGCCGATCAGCGCCACGGCCACCAAGCGCCTCATCCGCCTGGCGATCGAGTACGCAGTGAAGCACAAGCGCCGCTCGGTCACCTTCGTGCACGAGGCGCACGCCATGAAGCACACCGAAGGCTTCTTCCGGGACTGGGGCTACGAGCTCGCGCGGAAGGAGTTCTCGGAGTGGACCGTCACGGAGCAGCAGATCGCCGAGGAGCACGCCGGCGTCGCGCCCCGCGGCAAGGTGATCATCAAGGACCGCCGCGTGGACGAGACGATGCAGCTCCTGCTCCAGAAGCCGGACGAGTTCGACGTCATCGCCACCACGAACCTCAACGGGCACATGATCGAGAACCTCGCGCTGGGCGCGTCGGGTGCGGCGGGGCTCGCGCCGAACGCGTTCCTGGGCGCCAAGGCCGCCGTCTTCCAGGCGACGCACGACCTGCTGCCGAAGCCGCCCAGCCCGGACCGCCTGAACCCGACCTCGCTCCTGCTCTGCGGTGTCATGCTGTTCGAGCACCTGGGGTGGAAGGACTCCGCAGACCTGGTCACGTACTCGATCATCAAGACCATCTCCGATGGCAGAGTGACGCCGGACCTCGCGCGGGTGATCCCGGCGGCCCAGGTGGTGAAGAGCGCGGAGTTCTGCGACGCGATCATCGAGAACTTCGAAGAAGTGCGGAAGTCTCGCGTCCGTCAGGCGATGAAGCGCGGCAACTCGGAGCCCAGCATCCCTGCGGCGATCGCCGCGGCCAGCGCCACCGGGACGAGCGCCTCGAGCTCGCCGAGCAGCAGCAACGGAACCAACGGAACCAACGGAACCAACGGAACAGCCAACGGCGAGAAGCGCGTCAGCTTCTAGGTCGAGGCGATCAAGCAGGGACAAGGAAGGGACAGGCACACAATGACACGTCGAAAGATTGGGTTGGTCGGCGCCGGACAGATCGGCGGAAACCTCGCGCTCCTCGCGGCTCAGAAGGAGCTCGGCGACATCGTCCTCTTCGACATCCCGCAGGCTGAAGGCATGGCGAAGGGCAAGGCCCTCGACATGTCGCAGATGGCGCCCATCGAGCGCTACGACGCGAAGATCACCGGCTCCTCGAGCTACGATGACCTCCGCGGCTCCGACGTGGTCATCATCACCGCCGGCATCCCGCGCAAGCCCGGCATGTCGCGCGAGGACCTCCTCGAGACGAACCTCAAGATCATGCGCGACGTGGCCGAGAACCTGAAGCGCGTCTGCCCCGACGCCTTCTTGATCAACATCGCCAACCCGCTCGACGCGATGGTCTACGCGCTCAAGAAGATCACCGGCGGCACGAAGCAGAAGATCGTGGGCATGTCCGGCATCCTCGATACGGCGCGCTTCAAGGCGTTCCTCTCGATGGAGCTCAACGTCTCCATGAAGGACATCACCGCGTTCGTCCTCGGCGGCCACGGCGACGACATGGTGCCCATCACCCGCCTCACCACGGTCGGCGGCGTGCCGGTGACGGAGCTGATCGCCAAGGACAAGCTCGAGGCGATCGTCGACCGCACCCGGAAGGGCGGCGCCGAGCTCGTCGGGCTGTACAAGACCGGCTCGGCCTACTTCGCGCCGGCGGCGGCCGCGATCGAGATGGCCGAGGCCTACATCAAGGACCAAAAGCGGGTCCTCCCCTGCGCCGCCTGGCTCGAGGGCGAGTTCGGCCTCGGCGATCTCTACTTCGGCGTCCCGTGCGTCGTGGGCGCGGGCGGCGTCGAGAAGATCCTCTCCTTCGAGCTCAACGCCGAGGAGAAGGCGATGATCGAGAAGAGCGCCGCCAGCGTGCGCAAGTCGGTCTCCGAGACGAAATTGTAGGCATCGCCCGTCGCTCCTTCGCGCGCCTCCTTCGCGCGCGTCGTTCGCGCGCCTTTTTGCGTGCCTCGCGCCGGCAGCGGACCGAAGGGTCCATGGCGTTCGGAGGCAAAGTTGACAACAACCTCGGCTGAAGCCAAGTAATGGGGCGCCCGCCTGACGAGACGGGAGCCCATGACCAGCACTGCAAGATCGACCGCGCGCGCATCCTGGGCGGTCTCCGCGATCGCCGCGGGGGTGCTCATCGCGGGGGGGGCGGTCGAAGCGCGCGCGCAGGAGGCCAGCGAGGGCGCGGGATTTCCGGTCGGTGAGAAGTCTCGGCTGCACACCTCGATCGACCTCGGCGGCGCCTACGACACCAACCCGGACCGCACCCGCGCGGCCGAGGCCGAGGCGGACATCCGCGGGATCATCCGGCCGGGCCTGCGCTTCGTCGTCCCCGGGCGCGCGCTCGACCTGAGCGTCGCGGCGGGCGTGACCATCAGCCAGTACGCCGGCATGTCCACGCGGGACCCCCACACCGACGTCGGCGGGGACATCCAGGTCCACGGGCAGGTCGGCGGACAGGACAGCCTGGTCGGGATGCGGCTCCGCGACGACTTCACGCGCACGCCCGCCTTCATCGGGGCGCTGGGCGCGGTGGCCTCCGAGGAGCGCACGTACCGAGCGTGGTTCAACCGCGGGGAGGCGGCGCTCCTCTTCCGCCCAGGCGGCGGCGCGCTCGAGCTCTCGACGGGCTACACCAACGAGCTCTTTTTCTACGACACGCTCCCCAACTCGCAGCAGCACGGCGTGCTCGCGGGGGCGAAGCTCGCCTTCTTGCCCAAGACCGCCATGTTCGTGCGCGGCGACCTCGGCTTCTTCAGCACCGACGAGAGCATGTTCACGCTGAAATCCAGCCCTTTCACCGTCAAGGCCGGCGTCATCGGCCAGGTGACCTCGCGCTTCTCGGCGCTGCTCGAGGCGGGCTACGGCGACACGCTCACGTGGGAGGACGGTTACTTCAACCACCTCTCGACGAAGAACCGCCGCACCGCCGTCGGCAGCGCGAGCTTGACGTGGACGCCGCTGGACTCGCTCGAGCTCTCCCTCGGCTATGCGCGCGAGGTCCGGCCGGTGATCACGTTCAACAACGTCGGCATCGACGCGCTGAACGGTCGCTTCCAGTGGTCGATCGGCGCACACGTGCAGATCGGGCTCCTCGCCCACGTCGAGTTCCGGCACTTCGCCGCGGGGGCCGGGAGCAACCAGATCGCCTTCCCGACGATCGACCCCACCCGAAATCGGCCGGCCCGCGACGCGCTCCTCGTGCTCGGCGACGCGCGCCTCAGCTACTGGTGGACGGAGTACCTGGCGACCGCCATCGGCTACCGCCTCCTCCACCAGAAGCCCGACGACGAGACCGGCGCGACCTCCTTTCTCCTCAGCGACTACACGCGGCACCAGGCCTTCCTGACCGTCCACCTCGCGTATTGAGCATCCGCCGGGGCGAGGCACCCGCGGCCGACAGCCGCCGCGGGCGCCGATCCACAGGCCCGGGCCGGAGCGGGTGTGCGTCCCGCTCGCCGCTCCGCGCTCGCCGTGGGCGGCGGCGTGCTCGATCTCGAGACGCGCCGGGCTGCGGTATGCCCCAGGAAGAATCTGGTCTAGTGTGGAGTCCCCGTGGGGAGAGCATGAGCATGGCGCGCGAACTTGGCCGGTCGAAAATCGTCCTCGCGACCTCACTGCTCGCGTGGCTTTACGGCTGCCCGGGCGAGGATCTGCCGGACACCTGCTATGAGCAGGGCATCACGGGCGATGGATACACCTTCAATATCCCGTTTCCGGGCCAGGATAACGTCCCCGTCGCCGAGCAGGAGATCATGTCGGTGGTGCGTGTGCCCGCGGGCGCGGTCACCGATCCCACGACGTTCAAGCTCTGCTTGATCAAGCCGCAAGACCTCCCCTCGCCCGAGGACATCCACGGCTACGGCGTGGAGATCTCGCCGGCGGGCTTCGAGTTCAAGCGGCCGATCGAGGTGAAGTATTTCATACCGCGCTCCGACAGCCCGGAAGACCTCGCGCTGCTGCGCATCTCGCGCGAAGCGGTCGATGCGCACCTCTCGCGCTGGGAGCTGGTCGACGGCCTGATGCGCGGCTTCGGGCCGCCGATGATGAGCGGCGAGCTTCGCCGGACGGGCATCTACGCCGTGCACGACCGCCCCGTGCAGGTCACCGCGGTCGACTTCAACGTCGGCGGCGAGCCCGTCGACTTCTCGGGTCGGATGCACGTCGTCGCCGAGACCCTCGAGGACGTCCCGACGGACCTCGACATCCGCGTCACCTTCGAGAACGCCGGCAACGGCGAGGGCATGGGCCGCGTCTCGGGCACGCTGACGATCATCAATCTCGCCTCGATGCGCACGGTCTCCGCCACCATGGCCGACGCGCTGCTCACGGCGCGCTCGGATGGGTCCGTGACCATCGGGCCGCCCGACCGGCTCCTGGTGCACGACTCGACCTGGCCGAGCCAGGTCGAGAGCATCGAGCTCGCCACGGGCGCGGAGCAGGCCCTGCGGATCGAGAACGGAAACACCATCATCCTGGACTTCAACCGGGCCACGGAGGAGATCACCTCCGCGCTCGACGAGAGCGGGTTCGGGGGCGTGGCCGTGGCGCCGTTCTTCCGGCCGCACCAGACCTATCGCTGGGTGCTCCGCTGCACGGGCAGCCTCGAGATCGCCTACCAAGGCATCTCGGGCTCGGTGATCGACGCAGGCGGAATCCTCAACACCTCCTCCGAGTGAGCGCGCTCCGTCGATGCCTGCTGGCCGCGACCGCGGTCCTGGTGGTGCTCTCGTCTCTCGAGGCCCACGCCCTGGGCACGATCCCTGGCCACGCGAGCCCGCTCCTCTCCGACACGACGTCGCCGATGGGCCAGCTGGCGCTCGGGCTCCACGTCGACGGAGCCCACGAAGCGCTGGCGTTCCTGGTCGGCGAAGATCAGCTGGACTCGACGGGCTTCTCGCGCGGGGCCACGGGGAACCTGCTCGGGGTGGCGGCCTCCGCGCGCTTCGGGCTGCTCGACCCGCTCGAGCTCGCCCTCGAGGGCGGGTGGCGCTACTACGACATCAGCTACGAAGGGGTGCACACGGAGCACGCCCGCTTGGACGCGCGCCTCCGCCTCTACCGCGGCGAGGGCCTGATCCCGAGCGTCGTCCTCTTCGCGGGCGCCGAGGGGACCTACGCCCGCGGCCTGGTCTTCGCGCCGCTGTCGATCGCCGTGGGACGCCTGATCATCCACCTGCGGCCCGACACGCGGCTCGACTTCGGCGACGTGGGTGAGCTGGCGCTTCAGGGCGGCGCGGTCACGGGCGTGCGCCTCGGGCCCGTGGCCGCCCGCTTGTCGGCGCGCGTCGTCGGCGCCTGGGTCCACAGCTACGACGCGCCGAGCCCGGACATCATCGACCGCCTCGACGGTATCTTCGATCACCGGGAGCAGTCGCTGCACCTCGGGGCCGAGGTGGAGTGCAAGATCGTGGGGGGGCTATCTGCCGCGGCCGGCTACGAGTACATCCGCGTGGACCGTGAGGGGCTCGATTTTCGCCAGCAGGACGCGCCCGTCGACGACAACCACGTGCTGGGCGCGTCGGTCCGCTATGCACTCTCCGAGCAGCTCGCCGTCTCCGCAGCGGGGACGATCTACTGGCACAACCTCACGGGCGAGGTCCCGCTGTTCTACAACGAGCTCAATGCCTCCGAGTTTCGGCACCATTACGGCGCGCTCCACCTGGGCTTCGAGTGGACGACCGGGCTCCTGTGACGGGGATTTGATTTGCGCATCTTGATGATCAACCGCTTTTTTTGGCCGGACGAATCGCCGACCGCGATGCTCGCCACCGACCTGGCCGAGGACCTGACGCGGGAGGGGCACGAGGTGCACGTCGTGTGCGGCCGGTCCTCGTACGTCGAGGCCTCGCGCGACCTGCCGCTCTCCGAGGTCTTTCGAGGCATCCACATCCATCGCCTGCTCTCGACACGGCTCGGCCGCGGACGCCTGTGGAAGAAGCTGGCCGACCTGGTGACGCTGCAGGTGAGCCTGCACGCGCTCGGGCCCTGGGTG
>JADMIO011280071.1_pt1 | contig 27244 bp, 21 predicted proteins | sample 8958161 | NCBI WGS metagenome assembly JADMIO01 (sample SAMN16585339, study PRJNA669376) | soil metagenome | isolation source: Crop rotation soil | place: USA: Cullars Rotation, Alabama | collected 2011
AAGGTGAGCCAGTGTGATTACATTTGCGGCCTAACTGTGGCCAGTCCAGTTACGCTGGAGTCACTAGTATTTAGGTGACACTATAGAAGCGGCCGCGACAACTTGTCCACGTGGAATTCTAAGCTTAGGATCCCAATGTGCTGGAAAGGGAGCTGACCGACGAGAGTCTGCGCAGTTGCCCGATGTCTCCCCACCGGGTCTGGTTGACGCTGGTGTTGCCAGATCTCGAGGCTGGGAGGGCGGTTGATCATGACGTGTCCATCGCGATGGGGACTTGTTCCGCAAGGGCTGCGGCGGCCACAGCCGAGGCCGACAGCAGCAGGCGGACGATCATGACAGTCGTCTCGATGCGGCCGGTCCTTCGGCTTGTGCTGGTGGTGGTGCTGCTGCTCCTCACCGGCCCGCTCCGCGCGTGCGAGTCGCTCGCGTCGCCGGCGGAATCGGCCGCGGTGGGACGGCTACCGCCCGGCTTCACCGAGGTGTACCCGTACACCGACGGCATCGAAGTCCAGGTCACCGAGGTCTGGACCGGACGCCGGCTCGGCTCAACGGTCGTCGAGCTGACCGTCACCGTCCGAAACGGCTCGGAGCACACGTTCGACGCCTGGATCAGGGGCGACCTGCGCTACGGCGCCCACCGGCTGCCGGCGATGCGGTTCCTGACACCGCCGGGACCCGATGACAGTGGAAGCACGCAGCTGATCGCCATCGGCGAGTACTCAGACCCGTACCGGCTCAGCTTCGTCGTCCCTGCCAGCAGCCATGACGACGTGATGTTCACGCTTGCCATTGACGCGGGTAGACACGACCCGGCCGTCTTCGTCGGAGAACTGTGATCACGAAGCCGCCATCTGCGCCGCACCGGGTCGTCGCCGGTCCAGTGGCGACGACATCGTGGCCAACCTGGCGTTGCCGGCCGGAGAAGGGGGCTTGACGTGCGCGCTGGGTGTTGCTGATCTGGTCGGGTGGGTTGGGTCAGTGCGTTCACCGGCCGGGCAGCCGAGCTGGAGCGGCTCTGCGCGGGCGTACGCGACGGATCGACGACACTGGTGGTGGGTGATCCCGGCATCGGCAAGACCCGGCTCACCGCTGAGAGCGCAGCCGGTTTGGAGGCCGATGGCTGGCTGGTGGTCTCGGCGTCGTGTCTGCCGTTGGCCGAGCAGCTGCCGCTGCTGCCGGTCGTGGACGGCTTGCGGCAGCTGCATCGTCTCGACGGTGGGGCGCTGCTGCGGGACTGCTTGCAGGACTGTGCCCGCTATGTTCGCGACGACGTTGCCAGGCTGGTGCCGGAGCTGGCGTCGACGTCGACGCGAGCAGCAGGCGGGGAGGCGCCGCGGCAGCGTCTGTTCGCTGCCGTGCACGAGTCCTGGCGGGCAGTCCAGCAGCGGCGACCGTTGTTGATCGTGATCGAGGACCTGCACTGGTCCGACGGCACGACCCGCGACTTCTTGACCTACATGTCGGCGCAGCACGGCAGCGCATCGGTGCCCGTCGTCTTGACCACCCGCCCCACGGACATCTTCGACGGCCGAGCGGCCGAGGTCTGGTCGGAGACCCTGGTCTCGACCGGCCGCTGGCAACGGATCCAGCTGTCCCCGCTCACGCCGCACGAGGTCGAGGTGATGGCGGCATCGGTGGCGCTGGAACCGTTGAGCGTCGACCAGATGGCACCGCTGGTCAGGCGAGCCGATGGCAACCCGTTCTTCGTCGAGCAGCTGCTGGCTTCGGGAGAGGTGACGATGCTGCCCGACGAGCTTGCCGAGCTGCTGCGCAGCAGAGCAGCCGCCACCACCCCTGAGGCCCATGATGTTCTGCGGGTGATGGCGGTCGCCGGCCGCCCGCTGTCGGACGACGAGCTGGCCACCGTGACCGGGCATGCCGCGAATCGGGTTCGGGTGGCACTCCGCGAGCTGGTGGGTGCCGCGCTGGCCAAATCGGCCGTGGACGGATTGTGCACACTGCGCCACGCCCTGCTCGGCGAGGCCATCGAGGCCGCCATGTTCGCCGGCGAGCGGGCTGAGCTGCACGGTGCCGTCGCGGGACTCCTGGTAGACCGTGCAGCCCCTGACCTCGATGCAGAGGCGGCGCACCATCTGCGGCTGGCCGGGCGTGATCGTGACGAGCTGCCGCTGCGGATCGCGGCGGCCGAGTACTGCGAGCAGATCAAGGGTCACCGTGAGGCTTCCCAGCACTGGTCGCGTGCCGCCGATCTCGCCGAGGAGTTCGACGACGGCCAGGTCGCGGTCCTGGCCCTGCGTGCACTGCGGGCCAGGAACCGTGCCGGAACGGGCGAACCCCTGCTGGATCAAACCGAACGCGGGAAGAGTGCCGCCGTTCGGCACGGCCAGCGGCAGCTGTACGCCGCGCTCATGCTGGAAGCCGCCACGCTCCACAGCCCGGACAAGGACAGCAGCTTGGAACGCGGCCTGATCGAGCTGCAGGCGGCCGTGGACGCGTTCCAGGGGCTCCCGCCATCCTCGGACCAGGTCAGTGCCTTGATCGGCCTGTACTGGTTGCACCGTGGCGGAGGCAAACCGGCGAACGGTATGCCGCACCTGCAGCGTGCCGTCGAGATCGAGGACTCTCTGACGACCGGATCCGTGATGGCGCTGCCAACGCTGGCTCATGCGCAGCTGCTGGACGGGGAGATCGAATCGGGTCTGGAGGCCCTGGCGGAGGCGCGTCGTAGAACGGGGCCAGACGCCGACCTCGAGACGGTGACTCGACTGGCGATGGCCGAGACTGACGCCAGCTTGCACTTGAACCAGTTGGAGGAGGCGGTCACCACAGGACTGGCTATCTGGAACCGGCTGCAGGACAACGGGCTGGCTGACACCTACCTGGCCTCGTCGATAATGAGCACCGTCGGCGACGCGCTCCGTGGCCGGGGACAGGTCGAACGGCTGCGTCGGATCGTGGAGCCGCTGACGACTGACCAGACTGTCGGGCCTGCGTCGTGGATGCTGCACGTGCAACGCTGTTGGGTAGATCTGTACGGCGGCCGTCTCGGCGCGGCCGCCGACCGGGTGGACCAGATCCTGAGCCGCTCCGGGCAGCGGTCTGTGTACGACAGGAGCGAGCTGGCCCAGCTGCGACTCGAGCACGCGCTATGGAGCAACAACCCACGAGGTGCCGTCGAGCTAGCTCTACGAGCGGTCGACGGGACGGCCGGCGTCGCACCGGAAGGGTGGGCGGCACGCCTCCTGACCACGGCCATGTGGGCGTGTGCCGACCTGGTCGAGGACGCCCGTGCCCACCACGACGACACCCAGATCCGTGCCGGCCAGCGGGCCGCGGTGCACATGGAGGAGGTGAGCGTCGAGCTGCTGGGAGACCCATTCGCTGAGCATCCGTACTTCCTCACCGCCACGGTCGAAGGCCGCGAGTGCGCTGCCGAGCTCAGCCGCTGCCGGGGGGACCACAAACCGGAGCTGTGGCTGGCGGTCGCCGAGGAATGGGAGACGCACGGCCGCCCGCATCGCGCCGGCTACGCGTGGTGGCGCGCAGCCCAGGCACTGCTGCAGCTCGGTCAACGCGGGCCGGCCGCGACCGGCCTCCAGGCCGCACGCCAACGGAGCGATCAGCATGTGCCGCTGACCAAGGCCGTCACGCACCTGGCGCGGTTGGCGCGGGTGCGTCTGGAACCGCCATCGACAGCGCTGCAGGCGACAATCACGGTGCCGGCAACGTCGCCGGCGCTCGGGCTGACCAGCCGGGAGCTCGACGTCCTGAGACTGCTCACCGAAGGCCTCACCAACGCCGAGATCGGCTCCCGCCTCTACATGAGTCCCAAGACGGCCAGCGTTCACGTCACCGCCATCCTCCGCAAGCTCCACGCCACCAACCGAGTCCACGCGGCAGCTATCGCCGAACGCCTGGGCCTCACCAGCACCTGAATCCCTCAGACGACGGCACGGGTGTGTGGCGCAGATGGTCGGCTGCACCGTCGCCCACGGCGGGACTTCATCACCTCGTCGACGCCGCACCCGTTGGCACCGACGGACCCTCGGCCAATCGACAGCGGTCGGTGGGGGTACGGGTGATCGGCGGCTCGGCAACATGGCACGTCACGGCGCATCCAGTTCCCCGACTCCGAGCCGATCCTGCGGATCGAGTCGGCTCAGGACGGTGCCGGCGACGTCGCTGAGCTGCTTCACCTGCTCGGGGCTGAGCGCGTCGATCACGTGGTGGCGGACGATCTCCACGTGCCCGGGGGCTGCCTCGACCACCTTGTCTCGGCCCTTGCTGGTGAGGCGCGCGTTGGTCGCTCGAGCGTCTTCCGGGCACGGAGCTCGCTCCACCAGACCTTCCCGCTCCAGTCGAGCCACCACGTGCGACAGCCGGGGGAGGGTGGCGTTGGTCCGAGCCGCCAGCGCCGCCATCCGAAGGGTCTGATCGGGCGCGCCCGACAACCGGGCGAGCACGAAGTACTCGTAGTGGCTGAGACCGGCGTCGCGCCGCAGCTGGCTGTCCAGCGCCGCGGGCAGCAATTCGCACACCGAGACCAGCCGGATCCACGCCCCGAGCTCCTCGTTCGACAGCCAGCGCACCATGCGACCAGCCTACGAGTTCAGTTGACGTGACAACCTAACGACTCTACGCTAAGCATTACTTGAAGCTACAACGGAATATCCGGAGGGGACGCGAGCAGCTGCCAACGGCGGTTGTGGCCGGCGACTCCCGATTCGGATCCATGGTCGTCGGCCGCCGGCGGCGGTGCGTAGGGGACGCACCGCCCCGCGGCCGGCTAGGAGACGCAGTGCGCTGGCAGTCCAACTGGTGACGACGCTCTGACCCCGGCGCGCGGGTGGGTCTACACGAGGTCTGCTGGACGTTCTGAATCCAGGTCCGGTCCACCGAAGTATCACAATCGTCGATTGCTTCTCCCCATAGGTGGCGCGCGCCCGGCTGGAGGTTTAGTGTGCGAACTAATCGGTGCGTGGGGGGTCCACACCGAGGCGTGAAATCGGGGTTTACGCATGGAGCATCCGAAGATCCGTGGGCTGAGCGCATGGAAACCACTCGCTCGTGGTGGGTTCACTCTCGTCTGGGAAGCGCGCCAAGACCTGTTGACCCGTCTCGTCGCGGTCAAGGTCTACCAGCGCGGGCTGGCCGATGACGTCTACGACATGTTCGCGCGAGAGGCTGGTGTCATCGGCCGACTCTCCGACCATCCGGGCGTCGTCACGGCCTACGACGCCGGCCTGCTGTCCGACGCGTCGCCGTACGTCATCATGGAGCTGTGTCCTGGCGGGTCATTGACCCAGTGGCTGAAGCGCGAGGATCTGCGCTCCGAGGACCAGATCCGGTTGGTGGGAGTTCGAGTCGCCGACGCGTTGGCCGCTGTACACGCACGAGGCATCGTCCATCGCGACGTCAAACCTGCCAACATCCTGATCGACGGCTTCGGTAGTCCGCGGCTGGCCGACTTCGGTCTGGCGGCTGTGACCGGCGCCGAGCCACCGGCGACCGATGCCCTGAAGCTGACTCCCGCCTATGCGCCACCGGAAGCGTTCGCGATGTCGGCGGCGACAGAGTCCGGCGACGTCTACTCCCTCGCTGCGACGCTGTACGCGCTGTTGGCCGGAAAGCCTCCCCGAAGTCCGCTGACCGACACCGACCCGCAGAAGCCGCCTGCGGCGGCAGTCGCGCCGATCACGCCGATCCCCGGAGTGAACTGGTTCTTGATGGACGTGCTGATGGCCGCCCTGAGTTCCGACCCCGCGGCGCGGCCCTCGGCGGCGGACGTCCGCGACCAGCTGTCCGGCATACCGGGTTCCCGGTCGCGGAAGCCCAAGACCGGTGTTGCCGTGGCCGAGGGGCAGGCACCGGCGATTCTTCGCAAGCGACCCGCACTCACCAGCGGGGCGGCGGACGAGACCGCTACGGATCCTGTCGAAGCAGGGATGGCCGCGAAGGCGTCGCGCGTTCGTGCCCAGGCGAGAGCCGACTCACCGCGACGGCGAGCACCACGTCGCGCCGGCATCCTGGCCATGGTCGCGGCGTCTGTCACCCTGGCAGCGTCGGGGGCAGCCTGGCTGATCGCTGAGCCGGCTTCGTCGGGTGCTCCTCCGGCCGCAATCACCCGAAGCGCAGAATCGGGCGTGCAGTCGTCGACCCCGACGTCGCCGCCCGCCGCTGATGCCACGCCCAGCCAGCAGAAGCCAACGCCGGACGACGGCACAGCCGAGCCGACCGTGCAGGCGATTCGCCTGAAGGAGGTCACCGACTCAGCCAAGCCATTCGAAACCGTGAGAATCCGCGGCACCTACCAAGCGAGCAGGTTCCTTCAGGTCCAGCACTGGTCGGATGGCGTCTGGCTGACCTTCCCCGTACCGGCGAAGACCGACGAGTCGGGCGAGTTCACCGCCTACGTCGAGCTGGGGCAGCCGAGTCGCCACCGGCTGCGCGTGTTCGACCCCAAGTCCGGAGTCACGTCGAAGCCGTTCCTGTTGGTGATCAAGAGCTGATCGAGTGCTCGCATCAGCTCTTGGGTGCGCGCACCGACTCGAGCCGAGCGTAGACGACGACGTTGTCTGGATACCGGTAACGCGATGAGTCGTACGTGCCGCCGCACGTGATCAGTCGGAGACCGGCGTGGTCGATCGCCCCGTAGACCGCTCGGGTGGGGAAACGCTCTTTCGGGTACCGAGCCAGCCGGCTCACGACGAAGACGGCGGTCGTCCTGTCCTCTCGTGTGACGGCGACCCGGTCGCCACGACGCAGCTTGCTCAGGCGGTAGAACACACCAGGTTCACCGTTCCACGTCACGTGCCCGGCAATCACGGCGGGCCCGAGCGCACCGGGTGCCGCTCCCCGGGTGAACCAGCCTGCGACGGCCGGGTCCCGGGGCACCTCCATCGCTCCCTTCGAGTCGAGCCCGAGGGCGGCCACCTGCGAACGAACACCGATCCTTGGGATGGACACCTCCACCGGGTCCGACTCCGGCAGTATCAGCCGGGCGACAGCGTCTCGGACATCGCCGTGATCGGCGCGGACCACGGACCGTGTGGGCTCGGGGGCCCGGGCAGCTGTGGTCGGGCTGCTCCGCACCTCCGGCGCAACCGGTAGGCCTGGCTCGCGCGGCGCCGACGTCGCCAGCCCGGCACAGACGAGCGCAACGCCGAGGGCCGCGAATCCGATGGCGAGGGAGGTCCGGACCCGCCGGCTCCATTGCCTCTCATCGATCACTGCGCCGGTGACGAACGCCCGTCGCCGAGAGGCCGAATGCCGCCGACAGCAGCAAGAGAACTGCTCCGGACGCAAGCAGTGGGCCGTTCGGGCCCGAAACCTCGGTCCCACCCATCTCGGGCCCGTCGTGCGCCGGTTCCGCCGCACTGGCGCCCTGGACCACACCGCAGCTCGCTGGGTCGGTTGCCTCTTCGGGGACGTTGGGCACCCCGAGGTTGGCGGCGAACGTCGACTCGCCCAAGGCATCGAGATCGTACTTGTCGTTGTCGTTCACATCGATGCCGTGCTGCACGACGTGCAGGGAGGCGAGGTTGTCGATCAGACCGTCGGGGACCTCCTTCGCAGAGAACGTCCGCTCGTAGTCAAGATTGCCCTGCTTGTCGGCGACCGGCATCCGGGCGACGTCCAGACCGTCCTGCGGGGTCGCACCACCGCGCGTCGTCAACGCCATGAAGATGATGCCGTACTCGCCGCTCGCCTCCTCATTGGTGAGGACGCCGTCGCCATCGGTGTCGTTCTCCTTCAATGATGGGCACATGAAGTGGTGTCCACCCGCCGACCCGTGGATGTGTTGAGGGTGCGGCTGACCCGGAACCAGACCCCTCGAGTGGATCACCACCTTCAGACCCCCGCCGTCCGTCATCGTCAACACGACGGAGCCCTTGGCGCCACTGTCATTCAACTCGGTCAGGCGAGCCTTGACCGTTGTGTCGGCTGCAGCGGCGGTTGGTAGGGCGAGCAGGGCTGAGGCAGCTGCCAGCATGAGCCAGACGCGCAACTTGATCATCTATTCCTGCCTCCCGCAGGTTCCGCGGTGATCGCGGACATGTGACGTGCGATGAAAGAACCATTCAACGCCCCACTCGCCAGTCGTGCCAGTGCCACGGACGGACTTTGTGCATCGAGCGCTGTGCCCCCTACCGGGAGCCACGACCGATTCTGTGGTTCGGTGAGTACGAGGATCGTATAGACCTTCGCCGCGTGGCGTGACCCGTCCCACCGATCGACAGGCTCGAGCCACCGATTCTGGTTGTCGCCGACGCTCGAGTCCGTCGTGTCTCCGGCTCGGAACCGGCCATCCAGACCACCACCTCGTGGCCAGTTTCGTGCGGGGCTAGTTTCGTGCGGGGAGGCTGGCATGGAGGACGGGAGCAGACCGGAGCCCACGATCTATGACGTGGCCCGGGCGGCGGGTGTGGCACCGTCGACCGTCTCGCGCGCCCTCTCCAAACCGGGCCGGGTGAGTTTCCGCACAGCCGAGCACGTCCGGCAGGTCGCGGCCGACCTCGGGTATCGATCGGGACGGATGGAGCTGCCGATCTCGACTCGGGGAACCGGGGTGCTGGCCCTGGTCGTGGCTGACATCGCGAATCCGGTGTTCGTCGGAATGATCCGCGGCGCGGAGCGGGAGGCGACCCAGCACGGTCTGACCCTGGCCATCATCGAGACCCAGGAGTCTCGAGAGGGCGAGGAGCAAGCGGTCTCCAGGCTGGAGGCCACCGTCGACGGGTTCATCCTGGCGTCGTCGCGGATGTCGGATCAGGTGATCCGGGCACTGGCGAAGCGGAAGTCGGTCGTCGTGTTGAACCGTACGGTCGGCGAGGTCGCATCGGTGGTCAGCGACAACGTGCGTGCGATCAAGAAGGCGACGGAGCACCTGACCGGTCTGCAACACGACTCCATCTGCTATCTGTCCGGCCCGGAGGCCTCGTTCGCCAACGGGATGCGCTGGCGGGGCCTGAAGGAGGCCGGCCTGGAGCTCGACCTGCACACCCGCCGGATCGGTCCGTTCCTGCCCACGATCAGGGGTGGCGGTGACGCAGCGGAGCGCTGGCTGCAGCGGCCGAGCAGTGCCGTGATCGCCTACAACGACTTGATGGCGATCGGCTTCATGCAGGCGGTGATCGCCGCCGGTCGGCGGGTGCCGGACGACGTGAGTGTGATCGGGTTCGACAACATCGTGGACGCGAACCTGGTGGAGCCCGGGCTGACCACGATCGCCGCACCGCTGGTCAGCCTCGGCTCGACGGCTGTCGCGCACCTCGCCACCCGACGGAGGCGCAGCGGCGAGACTCTCGAGCCGGTGCTGCTGCCGACGCGGCTGGTGGTCCGCGGCTCCACCGGCCCTCGACCGCGGTAGTCGCTGACCTCGGTGGTCCGGTCCTGGTCACCGCCTCCCGGGTTGCCGGGGCCCGACGCGTGACGCCCGACTCCACCACGAGCTCAGTCTCGGCAGAGGCCTGACGCCGGCGAGTTGGCAACAGGTGGCAAGTCTTGGACCCGCCTGGCCGCCGCAGCGTTGACTGCGACTACCGGGCCGACAGTGGCCGAGGATCAATTGAGGAGTATCGATGGCGAACCCCGCTGCTGTGGAAGAGCTTCGGTCCATGGAACGGCTGCCGTTCAAGACGGTGGCCGGTTATGGTGCCGGCGACTTCGCGTTCAATCTGGCTTTCAGTCTGAGCACGGCCTTCCTGCTGTACTACTACACCGACGTCGCCGGCATCTCCGCCGCCGCGGTCGGCACCATGTTCCTGGTCGTCCGGCTCTGGGACGCGGTCGCCGACCTGCTGGCCGGTCGGCTGGTGGACCGCACCATGACCCGGTGGGGCAAGTTCCGGCCGTTCATCATGTTCGGCGCCGTCCCGCTGCTGTTCATGAGCTTCCTCGTCTTCCATGTCCCGACCAGCTTCGACGAGGGCATGAAGCTGATCTACGCCTACGCCACCTACGCGATCCTGGGCCTGATCTACTCTCTGGTGAACATCCCCTACGGGTCCCTGGCTTCGGCAGTGACCCAGTCGGTGCACGAGCGTGCCAAGCTGGTCGCGGCTCGCGCCTTCGGTGCCGGCATCGGTGGGGTCATCCTGACCTTCGTCGTCGGGAACTTCATCAGTGACCTGCGCGGCCAGAAGGCGCTGATCCAGGGTCCGGAGGACCTGATCGCCTACCAGGCAGCCGTCCAGGGCGTCTTCACCAAGGTCACGCTCGCGTTCATCGTCGTCGGGACCGCCGCGTTCTGGTTCACCGCCTGGGCCTGCCGGGAGAGGGTGGTGCGGACCCAGCCGCGGATCAGCATCAAGGAGACCGTCGGCACCTTGAGGTCGAACAAGCCGCTGGCCTACTTGTGCGGCTCCAGCTTCTTCTACCTGATCGGCGTCTTCGCGGTCGGCGGCACCACCGCCTTCTATGCCCAGTACGTGCTCGGCAACATCGGACTGGTCGGGATCATCACCCTGGTCAACACCGGCATCGCGCTGGTCATCACCCCGTTCATCCCGAAGATCATCGACCTGTTCGGCAAGAAGAACGTCTTCCAGTTCTGCGGTGTGTTCACCATCGTCGGTGGGGTCGGCTTGTTCTTCGCCCCGGCGAACATGTTCTGGCTGGTGCTCGTCACCCTGGCGATCAAGGGCATCGGCGCCAGCTTGATCAACACCGTGATGTTCGGTCTGGAGGCTGACACGGTCGAGTACGGCGAGTGGCAGACCGGGAAGCGCAGCGAGGGCGCGACCTACGCCCTGTTCTCCTTCACCCGCAAGGTCACCCAGTCCATCGGCGGCGCGCTCGGCGCCTGGGCGCTGGCCATCGGCGGCTACATCGCCGCCAGTGCGGCGAATCCCAGCCCGGTGCAGCCCGACAGCGCGATCATCGCCATCAAGGCCACCATCGGCCTGGTGCCGGCCGTTGCTGCGCTGATCGCCATGCTGATCTTCATCAAGTACCCGTTGACCGATCAGCGGTTCAGGCAGATCCGGGACGAGACCGAGGCTCGCAAGCTCGCCCTGCTGACCGAGCACCATGAGCGGCCCGAGGACTTCATCACCCCCGACCACCGGGCCTGAGGATCCACTGCTCGTCGCCGCCATGACCCTGGAACAGCAGACCGCCCGGCTGGGTGGCGCGATGGCGCCATCGGCATCCGTGCCCTGTTCGGCCCTCCGGAGGATCGTCGGCCGGCGGGCCCGAGAATCAGCTCATCCGATCGAAGGAGTGACCATCATGGAGCAGATCACGATCCAGGCCCGGGTGAAGCCGCTCGTCGAGGCCGACGGACTCCAGTTCCGCGACCTCAACGACAACGGCGTCCTCGACCCGTACGAGGACTGGCGGTTGAGCCCTGCCGTACGAGCGGCCGACCTGGTGGGGCGGATGTCGCCCGAGGAGAAGATCGGGCTGATGGTGATCAACTCCCGGTCGATGGGGATCTCCCAGCGCGACAAGGCGCTGACCAGCCACGACGGCGCGCTGGACGAGCAGTACCACAAGATCAAGAACGATCCGCACAACACGGCCGGGCTGCCGTACGAAGGGACCACCCAGCAGATCACCGAGCTCCACCTGCGGCACTTCATCATGCGGGAGACGCCGGCTGGCTCGGTCATCGCCACCTGGGTGAACGCCATGAACGAGGTCGCCGAGGGCACCCGGCTGGGCATTCCGGTGATCGTGGCCGCGAACTCCAAGAACGAGCTCGGCGGCTTCAGGATGGGCGCCACCGAGCACGACCGGGACTTCACGCAGTGGCCGGGCACACTCGGCCTGGCGGCGACCGGTGACGTGGGTCTGATCGCGGACTTCGCCGCCATGTCGCGGGCCGAGTGGGTGGCCTCCGGCCTGCGCAAGGGCTACATGTACATGGCTGACACGGTCACCGACCCGCGCTGGTTCCGGATCAGCGGCACCTTCGGCGAGGACCCGGGTTTCAACGCCCGCGCCATCAGCGCGCTCGTGCACGCGTTCCAGGGCGACGGCGGTGTCCAGTCCGACGGCGTGGCCCTGACCACCAAGCACTTCCCCGGTGGCGGCGCCCGGGAGAACGGCTTCGACCCGCACTACGAGGAGGGCAAGCTCAACGTCTACCCGACGCCCGGTTCGTTGGGGCTGTACCACCTGCCACCGTTCCAGGCGGCGATCGACGCCGGCACGTCCAGCGTGATGCCGTACTACGCCATCCCGTCGGCTGAGAAGTCGGCCATGCCGCAACCCCCGTTGACCGAGTTCGAGCCCGTCGGCTTCGCCTTCAACAAGGGAGTCCTGGATCTGCTGCGGTCGATGGGGCATCGCGGCTACATCAACTCCGACTCCGGCATCTTGTCGAAGATGGCTTGGGGCGTGGAGGAGCTGAGCGTCCCCGAGCGGGTGGGGCGGGCCGTCATGGCCGGCACCGACATGATCGCCGACACCAACGACGTCGGATCGATCCGCACGGCGTACCTGCAGGGTCTGTTCACCACCGTGCGGCTCGACGAGGCCGCCCGGCGGCTGACCGAGGAGATGTTCGCCCTCGGGCTCTTCGACAACCCGTACGTCGATCCCGCCCGGGCCGACGAGGTCGTCGCCAACGAGAAGTTCGTCGCCGCGGCCGAGGAGGCGCACCGCCGCTCGGTGGTGGTGCTGAAGAACCACGCGGGCTCGCTGCCGCTGAACGCTGACCGGCTCGCCGGCCGCACCCTCTACGTCGAACTCTTCCAGGCCGACCTGCGGGTCGCCAAGCTCGACGCCCTGCGTGCGTCGCTGGCACTGGCGCACCCGGCGATCCGGTTCACCACCGACTACCGGAACGCCGACGTGGCGATCCTGTTCTGCAACCCGTCGACCGGCGACTACTTCCGCTCGACCGGGCTGCTGGACCTCACCGTCGACGAGGGTGCGCACGTCAACCTGACCAAGATCACCGAGATCCGGGCCACCGTGCCTGAGGTGATCATCGGTCTCAACGTCGGGCTGCCGTGGCTGCTCGGCACGCTCGAGCCGCTGGCCGATGCCCTGGTCGCCGGCTTCGACACCCGGACGGAGGCACTGTTCGACGCGATCGTCGGTGCCTTCGCGCCGACCGGTCGGCTGCCGTTGACCTTTCCGATCGACGACGCCGCCATCGCGGTGGACGAGGACGGACTCTGCGCGTCGCCCAACGACGTCCCCGGATACGTCAAGGAGCGCCACATGGCTGGGCGGCCGTACGTGTACGTCGACAGCGACGGCAACCGCTACGAGCTGGGTCACGGACTCAGGTACCCCGAGCTCACGTCGCCACATCGATCAAGCGCAGGCGAGGCCGTCTAGACCGGCGCAGTGCGCTGCGAGTGCGGCTGGGCGACTGCCGCGGCCAGGCCGGCGTACGCGGACTCCTCGGTCAGCCGACCTGCTGCGACGAGCTCGGCCAGCGCGCCGGCGTCGAGCCGGCGGCCGAGACGATGACGCGGGGTCACCGCGAACGGTCCGCTCATGTCGTCGACGACACCGAGTGAGCGGGTCACCCCCTCGATGCCGATCGCCTCCACCCGGACCGCCCGGAGCACGGCGGGATCATCGGCGAAGCGGGTCGGAGGAACGGCGGCCAGCGAGGGATTCTCGGCGGCCAGGGGCAGGATCTCCGCTGAGTACGCTTCTGCGTCGATGGTGAAGAGCTGCAGCCGGAAGTCGGGATGGGCGCCGAAGTCGGCGACCAGGGAACGGACTCGATCGGCGACGCCACGGTCTCCCTGCCCGCTCTCGGTCGTCGGGCGGGGGGTGAAGCCGGCAGCCGGGAACAGCGCCATGATCATCCCGTCGGCGGCCGCCATCCGTCCGGTCTCCCACAGCAGGTGTCCCTGCAAGGCCAGGGCCTCGTCGGGTAGCAGCTCCGCGGATCTCGCCAGCCGATAGAGCCGGGACGCCTCTCCAGACGCCAGTCGGGCCACCGGCACGTCGCTGCTGTGATGCTCGGAGGCGATCGCGCCGCGGGTGATGAAGTAACGACGGCGCTCCAGCAGCGCCCCGAGGAAGCCGTCGAGATCGTCGGTGCCGATGCCCGTGACCTCGGCCAGCAGGTCGGCGTCGGTCCGCCAGCCACGATGACCCGGATCCAGGTAGCGATCCGGGCTGAACGTCGGGACGACCCGACCGGTCAGGGCAGGGTCGTCGGCGAGCACCTGATGGGCCCGCAGGTCGTCGGCCGGGTCGTCGCTGGTGCCGAACCGTCCGAGGTTCGCCGACGCCAGCAGCCGACGTGGGTAGACCGGGTGCTCAGCCAGCCGAGCAGCCACCTCGTCGTAGACCTGCTCGGGATCGTGACCGTCCCGAAACGGCGGAAGTCCGGCGAGTTGCGCGGTCTCGTCGTCGTCGTACCGCATCCAGGGCTTCGACCACACGCCGACCAGGTGCGTCCACAGCAGGACGAACGCCTGACGGGACGCGCGCTCGGCACGCCAGCCGTCAGTCAGCGTGAACTCGGTCCTGATACCGCTGCTGCGGAGGAGAGCGTGGACGCCCTGGTCGTGTGAGATCAGCAGCCCGATCGGGTCGGTGATGGGCAGGTCCTCGGCCAGGTAACGCGCGGGAAGTCCGTTGTGAACAGAGACCAGGGGCCGGTCGGCCACCGACTCGAACAGCTCGATCGCGATAGCTCGAGCCCGCGGATCGGTCGGCCAGACCTCGTCCGGTCCCGTCGAGCGCGTGGCGGTCACGAGACTCAGACTAGGTGAAGCGTTCGTCGGGCCGAGTAGCTCGGTGCTCAGGCCGGTGATCTGGTGGACGTCGTCACGTCCGCACCGGACAGCAGCAGATCGCTCAGCAGCTCGAGCCACCACTGCTGGACGGTGTCGGCACTCCAACCCCGCTCACGCACGGCGACGTCATAGGTCTGGATCGACACCGTCACCGCGAAGACGTCGAGCGCCCTGTCCACGTCGACCCCTGCTCGAAGGGCCGACGGTGGCCAGGTCTCGAAGACCGCGCGCCGGGTGCGATCGCCGCGGCCGCGGCCCTCCTCGTACGCTGCTTGCAGAGCCTGATCGTTGCGCCGTCCCTCGACGATCACGCGCAGCGCGTCACCGGCCTCGGCGAACAGCCGACACTCGAACCGGACGAATACCGACAGCTGAGCCCGTGGGTCGCCGCTGTGAGCCTCGAGCTCGGTCAGCATCCGAGGTGCGTCCGCGGCCCGGTCGGCGCCGTCCACCAGTGCGATGGCCAGACCGGCCTTGTTGCCGTAGACCGCGTAGACGGTCGCTTCCGAGACTCCTGCCGCTGCCGCCACCGACCGCATCGTCGTCCCCGCCCAGCCCTGCTCCACGAAGCGCGCCCGGGCGGCCTGGGCGATTCGCAGGCGGGTCTGTTCGGCCTGCTCTTCCCGCAGGGTGGAGCGATAGCGCCGGCCATCCTCCGTCATCAACGCTCGCCCCTCCCTTGACACGACTCACTCCAACCCACTGTACAACTCCGCTGAGCATGGCTATATTTACTGAGCGTTACTCAATAAATGAGTGACACTCATCCAACTTGGGGGATTCATGACTCAGACCGCTGCGACCGACGCATCAGCCACCGACATCGCAGGAGCCGCGCTCGGCGAGCTGGAGGAGGCCTGGAACGGGGCTGACGGCGACGCGTACGGACGCGCGTACGCCGACGACGCATCGTTCGTCACCGTTCGCGGGGAACACAGTGTGGGTCGGGACAGCATCGCGGCCGGCCACGCCGCGATCTTCGCGACCATCTACGCCGGCAGCGTCAACCGGATGGAGCTGCTGACGAGCCGGGCTGTCACCGACGACGTGATCATCGCTGTCTCCCGGAACACCCTGACGTCAACAGGCGGACCGCTGCCGGCCACCCACGCGGCCTTGTCGACGTCGGTGCTGGTCCGCAACGACGGTGACTGGCTGATCGCGGCCACCCACAACACTCTGGTTGGTCGCTGATCTTGGGGTGGCAGGCAGCCGCCAGCGGCCGGATCCTGTAACGGTCCTGAGCCGCGTGGAGCGGCTTGCCGGCCCCTCCAGGTCGAGTCCGACCGCCGTCGCGAGGTCGGGCCTAGCATCGAGAGGTGGCGTCGCTCGATGCGGGTCTCGAGGTGCCGACGTTGGCCGGGTGGCCGATCGTCGGCTCGCTCCGCGGGCTCCGCCGGAACTACCTCGGCACGATCGTCCGCGCCGATCGTGACGTCGGAAGCATCGCTCGGATCGTGGCTGGACCGCCGGGATGGCGGCTGACGGTCTATGCGGTCACCTCGCCGTCGCTCATCGAGGAGGTGCTCAGCGCACCTGACCGGTTCGGCAAGTCCCACCCCGGCTACCGCGAACTCCGTCGTGCCCTCGGCGACAACGTCTTGACCAGCGAGGACGAGACCTGGCACCGACAGCGTCGACTTCTGGCCCCGATGTTCACGCGGCGCCGACTCAACCTGGCGTACGCCCAGGTCATGACCGACGAGGCCGGGCGACTGGTCGATCGCTGGCGACCAGCGGCGCTCCAGCGACGTCTCGTCGACGCCTACCCCGAGCTGGTGGGGATGGCCTGCCGGGTCAGCGGGCGGATCCTGTTCGGCGCCGACATGTCGGCAGCCGTCGACCTGCTCGCCCGGTTTCGCCGAGTCAACGACCAGCTGCTTCGTCGGGCCGTGGCGCCGCACCCGCTGCCGCCCCGGCTGCCGACGCCGGGCAACCGTCGGATGAACCGAGGACTGCGCGAGACCCGAGCCATCGTCGACGAGATGATCATGAAGCGGCGAGCCGCCGGAGGGGCGGCCCGCGGCGAGCGGCCGACCGACATGCTGGGACTGTTGCTGGCGGCCCAGGACGACGGCGTCGAGGAAGCCGGACTCGATCGGCTGACTGATGACGAAGTCGCCGATCAGGTCCTGTTGTTCCTGCTCGCCGGACACGACACGACCTCGGTCACCCTCACGTGCGTGCTCCTGCTGCTGGCGCTGCACCCGGAGTGGCAGCAACGGCTCCGGGAGGAGGTCGATGGTGTCCTCGCCGGTCGTCCCGCCAACCTCGACGACTTGCCGCGGCTGCCGTGGACGCGCCGGGTGGTGAGCGAGGCGCTGCGACTGTATCCGGCGGCCCACGGTGTCGGGCGCAGCCCGCAGCATGACCAGCTTCTCGGCGGGCACCGGATACCCGCCGGTGCGTGGGTCGAGCTGTCCATCTGGGGCGTGCACCACTCGCCGCGGGTCTGGCCGGACCCCGAGCGGTTCGACCCGACCCGGTTCGAGCCGAGTGACGGTGTGGACCCGGGCGGCCACAGGTACGCGTACCTGCCGTTCGGCGCCGGTCCACGGGCCTGCATCGGCTCCACCATCGCGCTGACCGAGATACAGATCGTCGTGGCCACTCTCCTTCAGGCGTACGTCATCAGCACGACGCTGCCCGAGATCCCGGTGCACGCAGCGATCACGTTGCTGCCGACCGGACGCGTGCCGATCCTGCTCCGTTCTCGTGAGCACGACGTCCCTCAGATCACCGTCGACTGATTGATCTTGAGTACGCCGTCCGACCTGATCAGCTGGAAGGACCGACGTTCGGTGGACTCGCCGTTGCCGCTCTTCTCCACGTACGTGATCGTCGCTTCGGCACGGTCCGGGGTCGTGGCGCTCACCTTGCTCACCGTCACCGAGTCCATGTCGCCCCAGAAGTCCTCGTAGCTGTCCCGCCCACCGGTCTGCCGCTGGTAGGAGTCGGTGAGCAGCTCCCAAGCAGCGTCGGTGTCGTCGGGCAGCAGGCCGTAGTAGTCGGTCACCGCTTGGGCCAGCTCGGCCTTGGTCGGTGCACCGGTCGGGGAGGCCGATGCCGAGGGCGAGTCCGACTCCGGACCGCGGCTGGTCGAGCCGGCCGGACTGGGACCCGAGCCCGACGTCTCCTGCTGCAGCGTGGGCCACAGCACCGCGACCGCGACCACGGCCAGCATCGCCAGGATCACGGCGGCAGCCAGGAGTGCGGGGCGCCTCTTCTGGCCGGTCCGTGCTGCCGAAGAAGTCGGTGCCGCTGGTCTCGGGGCCGCTGGAGTCGGTGCTGCTGGAGTCGGTACTGGGGATGGCGCAGGAATCCGCCTCGCGGCCGCCGGCTGCACCGGTCGGGTCGCGATGTCGGCCTGCTCGACAGGTTGCAGCGATGGGGTCGGCGCTGAGGTGGGCGAGGGGGTCGGCTCCGGCGCCGGCATCCGGAGCGTTTGGTCCACCGCGCCGGGCTGCGCCCGCGGTAGCGGGGCCGCACCGCCAGCAGCCAGCGCGGACAGCTGGGTTGCCGCCTCGGCCATGGACGGCCGGTTGGCGGGATCGGCGCTCATCATCGCCATCAGCAGCGGACCCAGTGGGCCCGCTCGTTCGGGCGGGCGCAGCTCCCCGGCCGCCACCCGGTAGAGCACGGCGATGGCGTTGCCCTCGGTGCCGGCCGGGGGGACGCCCTCGACAGCGGCGTACAGGGTGGCGCCGAGGGAGTACACGTCGGAGGCGGAGGTCGACTCCTCGCCACGGGCCGACTCCGGTGCCAGGTAGGCCGGCGTGCCGGTGATCATCCCGGTCACCGTGAGAGTCGTGTCGCCGAAGGACCGGGAGATGCCGAAGTCGCAGATGCGGGCGGTGCCGTCGTCGCCGATCAGCACGTTGCCTGGCTTGACGTCGCGGTGCACGATGCCCAGGGCGTGCGCGGCCGCGAGCGCGCCGGCGACCTGCGAGCCGACCCGAGCTGCCTCGGGAGGCGACAACGTGCCCAGCTCGCGCACCGCCTCGGAGAGCGGCACCGAGGGAACCAGCTCCATCACGATGCAGGGCATGTCCTCGTGTTCGACCACGTCGAAGACCGACACCGCGTACGGGTGCTGGAGGCGGGCTGTGATCCGTGCCTCCCGCATCGCTCGCTGGACGTTCACCTCGCCCTCGGCGTCCGTCACGCCCCGCTGGGTCCGCAGCTGCTTCACCGCCACCGAGCGAGCCAGCCGCTCGTCGCGCGCCTCCCAGACCACGCCCATGCCGCCGGCGCCGATCTCGCGGACCAGCCGGTAGCGATCGGCGATGAGAGCCCCTGGCGCAGCCATCGGCCTCCGCTCTCCTGATCGCCGCCGTCGTGAGGCCAGGACTCTGGCCAGAGCCGAGCGTACTCACCCGGCCGCTCTGCTCGAGCATCGACGAGCGGCATGATGGGTCCATGGACCCCGGCGCGTACTCCGTGGCCTTCCCGCGCCGCTGGTGGTACCCGGTGGCTCGCTCGTCGGAGCTCGGCCGACGGCCACTCGCCGTCACCATGATGGACACTCCGCTCGTGGCGTACCGGGGCGCCGGAGGCCGGCCCGCCGTGGTGCTCGACCGATGCAGCCACCGCAACTACCCGCTGTCCCTCGGCCAGGTCACCGGCGACGGACTGCTCCAGTGCGGCTACCACGGCTGGACCTTCGACGGGGGTGGCCGGTGTCTGCGCATCCCCGGACTGCACCGTGGCCGCACCCAGTCGACGTGGCACGTTCCCGCGTACGCGACCGTGGAGCAGGACGGCTTCGTGTGGGCGTGGGGTGAGCCGGATGCCGACCCGACCCGAGCCCCGTTCGCGCTTCCGGTGGTCGAGGGTCGAGGTGCCGGTGAGGCCGTTTTCCGGTGCGACCTCGACGCCACCCTGCGCGCCGCGTCGGAGAACGCGCTCGACGTGCCGCACACGGCCTACCTGCACCGAGGGTTCTTCCGCGGCGGCGCCACCCGCACCATCACCGCGGTCCGTCGTCCGATCGACGACGGTGTCGAGGTGCAGTATCTCGGCGAGCCGGTGCGGATGGGCCCGGTCCGGATGGCGGAGGACTCGGGCCGGACGTTCGATCACTGGGACCGCTTCCTGCTCCCGTCGATCGCGCAGATCGAGTACGCGGTCGAGGGCTGGTTCCGGATCGTCAACACCATCGTCCAGCTTCCAGTTGCCCCGTTGCGGACCCGGGCCTGGTTCGTGGTCCGCTACTCCAGCCCGCTTCCTGCTCCTCTGGTGCGTGCGGTCGTGCGTCAGCAGGGCAAGCGCATCCTGCGCCAGGACGCCGAGGCGTTGGCCCGGCAGACCGAGCGCACCCGCAGCCTCGGTGGTGAGCGCTACGCCTCGACCGAGATCGATCTGCTGGGCACAGCGATCTGGCGGCTGCTCCGGCACGCGGAGCGCGCCGAGCAGCCGGACGGTGAGGATCTGCCGCTGCTGACGATCGGTGAGCGCGAGGTCGTGTTCGAGGCATGAGCAGGAGCGCACCGAGGTGACCCGGGTCGACGGGGAGCGGCTCCATCGGGAGTCGTACGTGATCGATCTCCACACCCACGGCCCGGGATTCGTGCCGCAGCCGTTTCGTCCTGTGTGGCGCGCCGTCACGATGGCTGCCCCGCCCGAGGCCGGATTCGATGCTCTCCAGCGCGGCGGCGTCGACGCTGCGGTCAGCAAGGCCGTCGGCGACCCCGTCGTCACGCGCTGTTACCTGGGTCGACGTCCCTGGCAGGCGGTCGAGGCGCAGCTCGCCCGGATCGAGCGACAAGTCGGGCAGACCGGAGGTGTCGTCGTCGGCACGGTCGCCGGGCTGCTGCAGGCGCACGACGGCCGGACACCTGCTGTCCTTCTCGGGGTCGAAGGTGCCGACGCCCTCGGTCCTGACATCGAGCGCATCGACGCGTGGTACGCGCGCGGCGTTCGCGTGATCGGGCTGGTCCACCTCAGCGACAACAGCCTCGGTACGACCTGTCTCCCGTGGCAGCGGTACGCCGGGCCGCTGCCGGTGCGCCGCTCCCGAACCCGGGGGCTCACTGCCCTCGGGGCACGGGCCGTCGAAAGGATGAACGAACTCGGCGTGCTGGTTGACGTCGCCCACAGCGACGGCGCCACGTTGCTGGGCGCCGTCGACGTCGCAACCGCACCGGTCGTGTCGTCGCACACGGGCGCTCGCGCCCTCCACGACTTCCCCCGCTACCTCAGTGACGACGAGCTGGACGCGATCGCCACGACCGGCGGCCTGGTGGGTCTGTGGCCGTACCGCAGCCGGCACAGTGGGGTACGCGACCTACCGGACCTGGCGGCCCACGCCAGGCACATCGCCGACACGATCGGACCCCAGCATCTCGGTGTGGGCACCGACATGAACGGCGTGCCCGCCGTGATGGCGGGCTTCGGCGGCGAGAGCGACCTGCCGAGGGTGACCTGCACGCTGCTCGAGGCCGGGTTCGACGAGCGGGAGGTGCAGGCGATCCTGGGCGGGAACGCGCTGCGGGTGCTCCGGCAGGTGGAGGAGCGCGCGGGCGGCACGCCGTCCTGAGCGAGGATCGTCGACGCGCGGGTGATCACGCTCCGCAGACGCGCACACCGTGATCAGCACCGAGCGCCGCGCTAGCGTGACCCGGTGACCCGTACCGCAGACGTCACCGAACCCCTGGAGCTCGCGCTGCCGTTCCGGGGGCGGTGGCAGGCACGCAACAGCCCAGCGCGCCGGGTGCCGAGTCACGGCACGGATCTGTTCGGTGTGACCTACGCGATCGACTTCGTCGAGGTGGACGATGACGGACGCTCGGCACGGCGGACGTGGCAGAGCTGGCTGTCGGTCGAGCCGCCGACGATCTTCGTCGGCTTCGGTGCGCCGATCCTGGCACCCGCCGCGGGAAGGGTCGTCCAGGCGAGCGACGGCGTGCCTGATCACGAAGCCCGCCGATCACTGCCCGCCCAGGTGGCTTACGCGCTCGGACAACCCCGGCGGGTACGGGCCGGAGCCACGGCGATCGCCGGCAACCACGTGGTGCTGGAGGTCGAGCCAGGCGGACCGTTCGTCCTGCTGGCGCACCTCGAGCAGGGCTCCGTCCGGGTGCGGCCCGACGATGTCGTGGCCATGGGTGAGGCCGTCGGCCGGTGCGGGAACTCCGGCAACAGCACCGAGCCGCATGTCCACGTCCAGGTCACGGACTCTGTTTCCTGGTCGAGCGCGATCGGCCTCCCGCTCACCTTTCGTCGGCCGGGCGGTGGCGCCTGGCTGCCGGCGGAGTCGGAGATCGTCGAGGCGGGGTAGCGCCGCTAACCGGACGATGCGGCAGGAGTGCCCGCGTTCTCGGCGACCACCCTGCCATCGGCCAGGAACTGCTCGAAGGATCCCCAGGGCTTCGTGCCGGCCTTGTCCATGATCACCTCCTGGGAGTACTGCACCAGATAGACCCGGCGGAGCCGGTCGGTGAGGTTCGGACCGCTGCGGTGGATGACGGTGCTGGAGAAGCACACGATCGAACCGGCCGGGACGATCACCGGCATCCCCGGGTCGCTGCCGAAGTAGCACACCTCGTCGCCGGTCTCGGCTCGGATGTGCTTGACGTAGGACCTGATGCCCGACCGGCTGTAGGGCAACAGGTAGACCGAGCCGTTCTCTTCCGTCACGTCGTCCAGGGCGATCCAGCAGGTCAGGTAGGGCTCGTGGTCCTCGTGCACGTAGCCGGAGTCCTGGTGCCAGGCGAAAGCCGTGTCCGGATCGGCCGCCTTGATCACGTACTGCTCCCAGAACAGGTAGGCCTGCGGACCGAGGACGCCGCGGCAGATCGCGGCCATGGTCGGGCCGAGGACGAACGAGCGCAGCTCCGGGCGTTCCTGGTAGACCATCGCGCTGAAATAGCGCTTCCCGCGAGCGTTGATGCCCAGTCGATCCACACCCTCGGCGTCCATCGTCGCGTCCAGGCGGTCGATGGAGTACTGGGCTCCGCCGCGGAGCAGCTCGAGCTCCTCGGCGGACAGCGCCGACTCCAGCACGAAGTACCCCTCGGCTCGGTACTGATCCAGCATCTGCGGCGTGACGAGGTCGCCGGCGAGTCTGGTCGTCATGAGCGGGGTCCTCCGGAGGGGCTCGGGAACGGTGGCGATCACCCCACAGGCTAGAGCGACGCTGATCGCGCAGTGCAGGGACGCCAGGTGCCGTTCAGGTACGTCCCGTCCTGTGCATGCCTGTCGATGGCGATTCGCAACGACCGCCGACTGGACGCTGGGGCGACCTGGCTCGGTTACGACGATGACCCATCGCGAGACCGCCCGCCGACTCGGCTACACCGACGAGCTCCATCTGTCGCGACGCTTCCTGGAGCGCTTCGGAACCTCACCCAGCAGGTACGTCGCGACGCCCGGGCGGGGTGGGTCGGCGCCGTCAGCCGCGGGGATGCAGGCCGGGTGCGGCGACGGGGCACTGGCTGTACCGGTGCACCGCGACCCGATCGTGCGGGGCCGGGGCGGATCCGGGCTGTCGACCGACCCCGAACCAGGCGACGACAGCACCGATCACCAGGAGCGCAGCGCCGATGATCATGGACGTACGGAAGCCCTGGCTCAGCGCGGTGACGTTGCCGAGCCCCACCCCGGACAGTCCCGCGACGGCGGGGATGATCACCACCGCCAGCAGCCCGGCCGTCCGTGCTACGGCGTTGTTGATTCCGGACGCCGCCCCGGCGAGGTCGTCGCTGACCGACCCGAGGACGGCGGCGGTCAGGGGCGCGACCGCGCAGGACAGTCCCAGTCCGAGCAAGACCACGGAGGGCAGCACGTCCGTCAGGTAACGAGCATCTGGCCCGATCCGGATCGCCAGCACGAACCCAGCCGCCGCCAGCAGGGCGCCGAGCGTCATCAGAGGGCGCGGGCCGATCCGCTCGGACAGCGCCCCGAACCGGGAGGAGAGCAGCAGCATCAGCAGCGTCGAGGGCAACAGCGACGTACCCGCGGCCAACGGAGACCATCCGCTCACCGCCTGGAGCTGGATGACCAGCAAGAAGAAGTAGACGCTGAGAGCGGCGTAGATGAAGAAGGTGACGACGTTGGTCGCCGAGAAGACCCGGTTGCTGAAGATGGTCAGCGGCACCAGCGGGTGCGTCGTCGTCCGCTCCCAGAGGACGAACCCCACGGCGGCGACGACGCCCACGGCGGTGCCTCCCACCGCCGGCGGGGTCCAGCCGGACGCACCGGCGGTGGTGAGTCCGTACGTGAGGCCGCCGAGACACCCGACCAAGATCATCGAGCCGGGCAGGTCGATCCCTCGCCGGCCGTCGCCGGCCTGCTTGGACTCGGGCACGTGCCGAAGACTGATCACCAGCACGGCCACGGCCAACGGCAGGTTGATCAAGAACACCAGCCGCCAGCTCGACTGCACCAGCCAGCCACCGACGAACGGCCCGGCGGCTGAGGCGATGCCGCCCAGACCGGACCAGACGCCGATCGCCTTCGCCCGGTCCGTCCGGATGAAGGTCGAGGAGATGATCGCGAGACTGCCGGGCGCCAACAAGGCACCACCGACGCCCTGCAGGGCTCGAGCGGCGATGAGCATCTGCTCGTTGACGCTGACCGCGCAGAGCGCGGACGCCAGGGCGAACCACACCGTCCCGATCAAGAACACCCGGCGGCGTCCGTACCGGTCGCCCAGCACGCCCCCGATCAGGATGAAGGAGGCGAGGGTGAGGGTGTAGGCGTTGCTGATCCACTGCAGGCCGGCGAAACCGACGTCCAGCTCGTCCCCGATCCTGGTCAGGGCGACGTTGACCACCGTGGCGTCGAGCATGACCAGGCCGGAAGCGGCGACGGTGGCGGCCAGCACCCAGCGCCCTCGCGCGGTGCCGGCCCGTACGTGGCCCGCCTCGGTCATCACCATGTTCACGCGCACACTGTAGGCTCCGGCCGGCGCCGCCGATGTGCAGATCGGCCCCGGATCGAGTTGGCTGTCGCCATGATCAGCAGCGTCGCGACGGTCATCGAGCTCCTCTCGCGCAGCCGTCCCCTCGCGTACGTCGGGGCCTTCGAGCACGGCGCCGGAGGAACCTGCCTGGCCCGGCTCGACGACGAGCTCGTCGTCGTCAAGGCCTGGCCGACGACGCCGCTGCGAGAGGAGGTTCTCTCCAGGGGGTTGGCCAACGCCACGATCATGGCGGAGCGTTCAGTGCCGGTACCCAGGTTGCTGGAGCGGGGCACCGTCGGTGCCTACAGCTATCTCCTCTACGAGTTCGTCGACGGCGTCTGGCCGGCAGAGGTCGATGACGACCTGGCCGCCCAGATGCTTGCGGTCACCGATCTCCAACGCGATGCCGCACCGCGAGCGAACCCGGACTGGCCGGACACGGTGGCCGCCATGATCACCGGCGGGGATCCGAGTCTCGACCTGCACCCCCGGCGACTCCGAGAACATCCGGTCGGACGGAGCATCCTCGACGCCGCGCAGGCCTCCCTCGACGCCTGTGACCCGAGCCGTCTCCGCCGGGCAGACGTGGTGCACGGCGACTTCGCCCCGGAGAACCTGCTCGTCCACGACGGCCGGATCAGCGCCGTCATCGACTGGGAACAGAGCCGGGTGGGCGACGTCGGCTTCGACCTGGCCGGGATGGTGTACGACATCGAGATCGGCACCAAAGCCAGCCCCGAGGTGGTCGCGACGCTCTACCGAGCGATCGACTCGCGAGTGCCGCACGACGCGTGGCGGCTGTACACGAGCATCTACGCCGTCCGCTACGCCAGCTGGGCTCTCGGCACCGACCTGGAGGCTGAGGTCCTCAACACGATCCGCACGATCACGGCCATCCGCTAGCGGCTGCCACTGGGACCCGTGTCGATCACCCAGGCCTGCCAGCGCTGCCGAGCGTGATGGTGGCCGTGCTCGGGGTCGATCCCGACGATCCGCCCTCCGGCAAGTGCGACCTCGGTGTGCTTCGCGACCGGGTCGATGCGCAGCGGGTGGTCGATCGGTGCCCGTGGCCGGAGCTCGTCGCCGGACCAGTCGACCAGACTGCTGTGTCCGTGCACCTGACTGAACGGCAGCCGGACGGTGCTCCAGCTCGGTACCAGCTCGGTGGCGCTGGCCGCCCACAGCGGCCCCGCAGTGTGGTCGGCCGGCCCGCCGGTGAGCAGGTGTCCGGGTCGGTGGAACGCAGCCGGATCCGCGGTGGCCAGCGTGTTGAGCTGGTCGGCAGCATCGAACACGTCGGTGCAGGAGCCCAGATAGGCCCGCCAGAAGCCAGCCGTCACGCCGGCGTGGGTGATCAGCAGATCCTCCGTCGGCGTGTGGACGGCGACCGCGCCGAGCATCGTCCCCGAGCGCCACCAGCGACGCAGGCTCCGTTGGGCGCGGGAGGAGATCCGCTGCGGCCATTGGAAGGACGCGTAGCCCAGATACAGCGCCTCGTGGTTGCCGACCAGCTGGACCCACTGGTCCGGCTGCTCTGCGAGATAGTCCTCGACCAGCGCGACAAGCTCGTCGGAGTCAGGCCCTCGGTGCACCAGATCACCCACCTGGACGGCGACCAGGTCGGGTGGCAACCGTCCGTCTCCGGCGGCGCCCAGTCGGCGCAGCTCGGCTCGCAGCGCCTCGGCGTGCCCGCTGAGGTCGCCGAGCACAGCCACCCGCTGCCCGTCCTGCGGACACAGGTGCGGAGGTGCCACCGCCCGGATGACCGGGATCTCCTCGGTGTGCGCATCGACGGTGCCGTCCGGCGTCTCCACCCGCGGGTCGCTCCAGCTGGGTGTCGCCGGATCCTCGTCCTGCCCTGTCTGCGTCACGGCACGTCCACCTCGCCCTGCCCATCCATGCTGGCCATCGGCTCGGCGGGTGGTCAGCGCTGGCCGAGGACCGTAGTCGGGTCGGTGTGGTCGAGCCCGTGCGCCTCCGCGACCGCGGCGTTCAGCAGGTCGCCACCGACGGTGGACAGGCCCAGGGCCAGGGGCCGGTCCGCCCGGGAGGCGCCGATGACCCCCTCGCTGGCGACCTTGACCAGGTAGGGCAGGGTCGCGTTGGTGAGCGCCAGGGTCGAGGTCCGAGCGACGGCGCCGGGGATGTTGGCCACGCAGTAGTGCACCACCCCCTCCTCGACGTAGGTCGGCTCGGAGTGCGTGGTCGGCCGACTGGTCTCGAAGCAGCCTCCCTGGTCGATGGCGATGTCCACGACGACGCTGCCGGGCCGCATCGTGGCGATCATCTCCCGGGTGACCAGCTTGGGCGCCTTGGCGCCCGGCACCAGGACGGCGCCGATCACGACATCGGATTCGGCCACGTAGGCCGCGGTGACGGCTCGGTTGGGCATCACGAGATCCAGCGATCCGCCGAAGACGTCGGACAGGTACGCCAGCCGAGTCGGGTTGGTGTCCAGGACGCGGACGATGGCGCGCATGCCGACGGCGATCTTGGCCGCCTCGGTGCCGGAGACGCCACCGCCGATGATGGTGACCTTGGCGGCCGGCGTGCCGGGCACACCACCGAGCAGGATGCCGGCGCCACCGGCCGGGGACTGGAGGGCTTTCCAGCACAGTGGGATCCGAAGCTTGGAATTCACGTGACTTGAAGTCGCGGC
>JADMIO011285641.1_pt1 | contig 27243 bp, 26 predicted proteins | sample 8958161 | NCBI WGS metagenome assembly JADMIO01 (sample SAMN16585339, study PRJNA669376) | soil metagenome | isolation source: Crop rotation soil | place: USA: Cullars Rotation, Alabama | collected 2011
CCGCGCGTCGTCCCGCGCCCGCCGCTTCGCCGCCGTCCTCGCCCCGCTGCGCGCCTTCGCTCCTCGGGCGGGCGGCGTCGCCAACGGGAGCGACGGGGGCGATTCGACGAGACTGCGGCTTGCCATGGCTGCTCCTGTTCCGGCACGAACCGTGAACATAGAACAAATACGGAACATGAAAGTTCGCGTCAATCGCGCTTGTGGAAAACTTTCATTGCGAGGGCCCATCGCGCGGGGCGAGCCGTGCTATACGGCGCCATGTTCTCGGCTCTCGTCCTTGTTTCCGCCGCTCCCGCGCCCGCGCCGGAGGCCATCGTGCGCACGCTCGCCGCCCTCGTGCCCGCCGCCATCGAAGGCGTGGTGCGAGACGTGGTGCTGGCGGCCCACGAGGCGTCGCCGGAGCTCACGCGCATCGCCGATCACGCCGGCTGCGAAATCGTGACGGGCGCGCCCGCGACGCTGGCGCGCGCCGCCGCCGCGCGCCTCAAGGAGCGTCGGGTTTTCGTGCTGCAGGCGGGTCTCGTGCCGGAGCGCGGCTTCATCGGCGAACTGGCGGATCTGCTGGCCTATCGGCCGGACGATGCGGCGGTGCTGCGGCTCGAGCCGCGGAGTTTCCTCACGCGGCTGGCGCCGGCCCTGTCGCCGCCGGGCGCCTGCGTCACGACGCGCGACGCGTTGGCTGCCGCGACGGGCGCGGACGCCCGTGTGCTGGCGCGCGCCCTCGCGTCGCCCGCCGTCTTCAAGGCGCGCATGATGGGCGCGGCCTGAAACGTCAGCCGGCGCCGCGCTTCAGGTGTTCGTCGAGCCGCGGCATGATCTCCACGAAGTTGCACGGCCGGTAGCGGTAATCGAGCTGCTGCAGGAGAATGCCGTCCCACGCGTCCTTGCAGGCGCCGGGCGAGCCGGGCAGCACGAACACGAACGTCGCGCCCGCCACGCCCGCCGTCGCGCGCGACTGGATCGTCGACGTGCCGATCTTGGGAAAAGAGATCGCGTGGAAGACGGACGAGAAGCCCTCCATGCGCTTGTCGAACAGCGGCTCGATCGCCTCCGGCGTCACGTCGCGGCCGGTGAAGCCGGTGCCGCCGGTGGTGATGATCACATCGACGCCGGCGTCCTCCACCCAGCCGCGCACACGGCCGCGGATCGCGTCCACGTCGTCGGTGACGATGGCGCGGTCGGCGAGGTTGTGGCCCGCCTTCGTCAGCCGCTCGACGAGCGTGTCGCCGGAGCGGTCGTCGTCGGCCTTGCGCGTGTCGGACACGGTGAGCACGGCGATGTTGAGGGCCACGAAGGCGCGCTTGTCGTCGATCCCCGGCATCGCGTCACCTCGCGAAGGCGTTGCAGGCTTCCACGCGCCCGCCCTGCAGGCCGCGTTGCAGCCATTGCACGCGCTGGGCGGACGAGCCGTGCGTGAAGCTGTCGGGCACCACACGGCCGCCGGAGGCCTGCTGCAGCCGATCGTCGCCGATGGCTTCGGCCGTCTTCACGGCCTTCTCGACGTCGCCGTCCTCGAGGATCTTCCAGCGCTGGTTGGCGTGGTGCGCCCACACGCCGGCGAGGCAGTCGGCCATCAACTCCACGCGCACCGAAAGCCGGTTCGCTTCCGCCCGGCTGCCGGCGCGCTGCTGCGCGGCCTGCACGCGCGGCAGAATGCCCATGAGGTTCTCGACGTGGTGGCCCACCTCGTGCGCGATCACGTAGGCGTAGGCGAAATCGCCGCCGCCGCCGAGCTTGCGCTGCATGTCGCGGAAGAACGAGGTGTCGAGATAGACCTTCTGGTCCACCGGGCAATAGAACGGCCCCATGGCCGATTGCGCCGCGCCGCAGGCGGACGTCGTCGAGCCCGAGAACATGACGAGCGTCGGCGCGCGCCAGCGCACGCCCGTCTGATCCTGCAGCGTGTCCTTCCAGACGTCTTCGTTCATCGCGACGACCGCGGAGACGAACCGGCCGATGTTGTCCGTCGGCGCCGCCGCCTGGCCGGAGGGCCGCGGCCGCTGCTGCTCGGCGTACTGGCTCGTCGGCGCGCGGCCGCCGCTCACCATCTCCGCGCCGCTGATGAGGATGCGCGGATCGACGCCGATCGCCCAGCCCAGCAGGCCGAGAATGATGATCGTGCCGATGCCGAGGCCCCCGCCGCCGCCGAGCCCGATGGGCAGGCCGCCGCCGCCGCCTCCGCCGCCGTCACCGCGCCGGTCTTCGATGTTGTCGGACTGGCGGAAATCTTCCCATCTCATCGGCGCGCTCCCGTCGCCGGCTTCGCCGACGCTGCTTCGCCCTTATCTAACAAGCGGCGGGCGGCTTTGACAGGGGCGTGGCCCGGCCGAACCGGCGAATGAGCTACGCCAGCCCGAGCTTGAACAGCGCATTGGCGTTGGTGCGGCCGATCTTTAGCCGGTCGCCTTCGCTGATGGTCGCGGCGTCGAACCAGTCGGCCGCGTGGTCCACGTTCTCGAACGGCCAGTCCGTGGAGAACAGAATGCGGTCCGCGCCCACTTCCATCATGGTGTTCACCAATGCCTGGGTGCGGAAATTGCCCGAGGTGGTGATCCAGAAGTTGCGCGCGAAGTAATGCGCGATGGGGTTCTGCGCCTTGTGCTTCGGCGGCGTCTTCACCCAGGCGTTGCGATTGTCGATGCGCCACATGGAGAAGGGCAGGCCTTCGCCCATGTGCCCCAGCACGATCTTGAGATCGGGGTGCTCGTCGAAAAGCCCCGAGCCCATCAGCCGCAAGGCGTGCACGGCCGTCTCCTGGCCGAACGCCCATGTCGGCCCCAGCAGCCATTCGTGGCCGGCGTAGATCTGCGCCCATTCGGCGATCGGGTTGCGCGGATGGAGGTAGAAGGGCACGTCGAGCTGCGCGACCGTGGCCCAGAAGGCGCGATACTGCGGCACGTCGTAATACAGGCACGTCCGGCCGTCGCCCGCGCTCGAGAAGCCGTTGACGAGGGCTCCCTTGAACCCGAGATCCTTGACGCAGCGCTCGAGCTCGCGGCTGGCGCGCTCCGCGTCCTGCAGGGGCAGGGCGGCCAGGCCCTGGAAGCGGTCGGGTCGCCGCGCGATCTGTTCGGCCAGGAAGTCGTTGGCGCGCTGCGACAGATCGTTCGCCGCCTGCGGGTCGCACACGGCCTGCACGGTCGGCGCGTTGAGCGACAGCAGCATCATCTCCATGCCGTGGGCGTCCATCTGGCGCAGACGTCCGTCCTCCATGTCGAGAAGCCGGCTCTTCAGCTCCTCCCAATAATCGACCGGCACGAAGGGGCGGGAATCGTCCAGCGTCTCAGGAATGGCGAAATGTTCTTCGAGACCGATCTTGCCCTGCATGGTTTCCCCCGTGTGGTTGTCGACAGTGCGCCGCGCATGGCGCGGTTTGTCAACATGCGCTGCGCGCGGGGCGCGCCGCCTCCGGGTCTGCTAGACATCGCGCTCGTTTCGGTAATCGCCGCAGCCGCCATGTCCGCATGTCGCCGCCCGCGCGCGCAGCAGAAAGGCGCGGCATGGCCCGCACGCCCGGACCTCTCTTCGCATTCTGCCTCGCCACCATCGCGCTTATCAGCCCGCTGGCGATCCACATCTACCTGCCGCTCATCCCGGCGGTGAAGCAGTCGTTGGATCTGACGGACGCGATGGCGCAGCTGCTGTTCAGCATCGCCATGTTCGGCATGAGCTTCGCCACGCTGTTCTGGGGCGCGATGTCGGACCGCCTGGGACGCAGGCCCATTCTGCTCACCGGCCTCGTGCTGTTCCTCGTCGGCAGCGCCGCCTGCGCCATCGCCCAGAGCGTCGAGACGCTGCTGGCGGGACGTCTTCTGCAGGCCGTCGGCGCCGGCGCGGGCGCGGCGCTCGTGCGCACCATCGCGCGCGACGCCTATGGCGCGGACCGCCTCGTGAAGGCCATCGCCTACCTCACGATGTTCTACACGCTCGGACCCATGATCTCGCCCATCGTCGGCGGCTTGCTGGTCGACACGCTGGGCTGGCGCAGCGTGTTCGGCTTCGCAATGGCCGCGGGGGGTCTCATCGCCATCGGCGCCTACTTCGTCATCTGGGAGACGCTGCCGCCCGCCGCGCGCGCGCTCGTTCCCAAGAGCAACCCGCTGCGCGATTTCGGCGTGCTGTTCAGCAACCTGCGTTTCACGTGCTTCGTGTTGCAGACGGGCTTCAACACCGGCGCCTTCTTCGTCGCCGCCAGCGCTTCGGCGATCCTCATGAAGGAGACGTTGCATCGTCCCTCCGCCGAGTTCGGCTTCTGGTTTCTGCTGTTCCCCGTGGGGTTCTTCGCCGGCAACTTCGTGTCGAGCCGCGTCGGCGCCAGCGCGCGCAACGAAGTCATGGTGCTCACGGGCTCCGTCGTCGCGCTGATCGCGGTGCTCGTGCAATCGGGCTTTTATCTGTGGGGCGTTCTTTCGCCGCTGACGATCTTTCTGCCGGGGTTCGTAATCACGTTCGCGCAGGGCATCTCGCTGCCTTATGGCCAGGCGGGCGCCATCAGCGCGGTGCCGCGCATCGCCGGCACGGCCGCGGGCGTCGGCATCGCCGTGCAGAACCTCGTCGGCGCATCCTTCGCGCAATTCTTCGGCCTGCTGGCGAACGGCACCGTCGTCCCGGTCGTCGTCGCCACGTGCCTCAGCGCCTTCTGCGGCTTCCTCGTCGCCATACCGCCCATGGCGGCGCGTTGGCGGGGGTGACGCACGACTGGCGCAACGATGTGCGTCTCGTGGTGATGAGAAGGACGCCGGCTGCAGCGGGCGATGAAGGCGACGGGGGCGATCATGCGATGCGATCATGCGAGCATCGGTTCGACACGCCGGGACGCTATTCTTACGATGTCCTTACAAATACAAGTCACGCGATCAAATCGTTGGACCTCACGCTCTTTTAATTGCCCATCTGCGCGCTTTGGCCCCACTCGCGTTTAAAAAGTATAATTGCCGAAGGGTGGCGGGAAGCGTAACGGTTGCCCGAACCGGTTCTGCTTCCGAAGGCCGCCTCGATGAATCCACCCGTCGCCCAGCCGTTCTCGCCGTCGCAGCTTCATCGCTCCCAGCGGCGGCGCAAAGCGGTCATCGCCGTGTTGGCGTGCGCCTTCGCGTTGCCCCTCTCGGTGAGCGCGCCCATGTTCGCGCATCTGAGTCTGGCCGGCTTGTTGATCCAGGCCGCGTCCCTCGCCTGCATCGCATTGGCGGTCTTCATTCGCGTCTGGTCGGCCGTCTACGTCGGTGGACGCAAACAGCGCGAACTCGTGGATCGCGGCCCCTACGCGCTGGTCAGAAACCCGCTCTACGTCGGCACGATCATCGGAGCCGTCGGCATCGGCCTGGCGTTCGGCTCCATCCTCGTCGGTCTGGCCATGGGGCTTGCGACGTTTCTGGTGTTCGACTGGATCGTGCGGCTGGAGGAGCGCCGGCTGCGGGACGAATTCGGCGCCGCGTTCGACGGCTATCTCGCGAAAGTCCCGCGGTGGTGGCCCTCGTCGTTCGCCTTCGAGGCGCCGCCGCGGTTCGAAGTCGACTCCGGCGTGGTCGTGCGCACGTGCGGACAGGCGCTTCTGTTCATGGGCGCGTTGCTGGCGGCGTCGGCGATCGACGCGGCGCATGCGGCGGGTTGGATCGCGACGCTCATCCGCCTGCCTTGAACGATCGGCGCGGTCCTCGACGCGTCACCGTCATCACGTGTGTCCGGACCGCGGCTCGTCGAAGACGTGCGTCCCGATCTCGTCCATGTTGGATGTCGCCGCGCCCAGGGTGATCGATGCAACGTGATGGCGCGTCGCGCCGCAGACTTCGACGTTGGAATCGCCCGGAGCGGCCGCGTGGCTGCGTGCATGGCCGCCTTCGCGGTTACGAAACGATAAGGTTGACAAGCGACGCCGCTATCCTCGGCCCCAATTGCGAGTACTCTAGCTCGTGTTATGTACGAGAGGCGTTTTCAATGATTGGTATTGGCAAAAAAATTTGCGCTTGCGGCGCTTTCTGTCGCCGCCTTGACGGCTATGGGCCCGCTCACAATCGAGGCGAACGCCGCCGGCGGTTGCGCTGAAAAAAAGGCGCGCGGCGAACACTGCGGCGGGCACTACTCTTCCAATCCCGACAACAGGGTTGGCGGCTCACGCATGGTGACGCACTCGCTCTTCGACGGCGCCCGCGAATACCGATTCACCCTGTCGATTTGCGAGTGGGGGAACCTCAGACGTTACCATGAGGCTGCATGGATCCCTTCGAAGGTCGCTTGGGAACGCTGTCCCAACAAGACGCTTGAGGAATCGAAGGCCGCAGCGACCAATCGTTTCCCGCCATTGGGCCCGTAGCGCCCGCGAACGCATTCCATGAGGCGCACGACCGCGCGCCGAAGCCCTTTGCATCAAGGGGCTTCGGCGCGCCGCGTCGCATCACGTCTGACCGGGCCGCAGCTTGTAGAAGATATGCGTGCCGATCTTGTCCATTTTCAAAAGACGGCGCGCCCAGCGGGGATTCACGTAGGTCGCGTGATAATGCGTCGAGCCGCCGACGTCCGCGTTGAACGTGCGGCCTTCCACCACTTCGCGCGCCACACGCACGGCGCGCGCCCACGGCTCGCCCTCGGTGATGCGCAGCGACTTGCCTTCGCACGCGAAGGAGAACTGGCAGCCCATGTAGCGGTGGCGGTTCTGGTAGACTACGCCGCACACGCTCGCGGGGTAGAGCCCGCTCTTGACGCGGTTGAGGACGACCTGCGCCACGGCGGCCTGTCCGGCCTCGGGTTCGCTGCGGGCCTCGAAGTAGATGGCTTCCGCCAGGCACTTCTGTTCGCGCTCGGCGTTCGGCTTCTCGATCAGCGCCGCATAATCGGGCCGCGTCTCGCTGCGCTCCACGCTGCTGCGTCCATCGTTGTTGCGCTCGGCGAGCGCGCGCACCACAGCCGGCGCGTGGATCACTTCGATGCGGCGGTCGAACGGCGCCGGCGTCATCGAAGTCATGGCGACCGCGCGCGGCGTCGGCGGCGAAGCGCCGTCGATGCGGCGGCGTGAATCGCCCGCGCGCAGATTGAGCGAAGCCGCGCGCGGCGAGGCGCCGGCGCGTCCGCTGGCGGCGCCCGGGCCGGTGCGGCCTTCGTCGGCTTCGGGCGCGGTGAAGCGGCGGGCGAGGGCCTGCGCTTCGTCGATGTTGGCAGGCGCGAGCAGGCCCTCGAAGGCGAGATAGCTCCGGCCGGACGCGAGTTCCGCCTTGCGCTGCGCGGTCAGACCGCGCGCGCGCAGGCCCGCGTCGAACGTCGGCCGCAGGCCGATGAAGGGGTCGCCTTTCAACTCGCGGTTGGGCTCGGGAAACCGCACGACGTTGCTCTTCAGCGACATGCGCGGCTGGATCTCGTCGTCGAGCGGCGGCGGCGTGACGAAATCCTCGGGCTGGCCGAGATTGAGCCGCGCTTCCCGTCCCATGGCGCGGGCGAAAGCGATCTGGAACGGCGTGTCGGCGACGTTTTCGGCCGGAACGAGATCGTCCGGCGCATCCGCGGGGAGGGCGCGCAGGGGCGCCAACGTGCCGCCGGACGCCATGTCGACGCCCGCGTCCGCCGGCACCGAAACAGCGAGGCCGACGCCCAGACACCAAGGCGCGACGGCTCCCAGAGCCCAACCCAGACGCGACCGACTCATCACACAGCCCGCGTTACGCGGCGCCGCCGACCTCGGGCGAGGGCGCGGCGCCGAAACCAGCCGCGCCCTCCGAAGAGAAGCGCGGCGCCATGGGATGGTTATCGGACGTTATGCTTGAAGGCCGGTTAATCCGGATTGGTTCGCGCGTCCCGGAATGATCCAGCAGCGCTTGCCGACCACGCGCCGCTGCGGCTCAGGCCGTGCTGGCCGCGGCCTTTCCGAGCGCCGCCTGCGCCGCCGCCAGCCGGGCGATCGGCACGCGGAACGGCGAGCAGGACACATAGTCGAGCCCCGCGCGCTCGCAGAAGTGGATCGACGCCGGATCGCCGCCATGCTCGCCGCAGATGCCGAGCTTGATGTCGGGCCGCGTCGCGCGCCCGCGCTCCACCGCGATGGTGACGAGCTCGCCGACGCCTTCCTGATCGAGCGTCACGAACGGGTCCGCCGGCAGGATGCCCTTAGCCGTATACGGGCCGAGGAACGAGGCCGCGTCGTCGCGCGAGATGCCGAGCGTCGTCTGCGTGAGGTCGTTCGTGCCGAAGGAGAAGAACTCCGCGCTCTTGGCGATGTCGCCCGCGCGCAGCGCCGCCCGCGGCAGTTCGATCATCGTGCCCACGTTGTAGGGCACGGTCACGCCGGTCTCCTTCGCCACGGCCTCGGCCATCGCGTCGATGCGCGCCTTCACGAGATCCAGTTCCGGCAGCGTCATCACCAGCGGCACCATGATCTCCGCGGTCACCGGCGAGCCGGTCTTGCAGCCGGCCTCGACGGCGCCCTCAAAGATGGCGCGCGCCTGCATCTCGGCGACTTCCGGATAGGCGACGGCGATGCGCACGCCGCGGAAGCCGAGCATCGGGTTGAACTCGTGCAGTTCGGCCGCACGGCGACGCAGCTTCTCGGCGTCGGCGCCCATCGCCTTGGCGACTTCGGCGATCTCGTCGTCCGTGTGCGGCAGGAACTCGTGCAGCGGCGGATCGAGCAGGCGGATCGTGACCGGCAGGCCGGACATGATCTCGAACAGCTCGGCGAAGTCCTGCCGTTGCATCGGCAGCAGCTTGGCGAGCGCGGCGCGACGGCCGGCTTCGTCGTCGGCGAGGATCATCTCGCGCACGGCGACGATGCGGTCGCCCTCGAAGAACATGTGTTCGGTGCGGCAGAGGCCGATGCCGTCGGCGCCGAAGCCGCGCGCCACGCGCGCGTCCGCCGGCGTCTCCGCGTTGGTGCGCACCTTCATGCGGCGCACGCCGTCCGCCCATTCCATCAGCGCGGCGAAGTCGCCCGAGAGCTCGGGTTGGCGCATGGCCACGGCGCCTTCCAGCACCTGACCGGCGCCGCCGTCGATGGTGATGACGTCGCCCTTCTTGAACACGCGGCCCATGGAGGTCATCGTGCCCGCCGCATAGTCGACGCGGATCGTGCCGGCGCCCGAAACGCAGGGCTTGCCCATGCCGCGCGCGACCACCGCCGCATGCGAGGTCATGCCGCCGCGCGTGGTGAGAATGCCCTCGGCCGCATGCATGCCGTGGATGTCTTCCGGGCTCGTCTCCACGCGCACGAGAATGACGGCGCGCCCCGCGGCCTTCAACGTCTCGGCCTCGTCGGACGAGAACACGATCTCGCCGCGCGCCGCGCCGGGCGAGGCGGGCAGGCCGGTCGCGATGATCTTGCGCTCCGCCGACGGATCGATGGTGGGATGCAGCAACTGGTCGAGCGAGCCGGGGTCCACCTTGCCGACCGCCTCGTCGCGGCTGATCAGGCCTTCGTTCGCCATGTCGACGGCGATGCGCAGGGCCGCCTTCGCGGTGCGCTTGCCGTTGCGCGTCTGGAGCATCCACAGCTTGCCGCGTTCGACGGTGAACTCCATGTCCTGCATGTCGCGGTAGTGCTTCTCCAGCAGCTCCGTCGCGCGCATGAACTCGGCGAACACCGCCGGCATGGCGGTCTCCATGGAGGGCTTGTCGGAGTCGGCGCCGATGCGCGCGGCCTCGGTGATGTTCTGGGGCGTGCGGATGCCCGCCACCACGTCTTCGCCCTGCGCGTTGATCAGGAACTCGCCGTAGAGTTCGTGCGCGCCGGTGGACGGGTTGCGCGTGAACGCGACGCCGGTGGCCGACGTCTCGCCCATGTTGCCGAACACCATCGCCTGCACGTTGACGGCGGTGCCCCAGCTCTCGGGAATGTTGTTGAGGCGGCGATACGTGATCGCGCGCTGGTTCATCCACGAGGAGAACACGGCGCCGATCGCGCCCCACAACTGGTCGTGCGGGTCCTGCGGGAAGGGTTTGCCGATCTCCTCCTGCACGCGCGCCTTGTAGGACTGCACGATCTTGCGCCAGTCGTCGGCGGCGAGGTCGGTGTCGAGCTCGAGACCCTTGCGGTCCTTGTACTCTTCGAGAATCTCTTCGAAGTTGTGGTGGTCGATGTCGAGCACCACGTTCGAATACATCTGGATGAAGCGGCGATAGCTGTCCCACGCGAAGCGTTCGTCGCCGGCGTTGGCGCCGAGCGCCTCAACCGTCACGTCGTTGAGACCGAGGTTCAGCACCGTGTCCATCATGCCCGGCATCGACGCGCGGGCGCCCGAGCGCACCGAGACGAGCAGCGGGTTGGCGTCGTCGCCGAAGGTGCGGCCGGCGATCTTGCCGACCTGCGCCAGAGCGGCCTCGACTTCGCCGCGCAGTTCCGGCGGGTATTGCTTGCCGTTGGCGTAGAACGACGTGCACAGCTCGGTCGTGATGGTGAAGCCGGGAGGCACGGGCAGGCCGAGGCTCGCCATCTCGGCCAGGTTCGCGCCTTTGCCGCCGAGGAGATTGCGCAACTCGCCGGAGCCTTCGGCCTTGCCGTCGCCGAAGCTGTAAACCCATTTGGCCATCGAACTGGTCCTGTCTCGAGTCGAAATATCGAAGTCTGCGGTGACGCTGGCCGCGCGACCATCGGTCACGAGACCCTGCCGATCAATTGGACGGACGGCTAAACAAGGCGCCGCCGCCGCGCGAAGTCGAGACGACCTATCACAGCAGCCGCCTCAACGTCACGCCCAGGCCCACGTACCCCCAGCCGGTCATGATGACCGAGAGGGCGATGAGGTAGCCGGTCGCCGCCAGATCGCCCGCCGCCCAGCGGGTGACGACGAGCACGCCGAGGAGAATGGCGGCGCTGGCCGAAATCGGCACGATCGCGCTCTTGCCCGGCAGCTTCACCAGCGTCGTCGCTCGCAGGCGCGCCCAGCCCGCGAGCGCCATCGCGCCGCCGGTGAACGTGGTGAAAGCCATCGAGGGGAGAAGGGTGTAGGCGATCGCGCCCAGCGCGGCGAAGATCGTGAGCACGCCGGCCACGTGCCAGGGCGTGGAGCGCCCGTCCGGCCCCCGCGCGTGGTGGGCTACGCCGAGCTCGAGCAGGGCGCCCACGGCCATTAACCCGCCGACGGGCGTCAGGGACAGCGTGCGCGACAGGCCGATGACGGCCACGCCCGCCGAACCCAGCACGATCAGCGCCAGGCCGATCACGATCACCTGCCGGTAGCGCGGGGCCAGCCGCGCCAGCGCGTCGGCGATCAGCGCGCCGGGGTCCGCGCCCGTTCGGCCCGTGTCTCCAGGGATGTCCCGATTCGTCATGCTCTGCCCGGTCCTGTTGCTGCTCGTCGCCCGACGTCCTCGAAACGGCCCGAAGCATAGCTCGGCCGGCGAATTGGCGCGCTCGGGGGTTCTGGTGTAATCCGCAGACGAACCTATGTCTCCCCGGATCCCTCCCGAGTCCCCGCGCGTGTCTCAGCCCTCTCCCTATCCTCTTCTCGACAAGGTCGCCACGCCGGAAGATCTCCGTCGCCTGCCTGAGACGGACCTGCGTCGGCTCGCCGACGAGCTCCGCGGCGAGACGATCGACGCCGTGTCCGTGACGGGCGGCCATCTGGGCGCTGGCCTCGGCGTGGTCGAGCTGACGGTGGCGCTGCACTACGTGTTCGACACGCCGCGCGACCGCCTGATCTGGGACGTCGGCCATCAGGCCTATCCGCACAAGATCCTCACCGGCCGTCGCGACCGCATCCGCACCCTGCGCCAGGCGGGCGGCCTCTCGGGCTTCACCAAGCGCGCCGAGAGCGAGTACGACCCCTTCGGCGCCGCCCATTCGTCGACCTCGATCTCGGCCGGCCTCGGCATGGCCGTGGCGCGGGATCTCGCCGGCGCCCACAACAACGTCATCGCGGTCATCGGCGACGGGGCCATGTCCGCCGGCATGGCCTACGAGGCCATGAACAACGCGGGCCATCTCAACTCCCGCCTCATCGTCATCCTCAACGACAACGACATGTCGATCGCCCCGCCCACGGGCGCCATGTCCGCGTATCTCGCGCGCCTCGTCTCGGGCAACGCCTATCGCTCCATCCGCGAGGCCGGCAAGCAGCTCGCGGGCCTGCTGCCGCGCGCCTTGTACGAGAAGGCGCGCCGCACGGAGGAGTATGCGCGGGGATTCTGGACCGGCGGCACCCTCTTCGAGGAGCTCGGCTTCTATTACGTCGGCCCCATCGACGGCCATAACCTCGATCATTTGCTGCCCGTGCTGCGCAACGTGCGCGACAAGCAGCGCGGCCCGGTGCTGGTCCATGTCGTCACCAAGAAGGGCAAGGGTTATCCGCCGGCCGAAGCGTCCGACGACAAATACCATGGCGTGAACACGTTCGACGTCGTCACCGGGGCGCAGGCGAAGCCGAAGGCCAACGCGCCGTCCTACACCCGCGTGTTCGCGGAAAGCCTGATCCAGGAGGCCGAACGCGACGACAAGATCGTCGCGATCTCCGCGGCCATGCCGTCCGGCACGGGGCTCGATCTCTTCGGCAAGGCCTATCCCGCGCGCACGTTCGACGTCGGCATCGCCGAGCAGCATGCGGTCACCTTCGCGGCCGGCCTCGCGTCCGAAGGCTTCCGCCCGTTCTGCGCCATCTACTCGACGTTCCTGCAGCGCGGCTACGATCAGGTGGTGCACGACGTCGCGTTGCAGAACCTGCCGGTGCGGTTCGCGCTCGACCGCGCGGGGCTCGTCGGCGCGGACGGCGCGACCCACGCCGGCGCGTTCGATCTCGCGTATCTCGGCTGCCTGCCGAACATGACCATCATGGCCGCCGCCGACGAGGCGGAGCTGGTGCACATGGTGGCGACCGCGGTGGCGCACGATTCAGGCCCCATCGCCCTGCGCTACCCGCGCGGCGAGGGCGTGGGCGTCGACATGCCGGCGCGCGGCGAGCCGCTGGAGATCGGCAAGGGGCGCGTGCTGCGGGAGGGGACGCAGGTCGCGATCCTGTCGCTCGGCACCCGGCTCGCGGAAGCGCTGAAGGCGGCGGAAGACCTCGCGGCCCGCGGCGTCTCGACCACGGTCGCCGACGCCCGCTTCGCCAAGCCGATCGACACCGACCTCATCCGCCGCCTCGCGCAGACCCACACGGTGCTGCTGACGGTGGAGGAGGGGGCCGTCGGCGGCTTCGGCGCCCAGGTGCTGCAGTTCCTGACCGACGAGGGTCTTCTCGACGCCGGCGCGCTCAAGGCGCGCTCGCTCGTGCTGCCGGACGTCTATCTCGATCAGGACAAGCCCGAGCGCATGTACGCCAGGGCCGGCCTCGACGCCGCCGGCATCGTGGCGCGGGCCATGGACGCGCTCGGCAAGGGCGAACTGCCGGAAGCCGCCCGGGCCTGACGGGTATTGGACCGCGGGCGTCTCCGCCCGCAGACACAGCCTCCGGAGCGAACGAGCGCCTGGCCGGAGCATGGTCTCCGCACGACCCCGCGCTGCGGGCGAGGACGCCCGCGGTCCAAAGCCTTGAACTTGCGCTTTCGCCGCCAAACCCCGATACCCCGCTCATGTCCGCCCAGCGCATAGACGTCGCCCTCGTGGCCCGGGGCCTGTTCGAGAGCCGCGCGCGGGCGCGCGAGGCGATCGAGGCCGGGCTCGTGCGCGTCGACGGCCGCGTGGTCGCCAAGCCGTCGGAGAGCGTGCGCGCGGACGCCCACGTGCAGGCGCAGGCGCCGCATCCGTGGGTGTCGCGGGCGGGCCTCAAGCTCGTGGCGGGGCTCGACGCGTTCGGCGTCGATCCGGCGAGCCTCACGTGTCTCGACCTCGGCTCGTCCACCGGCGGCTTCACGCAGGTGCTGCTGTCGCGCGGCGCCATGCGGGTCTATGCGGTCGACGTGGGCCACGGGCAATTGCACGCGACGCTGCAGGGCGATCCGCGCATCGTGTCGATGGAAGGCGTCGATGCGCGCAGCTTGCGCGCCGACATGTTCGCGCAGCCGCCCGCCGTGGTCGTCAGCGACGTGAGCTTCATCTCGCTGAAGCTCGTTCTGCCCCACGCGTTGGCGCTCGCCGCGCCGGGCGCGCGGCTGGTGGCGCTGGTGAAGCCGCAATTCGAGGCGGGCCGCGCGTTCGTCAATAAAGGCGTCGTGCGCGATCCCGCCGTGCACGCCCGCGTCTGCGACGAGATCGCGGCGTTGCTCGACACCCTCGGCTGGCGCGTCGCCGGCCTCGCGCCGTCGCCCATCGCCGGCGGCGACGGCAATCTGGAATTTCTCATCGGCGCGACCCGCGTCGACGAAAGGACCGTTCCGTGACCGAATACTCAGCCCGCGGCGCGCCGCTCGTCATCGAACGCCTCGGCCAGCGCGGCGAGGGGATCGCCCGCGGCCCGCGCGGCGCCGTCTACACGCCCTACGCCTTGCCGGGCGATGAGATCCTCGCCGAGATCGACGGCGAGCGCGGCCGCCTGCTGGAGGTCGTGACGCCCGGTCCCGATCGCATCCCGCCCGTCTGCCCGCATTATGGCGTCTGCGGCGGCTGCGCCGTTCAGGCGCTGGAATGGCCGCCCTACGCCGCCTGGAAACGCGACATCGTCGTCTCCGCGCTGCGTCATGTGGGGCTCGATCCGCTGGTCGGCGAGACGGTGGACGCCCACGGCGCCGGCCGCCGCCGCGTCACCTTCCATTCCCGCGTGGTGCGCGACGCGCTCGGCCGGCCGCGCCTCGACGTCGGCTTCATGCGCGCCCGCAGCCACGACATCGTCGCCATCGACGTCTGCCCCATTCTCGATCCGGCCCTCGCGCTGGCGCTGCCCGCCGCGCAGGCGCTGGCGCGGGTGCTCGTCGACATGGACAAGCCGCTCGACATCGTCGTCACGGCCACCAAGGCGGGCCTCGATGTCGACATGCGCGGCTCGGGCCCGATCCCCGATCCGCTGCGCCAGAAGCTCATCCGCACCGCGGAGACGCTCGATCTCGCCCGCGTCGCCAACCACGGCGAGGTGCTCGTGGAGCGCCGCCCGCCGGTGATCGACATGGGCCGCGCCCGCGTCACGCCCTCTGCCGGCGCGTTCCTGCAGGCGACCGCGGCGGGCGAGGAGATTCTCGCGCGTCTGGTGCGCGACCGCGTCGGCAAGGCGCGGCGCGTGGCCGATCTCTTCAGCGGAATCGGCACGTTTGCGTACAGACTTTCCGAGACCGCGCAGGTGCACGCGGTCGAGTCCGACGCCGGCGCGCTGCAGGCGATCGTGCGCGCCTCGGGCGATGCGGGCACAGCGCTGAAGCCCATCACGACGCAATTGCGCGACCTCTTCCGCCGCCCGCTCGCCGCCGCCGATCTCACGCCCTACGACGCCGTGGTCTTCGACCCGCCCCGTGCGGGCGCGGAGGCGCAGGCGCGCGAATTGGCGCTCTCCGCCGTGCCGCTCGTGGTGGCGGTGTCGTGCAATCCGCAGACCTTCGCGCGCGACGCCCGCATCCTCGTGGACGGCGGCTACGTCATGGGCGAGGCGACGCCTGTCGACCAGTTCCGCTACTCACCCCATGTGGAGGTGGTCACGGCCTTCGTCCGCCCGCGGCCGAAGGGACGCAAGGGCCGCCTGCTGGGCTGAACGGAAAGACGCTCGCGCGCCTCTCCCGCAACGGCTAGTGTCACGCCAACCCGAATAACGAAGTGATGGAAATGCCCGCACAAGACGCGCTCCTCGCCCGCCTCGCCGCCATCGTCGGCGAGCGCCACGTGCTGACCGAAGCCGGCGACGTCGCCGCCTATCTCGCCGAGCCGCGCGACCTGTTCCACGGCAAGGCGCACGCCGTGGTGCGCCCCGGCTCGACGCAGGAGACGGCGGACGTGCTGCGCGCGTGTTCGGAAGCCGGCGTCGCGGTGGTGCCCCAGGGCGGCAACACGGGGCTCGTCGGCGGCCAGATCCCGGGGCAGGGGAACCGCGAGGAGATCGTCCTGTCGCTGAAGCGCATGGACCGCGTGCGCGAGGTCGACGCCGCCTCCATGACGATGACGGTGGAGGCGGGCCTGTCGCTCTTGCGCGTGCAGGAAGAGGCCGAGAAGGTCGGCGCGCTGTTCCCGCTCTCGCTGGCGTCCGAAGGCTCGTGCACGATCGGCGGCAACCTCGCCACCAACGCCGGCGGCACCGCGGTGCTGGCCTATGGCAACGCGCGCGATCTCGTCGTCGGCCTCGAAGTGGTGCTGGCGGACGGGCGCGTGCTGTCCAACCTGTCGAAGCTCAAGAAGGACAACACGGGCTACGATCTCAAGCACCTGTTCATGGGTTCGGAAGGCACGCTGGGGATCATCACCGCCGCCGTCGTGAAGCTTTTCCCGCGTCCGCGCTCCGTGCAGACGGCCTTCATCGGCCTGCGTTCGCCGCAGGCGGCGCTGGAGTTGCTGAACCTCGCGCAGGCCATGGCGGGAAGCGACGTGAAGACCTTCGAACTGCTTTCTCGCTTCGGCCTCGAGATCGTCGTCAACAACGCGGACGGCGCCCGAGACCCGCTGGGAGACAGGCACGAATGGTACGTGCTGTTGGAGCTCGGCTCCAGCGTCGAGGATGACGGCGAGGCGATGATGCGGTTGCTGGAGGCCGGCATGGAGAAGGGGCTCGTCGACGACGCGGCGGTGGCGGCGTCGCTCGATCAGCGCAAGGCCTTCTGGCGCCTGCGCGAGCTCCTCTCCGAGATGCAGAAGCACGAGGGCGGCTCCATCAAGCACGACGTCTCGGTGCCCGTGGCGAAGATCCCGCAATTCCTCGAAGAGGCGACGGCGGCGCTGGCCGACTTCATGCCCGGCGCGCGCCCCGTGCCTTTCGGCCATCTGGGCGACGGCAACATCCACTACAACGTCTCCCAGCCCGTGGGCATGGACAAGCAGGCCTATCTCGACCGCTGGTACGAGATGAACGAGGTGGTGCACGGCGTCGTCACGCGCCTGCAGGGCTCGATCTCCGCCGAGCACGGCGTCGGCACGCTGAAGCGCGATCTGCTGCCCGGCGTGAAGGACCCCGTGGCCATGGAGGTGATGCGCGCCATCAAGAAGACGCTAGATCCCAGGGATATTCTGAATCCGGGGAAGGTGATCTAGGCGCGGCCGGCGCCGGGTCTTCCTCGCGCGGCGTTCTTTTGCTAATCTTCTGTCGTTGCGAACGGTGAAATTGATTTCACGTCGAATTTTGAGGATTTTGCAATGACTCAATCACTTTTGAAATTCCGTTTGATCGCCGTGGTGAGCGCCTTCAGCCTGATGGGATCGGTGTCGATCGCGCACGCCGACGACTGGGGCGCGATTTCCGTGGACCTCGAAAAGGTCGAGCGATCGCCTTACTACGGGCTCGGGGGCGGCGACACCGAAGCGGAAGCCACGAAAAACGCCATGAAGTTCTGCGCCGAGGCTGGCGGCAAGCAGTGCAAGACGGTCGTCACCTACAACCAGTGCGGCGCTTACGCGGCCAACAATCGCAACGGCGGCGGCTGGGGCAAATCGGAAACGAAGAAGACCGCCGAGTCCCAGGCCATGGCCGCGTGCAATCACGATTCATGCAAGTTGCTGGTGTCGGATTGCAATTGATCCTCGGCGGACGATGAAGCGGGCGGTCGTCCCTTCCGGGGCGGCCTCTCACGATCCGAGCGCCGCCCGGATCGTGAGAGAGGGGGGTCACCCAAAGAGATCCCCCTGCGCCGCAGGCGCGGACGCCATGGGCGCCGGGCGGGCCGCGGGGTCGGAACGCTCCACGGCGCCGGTCGGCGTCTGGATCGACAGGTCGTCGTTGCTCACCTTGTTGACGGCGGTGGAGATCGGCCAGAACTCCAGAACGTCTTCCGCCGCCGGCCGCATCAGGCGTGCGGCCTCGGCCGCGTCCACCGTGTCGGCGTCGAGCCACGTATCGAAATCCTCCGGCTCGAGGATCACCGGCATGCGGTCGTGGATCGCGGCCATCAGGCCGTTGGCGGAAGTCGTCACCACGCAGGCGCCGTCCACCTCCTCGCCGTTCGGGCCGCACCACGTCTCCCAGAGTCCTGCGAGCGCCATGGGCTTGCCGTCCTGCCGGCGGAAGAGGAACGGCTGGCTGGGCTGCTTGTTCTTGCCCTTGCCGACGAGGTCGCGCCGCCACTCGTAGAACGCGTCCGCCATGAAGATGCAGCGCCGCCGCCGCATGGCGTTGCGGAAGCTCGCCTTCTCGAGCGCGGTCTCGGAGCGCGCGTTGATGATCAACGGAAAGTCTTTGGGGTCTTTGACGAAGGCGGGCGTGAAACTCCATCGCAGCAGCGAGAACCGCCGGTGTTTGCCGCCCAGCGCATCGCGCTCAAGCCGCAGGATCGGCACAGGCTGCGTCGGCGCGATGTTGAACCGCGGCGGGAAGTTCGGCTGCTCGATGTAGGAGAAGTACGCGCGCACCGCGTCCGGCGGCAACGTCAGGGCCAGTCTTCCGCACATGAAGGTTAGAATTGGAGACGCTTTGAATCGGATGCAAGAGATTATTATCAACCTCGCGGCATCATCCTGTCAGGATCACGGCATAGCAGAGCGGGCGGCATGAACGCGGGTTTGGCGAGAAACGGACGTCCGGGAGCCGCGTGGCAGGAAGACGACGCACTGTCGATCGTCAGCCCGGCCTCAGGCATCGCCAACGACTATCTCAACCTTTTCAACGAAGTGATCATGCTCATCGAGCAGCTTCCGAGCATGCCGGAACTGGTCGACGACCTCTTCGCCTGGCGTCCGCAGAGCTACGAGGACTATTTCGCCCGGTCCCCGCTCGCCGGCAGCAAGTCGGCGCTGGAAGTCTACCAGCGCCTCGACGGCGCCTTCCGCGCCAAGTTCGAGGCCGCGGTGAAGGAGCTCGACAACCAGGCCACGGCCGCGCTGGTGATGATCCGTCGCCACCTGCGAACCAAGGGCGATCAGGCGCCCCAGACGCTCGCCGCCCATTGCGCCCGCGCCGGCCAGCAGCTGCGTCAGGCGCTGGAGCGCGCCACGGCCATCGTCAACCACGGCGCCGCCGACGCGGTGGACAACGCCCAGCAGCGCGCCGACCGCCTGCTGCAGGTGCGGATCAACGCCATTCGCGATCTCGAAGACTTCTACGAGAAGCCGCGCTTCACGACCGAGGACGAGGACTGAGCGCCGCCAGACTCGCCGGCGCCGCCGGTTCGTTCGGCACGAAGAAATCCTGCGCCAGCGCCATCGATGGATCGACCCGGTAACGATCGAAGTCCGTCACGCCCCGTTCGCTCAAAAAGCTGTCGTCGATGAGAAACCGCCCCGTGAGCTCGCGCGACGGCGTGCGGAAGATCTCGTAGGCCGCGTCCGCCACGATCTCGGGCGTGCGCGACGCCCGCATCAGCGCGTCGCCGCCGAGGATGTTCTGGATCGCCGCCGTGGCGATGGTCGTGCGCGGCCAGAGCGCGTTGACCGCGATCCCCTTGCGCCGCAGCTCGCCCGCCAGGCCGAGCGTCGCGAGGCTCATGCCGAACTTCGCCATCGAATAGGCGGTGTGCGCGGAAAACCATTTCTCCTGCATGTCGAGCGGCGGCGACAGCATGAGGACGTGCGGATTGGCGGACCGCTCCAGCAGCGGGACGGCGAGCGCCGACGTCATGTAGGCGGCGCGCGCGTTGACCTGGTGCATCAGGTCGAACCGCTTCATGTCCGTCGCCTGCGAGTCGCCGAGCGCGATGGCGCTGGCGTTGTTGACGACGATGTCGACGCCGCCGAAGCGCGCATGCGCCGCCTCCAGCGCCCCGCGCACCTGCGCTTCGTCGCGCACGTCCACCACCAGCGGGAGCGCCTGTCCGCCCGCCGCCTCGATCTCGGCGGCCGCAGTGTGGATAGTGCCGGGCAGGCGGGGATGCGGAACGTCGGTCTTCGCGGCGATGACGACATTCGCGCCGTCCCGCGCCGCCCGCAGGCCGATGGCGAGCCCGATGCCCCGCGAGGCGCCGGTGATGAAAAGGGTCTTTCCGCGCAGATCGCTCAGCAACTTGCCCATGACGCTATCTCCCGGATGCCGCATGAGCGTAGCCGCGCGGGCGGCGTGAGGGAAGGCGCGGGACCTCCGCGTTCATGATGACGGGTGCAAAACGCCGTAAAGGCGGGGGATGTAATCGGCGAATACGCCGAGCAGCAGCCAACCGACGCGCGCGTCGCCAAAATTGACACGGACGGTTTGCGACACGGGTATGTCCAGAAAGAACTGACCCAGAGCGAGGACTCCGAATGAATAAAAGGCGATGCCAAGCAGGAACGACGCGATGATCGATGCGTTCGCCACCTCGCCCTGCGCGGTCCGATGCGCTCGACGTCGAAAAAGATAGGCCAAACAGCCAAAGCCGAAGACGATCGACGCGGCGGCGGTTGCAATGAACGACCAAAGGTAGAGGACCACGACGTCCGTCCTCGAGGTAATTGCTAAAACGCTTTCGCCGAAACGCCGACGGCGGTCGCGAGAAGCCCGCCGACGACGTCCGTCACGAGCCCATCGGGGCCGAACGGCGCCAGACCGGTGACGGTCGACGTCACGTAAGCCCCAGCGGCGAACCACATCAGCAGATTGGCCAAAGACCGCAGGCGCGCTTGTGGCGACGAGGCACGGGCAATTTCTTTGAACAGGCCGATGAGCAGAGGCAAGGACGGCTCCCGAGCGATCTGGCGACGAGATCGACGCAACGTTATCCAGCATAGACTAGACTGAGGGAGCAGCGCGCGTCAAACAATTGCGGCTGCGGGAAACCCCTCACTCCATCCACGCCACCAGATCGCACTGCACGAGCTTGCCGCGGTCGAACACGGCCTGTGTCGAATGCCGCACGGGCCGGTTGTCGGCGTCGGGAAACAGCGCCGTCCAGCCGGCGTTGGCGACCGTGCGCTGCGAGACGTCGGCGAACGCGAGGTTCACCTTTACGATCTGCTCCAGGGATCCGCCGGCGGACTCCATCACGTCCCGGATGCGCCCGAACATCAGCGCGCACTGCTCTTCCAGGGAGCCGGGCGCCTCGCCCTTCACGATGCCGTTGATGATGCCGCTCATGAGCAGCGGCCCCACCCGCGTGGCGGACGGCGTCGGGTTCGAATGGCTGAAAGTCTTCGTGTAGATGCTCTGGCGTTTGGCCATGGGCGCGTCCTCTGCGTTTCCTCCGTGCCATTCTGCGACGCCGCGCAGCCATGGACAAGCCGCAGCCGGGCGCTAGATTGAGCGCGGAAACGGGAGGAACGACATGGGATTTCGAGCCGAGGCGCTGCGCACGTTGATGGGCGCGTTGACGATCTGCGCCGGCCTCGCGGGCGGCGCGGCGCAGGCCCAGCCCGCCTGGCCGGAAGGCCGCACCATCCGCATCGTCGTGCCCTTCGCGGCGGGCGGCGCGACGGACGTCATCGCCCGCATCATGGGCGAAAGGCTCTCGCGCCTGTGGAGCGCGTCCGTCGTCGTCGAGAACCGCGGCGGCGCCGGCGGCAACATCGGCACGGACATGGCGGCCCGCGCGGCGCCGGACGGCGACACGATGCTGATGGTCTCCGTCGGCATGGCCACCAACGTCTACCTCTACAAGAAGCTGAGCTACGATCCCGTGGCGGACTTCGCGCCCGTGTCGCTGGTGGCGCGCGTGCCGAACATGCTCATCGCCGGCGCGGACAGGCCCTATCGCTCGGTCGCCGATCTCATCAAGTGGGGCAAGGCGAACCCGGGCAAGCTGTCGTTCGCGTCGTCCGGCGTCGGCACGTCGATCCATCTCTCCGGCGAACTGTTCAAGAAGCTCACCGGCGTCGACATGGTGCACGTGCCCTACCGCGGCAGCGCGCCGGCGTTGCAGGATATCCTCGGCGGCCGCGTCGACCTGATGTTCGACAACATCACCGCCTCGCTGCCCCAGGCGCGCGCGGGGCTGGTTCAGGCGCTGGGCGTCACCACGGCGCAGCGCTCGCCCTCGGCGCCGGAGCTCGCGCCCATCGCCGACACCGTGCCGGGCTTCGACGTCTCGTCGTGGTTCGCGCTGTTCGCGCCCGCGAAGACGCCGGCGGCCATCGTCGAGCGCATGTCGCGGGATGCGCGCACGGCGCTGGCGGACCCGGCTGTGCGCGAGAAGTTCGCGGCGCTCGCCGCCGAGCCGGTGGGCTCCACGCCCAAGGAGCTGGAGGACTTCTTCGCGCGCGAGCGCGACACGTGGGGCAAGATCATTCGCGAGGCGGGTCTTTCGGCGGAATAGGCTCCAGCGCCCCCTCGATGGAGCGCCGCCACTTCACCAGCTCCGCGCCCACATGGTCCATGAACGCCCGCACCCGCGCCGACTGGCGCAGGTCCGCATGCGTCAGCAGCCACATGTCGTCGCCGAAGAACTCCGGCTCCGTGACGCGCTTCACGCCCGGCAGCTGACTGCCGATCATGCAGGGCAGCAGCCCCGCGCCGATGCCGCACGCCACGGCCTGCGCGAGACCCGCGACAGCGTCCACCCGCGCCACCACCGCGCGCGGATCGACGTGCGTGGCGAACCATTTGCGCGCGCCCGCGACGCCCGGCCCCTCGCCGTAGGCGATCCAAGGCGCGGCGGGCTCGTCGCGCCAATCCTGCGGCGCGTAGGCCGCCCAGCCGATGGACGCGATGCGGCGGCCCACGAGAGTCTCCGGCGGCTGCGGCGTCGCGCGGATGGCGACGTCGGCGTCGCGGCGCGACAGGTTCAGCGGCTGATGGCTGACGGTGATGTCGAGCAGGATGGCGGGATACGCCTTACGGAAAGAGTTGAGCGCCGGGCCGATGAGCCAGTGCAGGAACGCGTCGTTGGTGGCGATGCGCAACTCGCCCGCGGGCTTGGGGTCGCGCCCGGCCACCGCGCGCTCGAAGTCGATGAGCTCCTGCTCCATGCGGCCGGCGACGCGGATCATCTCCTCGCCGGCGGGCGTGGGCGCATAGCCGCCGCGCGAGCGCTCGAACAACCGCGCCCCGAGGCTCGCCTCCAGCGCGCCGAGCCGTCGGAACACGGTGGAATGATTGAGCCCCAGCGCTTCCGCGGCGCCGGTGAGCGACTTCGCGTCGGCGATGGCCTTCACCAGCCGGAATTCGTCCCACGCGGTCGCGTTCGGCATCATCCACCTCGTGGCGCGGCGGCCCGGGCCAGCCGGTCGTTGATCGCCTCGCCGAGCCCCTCGTGTGGAATCGGCGCGACGGCGATGCCCGCGCAGCCGGCCGCGTCGAGCCGGCGCAGATAGGCGAAGAGATGCGCGGCCGCTTCGGCGAGGTCGCCGTCGGGCGAGAGGTCCAGCCGGGGGCCGCTGGCGGCGAGTTGGCCGCCGAAATCGAGCACGGCCTCGTCGGGCCGCACCTCGCGCGCCTCCAGCCGCACCCCGGCGCGGGGCGCGTAATGCGAGGCGAGCATGCCCGGCGCGATGGTCGGCGCATCGTCCGTCGCCTCGTCCACCGCGCGCCCCAGCACGCGTTCGATGTCGGCCCGCGCGACGCCGCCCGGCCGCAGAATGCGCACCGCGCCGTCCAGGCAGGCGACGATGGTCGATTCAACGCCCACGGGGCAGGGGCCTCCGTCGACCACGAGGTCGATGCGCCCGTCGAGGTCGCCGAGCACGTGGTCGGCCGTGGTGGGGCTCACCCGGCCCGAGCGATTGGCGGATGGCGCCGCCACCGGCCGCCCGGTCGCGCGCAGGATGTCCTGGGCGCCGGCATGGTCGGGCGCGCGCAGGGCGATGCTGTCGAGCCCGGCGCGGGCGAGCAGGCTCACCGGGCAGTCCGGCGTCGTCGGCGTCACCAGTGTCAGCGGCCCGGGCCAGAACGCCGCCGCGAGCGCCCGCGCGTCGACGTCGAACACGCCCAGCGCTTCCGCCGCGGCGAGGTCCGGCACGTGGGCGATCAAGGGGTTGAAGCTGGGTCGTTCCTTCGCGGCGTAGATGGCGGCCACCGCCGTGTCGGATGTGGCGTCGGCGCCCAGCCCGTACACCGTCTCCGTCGGCAGCGCGACGAGCCGGCCGTCGCGGAGCAGGCGCGCGGCCTCCGCCGTGGCCTGCGGCCCGGCCGGCAGGCGCCTCGTGGCGACGCTTTGGCGCTGCGAATGGATCATTGCCTCGCTTGTGTGTTTCGTCTTGACTGGCGGGGTCGGCCAGCGAACCTGTGCGCCGGCATCTGCGCCCCCGTCCGGGGCGCCGTCAAGAACCGGGCGCGAAGGCCCGGACGGGGAATCTGAATGAGCTACCGCGCGCCTGTCGCCGACATCCTCTTCACCATGGCCCATGTGGGCGACATGGACTCGGCGCTCTATCCGGACCTCGCCGACGGCGCCGCCGCTGCGGTGCTCGATCAGGCCGCGACCTTCGCGCAGGAGGTGCTGGAGCCGCTGAACGTGGTGGGGGACCGTCACGGCGCCAAGCTCGCCAACGGCGTCGTCACCACCGCGCCAGGCTTCCGCGAGGCCTACGTCCGCTGGGTGGAAGGCGGCTGGGCCGCGCTCACCGCGCCGGAGGACGAAGGCGGCATGGGCCTGCCGCAGCTGCTGGACACCGCCTGCCTCGAAATGTGGACCGCGGCCAACATGGCCTTCATGCTCTGCCCCATGCTGAGCGCCGGCGCCATCGAGGCGCTGGTGAAACACGGGTCGCCGGAGCTGCGCCGCCTCTACCTGCCGAAGATCGTGAGCGGCGAATGGTCCGCCACCATGAACCTCACCGAACCCGCCGCGGGCTCGGACCTCAACGCGCTGCGCGCCCGCGCCGAGCGCAACGGCGACGGCAGCTACAGGATCTTCGGCCAGAAGATCTACATCACCTACGGCGAGCACGACATGGCGGACAACATCGTCCACCTGGTGCTCGCGCGCCTGCCCGATGCGCCCGCCGGCACGCGCGGCATCTCGCTCTTTCTCGTGCCGAAATTCCTGCTGAAGGAAGACGGCGCGCTCGGCGCCCGCAACGACCTGCGCTGCAGCGGCCTCGAGCACAAGATGGGCATTCACGCTTCGCCCACCTGCACCATGATCTACGGCGACGACGGCGGCGCCACGGGTTGGCTCATCGGTGAAGAGAACCGCGGCCTCGCCTGCATGTTCACGATGATGAACAACGCGCGCCTGGGCGTCGGCCTGCAGGGCGTCGCCATCGCCGAAGCCGCGACGCAGAAGGCGCTGGCCTATGCGCAGGAGCGCCGCCAGGGCCGCCCGCCGGGCTATGCGGGCGAAGGCATGGCGCCCATCGTCGCGCATCCGGACGTGCGCCGCATGTTGATGACCATGCGCGCGCTCACCATCGCCGCGCGCGCGATCTGTTATCGCACCGCCGCCGCCATCGATCAGGGGCATCGCGGAGAAGACGCTGCGGCGCGGGGTCTGGCGTCTGCGCGCGCGAGCCTGCTGACGCCGGTGGCGAAAGCCTTCTCCACCGACGTCGGCAACGAAGTCGCTTCGCTCGGCGTGCAGGCGCACGGCGGCATGGGTTTCATCGAGGAGACGGGCGCGGCGCAATACATGCGCGACGCCCGCATTGCCGCCATCTACGAAGGCACCAACGGCATCCAGGCCATCGATCTCGTCATCCGCAAGCTGCCGCTGGACGGCGGCGCCGCCGTCGCGGCCGAGATCGCCGACATGCGCGCCGCTGTGGTGCGCGCGAAAGCCAGCGCCGAACCGCTCGTCGCCGGCGCCGGGCCCGCGCTCGAAGGCTGCGTCGACGCGCTGGAGCAATCCACCCATTGGCTGCTGGAGCGACTGCCCACGGCGCCGGAGGACGCGCTCGCTGGCGCGACGCCCTATCTGCGCCTCTTCGGTCTAGCGCGTGGCGGCGCGAGCCTCGCGGTTCTCGCCGTGGAGGCCCATGCGCGCGGCGAGCAGGGGCATCACATCCCGCTCGTGCGCTTCTACGCCGACAACATCGCCGTGGCCGCGGACGGGCTCGCCCGCGCCGTCATGCAGGGCGCCGGGTCGGTGCGCCTGGCGGAACAGGCGCTCGCCTGAGCCGTTACCGCAGCCGTGAGCAACAGGGAGACCGCCGTGTCCGAAATAGTCACCGCGCTGGAAGACGGCGTCCTCACCATCACGTTCGACCGGCCCGAGAAGAAGAACGCGCTCAACGCCGCGATGTATGAGGCGATCATCGCCGCCATGGACGCTGCCGAGGCCGACGCGAACATCGGCGCCATCGTCTTCACCGGCGCCGAGGGCGCCTTCACCGCCGGCAACGACATTCGCGACTTCATCGACAACGTCGCGGCCGAAGACTTTCCGGCGCTGCGCTTCGTGCGCCGCCTCGCCACCTTCGGCAAGCCCATGGTGGCGGCGGTGGAGGGCGTGGCGGTGGGCGTCGGCGTCACGATGCTGCTGCACTGCGATCTCATCTACGCCGCGCCGGACTCGATGTTCCTCATGCCGTTCATCGATCTCGGCGTTGTGCCCGAAGCCGGCGCCTCGCTGCTGCTGCCCCAGCGCGTTGGCCTCGCGAAGGCGACGGAGCTTCTCATGCTCGCGGACCCGTTCGACGCGCGCGAGGCCGAGCGCCTCGGCATCGTCAACGCCGTCGTGCCGCCGGAGCGACTGCGCGCCCGGGCGCACGAACGCGCAAAACAATTGGCGGAGAAGCCCCGCGGCGCGCTGCTCGTGACGCGCAAGCTGATGCGCGGCGATCCGGCCGCGTTGCTGGCGCGCATGGACGAGGAGGCGGCGGCCTTCATGTCCGGCCTGCGCTCGGAGGAGGCGAAGGCCGCGTTCGAGGCCTTCATGGCGAAAAAGGGCTGAGCCGCAGGCTCAACCCATATCGATGACCATGCGGCCGCGCACCTTGCCTTCGGTGATGTCGCGGGCGACGTCCATCACCTTGTCGAAGGGCGCGTGCTGCGTCATCGCGTTCAGCGCGTCGCGGTCGAGATCGCGCGCGATGCGCCGCCACGCCGCGATGCGCTGCGGCTTGGGACACATCACGCTGTCGATGCCGAGCAGCGACACCCCGCGCAGGATGAACGGCGCGACCGTGGTCGGCAGGTCGAGACCCTGCGCGTTGCCGCAGGCCGCCACGGCGCCGTGCGTCTTCGTCTGCGCCAGCACGTTGGCCAGCGTATGCGACCCCACGGTGTCGACGCCCGCGCCCCAGCGCGCCTTGCCCAGCGGTTTGCCGGGGGCGGAAAGCTCCGCGCGATCGATGATCTCGTCGGCGCCGAGGCCCTTGAGATAGTCCGCCTCCTGCGGTCGGCCGGTGGAGGCGATGACCTGCCATCCGGCCTTCTTGAGCAACGCGACGGCGATGGAGCCGACGCCGCCCGCGGCGCCCGTCACCAACACCGGACCGTTGGCGGGCGTGAGGCCGTGGCGCTCGAGCGCCTGCACGCACAGCATGGCGGTGAA